>ERZ887942.1636-NODE-1636-length-15016-cov-5.508388_pt1 | contig 15016 bp, 13 predicted proteins | sample MGYA00521099_ERZ887942 | MGnify/ENA primary metagenome ERZ887942 (study PRJEB32303, sample SAMEA104408605) | aquatic metagenome | biome: Brackish water; feature: Pelagic; material: water | place: Baltic Sea | collected 2014-06-07T06:48:00 | depth 16,251 m ... | reverse complement strand
AAGTGATTGATTTACTCAATCGCTTGAATAGCTCGTCTTGACCAACGCTATTAAGTCAATTCCTGCAGGATGCTTTGGTTCAGTGATGCAAGACCGCGTCTACCGATCTTCTATTTGACTTCACGAACCCAGCCGACTTCACTAAAACTCTAAAATATTTTTTGCTAGTCAGACGATCTCGGTTCATGGTATGATCCTTCCATGGTCAAGTTAACTGCAGAACAGCGTGTGGCGTTGCAAGAGCACCCTGAAGGTGTTGCTTGTGAAGATACTGAAACGCAACGTGTCTATTTCCTGGTAGATAGCGAGATTCATCAGCGTGCGATTCAGGCACTCAAGCGACAGCAAGATCGGGAAGCAATTGCTGAAGGTCTCGCTGACATGGAGGCTGGTCGAGTCGTTCCGCTCGACCAAGCATTTGAGGAGATTCGAACTCGTCTTGAATTGCATGACAAGAGATGAAGTTCCAGATTATCATCATATGCCAAGTCAGGTAGCAGAGTAGGCTGATCTAGACGAATTTGCGTATCCCAGCATTCACACGAGATGTGCATTTCTGGGTTAGGTCGATCATCATCAGGGCGTTTCCGGATGATGGAAGTCCATTTGACTTCGCCAACCCAGCCCACGGTTCTGTCTGGTGAAACCGGACCTACGATCCTTTATCGTTGCCCCATCTGTTGTTTGAAAGACCGTAATTAGCTGCGATATTCAGGGCAGTTTCAACACGTTCGACCAGATGCAACGGGGAAGAAATGTATACATGGGTCATAAAAGTACCATTGTCGTTGGCGATCGAAATTGAAAGCGACTCGACGCCAGCGAATTCGTAATCGAAACGTCGATCGGATTCGGCCTCAGTGCCTTCAATGCCATTTGAGATCGCTTCAGAATCGGAGTCATCAAACGCATAGCACACGAAGCCAGCGAGAATTTGGCATAGAGGCAGTAGGTTTGATGTCGGGATGTAAGAGTCGTGGTCCTGAATCAGGTAGACTCCTAATTTTGTGAAGAGAAGTAATACAGGTTTAGCGGTCTTCAGATTGCTCAGTCCCGTCTGGTTTTACCGGACATACAGATCTCACTCAGCAGCAGTAACGTTTGGTTCTGCTGGGGTGCTTTGAGTGGCTGGGATCTCCAAAAGTCTTTGGGCTTCTTTGAGTAAGAACTCGGGTTCCATGAAGGGTTCGTAGCTGATGTCTTGCCAGCGGAGTTTACCGGATTCGTCGATGAGGAAGGTTCCGTGCAATTCGTCCTCTTCGAAGTCGTCGTAACAGCGATACTTTTTGAAGATATCGAGATCAGAGTTGGAAACGAGTGGGAACGGGAACGCTCCTTTGTCGTAGTTTTCGTGTGACATCTTAAGATCAACGGGAGTGTCGGTACTGATCGCAATCAATGATATCCCGGCTTCTTCGAACTTCTTTGCCATGGGGGCGAATTTCTGTAATTGTTCAGCACAGTGTAAACAGCCGTAACCGAGGTAGAAGATGACGACCACTGGTTTGCCGGAATAGTCAGCGAGAGAATGCTTTTTCTGTTGATAATCAAGAAGAGCAAATTCGGGGGCGGCACTTGGTGACCAGCGGAATGGTCCTAGTTCGTCTAATGAAGGACGTGTTCCAAAGTCTTCTGGAATTGTCCGCTCTTTTCGCCAGTCATTTTCGAAACCGAGTTCGAGTGCGATTGGTTGCAGTTGTTGAAAGACAGGAGCTTGCAGCGAGATGTCTGAAGAGATTTCGCGGAGTTGCTCGAAGGTCTTCTTTGCATCCTCTTTCTTGTCTGCTTCCCATTGCACAAGAACTTTCCAGGCGAGCGGGACGGTTTCATTTTCATTGCCCGACACTTCTTTATTGACTGTTTCAATTGCCTTCTTATCGTCGTCGGCTAGCTGTTGAATTCTTGCTAACCAGCCTTTATTGAAGGAACTCACCTTCGCAAAAGAGTCCGCTGCATCAGCGTAAGCTTGATGTGCGTAGTGTAAATGTCCTTCGAGTTCGTTGACTGCTGTTTCTAACGATCGAATCTTTGAGCCGAAACTACGCTTCGCTTGTTCACCAGCTGCCTTCTGTCCTTTTTCGTCTTTCTTTTCGGTCTTTGCCTTCTCGATAGCTTTCTGTTCAGCCTCGTCTCTTTTGAGCTCTAAGGCAGCGAGGTCTTTTTTGAGTGTCGTGAGGATGTCGCTACCACCTAAGACGTCGTTAGTTTGGAACTTTGCGGTTGCCAGCAGGACGTTTCTTTTCAATTGTTCGGTTTCAACATCAGTAGGTTCGAGGTATCGCGTTTCAGCGAGTTTCAAAACTTCGTCCCACATCTGAAAGGTACTAAGCGTCCCCATGAGACGCATACGGCCATATTTCGTACTGCCGCTCCTATTGAGTGTATTGTGCTTCGGGTGTCGCGGTAGGTCGATCATGTTCATCGCCAGATCAAGTGCCGAATCGGCACGACCAATATGAATCAGGTTGCGGATCAGCCATTCGTTATTATGAGCGAAGTTATGAATCTGATCTGGTAGCACACCATCTCGCATCATATAGGCATGGTCGGTTCTCGCTGAGGCTTCCTGCTGCCAGACGGCATCGTGATACCGTTTGAGTCGCGAATAGATATGACCGGGCATGTGCCACATGTGTGCGATTCCGGGAGCACTTGCTCCACAATTTGCAGCGGAGTTCAAAGCGCTCTCAGCTCGTTCGTAATCCCAAAGATGGATGCGAAAGTGATGGCAAGGATGGAGCGGATTCTCTGCCAGTATCGAATTCAATAAAGCATCGACTGCGTAGTAGCTGCTGATTGGAAGTCCTTTCGAGCGGTTCTCGTAAAGAGCCAATCCGAGGAACGCCTTCGCTTCGATATCTTCGGGAAACTTGTGCAGGATTCCTTCATAGGCTTTGACGAGTGTTTGTCGACGTTTTTTGTCTTCTTCTCGTTCTTTGTTGCGATCTGGTTTCTCGCCTTCTTTCTTTTCTTTTTCTTTTAAGAAGGCAGCGAATGCTTCGATATACATTTTCTCCCGTTCAGTGACCTTCTCTTTTCGTTTAACGGCTTCCTCTATGAATCCACGAGCACGTTTTTGGTTATTTTTGTTCGACATTGCCATCCCCCAATAGGCGATGGCACATTCAGGATCGAGGGTGGCAGCCTGCCGAAAAGATCGCTCCGATTCAAAGAACCAGAACCCGTGGAGTTGACCGACTCCCTGATCGATGAACTTCTGTACTTCTTCCGTCTCGCAAGTCGCTGGGAAATGGACATTGCTTGTCCCAGACATTAGATAAGCAGCCTGTCGCGGACCTTCGTTAAAGCTGTCTCCATGCAGAGAATGACCAGCTGGCAGTTCATCGGGAGATGTCTCTTCCACCTTAGAATCACTGCTGGTTGCTTCTTCCGCAGAGACTGGAAGAGCTGAAAACAATGAAAGAATGAATAACGTAAGTAGATATAGCGCAGGTCGCATTGGTGTCACCTTGGTGTTTCAAATCGCAGATAGAATCTCCAGAGCACTTCCAATGCTTCTCTTGTCCGCGAAGTACGTTTTCACAAGTCTATACGCTCACGCCACGAGACAGAACGGTAAAGATGAATTTTCAGTTTAGTCTAGCTTGAACTGGAAGGCAGCGAGTGTCAAGGATTAGTCACTTTCAATGACAGATTGAGAGCACAGAGTTCGTCGGTTAGGGGCAAGGGTAAGAGGATACGAACCGACTTGAATGTTTGCTGTGGAGCTTCAGTTCTCTATAGATTGTAGATTTCTTGACGACCCGCGAACTGTTTTCGATGCATTGGAAGTCCAGCGGGTAGCACACAAGATGTGTGCTGCGAAGCGAAACTTGATTCATTGACAACGAGTTCCGAAGGAAATGTAAGCTATTACCTTACCATTACTTCCAGTCCGGATGCTGATTGTAGAAATTCCAGATTTTCTTTGAAGTGCGTTTCTGAATTACCTTGCCAGGCGAGAACTTGTTCGTTGATCCCTTTGGTCAGCCAAATTTGATAAGAGCCACCTAGCCACGGGAAGAAGTTGTCGAGAATCGAACCGAAGATGATCGCCAGCGCACCGAACATCATCATCTCCCCGTAAGTTGTTTGTGCAGCGTGAGTGACTTCAATTCTTGAATACCGGCTGAACTTGAACGAGGTCGGAGGACGATCAATGAAGGCGACCGTCCAGCGTTGCTTGATCATTCCGGGACTAACGCGAAACCGGCGATAGGTCCCAATGATTAGCGGAATCAAGAGTGACACTCCGATTTTCTCTCCCCAATGCCGACCGCAATAGAGAGCGAGTAACGTCAGAAGAATCCAAACGACTATTCGAACATGACGTTTAGGAACCGGTGAAAGATTTTGCCCTGCCAAGATCGTTTACCTGTGCTAATGAATAGTTGAAGGTATTGGTAGCGAGTGATAAATAATTGTCTGTAGCTTCTAGCTCCCGTACTGCGGCTGAGTGACATGGAACTTATTACCGCTTATTGATTGTCCGTGTTACCGTAGGTTCAATTTGTTCCCCTCATCCTAACCTTCTCCCCACAGCAAAGCTGCTGGCGAGAATGAATATTGAATGTGGGGAGAAGGGACATCGGTTCGCTTCGCTCATTTGTACCAACAGTTGATGCCTCCACATCACGAAGCCGCAGCCACGAGGCATGCGACAGTTATTTCCCGCTCGATGCTTAGTTCTCTATACGCTCGCTTAACGTTAATGGATCAAAACAATCTTCGCGACTTTGGCAGATTTGAAAATCTATTCCAGCTTTCGTTCCAACATCTTAGGCGTACACAGCGTAGTTTCTTATACATATCTGATTGCTCTTTTCAAGAGCGGATTATTCACTACGAATCACGATTTAGATGATGAGGGTTGCGATGAACGTATCCAGTCCTGACGATGAATTTACGCCGGTTGAGAAGAACCGACCTTCTGTTGAAGAGACTCAGCAGCAATCGAGTTGGCTCTCCCGACGACTTTCCACCGAGAATCCATTCTATCTGCTGAGCGCAGCGTTTGTCATTCACAGTACAGGGTTATCGCTCGATGGCGGTCTTCCATTGCAGGTGCTGTTGTCGCTGATCGGTGGATATCTGTTGCTGTTGGTCATCATCAGTTTGGGAATCGTTCATTTCTGGAAAGTCTGGGATGATGCCCGTTCGATCTTCTTGATTCTCATCTTACTGATGCTGGAATTATCGATCTGTTTTGATCAGGCAATTTCACAGAAGCAAGTTGGCGCAGTCTACAGCTTGTTAGCGATTGCGGCAGCGTCGTTGCTAGTAGCGGAATCGATATTGCGAATCCTGAAAATACGGTTGCCGGGCATCTATCGCATTCCATTATACCTTCAGCTCAGTCTGGCGATGTTGGCATCTTTGATTCCGATGGTCTTTTCGAGTTCAGAAGATGGAATGCTGGTTCGCTGGGCGATTTATGGAGTCAGTCTGTTGGCAGGTCTTTCGATGCTGACGCTCATCCCAGCGATACGGACATCGCGAGAACGAGTTGAATTCCATGGCTGTCCCTGGATATGGCCGTATCATCCTTGGTCGCTATTTGTGATTGTGTGGTGCTGTTTGGGGTTTCGACTTTACTTGTTGACGATCTCGTTTGATCCGGTGATAGAACTTTCTTCCGCCGCTGCGTATGCGGGCATGGGCGGGATCTTCGGTGGGTATTTACTGACTCCGATGATCATGGGGATTTCATGGTTACTGCTGGAAGCTGCGATTGCTCATCGCCATTGGTTCATGCAGACACTTGCCTTGTCACTTCCTTTTGGGTGCATCGCTTTGAGCGTTCAGCCATGGAATGCGAACTCTGCACTGCGAGGTTTTGTCGCTGAGCATACGGCGTTCTTTGGGTCTCCAGTTTGGGTCGCTGCGATGTTCAGTGTTCTGTTTTACTTTGTTGCCTGGAAACGAAGAGTTCCTTTTGCGAGGCGAAGTCTAGTTGTTGCGATGTTGTTGATGTGCAAAATATCTCCGACGACGAATCACTGGGAAACAATTCGCTGGCAGGCAGGTGAGCAGGTCAATCTCTATTGGTTGTTTGCAGTTGTTGGATTCTTGATCTTAGTTGGATTGCAACGAAAAAATTCCCGCTTTCTATTAGAGAGTGTTGGTTGGTTGCTCATCGGTTTAGGAGCACGTGACCTGTTTGACGGTTGGATTTTCTCTCCGATGGAGATTCAATTCCATCTGTTTGCTTTGAGTATCATAATGCTGAGCATGTGGTTCCGTGACGAAGCGATGGAAGAATTCAAAGTTCTGCTCATCTGGTATCTGGTGCTTGCGAGTGGGCGGATGGTGTTGCATTCATTTCTTGGAATTCGCCCGCTCATGTTGCCATCAGCGGATTTATTCATTCTCGCGATTATGGCGGCGACGATGAATTACTTTCATCATCAGCAAGGCTTTAAGGCGACAGCGATTTTTGTCGCGAGTTGTTGCTATGCCAGTTCGCTAGCTGAAGGAGGTAGGTTTCTGACCGATGAAGTGAACTGGAGAGGAATGCAACAATTTTTAATCGGTCTTGGTCTCTTACACCTGGGAGTTCTCGCGAGTGCCTGGAAAGGAGGATTCTTTCACAAGTGGATTTCATACGCCGGAATCGATCCTGAGGAAGAGTCGAGTTCGATTGGATGAAAACAATTTGATCACCTTACGGTTCAGAGCAAACTCACCCTGTAAAAACAGGCTACGAAATCTTACTTGATGACGTAGCCTGCTGAATTCAATGAAATTCTTCTCTCTTTTCACGAGCAGTTAAAATTCTCCAATGACCTCTCCACCGTTTCTGGTTGCTAGACCCTGGAAGAGACCTTCGTCAATATTTTGACTGATGAAGCGAACAGAGCCATCACCCAATACGAATTGTGCTCCGCCGACGTGTGAGCTACCAAAATCTTCTGGGTGTGCGAACTCGTTTGGTGGATGTTCGGCGTGTCCGAGAATTCTGGCGATCTCTTCTTCGACTTCAGGCAATGCTCCGGTCCAGGTGGCGTAGAATGATTCGTTAGTAGATGGTTCCAGAAAAGTTGTTCGTTCTCCTACGACGATCGTTGAACTTGATCCATCAGTAAAATCACGGAAACCGACTCTACTGAGATGAAAGAAGGCTCCATCACTGACACATTGACCGGATGAGGTCACAGGAGCCGTCCCCGCTGCGTTTTCACAATCGTGAAGCTCGACTGTTCCAAAGACAGCTGCATAGTTCGCTGTCGAGAGTTGGATATCAACTCCGTTACGATCAGGTGTCAGAAAGGTTTCCGGTTTTGGATCGCTGGGGCATTGAAATGTCGGTAGAACATGACTGAGTAAGTCTCGATTGGGAGCGACATCCATCGCGACAGTGAAATCCATTTGCTGATACAACGGAGCCTGATCCATATACGGGAGCAACATTGTTCCCCAGCCAAAACCACTTTCGCCCTCGATATTGGGACTGTTGTTTTCAACTGCAATCCAACCGGGAGGAAACGCGTTGTGCACATCGTGATAATTGTGTAGTGAAATGCCGATTTGCTTGAGGTTGTTTTTGCAGGTTGAACGGCGGGCTGCTTCCCGGGCCTGCTGGACAGCTGGCAAGAGAAGAGCAATCAAGATCGCAATAATGGCGATCACAACCAGGAGTTCAATCAGAGTGAACCCCTTTCGTGTACGTTTAGGTTTATTCATGGTAATTCTCCAGATAAAAATAGAATGAAAGATAGGAATGAATCAAAGTGTTTTCGGCGCGTGCCTCAAACGGAATGAATTTATAAATGGTCGTCTGACGTGCAGAGACTTCTTGATTTGTAGATGAGAGCAATTTCATCCAAAACGTCGAAGCGAATCCGTTCTAAGATTAGCTTTTGGATGCTGAAACAAGCCTTTTGTAGGCTTACGGAAGTTCGAACACACATAATGCGGCTCACAATTCAGTGGGCAGCTCATGTGCTCGAATCATCATGCTCTCAGAACTTCATTAGCGAAATTCAAACGAGCGGTGGACCACGGATAGAGAAGTGATCTTGCGTTGTCAGAGTAAGAATGATGCCTTCTGGATCTGGAGCGAACTCGACAGATTCATTGCCACTTAAGCAAACTGGTGATTGAGTCTCACCAAGACTTTTTCCAACAAAGAGGCAAATTTCGCACTCATCGTCTGGATGTGGATGTCCTGGACAGTGTTGGTGACCGGAGTGATCATTAATCTTGTGGTGCGAATGTCCTGCTGCGTGATCGTCGTGGCTGTGATGATGCCCGTGCGGGTCGTCTCCGTGTGAGTGGGAGCAACTGTGCTGATCTTTCGCTTGTGACTGTTCGAAATGAGCATTGACAGCGACTGAATCAGCGAGGTGGTGCAGCGGTGAATGCAGCCATTGAGTCAACGTGAGCATTGCAAACGCTGCAATACTCATCAGAAGAGCCAAATTTGTACTTTTTCGCTGCATGTTTATCATTAAAAACGAAGAGAACCTCACTCATTGCAATGAGTGTGCCACTTATCTCTACCACTGTAATCGTCAAAGTTGCCTATTCTATTCAGCACATGTGAATTACGTGTTAAAGTTTGCCATCAGCTGGATAATTTACGAAATATTTTGAAGTTTGCAAGTCTCAGTTTCGCCAACAAAAATTGCAACAAGACCCAAAGTGTTGTCAGTCCATACTTTACGCAGCGACTGAAATTGATACTGGAGGCTTCGTCAAAATAGCGGACTGGGACGGGAATATCGCCCAGTTTGAAACCGAAGTAGACCGATTGTGCTAAAAACTGGCTGTCGAATGCGAAGTCGTCAGTGTTGTTCTGCCAAGGAATCGTTTCTAGGACTTCGCGACGATAGGCACGAAACCCGCTATGGAAGTCGCCCAGGTTTTGTCCTAAAGCGATATTTTCAGTCAACGTCAGGCAGCGATTAGCAATGTACTTCCAGGCGGGCATTCCCCCAGCTAAAGCTTCCTTTCGTGTGCGGATACGGGAACCAAGAATCACGTCACAAATTTCAAGACGTAAGATTTCAATCGCTGCTCCGACAACTCGTGAGTCGTATTGATAATCGGGGTGGATCATCACAATGAAATCGGCTCCACTCTGAAGAGCGCGGGTGTAGCAGGACTTTTGATTCCCACCATAACCGGTGTTGGTCTCGTGTTCGATGACCGTCAGTCCCAATTCCTTCGCCAGTTTGACAGTCCCATCCTTACTGCAATCATCAACAAGAATCACTTCGTCAACAATGTGAGCGGGAATATCCGCGACGGTCTTTTCGAGAGTTGCCTCAGCGTTATACGCTGGCATGACAGCGATCACTTTACCGACGTTTTGTTTAACCGGTTGTTTCACAGGATGATCAACTTCAGCATTAGCTGGCGAGTCACTCACGAATAGTCCTGGTTCGTTTTAGAGGAAAACAATTTTAGAAACGATGACCTTCGGCAGGTCCATTTTTTGTGAGTGTCAAAATTTCTGGTCCTTCTTCTGTCATCAGAATTTGATGTTCGAATTGTGCCGAGAGTGAACCATCTGCGGTGAGAACAGTCCAACCGTCATCGAGAGGCGGATCCGTCGCAGCCTTGCCGAGATTGAGCATCGGTTCAATTGTGAAGGAGACCCCGGGAGTCAGTATATCGTTTTTGCTGCGAGGAAACGGGACATGTGGGACACCTGGATCCTGATGGAAACTTCTCCCGATCCCGTGACCCTGATAATTCTCAACAACACCTAAACCTTGTTCACGAGCAAATTTTGTAATCGCTTTTCCGATTTCGATCACTGCACAAAACGGATGCGTCGCGTGAATGCCTATCCAAAGTGCATCGAAAGCAGCTTGAACGACCCTACGGGCTTCGTCCGAGACTTCACCGATCATGAAAGTTTCTGATTGATCTCCGTACCAACCATTCACGATCGTCGTGCAATCAATGTTGACGATATCCCCATCTTGAAGTTCCTGTTCATCAGGAATTCCGTGGCAAACGACAGCATTCAAGCTTGTGCAGATCGTTTTTGGGTATCCATGATACCCTAGACATGCCGGAATATTTCCATGGTCCCGAGTAAATGCTTCCGCGAGTCCGTCGAGGTGATTCGTGGTCACACCGGGTTGAACATGAGGACGTAAGTAGTCCAACAGCTTTGCGTTAAATTGTCCGGCATCTCGCAATCCCTGACGCTCCTCGTCTGTGTTATATTGAGGCAACTTAGGTCGTTTTCTCAAAGGGAGCATCCGTTTCATGTTCATATTAAAAGTTGAAGTGAGATGGTATGAAGAACGTTATTATTGCGATTCAAGTGATGAAATTGCATCCTAACATTGTGGTAAGCATCCAGAGAACCTTCAACCCTGCCTGTGATTGAGTGGGTAAGTTTCTGAAACAAGTCATCGTTTATGGTCGGTCGAAAAAGAAAAAACAGTCGCAAGAAACCAACTCTGGGGAATCATCAACGCTCCTGGATTTGGGGGCAACATGCTGTCCTGGAGATGTTGCGTGCAGGACGCTGGCAACCACTGTCGGTGGTGATTTGTGAAGAGTTGCTCGACGCTGCCCTCTTTGCAGAAGCGATGTCGTTACTGAAATTAAATTCGATTGAGTATCGCTTAGCCGATGATGCTGCGGAGATCGAAAACCTGATTCATGCCCGCGATCATCAGGGTATGGCAGCTAACATGACAGAGTTCCCAACAGTTGCTCTCGATGAACTCATGGAAGGACTGCCGGAAAATCCTTTTCTATTGCTGCTCGACCGAGTCCAAGACCCATTCAACTTTGGTTCAATATTACGTTCAGCGGATCTGTTCGGTGTGAACGGCATCATCATTGGTGAAAGCGAACAGGTTGGGGTGACATCGCACGTTGCCAGAAGTTCAGTTGGCGCCGTGAATTACCTCAATATCGCGACCGTCGCTTCCCTGCCAGAAACAGTTCAGACGCTCCTCGAAAAGAGTTATCAAATCGTAGCTGCCACCGAGAAAGGAACTTCGTCTCCGTCTCAAATTGATCTACAAAAACCTGTCGCCATCGTCATTGGGAATGAAGGCAAAGGCATTCAGCACGAACTTTTGGCACTCTGCAATCAACGATGTGCAATTCCACAAGTAGGACACATCGATTCCCTCAACGCCGCCGTCGCAGCCGGAATCCTGTGTTACGAAGTCCATCGCCAACGGACAACAATCTAAGAAAAGAAGTTTTCCATAATACAAGCACGAAGCGCAAGCGAGTGAAGCAAGCAACTCAAGATGAACAGAAACGTGCTTTCCCATCCGTTTAACCCGTAGCCGCACGCGAAGGCGATGCAGTTCAACGTACTGCAACAAATTGAACTCTCAACCTTGAACGACGTCCCAAGCACCGTCGTAGGATGGACATCCTTGTCCGTCCGCTGTTTTCCGTCGGACTTGGAAGTCCGACGTACTGGTAGATTAAAAATATGCTGATGCCTTACGCTACCCCGCTCGCCAAGTTGCAGATTTTTATCGATCCAGGTGTAGTGTGAGGAGTCACGAATATACTGCCTGTACAAATGTCTTTACAATAACCTCGACAAGATCTACGAGTTTTGCCAAAGTTCCAAGACATGAAACCGCGACTAATAGAGGAGAACGCTGTGATTCAGGATGATCGACAGCCACAAGATGCTCAACATCAGCGTCAGGACTCCTCCATGGGAATGGCACTCGGAAATGCCTTTGACCGCCCAGAATCTTCATTGTATCTGGGAATAGACCCCGGCTTAAATCGCACCGGTTATGCCATTATTCGCCGGACCCCGCAACGACCTCTGCTCGTAGAGGGTGGCGTGATCAAATCGACGAAGGACAAGACTCTCGCTGAACGTGTCCTGGAAATCGGTCAAGGTATCAGCGAAGTGATCGCTGAGTTTGAACCTGAAGCGGTTGCCATCGAACAGATTTTCTCGATGACTCGAAATCCTAAGACCGCTGTCCTCATGGCACATGCTCGTGGAGCGATTCTCTTCGCAGCGGCACAGGCAGCGATTCCGATTGTGCATTACACACCTCGGCAAATCAAGAAGTTACTCTCCGGCAACGGGGCTGCCTCCAAAGAGCAAGTGCAACATGCCGTTCAACGAGAGCTAGGGCTGAAGAAAATTCTCGAACCGAACGATGTTGCCGATGCGAGTGCAATCGCGCTGTGCCACTATTATAGTTCGAGAGTTGATATTAATGTTTCGCAACCATGTCCGGTGATTTAAAAGAGTTTAGCTGCACACTTAAAGTGTGCAGCTAAACGAATGCCCCTTGCTGGCTCTAACTCTTGGCACTTTCATGTCTGATCGCCCTGCTCCTACAGTCTTGGTTCTTTGTAAAGACCTGATGTTCTCTAGCCAATTAAATGGCGGAGTCCAAAGAGCGGGTCTGGTCCCGCAGACCTGTTTGGGAATCAAGACGGTCGAAGAGAGCTTACAGAAATTTGAGATCGACTGGTTGATCGTCGACTTAGAGTTGGAAGGTCTCGACCTCGCGAAGTTCAGAGAATCGACCAGCTGCAAACTCATCGGTTTCGGTCCGCATGTTCACGTCGAAAGACTTGCCGCCGCCCAAGCTGCCGGCTTTGACTACGTTTTGAGTCGCGGTCAGATATCCAGTGGTCTCGATCAATTGCTGAGTTCTAGTTAGCAGTAGATTAAGCCGCACCCTCGCTCGCTCAATCAAAACAAAGAACTCAATCGCTGGGCGGTTGGACCGTAATCAAGCTAGAGTATGATGCCACATAACCAATCTAATTTTTGTCAGTGACGTTCATATTGCTGTTGAGCTGGGCTTGGGCGAGTTCGGTCAAGTCTGCGAATTCTGGATGATTCCCATACAGACGGACGATTGCTTGCAGTTTGCGAGTGCCTTCAAGTTTGTGGCCGTTTTGCATCAGTTCGGTCGCGGACTCGATTTGATTTCGCACAAATTCTGCTCGGTCACTTTTTGTGCCGATCTGCTTTTTAATCTTTGAACTTTGCCGACGAGCCAAGTTGAGGAAGGGGCGATTTTCGTCATCGTTCTTTAGGACCTGTGCCATCGCTTCATACTTGTCGAGGCTTGTCATGCGGTCGCCGAACTTCTCGAACTGTTGTGCTTCAACGTACAATCGTTCGGCTTCAGATTGCGGGTCTCGACCGAATCGAGCGTTGGTTTCAATTTTTCGTTCAGCACGGTGCATTGCTAATTGATCTAACCATAATTGGATTTCAGCTTGATGCTCTCCCTCTGGGAATCTCTCCATCAAATTGAGCAGGTCACCTTCCGCACGCGCCCAGCTACTGGGCTCGGAACTTTGCATCAACGTCGCTGCCCTGGCGTAGAGGAACTCTTCACTACGACGGTGTTGGATTGAAAATGTCACTGCTAAGAGAACAGCGACCAAGCAGCCGACGATAAACAGAGGCTTTTCATAAAATGGATCTTTGTTAATTCCGGCGACAAGTTTCGAATTCTTGAGTTGCTTCTGTTTTCTACCGAAAGTTTTCTCTAAGCGACTCGCACCATCTTTCGTTGATTTCAGAAGTAGCTTTTCTTGCTTCTTAACTTTGGCTGGTATTTGATTCAACTTCATTAAGAGAAACGGCGCGTCGAACGGTCGTTCACTAGGATCCTTCTCGAGCATACTTTCGATCAGCTTGCATAACCAAACCGGGGCATCTGGGCGAAGTGTCGAAACCGATGGAGGAGCTTCCTGGATGTGTTTGAAAAGGAGTTCGGCGTCGTTCTCTCCAGAAAATGGAGGTTGACCAGTTAACGCTTCAAACAAGACGCAGCCGAGTGAGTAAATGTCGGTTCTGGGAGAGACTCCGATCTTGCCAGTGATTTGTTCGGGCGCCATATATGCGAGAGTGCCAACAGTTTTTCCAGTCGCTGTCAGGGCACTATTATGTAAGTCTCGTGCGATCCCGAAGTCCGTTAACTTCAGATGTCCCTCTTTATCGATAAGCAGGTTCGCGGGTTTGATATCTCGATGAATGATTCCCTTGGAATGTGCATATTCCATGGCTCGTCCAATCTGAATCCCGCAGCCAACGACTTGTTCCCAAGAGAGTCGTTTCTGCTTTTGTAGGAAAGTCGCAAGAGAACCTTTCTCGACATATTCCATGATAAAGAATTTTTGATCGTGAATTGCTCCAGTGCCGATCGTACGGACAATGTTCGGATGCTGACACTTCTTTAAGATTTCGATTTCACGTTCGAACCGATCATTGACTGCAACATTTGTCGTGAGCTTTCCGTTGACAATCTTAATGGCAAATGAAGTCCCTTCCTTCTCGTGTTCGACACGATAAACAACCCCCATGCCCCCTTCGCCAATTTGTTCCTTCAATTGAAATGGACCGATTTTTTGTGGAATTTCGGTAGCGGCGGTTTGTGTCATTTGTCTATCAATTTATTGATTTGTCTCTATTCAATATGATTCTCAATTCATATTGAATAGAGACATAGGCAAACCGTATGCCATTTCCAATTCTTGATCCGTGTTTCTCCTCACTGGCTAGAGAAAATGGCAGCCAAACGCCGTTTCAAAAGGTTCAAGGCAATCACGACGATGCTGTCACTCGTAATTTATCGGGAATTAGCAAGCTTTTGCTTCGAACTCTTGGAATGTGTCGATTTGACAAGAACAAAAAATTGCATCAGCGATCCGCATCATGAAAGCACTGAAAGAGTGTTTCACAAACCAAATTGCCAATGTGATTCCGTATGCAGCAGCTGCACTTACGGCGACTGTCCAATTTTGCATCACAATTGAAATCGACATCGCGTACTGCTCGAGGCTTAGTGCTCATGTCTCAACACGTTGGTCTTAACGAGAGTGCCACATCAAAAGCGAGACCAAAGAATAAGTGCCATCTATGCTCCCGATTTAGAATGATCATAGATGGACATCCAGTATGAAATCAGCACATCTGCGATGTCCTTAGTCTAACTGATTGGAGCCGTCCTGCCCTTCGCCGCTGGTTGTTGCACCAAATACTCTCTCTTTCAGCAACATTGTGCCGAAAATTTGCTCACCTGAAAAG
>ERZ887942.1634-NODE-1634-length-15048-cov-6.398719_pt1 | contig 15048 bp, 12 predicted proteins | sample MGYA00521099_ERZ887942 | MGnify/ENA primary metagenome ERZ887942 (study PRJEB32303, sample SAMEA104408605) | aquatic metagenome | biome: Brackish water; feature: Pelagic; material: water | place: Baltic Sea | collected 2014-06-07T06:48:00 | depth 16,251 m ... | reverse complement strand
AAAGCGAGACGGATCAAGGCGTAGATTCAAACGCTCAATCAAGTCCGCATCAATCCCTGTGAACTCAGAAAGTCGCTTGGCGATCTCCAGTTTTTTCGCAGGATCCAGCCGGGCACCTTGCAGGAGCCCCAGCGCGTAATCGCCTTTGGCAAACGCTTCCGCATCCGCCGTTCGTTTTTCCGCGTTATCTGCGTATTCGCCTTCCAACTTTCCATGAAACGCAGCAACGTGCGCCAGCGCAGGTAGGAAACAAACGTGAGCTAAATCCGTTCCCCACAACGTGTCGAAACCAAGCACGCCGGAAACGAGCACAATGCCATTCAAATACATCCCGTAGCGATCCCGCAGCACTTCGCAAACACCGGCAGCGCGGAAGGAACCGTAGCTTTCACCAGCGAGAAATTTTGGCGAGAGCCAACGCTCATTCCGCGTGGTGTAGAGGCGGATGAAGTCGGCGACCGAATTCAAATCGCCGTCGTACTCATGATATTCCTTCGCCGCCTTCGCTTCGTTGGCCCGACTAAAGCCAGTACTCACCGGATCGATAAAAACAAGGTCGGCAACTTTCAAAATCGAAAACGAGTTATCAGTCACCGAATAAGGCGGCGCAGGTTGCGTTCCATCTGCATTCATCGCAACACGCTTCGGCCCGAATCCACCAAGGTGAAGCCACACCGCCGACGAGCCGGGGCCGCCATTGAAACAGAATACGATCGGACGATCCGCCTTGTTTTCGACATCGTCTTTCGTGTAGGCCACGTAAAAAATCGACGCGTGAGCTTTCTTCTCGTCCTTTTTCAAAACGATCGTTCCCGCCGTCGCCGTGTAATCGAATTTTTCACCACCAAACGTGCCGGAATGTTGCGTGACCGACGACTCTTCTTTGCCAAATTTTTCCTCGTCCTTCTTTTTGTCTTCATCTTTTTTAGCGTCTTCAGCAGCGGGTTTTTCTTTTTTCATGGCATCGTCCTGGGCAAAAGTGGGAGTCGAGAGAAACAGCGCCAACACGCTGGAAGTCAAAATCAGGGGGCAGGTTTTCATTTAAAATAGTCGGCGAATCTAGCACACGCCACGCCGAGCGCCAAAGCCAGTTGTGTCAGCGTTATTTAAGAGTGTTTTCCAGCCAAAACAACCCGCTGCGCCCTGGGCAAACCAGATCGATATCGCCGTCGCCATCCACATCTCCGGCCACCGGCCCGAGGCCCCAACCGATGTCCCCTCCCCGTGAGATCTCGCCACGTCGCCATTGTTTCACATCGAGATCATACTGGTACCTATAAATGACTTTTTCATCGAGTGCGCCGGGATCCTTTCCGTCGTGGGCCATCCAGCGTTTTCCGCAGACAAATTCCTTCTGCCCATCACCGTCCAGATCGATCCAAATCGGCGTGTGCCCCTGCGACCAACTCGTGTCGATGACGTGATGTTCCCACTCACCGGCAAAAGTTTGTTCCTCCCAAAAAACGCCGTAACCGTGAGCACTTGTCCACAATAAATCCGTGTCGCCATCGCCGTCCACATCATCAACGGCGATTGGAATACTGGCTCGCTCGGTCAGTTCAAATTCAGCATGCCATTGTTGATCGCTTCCCGAAAGCCATCCCTTTTGCCCGACTAAATCGAGAATGTCATCATCATCAAAATCCCCTGCGCCAATCCCGTGGCCGCCAAGTTCTTCAGGCAATTCCTGACGCGAAAATTTCGTCATTGCCCCGTCATTCTCAGCGCGAAACCACGCTGCAAACTGCCGCCCGTTTGGCAAAATGTCTTGCAAACCGTCGCCGTCCACATCGATCAAAAAACCCGTCTCCATTGATCCCGGAAGCCCAATGATGTGTTTCGGCCACGACTTCGCCAAATCAGCGGGGCGCTCGATCCAATAGATTGATTTGCTTCGGTAGTTCACGTTGATAAAATCGTTGTCGCCGTCTCCATCGACATCATACGGCAAATGTGAATAGCCATCGAATCGGCCGCCGATGTTGGCGACTTCGCGAACGAAATGTTGTTTCCATTCATCCCCTTTTGCACCCGGGTTCTCATACCAGAATCCCCCGCAAAAAATATCGATATCGCCATCATGATCGATGTCATCAATCGCCGCCGCGCTGAATTCGGATGCGACGTTCAGCGTGTGGGGAATGAATTTCAGTTCAAGTGTGTCCGTGATTTGCGCTGGTTCACGATTGCAGCCGACGAAGAGAACTGCGGTGGCTATAACTAACGCGGAAACGCAAAACCCCCGAATTAAAGAGGGGCACGAATTTGAAAGAATTCGAACGAATGAACACGAATTTTTCCAAAGTTTGATCAGATTCGAATTCGTGTTCATTCTTTAAATTCTTTCAAATTCGTGCCAAAACCAAAAAATCGACCCCTCACAAACTCCTATTCGTCGCCGTGAGAAGGCAGTTTCTTTATCTGCCGCCAAAGCTTGGACACAAACGCTCCGTGAATCAGAATCGAAAAAATGCCAATCACCATTGGATACGCGGTAAGTAAGACCGACGATTCGTCTTTGATCACCCGCTTCGCAACCTCCGTCAGGATAAGCCCGAGAACGATCACGGCCACTCCAGCAATGACCGGATATGAACTGACGCGTTTTCCATCATACCCTTTTTCGTCCATCATTTTTCGAAACGAAATGGCGGCAAAAATAGAAAAAATAGCGACGACGAGCATTGGTTTCAGGGGGAATCGAGCCGAGAATACGTCCAACAACCTGCTTCAACAATCAGTTTCCTCCGCGCACTTTTCAGTCCACTGTCCCGCGTGAAACCTTTCATCACTCTCGCAGAAACCAAAACGCCGGACGGCGGACGCCTCACCCTTCACGAGCGTGATGGCGAGCACTACATTTATCTCAATGGCGAGCAGCTGATGAGTTCGGTGGCGACGTCGTCGGAAATCCGTCTGGCTGAACTTGCTTGCGCAAAAATTCAGAAAGGAACGGCCGATCGTGTACTCATCGGCGGTATGGGGCTTGGTTTTACGTTAAAGCGCACCCTCCAGCTTGTTGGACAGGATGCGAAGGTCGAAGTGAACGAGCTGCTTCCCGAAATTTTGGATTGGAATCGCGAGCACCTCGCAGATTTGAACGGAAAACTGCTCGACGACCCCCGAGTGAAAATGCGGCTGCGAGACGTGACTGAAACGATCAGCAACGCCAAGGAAGCCACCTATTCTGCGATCATGCTCGATATAGACAACGGAGCTGAAGCGATGGTGTCTCGGGCCAATCGCAATTTATACAGTGTCTTCGGTTTAGTAAAAATCGCCAAAGCCCTCACTTTGGGCGGGCGGGCCGTTTTCTGGTCCGCGACGAAAAACGACCGCTTCCGCAAGAAACTCGTGAAAGTCGGCTTCAAAGTCACCGAGGTCGGCAGTAAGGCCTATCCAAATGCGAAGCGGGAAACGCACTTTTTGTATCAAGCTGAACGCCTCGGCCGGACAGCGATGCTGCCGGACGAAATGTAATAGCGTCGATCAGCGTGCTTTCAAAAAGGAAATCAGATCAAACATATCTTCTTTTGAAATCCCGCCTTCTAATCCCGCTGGCATGAGAGAAATACCGGCGGAATCGATCTTCGCGACGGTTTCACGAGGAACCGTCTGAACGGCTCCACCAGGCAATTTCACGGACAAGTTCGTGTTGTCATCGCCGGTGATGATCCCAGTGAAAATGCCCCCATCATCAGTCGTAACCGTATGGCTGACCCAGCGTTCTTCTGACGCCCGATTGGGATCCAAAATATCAGTGAGCAATGCGATGGCTGGTTTCACTTTTACATCGGCAAGGTCCGGCCCTACGGCCACGCCCATGTCGCCAATCTTGTGACAGGTGATACAAGCCGCCCGAGTCAGCACTGCTTTTCCGTTTTCTAAATCAGCGACGCGCTCGGTATCGAAAATCGTTTTGTAATCCGCAATCACCTTCGCCCGGTCGGAGTCCGTTTGACCAAACAACTCGTGCGCTAACGTTTTGATTTCCTCGTTCGTCGAACGTGCATAACTCCAACTCTTGATTGGCTCCATCAACCGTGGGTTGATCTCTCCGGCTTTCATTTTCTCCATCAGCGGAATCAACGTCGCTCCGCTCGCAAGCAAACTTACCGCCCCACGACGCGTTTCGAGATTCAAATTCTCCCAACGTTCGTAAAAGAAATCAGCCAAATCTTGACGCTTGAACCGGCTCATTGCGGCAACGGACGCACGCGCCAATTCAGGCGGCGTCGCTGGATCAACTAGCTTTTCCGCAATGGTCTTGTATTTCTCAAACGTTTGCTGACTGGCCAACGGAATTGCCGCAATCCGCTCAGCTACCGATTTCGAATCATCGGCGACAATTGCTTCTGCTGATGTCACAATCGCCTGCAAGGCTGGAATTGAATCCGCGCAACCTTCCGGCGGAGTCGCGATAAATGCGGCCAGCGTTTTCGTTTTCAGCTTCGATTTTTTAAGCCCGTTCGTAATACCTTCTGCTAGGGCAAATTTAAATTCGTTCGCCTCAATTTTACCGATCGGTTTTAAAATCGCAGCCAATTCAGCCGAATCTCCTCTCGCTCCAACTGCCGTGGCAAAGTCACGAATGAAATCCGCACGTTGCTCAAGAGTCGGCGCAATTCCATTGCCTGCGGCAATCGGGTTATCCAGAGAATATGCCAAAATGGCTCCAGCACGCTCTTCCGAACCAGTCAAAATCGCATTCCGAATCCACTGATCACGAATGCCACCTCGATTGTGAAGCACCTCTTGGAAGAGCTTCGTGACTTCAGGTGTCGGCGCGTAGCCCAACTCCAACAAAGCCGCATATTGCGCGCGGTCCGATCCTTCTTCGGCAATTTTTAAGATGAAATCGTTATGATTTTCCGGTGTTGCCTGAGTCACTGCATTTTCAACCACCGCAGGATGCGGATCATTCAGCGCGCGCCCCACATCGTCTGAAGTGAGTTTTCCCAAACCGTGCAGCGTCCAAAAACTATGGAGACGCCCTTGCGGCAATTCTGAATTCTCAAACACCTGTCGAACCACTTGCTCGATCCCTTCCGCCTGTCGCTCAACCAACAATCGCTGCGCGTGAGTTCGTGTCCAGCCGTTCGGAGAACTCAGCAGGCTCGCCAAATCGGCATCAGCTTCAGGCAGAGGCTCGATTTTCTTTGCAACATGGCCTTTCGGAACCAACCGATATATCCGGCCCTGATCCACGCCCGCCCGCATGTAGTGCGACTTCGAAAACTCCTCGGGAAAAAACCGGGCGTGATCGATAAAACGCCGATACATGTCGCAAAAGTAGAGCGCTCCATCCGGGCTATTCCGCATGTTCACCGGACGCGCCCAAGCGTCGGACGATACCAAAAAATCCTGTTTTTCGCCAACTCGCTCAGTCTTCAAACTGCCGCCGTCCGATTTGAGCGTTGAGCGCGTGATCAATTGAGCCGTCGGCTCTGTCACAAACACATTACCATTCAAATCAGGCATCAAGTTTCCCCGATAGACTCCCAACCCACAAGCCGCCGTGTGCGTTCCCGCATGAGCAACCGATGTCGTGTGACTGATCTCAAACGGATACACTTTTGAGTTCGCCCCCGCAGGTGCGATGTCTATATGCCCCTGCGTAATATGATCAAACGGATTTCGCTGAACCGCCCACTTCGGCATCACCGCGAACATCGTGGGATTGCGATTCGAACACGAAAAGCGTCGTCCCCAATCATCAATCGTAGCGCCGAACTGACCGTATCCACTGACCGCTTCAATCACGTTCGATTTCGGATCAAAGCTGATATTCGAACGCGAAATCGAGACCTTCTTTTCGGGTTCATCGACCGGATAAATTTCTTTCAAGTCGAGGCCATTATTCAAATAGATCAGGTTATCAATGCCCCAACGCGCACAGGAAACTTGCAGCTGATTGTGGCGCGGCTCGTTACTTTTGAAAAGCGCGGTCACGTTTTCAGCAACATCATCACCGTCTTTGTCTTCTAGAAAAAGCAACGCAGTCCGTGTCGTCGCCAAGAGCCCGCCTTTCATCGGCAACAAGCCCTGCAAATTGTCGAGGCCGTCCGCCCACGTCGTTGCCTCGTCCATTTTGCCATCGCCATCTGTGTCCTTCAAAAGGCGAATCCGAGAAAGAAATCCACCCGCATCAACGGGCAGCGGATAGTCCCGCATCTCGGCAACAAACATCCTCCCGTGTTCGTCCCAAACTACATCCACCGGATCACAAACCAGCGGTTCACTCGCGACGAGTTGCAATTCGTAGTCTCCATCAATCACCCACGACGCCATCGATTCTTCAGGGCTAAGCGGAAAGTCGCGGGGCAAAATGGCATCGCCGTTCGAGGCATATCCCATGTTCTCAGAAGCCCATGCTGCCATCCATTCTTCCTTAAATGCCCCAAGTGGATGCAATTCGAGACGACGAAACCAACACTCAGCCAACTCCGATTGAATCCCAATTTTTCCAGCCGCCGGGCTCACTCCTTCGATCCGATTCACGACCTCGCCATTCAAAATCACCGTCAAAACTTCATCTTCGCAGATGATTTCGATACGGTTCCACTGCCCGAAGTTCGGCTCGATCTTATTCGCTTTCGTATGCCAGCCCTTCACATCCTGCCACGTTTCATCCCACGCTTTTCCATAAATCTTCAACCGCTCACCCGTCAGTTTCTTTCCATCCGCGACCACATCCCACGGAGCCCGCGCCGTTCCCAAAAGCGCCACGTTCCCCGACATCGATTCGATCAGCTGAACCTCTGCCCCGACCGGCCAGCTGCCGCCGATTGCTCCGTCGCGACCGTTGATGTGAACAAAAATCCCGCAGTCCCGCGATTTATCAGCCCGACCTCCAAACGTGTGCTCTCCCCATTTAAACTCCGCTACGAGGTGGTAATTCGCATACTCGGCCGCCGTGCGGGTGTAACCCCATCCTTTTCCTGTGACTCGCAGCGTCTTGTTTTCTTTGTTGAAATCAAACGCCTCCGCCGCGTCCTGCGTCACTGAATTTTTCCGTGCCAAAACCGATTCAAATGCAGAAGGATCAGATAGTAGATCGACCTTTTTTTCCAATGACGGCACCGAATCCTGAGCTTGCGCAGTCGAAATTGAAATTCCTAACAAACATAGAATTCGGACAAATATCATAACAAATCTTACACGAATCCGGACTATCCGAAAAGGCGCAAACAAGGCGTTCGACGGTTAGCCCGAAAGAATCATTCACTTCGTTGTGACCAATTCCGTTCTAACTGTTATTCTCTGCGTAACCGCTGTTCCAGAACGCTCCATTTATGAAAAAGCTCCACCTTCTCGCCGCTATCTGCGCCTTCGCCAGTTTTGCTAACGCTCAGGACTCCGAATTCCGCAAGCTGACCTCAACAGATGGCAAGACGATCGGAGCCAAAGTTGTGAAAATCGAAGGGGCCAATGTGACGATCGAACGAGCTGATGGAAAGCAATTCACCATTCCGGGCAGCAAGTTTTCCGACGCCGATAAAGATTACTTCCGAGCATGGAAGCCAGCCGAAGCAGCCGCGTCGGCAGCGACATCAAGTGACTGGTTCCAATGGCGCGGCCCCAATCGCGACGGCGTTTCTGCGGAGACGGGACTGAACACTGATTGGGACGCCAAAGAACCTGAACTCCTCTGGCGGACCAGTGGGTTAAACGGCGGTATGTCGAGTCTATCGATTTATGACGGCAAGCTTTTCACCATGGGCGAGAGGGACGGCGGAACGATCATCCACTGCCGAAATATCGAAGACGGTGCCGAAGTATGGACCGCCAGCGTTGCGGGGAAAGGATCGCCAAACTGCACTCCGACCGTAGATCCTGCTGCCGGTTTGGTTTACGGCGTTTCAAGAGACGGCGAACTTTCCGCTGTTAAAATAGACGATGGCAGCCTTGCCTGGAGCAAAAGCTATTCCGGCGATTTCGGAGGCAAAATGATGTCTCAATGGGGATTCAGCGAAAGTCCGCTGATCGATGGCGAGCATCTCATTTGCACACCAGGAGCTCCCGATGCATTACTCGCGGCACTCAATAAGACAACTGGCGAAGTGATTTGGAAAACGAATGTGGCCGAGGCTGATCTCGGTTCTGCCGGCAAAGACGGCGCAGGTTACGGTTCCGTTGTTATTTCCAATGCGGATGACGTGAAGCACTACATTCAACTCGTTGGACGAGGCCTCGTGGGCGTTTCGCCTGAAGACGGTTCACTTATGTGGAATTACAACCGCATCGCCAACGGAACCGCCAATGTGCCAACGCCAATCATTTCTGGCGACTACGTTTTTGGTTCCACCGGATACGGCGACGGCGGCAGCGCGCTTTTGAAATTGAGTAAAAGTGGCAGCAAGATGAGCGCCAAAGAAGAATATTATTACAACGCTAAAGAGCTTCAAAATCACCATGGCGGCATGATTCTCGTGGGCGATCACATCTATCTCGGCGAAGGCCACAACAACGGATTTCCTCAGTGTATCGAACTCAAATCCGGCGAGATCAAATGGGGTAAACAGCGCGGTGCTGGCTCAGAGTCCGCCGCGATTGCCTACGCAGACGGCCACATATTCTTCCGCTATCAAGATCACACGATGGCCGTTGTCGAAGCGAATCCGAGCGAATACAAATTGAAAGGCAGCTTCAAAATTGGTTCCTCAAACAAGCAGAGCTGGCCGCATCCCGTGATTCAGGACGGCAAGCTATACCTCCGCGATCAGGACGAGCTGCTCTGCTACGACATCAGCGGCTGATTTTGGGTTTTGCGAAGTGATAGGGTATGTTTATCGAACGCACCCTGTTGTTTCGAAACGGCTCCACGAAGCAATAGGGTTGGTTCGTCGAATTTACTCTGTTGTATCAGGGCACGTCGACGCAAAAAGATTTAACGAGAAGTTTCCCTAAAAATCTAAAACGAAATTTGCATCATACGGAGACCTAATCTCCAGATCGCTTCTCCTTTTCTGAGAGTCATTCCGACTTTTTGTCAAGGCTCTCGCACCCACTGGCCTTTTACATTTCGAACCGCACTGTCTAATTCGAAGGCCTACGATTTCTTAAAATAAATCGGGGCAGGTAGGGAGGACTATCATTGGTCGTTCCTACGACCTCCAGTTCAGATTCCCCGTAATCTATAAGTTTTGCAGTCCATTCATTCCCTTCGTTGTCCCATAGCTGAATAGTTTGGAAATCAACTCGTTTTTAAAGCGAGATTGCTCCGTTTGAAACGCCCTCAATGGAGGGGTCACCCGTTATCTGAATTTTTTCATTTTTTCCGAATAAGATCGTGCCTCGGCCGCTTGATCCAGAAGACGAATAGGGCCCAATTTCAAAATCCCAAATGGCTCCTTCAAACTGAACTGATGAAAGATTTTTTGTTACTATTCCCACTTTTCGGCGAAAGCGCATTTTTCGCTGATAACGCAGAATCCTTTCATTCACCGCTGAACGATCAGCGAATGGATCGGATGGGTTATCCAGCCAGAAATCGGAAAATTCTTCGAATCCCACCAGACTAAGCCCCCAGCAAGCAGCAAAATTAGGGAGAGGATGATCGCAACGCCCCTAATTCCGCCTTTCATCATTTTGATTTCGAGAAATCTACTAGCTGTAAATCTCAGCCCCCTTGTCCTCAAACTCTTTCGCCTTCTCAGCCATTCCGGCTTCAAGCGCTGTCTGTTCGTCGATTCCCTGAGCTGCCGCGTATTGGCGAACTTCTTCGGAGATCTTCATCGAACAGAAAGTCGGTCCGCACATGCTGCAGAAGTGAGCGGTTTTCGCGCCCTCTGCGGGCAAGGTTTCGTCGTGGAAGCTTCGTGCTTTCATCGGATCGAGCCCGAGATTGAACTGATCGTTCCAACGAAACTCGAAACGCGCTTTTGAAAGGGCGTTGTCGCGCTCCTGAGCTGCGGGATGACCTTTGGCCAAATCCGCCGCGTGAGCTGCGATTTTGTAAGTCACAACCCCTTCGCGAACGTCTTCACGATTCGGCAAACCGAGGTGCTCTTTTGGAGTCACGTAGCAAAGCATCGCGCAACCGTACCAACCGATCATCGCCGCGCCGATTCCACTGGTGATGTGATCGTATCCAGGAGCAATATCAGTCGTCAACGGCCCCAAGGTGTAGAACGGAGCCTCGTGGCACCAGTCGAGCTGCTTGGTCATGTTCTCGTGAATCATGTTCATCGGAACGTGGCCGGGACCTTCGTTCATTACCTGAACATTTTTGTCCCACGCACGTTTCGTCAGTCCGCCCTGCACTTCGAGTTCACCAAACTGAGCCTCGTCATTCGCATCTGCAATCGATCCCGGACGAAGGCCGTCACCGATTGAAAAGGCCACGTCGTAATCCGCGCAGATGTCGCAGATATCATCCCAGTGCTCATAGAGGAAATTCTCTTTGTGATGCGACAAGCACCACTTCGCCATGATTGATCCACCGCGACTGACGATTCCCGTCATGCGGCCCGCTGTCATCGGCACAAAGCGCAAGAGAACGCCTGCGTGAATCGTGAAATAATCGACGCCCTGCTCGGCCTGCTCGATCAAGGTATCGCGGTAAACTTCCCAGCAAAGATCCTCAACCCGACCATTCACTTTTTCCAACGCCTGATAAATTGGCACGGTGCCGATTGGAACCGGCGAGTTACGAATGATCCACTCGCGGGTCGCGTGAATGTTCTTTCCAGTCGAAAGATCCATCACGGTGTCGCCGCCCCACATTGTGGCCCAACGCATTTTCTCAACCTCTTCGTCGATCGTCGATGCGACCGCCGAGTTACCGATGTTCGCATTAATTTTCACGAGGAAATTCCGGCCAATAATCATCGGCTCGCTTTCAGGGTGATTCACGTTGTTCGGGATAATCGCCCGTCCCCGAGCCACTTCATCACGCACAAATTCAGGAGTGATGTATTCCGGAATCGCTGCGCCCCATGGGTTTCCTTCGTGCTGAAAATTCAGCGCGTTGCGAGGTCCAGAGGCGTCTTTGTTCGTCTTGAACGCCTCTTCACGACCCAGATTTTCGCGAATCGCGATATATTCCATCTCCGGCGTGATGATTCCCTGCTTCGCGTAATACATCTGAGTGACCGCGTGGCCCTTCGATGCCTTGAGCGGCGCACGCATCAATCCCGGATACTGCTTCAGCTTATTTTCCTCAGGCTTTTTCTCATTGTAGCGATCGGCATGCTCGTCAGAAAGGTAACCATTGTCCTCAGGCTTCACGTCGCGGCCTTCGTATTCGGCAACATCACCACGAGCCATGATCCAATCACGACGCAACGCTGGAAGACCTTTCTCAGGATCGCCATCAAACTCAGGATCGCCCCAGGGACCGCTCGTATCATAGACGCGGAGCGGTTCATTCACTTCAACCCGATCATTTGGGTGGGTCGTTGGATCCAGCGAAATTTCGCGAAGTGGCACGCTCACATCTTCGTGAAGCTTTCCAGAAACGTGGATTTTTTTCGAATTTGGAAACACATCAGCAATTGTGCCGGTGGATTCGATTTCCTCATGGTCGGAGGATTCAGCGTCGTTTGGAGAAATCATTTTAAAGAAGGAGCAAGGAGTTGGGAGTTAGCAGCGAGAATTTAGAGAAAACAAAAAGAAAACCGCATCCTGAAATCAGCGTTTCAAGAGCGGTTTATTGGCTTGTAAAATGTGAGGTAAGAAAGGCATAAGGAACTCCCTCCGGCGGTGTTAGCCGCGTCAGGTTCAAAGGGTGAATTCTCAGCCGTGAATTGCTCCACAGGCTCCCCCGTTCTACTCACAGACTAGCGCGCTGGCGCAAGTGGTCAAGCGCTGATGAGATTTCGAAGACGTTCGGTGATTTCCTTACGCTCCAACTCGCCGGATGCGACGGCGAGGGTGAGAGTCTTCCATGCTGGAAAATCCACTAGATGCGGATCCACCAGTTTGTTTGAACTCAAAAAAACCATACAAGTTGCCAATGCGACGCGCTTGTTTCCGTCTACAAATGGATAGTTGCTGCAAAGGCAAAACAAATAGGCAGCCGCAATTTCGAGCGGGTCAGCAATTAAGGCTTGCCCCATCATAGTAGCCTGAGGAGCAGATATCGCAGACTCAAGGAGTTCGAGACCGAATACCATCCGATCCGCCATGCGCCCTCAAAACATTGGCGTGAATTTTCAACACCGACTCAATAGTGGGATGTCTCATTCGATTTCCTTACTTATGAAAGGCTACGAAAAAGCTCATCATTCAATTCAATCCACTGCTTCGATGCCTCATCAGCCTCTTCTGGAGAAATGACAGAAGGTTCAGCAGACCGCTTTTCAAAAGCAATGACGTCGCCGACTTTCAGGTTCTCATTTTCGACAATTTCAGAATCAAGAACGATTCCGAGCTTGTCTCCGATTTGTGTAATCACCGCTGCCATAACCCTATCATACCCTCCCACCGACCACCCTTCAACCGCATTCTGACTGCCTTTCCGCTCGCCTCACCCATACGTATCCACATCGATCGAGGCTTCCACCGTGGTGAGAAAGTCGATCACTTCCGGCTCAAATCCAATCGCCGGAGTTGAAACCGCTTCATCATCTGAAAAAGAGATCACCACTTGAAGCGTTGCCGCAAAGTCCAATTCGGCGGCTGCCTCGGCAGTTCGATCTTTATGGAGAATAAGCGGCGTAACGACTTTTTTAAAAAGCTCAACCATGTCCACCCAGGCAACGTGGACAGATTCGTTGCTGGCTGCATGCCAAAGCGAACATTTCGGAATGCCTTTTTTTGGATCTTTCTCCCCCAGCTTTCACAGAGCGCGAAGGTTCGATCCCAAGAAACTCAGTGAGGTCTTCAGGGACAAATTCACCCCGCTAACTGAAATAGACTCTGACTTCGTTCACTATTACTCTGCGATTTCCGTTCCCCAGTCGTCATACCAAGGCCACCAATTGCAGACTTTTTCGATCGGCCGAAAATAAATTTCAAAGCCCTTCATGAAAAGTCCTTCTTCACTGGCAGAATCTAGCGCAGGCATCAATGCCTTCACGACAAAAGGCGCAGCCCCCAAATAAACCAACGGAATAAAAAATATCGCGCCCAGAATCACCAGCATTCGATGAATCCATTTCCATCGCTTTTGATCAGTTGGCTCATTTTTTCCCATCGGCAATTGAGAGTCTGATCACTAAGCGCGACTCGCACAATAATTTTCTGTTCCCTGCAAACATTTCTGCACATTCTGAAAACATGAACGAAAATTCTGAATCTGTTCCCCGCCGAAAATTCATTCAATCTGCAGCTGCCACCAGTGCCGCAGTTGCTGCTGCTTTTCCATCCGGTGTTCATGCGCAGAAAGCGAACGCGGATGAATTGAAAGTCGCGCTGATTGGTTGTGGCGGACGTGGAACGGGAGCTGCCGCTCAGGCCTTGGCTGCGGGCGATCAAATCAAGCTCTGGGCAATGGCCGATATCGATGGCGAACACCTCGATCGCCAACGGCAGGTTCTGGAAAAAAACACCAAGCCGGGAACCGTCGACGTTCCGCCGGATCGTCGATTTGTCGGGCTCGATGCATTTAAAAAGGTCCTCGCAATGGATGAAATTGATGTGGTCATTTTGACAACGCCACCGGGGTTTCGTCCGTTTCATTTCGAAGCCGCCGTGCAGGCTGGGAAACACGTTTTCATGGAAAAGCCGGTCGCTGTTGATGCACCAGGCATACGGCGCGTTCTAAAAGTCGCCGCCGAAGCCAAAGCAAAAAACCTCAAGGTCGGCGTCGGTTTGAATCGCCGTCATAGCCCCGTTCATCGCGATTTGGTGAAGCACCTTCACGACGGCGTCATCGGTGAGCTTCCACTCATCCAGCTCTACAACTGCCGCGCCGATGTGAACAAACGTAAGAATCGCCGCGCCGAGTGGACCGAACTCGAATTTCAGGTCTTCAATTGGTACTATTTTACATGGCTGAGCGGCGATTTCATCGTTGAGCAAAGCGTTCATGAATTCGACGTCGTCCGTTGGATCAAGAACGAAGAAAATCCCATGAGCTGCATTGGACAAGGCGGTCGCATCGTCCGCAAGGGTCCCGAAAACGGACAGGTTTACGATCATTTCTCCGCCGATTATCGCTTCGCTGATGGAAGCCAGGTTCTCACAACCCATCGTCAGATTCCGAAATGCTGGTCCTTTTTTGGCGAAAAAATCACTGGCACCAAAGGCACTGCCGAGCTCGCCAGCAAACGCTCAGGATTGATCAATGTCGCTGGAGAAGATAAGCCGTTTTATCGTGAGACCGACAAGGAAAACAGTTACCAGCTCGAGCACGACCACCTGTTTTCAGCCATCCGAAACGACACCCCGTTCAACGAAGCCGAGCGCGGTGCTTATGCCACACTCTTCGCGATGATGGGACGCATGGCCGCCTACACCGGAAAAGAAATCACCTGGGAACAAGCCCTCAACGACCCCACCGAAATCGCGATCAATCCGACCTCATGGGAAGACGTCCCAACGATTCTGCCTGATGCCGATTTACTCTATGCCGAGGTCAAGCCGGGGATGGGATAGCCGGACGAGTCGGTATCTTCCTCTACATTTCCTGAACTCAGCGCAGCAATAATACGTCCCTTTTCCACGATCGAATAACCGAAATCAATCCACCAATCAGGACCACAAAAACGGCGGTTAGATCCGTGATGGTTGTTGAATAAAACCTTTTGCGCGAATGCACCAGAGTTGATTCGATATCGGCTTCTACAGATTTAAATTTCTCTTCCAGAGCAAAAACTTTCTTATCGGAAATTCCCATCTGAAAGATCTCTATTTTCAGCGCGTTGAGCTTCGATTCGATCTTTTGAACCATCAGAAATTCAGGATCAAAAGGGATCACCGGAGAGTTCGTTCGACCAATCAGAAAGATCACTAATCCAACCACTACATGAATAATGAATTGCTTTTTGTAATGGAACGTCATGATCCGTTATATCTTCGAATCGAAAACGGCGACAGATAAATTTCCACGATCCAACCCTATCCGTTCATCGGTAAGTTCAACGTTCTATTGCATAAAAG
>ERZ887942.1630-NODE-1630-length-15088-cov-5.442560_pt1 | contig 15088 bp, 13 predicted proteins | sample MGYA00521099_ERZ887942 | MGnify/ENA primary metagenome ERZ887942 (study PRJEB32303, sample SAMEA104408605) | aquatic metagenome | biome: Brackish water; feature: Pelagic; material: water | place: Baltic Sea | collected 2014-06-07T06:48:00 | depth 16,251 m ... | reverse complement strand
CTAACGATAATAATGGGCCTCTAGCCTCTTGCACTTGTTAGTTGAATCTGCGATATCATAAGATAGGATATATCGGTGTTAATGATGTGCTTAGTCAGTCGGAAGTGGAAGCGCTTCGACGTGTGACAGATGAGTATGTTGAGAAATCGCGACTAGTTTCCGAGAGTGACGATGTATTTGACCTTGAGCCTACGCATTCCGCAAGAGAGCCAAAATTGCGTCGTCTCAAGGAACCGATCCATGTCCACGAACTCTACCGGAATACGCTTTGCCACAAGAAAATCCTGGCTATCGTATCACAGTTGATCGGGTCTTCTATTTGGACGAATGGCAATAAGCTTAATATGAAATCGGGTGGGGGAGGGAGTCCTGTTCAGTGGCACCAGGATTGGGCCTGGTATCCATTTACCAATGACGATATGCTTGCAGTGGGTGTTTGTATCGATGGCATGACCGAAGAGAATGGTTGTTTGCTCGGTATTCCTGGTACACATAAAGGTCCGATTTTAGATCATCACCTCGATGGTCGTTTTGCAGGTGCAGTAACGGACGAAGCGTTTGACGATTCAGTGGCCGAAAAAATCGAGGTGAAAGCGGGGGCGATCTCCATACATCATGTTCGTGTCCTACACGGATCGTTGCCGAATCTTTCGCCGAACCCTCGGCGGCTTCTTTTATTTCAATATTGTGCGAGTGATGCCTGGCCATTGATGGGCGTCGATTGGGATGAGTATGTGAGCAGCCATGTGTGTGGTACGCCTACTAACCAACCACGGTTGAGCGATGTTCCTGTCCGTATTCCACTGCCACATCCGGTTAAAGCCGGTTCCATTTATGAAACGCAGTCTGTCTCGAGTTCATCGACCTTCAAGGACGCTGCGACTTAGTAAACGGATTCTTGTATGACTATGAAGTTCCTTTATCCAGATGGATGTGCGCTTTCAATAATGGAAGAAACGAATGCCGAGTCCTGAACTAAAAGCACTATTGGAGCTGCGGTGGGCGAATCGATACCGTCCTGAGCTATCCATTGAAGAACTTCGTGGCACAGGTGATGATCCTGGCAGCGAACCTCGGATAGGGACTCAGGTCGAATCCTGTGATGCCAATGGTGTCTATGGAGAGTGGGTTGAACTAGGAACGCCAACGACTGGCACAGTATTTATGTTCCTGCATGGAGGCGGCTACTATCGAAGCTCTGCGAAAGCGAGCCGGAGGATTGCATCCGCATTGAGTCAAGCCTGTGGGTGTCGGTGCTTTACAGTTGATTACCGCCTGGCACCTGAGCATCCGTTTCCTGCGGCTCTTGAGGACGCTTTATCTGCTTATCACTGGTTGAAAGAGCAAGAGGGTTCAGCTCGGAAGATAATCGTGGGTGGTAGTTCGGCGGGTGGTGGACTAACTGCAGCCTTGCTGGCCAAGCTAAAATCTTTGGGAGAATGTCAACCGGCTGCAGCCATCTTGTTATCACCGTGGACGGACCTCACTCAAAGTGCCAAGACTTTTGAAACCAATGCGGAATTAGATCCGACTATTTCGAAGGCCTATTTGGATCGTTTTGCGAAAGCGTATCTTAGTGGAGAAGATCCACGGCATCCGTTCGCTTCTCCCTATTATTCAGCTCTTGGCGGATTTCCGCCACTGTTGATTCAAGGAGGCAAATCGGAAACGATGTTTGGCGATGCCGTGGCCTTTGCTCACAAGGCTCGTGATGCCGGTGTCGAAGTCGTTTTTGAGGCTTACGATGATGTCCCTCATGGATGGCAAAATAGTGATCATGTGGTTTTGGGTATACCTGAGACGTTGGAAGCAATAGATCGGATAAGTAAGTTCTTTAGGATTCACTGTATTTAATCGGGATCGACCTGATTCTTGAACATAATGGGCCAAGAGGTATTGTGGCAGAGCCCATTATTGGTTCTTCAAAGCGTATTTGAGAAACCTTAAACCTGCTAGATAATGGAAATTGCGCACATCGCTACTTTTGATACCTCACTTCCGGATGACGTGACCGAGAAGGCTGATGAAACTATTACCCCAGGTGGTTCGACTCTTGGTGAGAGTATCGCGGCCGAGTTGAGAGATCGCGGATTGAGCATCTCCATTGTTCAACAGCGGGGTGATACCGGCTGGGGCTTCTTTGGATCTTCCAATGGCGTGTCGTTCTGGTGTCTGTTGGGATATGAAGATCCATGGGTATTGATCGTTGTGGATCGTAGATGGTTGCTGAAGCGATTGTTTGGGGGCACTCAACCGTTCCTCGCAGTTTTAAGGCAATTCGATGAAGCTATGAGTTCATTGGAGCATATCACTGAGCTTCATTGGATAACCCCGTCGGAATACGAGTACTCGAGAGCCGACTAACCTATTAAAATGCAGAAAATACTCCTAACCGGCGCGTCTGGTAGAATCGGTAAGTTGTAGCCTGAGCAACTACTGTTATCCGTAGTTCCGTGTCTTTTCAGTCAACTGTTTACCTCTTTTCTTGTTGTTTGGGGGGTTGCCATTGGGCTTTCTCTTCTTAATATCATTATCGCAGGCGTTCGTTCAAGTACCCTAACTGTTTGAAACCCTAAGCTATCCTAATGAAAAACGTATATTTTAATTTCTCTAAGTCCCTGTCCCGCCGCACCTTCCTGAAGGGAGCTGGAGCTGCGATGGCGTTACCGTGGCTGGAAGCTATGACTCCAGCATTTGCGTCTTCAGTGGCCAGTCAGCCGCCTAGACGATTCGTCGCTGTTACTTTAGCGCTTGGTTTACACGGCCCGAATTTAAATCCGGTTGAGACAGGACGTAACTACACGCCGTCACTTTATTTGTCCGAAGTGAATGATCTGCTTGGCGACATGACAGTCGTTTCTGGTTCATCTCATCCGGGAGTCAGTGGAGGTCACCAGGCCGAGGGAAGTATTTTGACTGCCGCACCGTATTCCCGCAACGGAACGTTTAAAAACTCTATTTCAATCGATCAATACCTCGCGAAGCATCAGGGACATCACACGCGGTTCCCATCGTTGGTTTTGGATATCAACGGCAGCACCAGTGCGTCTTACACGGAATCCGGTAGCATGATTCCGGCAGAAGAATCGCCTTCTAAGGTATTCAATCAACTGTTTATACCTGATACTCTGGAGGAGCAGGAACGGCAGGTTGAGCGTCTGAAGCAGGGACGCAGTATTATGGACGTTGTGGCCTCAGATGCCAAACGGGTTGAGAAAAAGCTCAGCAAGGGAGACCGTGAAAAGATCGATCAATATTTTACCTCGGTCCGCAATTTTGAAAAACGTTTGGGAGCGGCTCAGGAATGGGCGCTTAAAGATAAGCCGAAGGTAAATGCAGAGGTCCCGGTCGATATTGATAACAGCGATGCAATCATCGACCGTAAGAAATTGATGCTCGATGTTATGTTCCTGGCGCTTCAGACGGACTCAACCCGATTCATCACCGTTCACCTTAACGGAGAGGGCGGTGCAGTCCCGATCGACGGAGTTGATGAAGGCTATCATAGTTTGAGCCATCATGGTCTTGATGAGGAAAAATTGGACCAGCTAACCCTCGTAGAGACCGCGCTTATGAGAAAATGGGGCGATTTCCTGAGGCAGCTAAAAGGGGCTGAAGAGTCAACTGGCACTATGCTGGATACGACAAGTGTATTGATGACTTCGAATCTGGGTAATGGGAGCTCGCACGACAATCGGAATATGCCGGTCGTCCTGGCTGGTGGTGGTTTTAAACATGGTCAACACATTGCATTTGACAAAACCAACAACTACCCGCTTCCAAATCTATACCTAAGTATTTTGCATCGCCATGGATTGGCAGCGGATCGTTTTGCTACTAGCACAGGAGAGATGACAGGCCTCGAGATGGTCTAGGTCTGTGACTTCATTATAGTAATTCTTCTATCGAAATCTATTGGTGATGTTGCGTCTCGTTCTATTTCTGTTTGCTACCTGGTTAACCGTTCCTGTTTTCGGAAAGTTATCCGATTACGAAAAGTTGCCTGAAACCGTAAAGGGGTTTCTCGATCTTAATTGTTATGAGTGTCATAACCCGGTTGATAAAAAGGGAGCTTTGGACCTTGAATCGATGGCTTTTGATCCAACGGATAAGTCGAACATGAAGCTGTGGGCGTTTGTTCATGACCGTATTCGAGATGGAGAGATGCCGCCCAAAGAAGATTCCTTGGTGGAGCCTGAAGAACGGGCGAGCTTTATCGCTGATTTTGAACCGATATTGCACGGAATATCAGTCGAATATGTGGCCGAAGCGGGTAGGGTGAAGTCTCGTCGTTTAAATCGTATCGAGTATCAGAATACAATTCACGATGTGCTCGGAGTGGAGATTCCGCTGCTTGAGTTAATTCCGGAAGACCAGGCCGAAGGAGGCTTCACGAATATCGCCGAGGCACAGCAAGTGTCTTACCACTTGCTCCAAAAGTATCTCGAGGTGGTTGATGTGATGTTGGATGAATCGTTTGGAAGAGCTGTTAGTCCTCCGCCGGTAGCAACGAAACCCCTACCCAAAAATTTGAGACTTACGGAGATTGATCCATTTGCCACATCGAAGCTTCCTACGATTTTTTTCTACGAGGGTTACAAGACGTTTCTAACGAGTGAGAACACCACGTATCGGTATGAAAATGGTGAGTTCATTGATACAGGTGCTACCTTGGACTTACAGGGAACCCTCGCGAAGAATGAAGAGATCTCTGAGATCCTTCGCACGAAACCCTATAAGTGGAACTATCACCCGAAGGAATTAGGAGTTGGAGCTGAGCGGATCAATAACGAACGTCAGGGCATCTATTTCGACAATGAGTTATATAGTTTCCCAACAACGCATGGGTTTCATGGGCGCATGGCTGGTACCGAAGTTCCTGAAACGGGATGGTATCGAATTAAGGTTTCCGCTAGAGCTCATAATCCACCTGAAGGCCGCAGTGTCTGGGGCCGCATGTATACGGGGATTCTTCGGGCGAAGGCTCCAGCCGTTTATTGGGTCGGAAAGTTTGAAGCGACCGCCGAGCCGCAGGAGTTTGTTTTTGATGCCTGGATTCAGAAGACCCATATTATTGGAGTTCAACCGATCGATAAGACGCTCGATTGGGTGTCTTCAAAAGTGATCACGGACCTTTCTGTTATCACCGATGGCACCGCAGGGATAGCCATCCAGAGCCTTGAGGTGGAACGTATTTACCCAGGCCTTGAAACGCCTGAGCTTCGGAAGCGCCTGTTTGGAGAGCTCCCGCTTGAAGCTGGCGAATTGGTCAGTAAACGACCCGATTCAGATCTCCAGCAACTACTGAATCGCTTTGCGGAGCGCGCATTTCGTCGGCCAGTTTCCGAATCTGAGCTGAAACCCTATTTTGCTTTCGCGAAAGAAGAACTTGTCAGCTCTGGATCGCTCTTAGCCAGCGTCAAAGCCGGCTATCGTGCGATTCTTTCGTCTCATCGTTTTCTCTATTTTACTGAAGAGGTGGGGAAGTTGGATGAATATAGTATCGCCTCCCGCTTGAGTTACTTTTTGTGGAGTAGTCCGCCTGACGCGGCGCTATTAGCAGATGCCAAGAAGAAACGCTTATCGAAGCCCCGTTATCTGAAGGCTCAGGTTGAGCGTATGCTCGATGATCCCAAGGCGGAGTCGTTCGTAAAGAACTTTGCCGATAGTTGGCTCAACCTGCGCGACATTACATTCACGACGCCCGACGACAAGCTCTACCCTGAGTTTGATAACATCCTCTTGGATTCTATGCTCGATGAGACCTACGGTTATCTTGAGTACATGCTTAAGGAAAACTTAAGCGTGAAGAACATTATCGATTCTGATTTTACGATACTTAATGAGAGGCTTGCCTTGCATTATGGTATAGATCGCTTCGAAGGAACGGGACTCCAGAAAGTCACACTGACGCCAGAAGACAGGCGAGGTGGTATCATGACTCATGCCAGTGTATTGAAGGTAACTGCCAATGGAACCACGACCTCTCCTATCATTCGTGGGGTGTGGTTACTGGAGCGCATTATGGGCAAGCACATACCGCCGCCACCTGATCAAGTGCCGGCGGTCGAGCCGGACATAAGGGGAGCCGTTTCGATTCGCGATCAGTTGGATAAGCATCGCTCCATCGAATCTTGTATGGCCTGTCACCGTATGATTGACCCTCCGGGATTTGCCTTGGAGAGCTATGACGTTATTGGCGGCTGGAGAGATAATTATCGCGCTATTGGCGAGGGTAAGAATTGGATGGTTGGTCCTGTCGTTGACCCCAGTTACCAGATGGCAGATGGGAGGCCCTTTAAGGATATTGATGGCTTTAAAGATATTACTCTATCTGACAGCGACCAGATCGCGCGGAACCTGCTGAATCAGATTATCACCTATGCAACAGGTGCTGGTATTGAGTTTGCGGACCGTCGCGAGATTGACCAGATCGTCGAAGATTTGGCGCACGAGGATCACGGCTTCCGCTCGCTTATTCACGCCGTGGTGCAGAGTTCAATCTTCTTGTCGAAGTAGAGAAGAGCTTCATTATTACTGGTCAAGTTTATCGCTCGATGGATTTAACGAGTCTTGGGTAGAGCGCACCCAATGTGCATGCGCGTGCTAGAATGAAACAGATAAACGCCAGCCAGAGTCCTGTGTTTTCCCAGTTGTCGGTAAGCAGCCAACCGGCTCCAATGTAGATGCCAAGGGATGCCAGCGCAGCGTTTCGCATATCTCGTGTCCGAGTAACGCCGATGTAGATACCGTCTAGTTGAAAAGCCATGAATGATACGAGTATGTAGGCGGCTGCAAACGGCAGGGCCTGGGTTGTTGCGAGACGGATTGTATCGAGGTCGGTTAAAACATGAATGAGAGTCTGGCCAAACGAATAGACTGATGCTGAAAGAGCCAATGCGACAATAGCGGCAAGGATAGTCGTCTTTCGTACCAGAGTATTAAATACGTTTACTCGGCGGGCACCTGCTGCCGCTCCTACTAGGGCTTCACTGGCGTATGCGATGCCATCCAGGAAGAACGCACTGAAGGCTACAAACTGGAGGAGGATGTGATTGGCTGCTAGCGTGACGTCACCGAGCCGGGCGCCTTGTTGGGTGAACCAACCAAACCCAATTAATAGACAGAGGGTCCGGACCATGATGTCCAGTTGGATAAGCATGGTGCGTCCCAATCGTCGCGATCACGGATGTGGTCCCAAGGCCAGAAGGGAGTCTCGCCTGAATGGCGCTTCCGCAGTATGCGCAAAATCAAAATGAATGAAAGTATACCTGCGCTCCATTCCGCTATCATCGTTCCCAGAGCTATGCCGGCGACTCCCATACCCAGGTAGCCGGCAAATAAGACATCCAGTAGGATGTTGATTGAATTTAGCACAATCTGGATTACCAGCAGAGTTCTGGAGTGTCCGAGACCGATCAAAGCGCCGAGCAGGGCATAGTTAGCCAAGGTAGCTGGAGCGCCCCAGATGCGGAGTTCCATGTAAGTGCCAGCGACACTTTCAACGGCTTGGCTTCCGCTTAGTATCGAAAGCGCAAGTTTGAAAATCGGAACCTGTGCCAGAATCAGCAGCAGTCCGATGGCGCAGCCCATGAGCGCGGCGCGAGCTAACGTGGCCTGCACTTCGATTTCGTCTTCGGATCCGTTGGCCTGCGCTACCAGTCCAGTGGTGCCCATGCGCAAGAATCCGAAGGTCCAATAAACGAAGCTAAAGATAAGTGATCCCAACGCGATGGCTCCCAGCGATACTTCAGTGCCAGTCCTGCCGATCACAGCTGTGTCTGTCAGTCCGAGTAGCGGTGATGCAGAATTAGCCAGAATGATGGGCCATGCCCGGCTGATGATGGCTTTGAAGGAAGTCGGCGGTATACTATTAGAATTAGAAGGCATGGGCATCGGGCTTCTTATTCACTTCATTTCAAGGGTTTGGGATTCCCCGTTTGGCAGAATCTTAAGCAATGGCTGCGTCAATTTCAGATAACACCTGAGGTAAAATCCTGGCGAAGTCTTGTCGTTCTTGATCTGTCCCGACCGTGACGCGGAAGCAGCGGTCGAGTGGTGGCGCTCCTGGTTTGCGAATAAAAACACCTCGCTTGGCCAAAGCGTTAAGAATCAATTGAGCCCGCTGCTGGGTTCCTGCGTCGAACGTTACAAAATTCGTGGCTGAAGGAAGTGTGCTGAGGCCCAACTCTTGAGCGAGCGCTTCGTAGTCATTACGGCCTTGTTGGACGGAGCTTACCACTCCGGCTACAAAATCAAGATCTTTGAGGGAGGCGAGCGCGCCGGCCTGTGCAATCAGGTTCACGTTAAAATGGAGTCTGACTTTGTTGAATGCTGTTATAATTTCAGGGGTAGCGATTGTATATCCGATACGAGCTCCAGCCATGCCATGCGCTTTTGAAAACGTGCGCATGATCATGATGCGTGGGTCGAGATCACCCATCGGGAAAGCAGTGCCTTCAGGTGCGAATTCGATATAGGCCTCGTCAAGGATACAGGCACAAGAATCGGGTAGTCCATTGACGAATGCATTTAGGTCCGATGCACGAAACCAGGTGCCAGCGGGGTTGTCAGGATTAGCCAAATATACGAGTGAAGCGGCTTGTTTGATTGCTGCGTCAGCAAGTGCATTCAGGTCATTGAATCCGTTGGGGAGGTACGGCACGGTATGGTTGGTTCCTCCGAATCCGTTTACATGGAAATGCAGGGTAGGGTAGGATCCCAGTGATGAGACAGCGATCCTTTCGGGTCCGATAAAGGTTCTTACGGCGAGTCCAAGCAGGTCATCGATACCGGCCCCAACACTTATCTGATTGGTATCCACTTTGTGATGAGTTGCCAAGGCTTCGCGCAAATCATTACTTTCCGGATCGTTGTAATGAGATATGGTGTTAACCGCCTGGTCCATTGCGTACTTGGCTCTTGGAGAAATTCCAAATGCGCTTTCATTAGCCCCCACTCTTACTGTAAATGGGATACCTGTTCGGCGTTCAATAGACTCAGGTGCGACAAATGGAATCGTTGCGGGCAGAGACTCAATAAGCGAAGTGATCGATGGCTTCATTGTGCCAAAAAATTAGACAGGCGTGAAACTTGAGCAATGGAAATGTTTATCCAAGGAAAAGCGATTCGCGAATGCATCTTGCCGATGATCCCAATTGACTTTGAATTCTGACTGGAGGAATAGGTAACGAAGATGAAAGAATCCAATCTAGTAATACTCGCTGAAAGAATAGCGACCGCAGCTCATGCGGGACAGTTTAGGCGGGGCGGAAAAACTCCTTATATCGAACACCCAAAATCAGTGGTCAGTCGAGTTGGCTCTGACCCCGACGCTCAAATCGTCGCTTGGCTGCATGACGTTGTGGAAGACACAGGTGTGGACTTGGACGAGCTGAGGGAAAAGGGGATACCCGCTCGGTGTCTTGAAGCCATCCGACTAGTGACGAAGGTGGAGGGTATTGGTTATGAACCTTACCTCGATAAAATCGCAGAATCTCCACTTGCGACAAAGGTTAAGATCGCAGATATGATCTCCAATTTAGCGGATAATCCTTCCAGGAAACAATTGAAGAAGTATGCCCGGGGCTTGGTGATTTTGACGCGTGATCTATAAGAAGTCTCTGATGCTCTGTGGGATTATTTCGGGATTGTCGGGGTAAACGAATCGGCTCATTAGTGGATACATGAAAATTATCTTACCCCTGTTATTCGCTTCACTCAGTGTAACCATATTATCGGCGCAGGATTCATTAAACTTCGCTACGATTGGCGAGGTGAAACGGATGGATCCTCGTATCGATAAGCTCATTCCCAAAGATGCAAAAATCGAAGTGCTGACCTCAGGTTTTACGTGGTCGGAAGGACCTGCCTGGGACAAGGAGAACGAGGTGCTACTGTTTTCGGATGTGCATGAGAACCAGATCATTCGCTGGAAGGAGGGTGAGGGGAAGAGTATATTTATGGAGCCATCTGGCTACACCGGCGTGGTTCCACATCCACGAGGAAAGGGGAGCAATGGGTTGATGTTTGATAACGACGGACAGCTTCTGTTGTGCGAGCACGGCGATCGCCGGGTATCGATACTGCTGAAAGATGGAGGGAAGCGAACTTTGGTTGATAATTATCGGGGAAAACGTTTCAATAGTCCAAATGATCTCTGTGTCGCATCCAATGGAGATATCTATTTTACGGATCCTGCTTACGGGTTGCCAGAAGGGTGGGATGACCCTCGAAGAGAACTCGATTTTAGTGGTGTCTATTTGCTGCGTAAATCGGGAGAGCTCGTTTTGTTGATCAGCGATCTGCGTGCGCCGAATGGCATCTGTCTATCTCCGGATGAGAAAACGCTCTATGTAGCGAATGCGAATTTAGACTGGATCGGTTTTATGTCGTATCCAGTAAATGATGACGGAACGGTCGGGAAAGGGATACGTTTCTACGATGCTACCAAGGATGGGAAAGAGCAAGTGGGAGGACCGGATGGTATGCGAGTGGACACGGACGGAAATCTGTGGGTAACCGGGCCTGGTGGAGTCTATGTGTTTTCGCCAAAGGGTGATGTGCTAGGAAAGATTGAAACCGGTGAGCGAATCGCGAACTGTGCGTTTGGAGGTGATGGGAGCGTGCTCTATATGACGAGCGATATGTATCTGTGTCGTATCCAGACCTCAGTGACTGGGATAGGCTTCTAAGAGAAATCTATTTTCTTTGAACCAAAAGCGCCGATTTCTGTGAGTAGGTTATGTTCCTGTGTTCGCTCTGCGATTATCGGTCTTATGGCTATACCCAGTCCAAGCAGTATCATCAGATAGGCACCATAGTTATCTCTGGATTCGGTCGGGTCCGGCGCATCCGTCGATTACTGAGTGGTAGTTACGAAGCCACTCTTTAGTCCCTGTATGTGCGATGCCTGTATTTTATGATATAATTTTCCGCCAAATTTTAGAGCATCGTAGTATGAAAAAAGCCTCCCCGTGGTTGGGGAGGCTTTGATGTTTAAACTATTGGAACCTTAGACTTTTTCGGGAACGGTAAATTTTCCCCGGTAGTCGTCTTTGATCATTGAATTAGCCGTTTGAGCGAGCTCACTCTTTCCAGAGAACATCTCTTTGTTGGCGTTGAATTTCAGTTTGCGTCCCATGGTCCATTTCTCGGACTTGAAATCCACGTTCCAGTCACCGAGGTGCTTGTTAAAGCGCTCGTAAGTTTCCTGGAGGGTATCGTCCTTACTTGCAAAGGTTTCTACGCGTTTGGCTGCTACTTCCTGGCCTGCGCGGTAAGAAATATTGCAGAGGTGAGGCAGGACGCTGGATTTGTAACCCGTCTCAATAGGGCATCGTAGCGACGCTGCATCCCGTGATTTCACGGCACGGACGAAGTTAGGGTAATGGTCGAAACCGGCATCACCCTTCCAGGTCTTAATTTTCTGGTTGTTCTCGTCGTAGATAGAACCGCCTCCGCGCCCGCCGCGGAATTCTCCGCCTTCACAGGTGACGATGACGCCAATACGGTGCCCCTTGTAGCTGGAAGCTGCTGGTGTTTCTGGGTTGATGTAGAGGTCGCGCACTTCAAAAAGCACGGGTATATCACCGAATTTCAAAGAAGCGATCTGCATGTTTGGTGTGACGCCTGCATCGTCCCAGCCGAAGCGACCGCCGAAGCTGACGACTTCACTGGGGTGGCCAGGATCACCCAGAACCCATCGAATGAGGTCAAACTCATGGGGGCCTTGGTTTCCGATGTCACCGTTACCGGTGTTCCAACTCCAATGCCAGTCGTAGTGCAATTTTTCGCGGTAGATAGGTTCGTCCTTGGCCGGGCCGAGCCATAGGTCATAATCCACGTTTTTACCGGGGATAAGAGGTGTCGAGCGTTTGCCAATGCCTTTTCGGTTCTTATAGCAGAGACCGCGCGCCATCTGGATTTTACCAAAGTTCCCTGCCATGATTTCTGGGAACGCTTCTAAGAGCCCATCATCGGACCGATTCTGTAGTCCGCTCTGGACGATACGGTTGTATTTTTTCTGCGCTTCGATAATACGGCGTCCTTCCCAAATGTTGTGACAAACGGGTTTTTCGCAATAAACGTCTTTGCCCGCCTGACATCCCTGGATCGCCATGAGCGCATGCCAGTGGTTGGGCGTGGTGATGGTGATGGCATCGATATTTGGATCGTCGAGTATACGGCGGTAGTCCTGAACTTGTTGGACTTTTACACCGTGGTCGGCTTCGATCTCAGTAGCGCGTTTTGCCATGACGTCTGTATCAGCGTCGCAAATAGTAACAAGGCGTGCGCCTTCAGTGCGAAAGACATCTTTGATGGCGGATTTTCCTTTTCCGTTGAGGCCGATGACGGCCACTCGAAGATCGTCGCTTGCTGCGTAAGCTCGTGACGAGCCAATGTAGAAGGCTCCTGCGGCTAAGGCAGAGGTTTTGATAAAGGTTCTTCTTTTCATAGGGTATGTGATTTGAGTTAAATTAGGGCAGTGGTTTCTTTTGATGGGCTTTTTCCTGATCAGCAACAGGGCTGTGTCCCACAGGCTTCAAAGTATATAGAACGTGTAGTGTGGTCAAATAACACAGAAAGTTAAAGCGAAAATCCAACACGAGTTGGAATATTTCAAACTACTAGTGTTTCTTGTCCCGGAATAAACCGGTTTGGCTTGATGGACGACGTTTTCTGTGAACTGTTATCACACCGTATTTGCTGCACTTCCGCTGTCCGAATTTTATCCGAAAATCCACTTATGTAAAAGGGCATCTCCGGCTCGGTTAATAAGAAACCTGTCATGAAGACGAAAAATCTGCTACCCGGTGAGTTAAAGGCCATCGGTTTGGCCACTTTAAAGGTCGATTTAGACGAGGAATCGGGGCCTTTGAACGTCTCTGTCAATGAACTTAAGGCTGCTTTGAAAGCAGCCTACCAAGCCGGAGCGAACTATCAGGTTCCTAAGACGATGGTCCAGAATCCGCAGTTCGAATCGTCCGAGTTATTCTGGAGGTTGATGGAGTCGCTTCCAGATCATGTCTACTTCAAGGATCTTCAAAGTCGGTTTGTGTGTATAAATCGGGCCTTAGCTGAGTTCTTCAGTCTCAAAAGTCCAGAGGAAGCTGTCGGGCGCACGGACTTTGACATGTTTCAAGATCAGTATGCTCAGGCAAAGTATGACGCCGAGCAGCAGATCATAAAGACCGGTGAAGGATGGAGTTTTCGTGAAGAGCGTGACATTCAGAGCGATGGCAGTGAGAAATGGGTTGTTACGACGAAGCTCCCTCTGAGAGATACCGCGGGGAATATCATCGGGACCTTTGGTTTGTCCAGAGACATAACGGAAAGTAAGTATGTCGAGCTCGAGTTGGATCGCCAACGGTTATTGATGCAAACGATCGTGCGCATACTGCCATGTCGCGTATTTGTGCGTGACTGCGATCATCGGTATCTGATGGTAAATGAAGAGTATCGCCAAGGAATTGGAGTTGATAGCGATGAGGAATTGATTGGTAAAAGGATGTCTGAGGTTAGGCCTGGTGCGAGAGCAGAGGCATTGGAAGCTACGGACCAAAAGATCATTGATACTGGATTACCCATTCATAATCAAATCGACTATAACCGATCATTGATGGCGGATGAGCGATGGATCCTGACGTCGAAAGTACCGCTTCTCGATGCGGAAAACAAAGTCGAAGGAGTAGTCGGAATGACGCTCGATATCACTGAGCAAAAAGAAGCGGAGGAGGAGGCACGACGAGCGAATGCTCAGTTACAGGAGCAGAATGAGCAGCTGGAATCGGAATTGCAGGTAGCCCGTCAATTGCAAGAAGCGCTTATGTCCACTGGTTTTGATGACGAGCCTAAGTATTCAGCGTCTGGAATGAATTGGTCGATGGAGGCGAGTTATTTGTATTCACCAAGCCATCACTTGGCTGGAGATTTTTTCTACCTTATTCCTATTTCAGAGGACAAAATAGGCATCCTGGTGTGTGATGTATTGGGGCATGGTGTTCGCGCTTCTTTGGTTACCATGCTCATTCGAGGACTGCTTTTGGAAATTCCTACTTCGTTAGCAGAGCCAGCGAAGGTTTTGATGCACTTGAACGAAAAGATAATACCGTTGGCTGAAGGTAAAGATTTCCCTCGTTTTGTGACGGCGGTATACACGGTGTTTAATCTCGAAACGGGTGAGATCACGGTTGCGAATGCAGGTCATCCGGAACCGCTGTGGTATGTTAGAGATGAGGATGGGAACCACTTTGAAGGTTGTCCGGTTCGCAATATGGGCCCGGCCCTTGGATTATTTCTAGATGAGGTATATGAAAGCACCAAGCACAAGCTCGATCAGATGACAGAATTACTGTTTTTTACCGATGGATTAATCGAGCAAAAGCAGTGCAACGGAGAAGACTGGGGTGTTGAAAATCTGGTAAAGACGGTTGAAAGAGTTAAGGATCTGCCGCTTAGTGAGCAACTGAAGTCAGTGACAGCAGATCTCCATAAAGCCTGTGAGTCTGACCATTTTGACGACGATGTATGCATGGTTGCTGTCAGGATAACGCCTGAATCAGAGCCATCAGTTAACCGTAACGAGTCTACCAATAGCAGTGATTGCTGAGGTGTAGCCTTCCAGAGACTCAAAGTCCCTATACGTCCAAACTATCTCTTTATCCTTTGTGTTCTCAACGAGAGGGGATAACCGTATGTTCTGCAGAAGTTGCCGATAATCAGATTTCCGTTGGGAAGTTTCTGAAAGGTATGTCGGTCGAGAATCCCTTCGTAAATGCATTCTATTTGTCCCTGGTTTTCGAAGATTACCCGTTTGGACTCCCTTATGTTTGTGGCGCGGTGAGCTGAAATCATCAGTGTTTCCTTTAAACGTGCAGAATATGAGTGAATGTCTTTGTTCTAATTGGATATCAGGGGCAGAAGCTGTCTTGCCTTTTTTTCGAGGCCCTTAATCCTTTGCCACTCACAAATTTTTGCATGAGTGGATTAGAGACATTTTCGAAGTTAGAAGTTGGAATGCCCGTATTTGTCGGTGGTGATAAATGGGTTCGAGTGGAAGAATCATTGGCCAAGGCCTTTAAACCTG
>ERZ887942.1629-NODE-1629-length-15095-cov-5.744880_pt1 | contig 15095 bp, 14 predicted proteins | sample MGYA00521099_ERZ887942 | MGnify/ENA primary metagenome ERZ887942 (study PRJEB32303, sample SAMEA104408605) | aquatic metagenome | biome: Brackish water; feature: Pelagic; material: water | place: Baltic Sea | collected 2014-06-07T06:48:00 | depth 16,251 m ... | reverse complement strand
GAAGAGAAGTCGGTCTGGGCCGACAAGGGCTATGTCAGCGCCGAGCGCGAGGCTGACCTAGGTATGCTCCTCGAGCTCCTAAGCCTCACGCCGAGTCATTGGATATCACATCTGGGACCAAAGATCGACCCTTAAGTCTCTGTTTTGATTAAGTTTACATACTAGACAAAGCTTACGCTCACCCCCGCCCAGCCAGCGCCACGATATTCCCACCCTCAGCCGACCCTGTGACATGCGCCGCCCATGAGCTACAACGCCTGCGCAATGATTTTGAGGAATCGCAATCCATCACACGCGCCGACCATCTGGCCAGTGTGGCCGGGACACGGCGGCTGGCGGATGCCTTTGACACCTATATCGAGACCGCCGATCTCTTCTGCGACGCGACCACATGCCCCTCGGTGGACAGTAACGGCAATCTGGTGGTCTACGACCGCAACCATGTGACGAAAACCTACGCGCTGAAACTGGCGCGATGGGTCCTTTCCGCCCTGGACTGAGCCGGACAACCAGCGCGCCCGCGGGTCTCGCCTGCGGCGTCCTGACCCAGTATAGGAGGATTTTTATCGGTTTCTCTTGAGAACCTGACCGTTTTCCTCCAGATATGCAAAAATTTCAGGCCCCAGAGACCATAGGCCCTTAAAGATCAGGAGTTCGCGTGTCCCTCTTCCTTATCGTCGCCCTGCCCTTCCTCGGGGCTCTCTTGCCCGGTCTCATGAATTCAGCAGGCCGTGCCGCCTGCGCCGGGGTCACGTTTACCATCACACTCATCGCTTTTGTGGGGCTTTTGACCAATCTGCCCGCCGTTCTGGCCGGAGAGTTGGTGACAGCCGGGGTGCCGTGGCTGCCCGGCTTGGGGCTCAACGTCACGTTCATGCTGGATGGCCTCGGGTTTTTCTTCGCCTGTCTGATCCTCGGTATCGGCCTTTTGATCATCACCTATGCGCGCTATTACCTCGCGCGTGAGGATAATATGGGTGAGTTCTTCACCTATCTTCTACTCTTCCAAGGCGCGATGGTCGGCATCGTAATGAGCGACAACATCCTGCTTTTGCTCATCTTCTGGGAGTTGACGTCGCTGTCGTCCTTCCTGCTCATCGGCTATTGGAAGCACCTGCCCGCGGGCCGCCAGGGCGCGCGTATGGCGCTGGCCGTAACCGGTATGGGGGGGCTCGCGATGATCGGCGGCATGATGATCCTCGGCAATATCGTGGGCAGCTTCGAGCTGAGCGTCATTTTGCAAAACAAGGAGTTGATCCAGGCCTCGCCGCTCTACCTGCCGGCGCTCATTCTGATCCTCTTGGGCTGTTTCACCAAGTCGGCGCAGTTCCCGTTCCACTTCTGGCTGCCGCACGCGATGGCGGCACCCACGCCCGTTTCGGCCTATCTGCATTCGGCCACGATGGTGAAGGCGGGGATTTTCCTCATGGCGCGGATGTGGTCCGTGCTGTCGGGCACGCCGGAATGGTTCATCCTCGTGACATCTGCGGGTCTCATCACCATGGTGCTGGGCGCTGTGATCGCGCTCTTCAAACATGACCTCAAGGCGCTTCTCGCTTTCTCCACGGTCAGCCATCTGGGCCTCATCACCATGCTTCTGGGCACCGGCACCGCCTTCGGGGCGATGGCCGCGATGTTCCACATCCTCAACCACGCCACGTTCAAGGCCGCGCTCTTCATGGCCGCAGGTATCGTGGACCATGAGACCAAGACGCGCGATATCCGCATCCTCGGCGGCCTGCGCACACTGATGCCGATCACGTTCGCCATAACCACGCTGGGCGCGCTGTCGATGGCGGGTATTCCGCTTCTCAACGGGTTTTTGTCCAAGGAGATGATGCTGGAGGAAGCCAACCGCACCGCCCTCTTCAACGCGCCGTGGCTGGTTCCGGCGCTGGCGACCATCGGCTCGCTTTTCTCCGCCGCCTATTGCTTCCGCCTCATCGGCCACACATTCCTTGGCCCGGTGCGCGAAAGCTATCCGGCCAAACCGCATGATCCCAGCATCGGCCTCTGGGGCCCGCCCGCACTTTTGATGATCCCGGTTATCGCCATCGGCATCGCGCCCTTCTTGGCCGAGCCCTTCGTGAAGCTGGTCACAGCCTCGGTGCTGGGTGGCGAGGCAGAGGTGCCGAAAGCCTATTTCAAAATCTGGCACGGTCTGGTGCCCGCCCTTTACATGTCCATCGTGGCAGTTGTCGGCGGCCTCCTGTTGATGATCATCTACAAACCGCTTCAGGCTGGATGGGACGCAGTCCCCCGCCCCGAGGCCAAGACGATCTTCGACGCGCTGGTCAGGGCCATCACCTCCGCCGCGCGCGGCTTCACCCACGGGCTACATAACGGCGCCTTCACCCGCTATGGCGCGATCTTCACGCTGGCTGTGGTGGGTGCGGGCTATTACGCCTATGCCTCCGGCACCGTCCTGCCCACCACACGGGCGATGAGCCCGATCGAGATCGTCCCGGCGGCGGGCTGGGCGATGCTGGTCGCGGCCACGATCGGTTTGATGCTTTTGCATCGCAACCGGCTGATGTCGCTGATCATGGTGTCCATCGTCGGCCTGATCGTCTCGGTCGGGTTCGTTTATTTCAGCGCGCCGGACCTTGCCATGACACAGTTGACCGTGGATGTGGTCACGCTGGTCTTGCTGCTGCTTGCGCTCAATTTCCTGCCCAACCGCACCCCGGTCGAGAGCAGTGCGGTGCTGCGTCTGCGTGACGGCGCAGTGGCCGCCATCGGCGGGCTGGCGGCGACGGCCATGGCCTATCACTATCTCATGCGCGACGCAGTCGAAACGCCCATTTCGGCCTTTCACGTGGCCAACTCCTACAAGGGTGGCGGCGGCACGAATGTGGTGAACGTGATCCTCGTCGATTTCCGTGGCTTTGATACCTATGGCGAGATCATCGTTCTGGGCATCGCGGCCCTGCTGATCTACGCGCTGACCGAAACCTTGCTCAATGGCCCGGTGCGTGCGCGCCTTCTCAACCGCAAGCCGGATCAGGCCCGCGCGGGCGACATGCACCCAATGATGATGGTGGTGCTGACGCGGGTGATGATGCCTGTGGTGCTGATGGTCGGTTTCTACATCTTCCTGCGCGGCCATAACGAGCCCGGCGGCGGGTTCATCGCGGGGCTGGTCGTCTCCATCGCGGTCGTGATGCAATATATGGCGAGCGGGCTGGCCTGGGCCAATGCGCGCATCCGCTATCCCTATCACGGGGTCATCGGCACCGGCGTTCTGGTGGCCGGGCTTTGTGGCATCGGCAGCTGGCTGGTTGCCAAGCCCTTTATGACGACCGATTTTACCTATGTGCGCATCCCGCCCTTCAACGAGTTTGAACTGGCCACAGCGCTGGTCTTTGATCTTGGCGTGTTCCTGACCGTCGTGGGGGCGGTGATGCTGTCGCTTGAAAGCTTCTCGCGGCTGGCGCGGCGCGCCCATGTGCCCGACACGGATTACCCGATGGATATTGATCCCTCGCGCGATGACCCGCCCGAGCCCCCAGCTCCGCAGCCGAACCTGAAGGAGGGCGTGTGATATGGAACTTCTCGTAGCCTCCGCCATCGGCGCTATGACAGCCGGAGGGATTTACCTGATGCTGCGTTTGCGCACCTTTCCAGTGATTCTCGGCATCGCCATGCTCACTTATGCGGTGAACGTGTTCCTCTTCGCCTCCGGACGGCTCACCGTGGGCTCCGCGCCCGTGCTGCGCGAAGGTGTGACAAACTATGCCGACCCGCTGCCACAGGCGCTTGCGCTGACGGCGATCGTGATCTCCTTCGGGATGACCGCCGTGGTCGTGATGATCGCGCTTGGCTCGTATCTGGGATCAAACGACGACCATGTGAATGACCCGGCCGAGCCGGATGCGGAGGACCGGACATGACCCATTGGATCATCCTGCCGGTGATGCTGCCTGCGATGGTGGCACCCTTCATCATCCTCGCCGCGCGCTATCACATGTCCATTCAACGGGTCACGACCGTGGCCAGCATGATCGCCCTTATTGCACTCGCGGCGGGCCTTGCGTGGCAGGCCTCGGACGGCACGGTCACGGTCTACCGCCTCGGCGATTGGGCCGCCCCGTTCGGCATTGTTCTGGTGGCCGACAAGCTGTCGACGATGATGGTGCTTTTGACCGCCATCCTCGGCCTGATCGTGTCTCTCTATGCCATCGGGTCGAGATGGGACGAGCAGGGGCGGCATTTCCATGCGCTTTTGCAGTTTCAGATCATGGGGATCATGGGTGCGTTCCTGACGGGCGATCTCTTCAACCTCTTCGTGTTTTTTGAGATCCTTCTGATCGCCTCCTACGGGCTGATGATCCACTCGGGCGGGAACAAGCGGCTCAGGGCGGGCGTGCAATACGTGCTATTCAACCTGCTGGGCAGCACCTTGTTCCTCTTTGCATTGGCTGCGATCTATGCCGAGACGGGCACGCTCAACATGGCCGATCTGGCCGAGCGTGCGCAAATGGTCAGCGCCGATGAGACGGTGGGCTTGCGCATTGCCGCAGTCCTCTTGATCCTCGTCTTTGCGGTGAAGGCCGCCGTGGTGCCGCTCCATTTCTGGCTGCCATCGAGTTATGCCCAGGCCCCCGGCCCCGTGGCCGCCCTCTTCGCGATCATGACCAAGGTCGGCGCCTACGCGATCATCCGCGTCTACACGATGATCTTCCCGCCCGAGCTTGAGGCGACAGCGGGCCTACACACCGATTGGCTCCTGCCAGCCGCCCTCATATCGCTGGCGCTGGGGATGGTGGGCGTGCTCGCGGCCAAGACGCTCGACAGGCTTGTAGCATTTTCCGTCATCGGCTCCATGGGGATGGTGATGACGGCTGTCGCGCTCTTCTCGGAAGAGGCGATTGCCGCGGCGCTTTACTACATCATCCATTCCACGCTGGCCGCCGCCGCCCTCTTCCTGATCACCGACATGATCCGGCAAGGGCGCGCCGATCTGCGCCTCACAGCCCAAGCGCCGGTGCCGGGGCATCTGCTGATCGCGGGTCTCTTCATGACGTCGGCCATCGCAATGGCGGGCCTGCCGCCGCTGTCGGGTTTTGTGGGCAAGCTGTTGATCCTCGATGCGTCCTACGCCTCGCCGCTGATGCCTTGGGTCTGGTCGGTGATCCTGATCTCAAGCCTCATCGGCATTGTGGGCTTCGCGCGCGCGGGCAGCACACTCTTCTGGAAGGCCCGCAGCATCGAGACCGAGACGGCGCCAGAGGGCACCCCTCCTTCCGCTCTGTCGGCCATAGCCGTGGGCGGGCTTATTGCGCTGCTTATCGCGCATACCGTATTCGCAGGTCCCGCCTACCGCTATACTGCCGGTGCCGCGGCACAGCTGTTCGCACCCGAGGCTTATATCGACACAGTGTTGAATACCCCCGGCAAGCTCAGCCCTAAGACGGAGGAGAATTGAGATGAACCGCTTTTTCGCTTGGCTTTTCCCGCATCCGCTTCTGACGCTGATCCTCACCGTCGTCTGGACGCTTTTGCAAAATCAGGTCTCGGCGGGCATGGTCGTCTTCGGGCTGATCCTCGGGACCATCATCCCCATCCTCACCTCGCGCTGGTGGCCAGACAGCCCGCGTAAATTCAAGGTGGGCAAGATGATCTCTTATTGCCTGCTGGTCATTTGGGATATCATGGTCGCGAATGTGGAGGTCGCATGGATCGTGCTGACCCGCCCCAATGCCAAGCTGCGCCCCGCATGGGTCGTCGTGCCGCTGGACCTGCGCCAATCAGAGGCGATCACGATCCTTGCGGGCACTGTCACCCTCACGCCCGGCACGGTCTCGGCTGACCTTTCGGATCACGGGCGCAGCCTGCTGGTCCATGCGCTCGATACGGATGACCCGGACGCCGTGCGCAACGAGATCAAAAACCGCTATGAGCGCCGCCTGAAGGAGATCTTCGAATGAGCCAAGCACTGGATGTGATGAACATCGCCCTCCTCATCGCCTTCGCCGCAGTCGCGCTGGCACAGGTCCTGTCGATGGTCCGGCTGGTTCTAGGCCCTTCGGTGGGTGACAGGATCCTCGCGCTCGACACGATGGTGATCAACGCCATCGGCCTCATCGTTCTGATGGGGATCAGTCAGGGCAGCACCATCTATTTCGAGGTCTCGCTGATCATCGCGATGCTGGGCTTTGTGTCCACCGTCGCTTTTGCGCGGTTCGTGATGCGGGGGGATATCATCGAATGAGCTGGGATATCATCGCCATATACGCAACCTCCGCAGCCCTTATCATTGGCGCGATCTTTGCCATGGTGGGTGCTATTGGCCTCATCAAGTTCAACGATACGATGGTGCGGATGCACGCACCCACCAAGGTGGGCACAGTGGGTATCGGCGCGCTTCTTCTGGCGTCGATCATCTATAACTCGGTGATCGGTGACGGTGCGATCCACAGCGCGCTCGTGATGGCGTTCTTGTTCGTAACAGCCCCGATCTCGGCCAATTTCATCGCCAAGGTGAACATCCATAAACGCAGCTGCGACGTGCCGCCTGCGCCTGAGGGCGACGACACATGGGCCACCCTCAATGTGCCCGAGGCCGACCGCGAGATCGAACCGCAAAAGGACGGCGCGGCGTAAACCGCGCGGTCCTTTAGAGCGCCATATCAGGCGGGCTGTTGTTGCGTCATGCAGTGGATACCGCCGCCATTCCAGCAGATATCAGTGATATCAACCTGCACGATCTTGCGGTCTGGGAAAGCCTTTGCGAAGGCCTCGGCTGCGGGCGCGTCCGTCTTGGTGCCAAAGCGCGGCAGGACCACGCCCCCGTTGGCGATATAGCAATTGACATATGACGTGGCCGTCCAATCGCTGTCATCGTGGTAGGTATAAGCCTCATCGAGCAGCGTGATCTCGATCTCACGCCCGTCCGCATCGGTCTGCCCGCGCAGGGCGCTCAGGTTTTCCTGCACGACCTTGTAATGTGGATGGTCGGGGTCCGGGTTTTGTTCGAAAAGGACATGGCCCGGACGCACATAGGTCAACACCCCGTCGATATGCCCGTCCGTGATCCACTCGTCCTCGTCCCCCGGAAGCCAGACCACCTTGCGCGCGCCGATAGCGTCGAAAAGGCCGCGCTCCACCTCGGCCTTGGTCATGCCGGGATTGCGGTTGGGGTTGAGCATGCAGGTCTCAGTAGTGATCACCGTGCCCTTGCCATCGGAAATCAGCGCGCCGCCCTCGCCCACCAGCGGTGATTGGAACAGCGCCAACCCCAGATGTGCTGCCAGCCCAGCGCCCACGGCGCGGTCCGCATCTGATCCGGGATATTTCTCGCCCCAATTGGTGAAATGCAGGTTCGATGCGATGGTCCGCCCGCGCGGGTCCTGCACAAACAAAGGCCCTGTGTCGCGAAACCACAGATCATCCTGCGCAAGCGGGACCACCTCGACCGAATTGGGCAGCTTGGCCCGTGCTTCCGCCACCACCTCTGGATGGGCCAACACACGGACCGGCTCAAACGCGGCAATCGTGCCCGCGATGGCGGCAAAGGCCCGCTCAACCGCAGCAAAATCGCGCCGGCCCCAGTTCTCTGCGTCATCATCATGCACCCACGCCATCCAGCAGCACGCATGGGGCCCCGTCTCTGCGGGCATGACGAAGCCCAACTCGCCGGGGCTCTTGCCCGCCGCGAGGGCAGCCATCAGATCGGCAACATCGCTCACACTTTCGGTTCTTGTTGCGTGATGCAGTGGATGCCGCCGCCGCCAATGGCGATGGACGGGATCGGCACCTGCACAACCTCACGGCCCGGCAAATGCTCGGCCAGCAGATCGCGCACCATGTCGTCCTCGGCTATGCCATAGGCAGGCATGATCACCGCGCCATTGCAGATGTAGGAATTCACGTAAGACGCGCAAAACCGCTCGCGCCCGTCATTGACCTGAGACGCATCGGGGATCTCGATCAGCGTCAATTCGCGCCCCGCCGCATCCGTCTGCCCGCGCAGCGCATCCACGTTCGAGACGTTAATGTCATACCATTCGCCATCCTTCGGCCCCGGCCCTTCGCAAAGCACCACGCCGGGCGCGATGAACTGCGCGATGCCGTCCACATGCCCGTCCGTCTCCACCTCAAGCGGGTTGCCAGGCAGCCAGATCACCTTGGAGACGCCGAACATCTCGCAAAGCTCTTTTGTGATGGCGTCGCGGGTCCAATCCGGGTTGCGGTTCACATTGGGAAAACAACTGATCGTGGTGAGAAGCGTGCCCTCCCCGTCCACGCTGATCCCGCCACCCTCGGCGATGAGGTTTGAGGCAAAGGTCTTTGCCCCCGCCGCTGCGGCAATCGCCGCCGCGCTGGAATTGTCCCCATCAAAGGGCGCGTATTTCCCGCCCCATGCGTTGAACTCAAAAATAGACGCCGCCATGCCGCCCTTGCCATCAATCACGAAATTCGGCCCGCAATCGCGGCTCCAGCTATCGTCGATGGGATGCTCCAGAAGCTCGACATCACTGCCCAGCATCGCATGGGCCGCCGCGCGGTCCTCGGGGCGCACCAGCATGGTCAAGGGTTCAAATCGCGCGATTGCATGGGCCACGGCGGTGTAGTTGCGGCAGGTCTCGGCCATATCGTCCCAGACCTCCGCGCGGGAGGGCCACATCATCCATGTGCGGGCATGCGGCGCCCATTCCGGGGGCATATGAAAACCGGCGGCCTTGGGTGTCATCCGTGTCATCTCAGAAAATCCTTTTGTAAAAACACACAGCCCCCTCAGACGGGCCGTGTGACCCCATCCATAGTGTGCAAAGCGCCATACATGCTGGGCCTGCGGTCCCGGAACGGGCCCCATGACCCGCGATAGGCCGCCGCCGCGTCCAGATCGACCTCAGCAGTCAGCACCGTCTCCTCCGTGCGATCCGCATCCGCAAGGATATCGCCCGTGTAGCCCGCGATGAAGGAGGTGCCGTAGAACTCGGCCTGCAAATTGCCCTGCACCTCGCGCCCAACCCGGTTGGAGGCCACCAGAGGCATCATATTGGCCGCCGCGTGGCCCTGCATGGTGCGCCGCCAATGTCCGGCGCTATCAAGCTCGGGCGCATGCGGCTCGGACCCGATGGCTGTGGGGAAGAGGAGCATCTCGGCGCCCTTGAGAGCCAGGGCGCGCGCCGTCTCGGGAAACCACTGATCCCAGCAGATGCCACACCCCACGCGGCCAAACCGCGTCTGCACCACTTTGAACCCGGTGTCGCCGGGACTGAAATAGAACTTCTCCTGATAGCCGGGCGATTGGGGGATATGGGTCTTGCGGTAATTGGTCAGGATCGTGCCATCCGCATCGGCAATCGCCAGCGCGTTGAACCGCGCCTGCCCTGCCTGCTCATAATAGGAGATCGGCAGCACCACCCCCAGCGTCTTGGCCAAAGCGGCGAAGTGCTGCACCACGCGGCTTTCCATCATCGGGCGTGCAAGCTCCAGATACTGGTTTTCTTCCAACTGGCAGAAATATGGCGTCTCAAACAGCTCCTGTAGCAAGATCACCTGCGCGCCCGCATCAGCCGCCTTGCGCACATGCGCCTCGGCGCGGGCGATATTGTCATCCGTGTCCCAGGTGCAGGACATTTGCGTGGCAGCGAGGGTGACGGGGCGCATAGCTTCCTCCATTTGATCAAATTATGACTGAACGCTAGCCGGAGGCACACATGGTGTGCAAGCCTGTTATTGTGTGATGGCCGATTTGCCCCTAGCGTGGAGGTGAGACGCCAGCAACTGGAGCACATTATGCCCACCACCGACCTGCCCTTCAGCCCCGAAGAATACGCCGCCCGCCTCGCAAAGACTCGTGCAGCGATGAGCGCGCGTGGGATCGACACGCTGATCGTGACGGACCCGTCGAATATCGCATGGCTCACGGGCTATGACGGTTGGTCCTTCTACGTGCATCAGGCCGCCGTGATCGGAATGGAAGGTGCGCCACTGTGGTGGGGCAGGAACCAAGACACCCAAGGCGCTTTGCGCACCGTCTATATGCCGTCTGAGCAGGTCGTGGGCTATCCCGATACCTATGTGCAAAGCACTGAGCGGCATCCGATGGACCACCTGTCGGATCTGTTGCAGGAGCGCGGGCATGGTGCGGCCCGGATCGGTGTGGAGATGGACAACTACTACTTCTCCGCCGCCGCCTTCGCCGCCCTCAGCCGCAATCTGGAGTTCGCCACGCTGATCGACGCCACAGCACTGGTCAACTGGCAGCGCGCGGTGAAATCCGCGGCCGAGATCACCTTCATGCGCCGCGCCGCAAGCATCGTCGAGAAGATGCACGCCCATATCGCCGACCGGATCGAGCCGGGAATGCGCAAATGTGATCTGGTGGCCGAAATCTATGGCGTGGGTATCAAGGGCACCGACGCGCATGGCGGCGACTATCCCGCCATCGTGCCGCTTTTGCCCACCGGGACAGACGCCGCCGCGCCGCATCTGACATGGGACGACAAACCGTTCGAGCGCGGGGCCGCCACCTTCTTCGAGATCGCGGGCTGCTACCGTCGCTACCACGCGCCGCTCTGCCGGACGGTCTTTCTCGGCACGCCCCCCGACGAGATCAAACGCGCGGAGGAGGCGCTGATCCGGGGCCTTGAGGCCGGGCTGGAGGCCGCAATCCCCGGCAACCGGGCGTGTGATGTGGCCAATGCGCTCCACGCAGAACTCGCGAAGGCGGGGATCGAGCGCGAGGCGCGCTGCGGCTATCCCATCGGGATCAGCTATCCCCCCGACTGGGGCGAGCGCACGATCAGCTTCCGCGCCAGCGACGAGACGGTGCTGGAGGCGGGCATGACGTTCCACTTCATGCCGGGGCTCTGGATGCAGGATTGGGGGATAGAGATCACCGAGAGCATCGTCATCCGTGATGGCGGCCCAGCGGAGTGTCTCGCGGATGTGCCCCGCCCCATGCTGATAAAGCACTGAGCGCGCATGGCAGCAGATAACCCTACGGCAGGCGCTGTTGAAACCCGCACGCCGATGGGCGTATGGTGGACAACGCGCGCGGCACAAAGCTGCGCGCAGCCCCGAGGAGACAGGCCCCAATGACGCCATTCGCAGTTGCCGGCGTGCAGATGTATGTGAACGCACTCGAATCCAATGTGGATGGAATGTTGCAGCGGCTGGATATTTTGATGGCCCGCTTTCCTTGGACGCAGATGGTCCTGTTCTCCGAGCTTTCGCCCTATGGCCCGCTGAACCGCTTCGCGCTGCCCCTGCATAACGAGGCGATTGAGAGGTTTCAGGCCGCTGCCGTAAAGCACAATGTCTGGCTCATTCCCGGCTCCATGTTCGAGCGCACGCCCGAGGGCACGATTTACAACACCTCCAGCGTGATCAACCCAAGCGGTGAGGTCATCGCCACCTACCGCAAGATGTTTCCTTTCCGTCCCTACGAGGTCGGCGTCGAGGCAGGCACCGGGTTTTGCGTCTTCGATGTGCCGGATGTGGGGCGGTTTGGCCTCTCAATCTGCTATGATATCTGGTTCCCCGAAACCACACGGCAGCTGACCTCCCAAGGCGTCGAGGTGCTTTTGCATCCCGTGCTGACCGGCACCACAGACCGCGATGCGGAGCTTGCCATCGCACGCGCCACGGCGGCGCAGTTCCAGTGCTATGTGATCGACGTGAACGGGCTGGGCGCCGGCGGCGTGGGCAAATCCTGCGTGATTGATCCCGCGGCCACCGTGCTGCACCAGTCGGCAGGCCAAGAGGACATGTTCCCCATCGAGATGGATCTGAGCCAGGTCCGCCGCCAGCGTGAGACGGGCATGAAGGGGCTGGGCCAGGTGCTTAAAAGCTTCCGGGACCGACCCGCCGATTTTCCGGTCTATGACCGCACCAGCGGCGCAGACACCTATCTGCACCGGCTCGGACCACTGGAAATTCCCAAACAGGGCAGCCGTGCGGGCCTGCATGTGGACATGCCAAGCGCCCCCACTCGGCCGCCCTCCGCCGCCACCGTGGAACCAAGTCAGAACCCACGCGTTGTACCCGCTACGCTGCCCACAAACGCGCCCTCCGAGAGCGACCACGCGACAGACTTGCGACCAACAGCCAAGGAGGCGAGCACCCTCGCCCCCTAAGAGCTGATAAAAAAGGCCCCGGCGCCTCGGTGCCTCAGTAGGCCGCATAAAAGACGCGGAGATTATCATGCAGTCCATGGCAGAGTATTATTCAGCGGTGCAGCTACGCGCCGATCGCTGGAGCGCACTGCGCGAGACGACAGAGGCTCTCTCGCGCCCGAGAGACGGCGCCAATACGGACAAGACCAAGGAAACTGTTGCCGAACTTTTGCAACAGCAAGCCTTGATAGAGGCCTACTGGGCCTTCCCCGGACTGCCCGCCTTCGACATGCTGCGGCGGCAATTCGAGCACCGCAAATATGATGACCTGGCCTTCTCGGTGCAGCGGATCGCCCGCGCCCTGACCACCGGTGCCTATCGCCGCCGCCATATCCCGCTGGAGCGCGACAGCTCGGACGCGGATGATCACGACGACGAGGCGATGCAATCACTTGAGGCGCGCGCTCTGACCAAGCCCTATTTCGAAGTGCTGATCGTCGATGATGTGAACGAGCATCAGGAACGCTGGATGAAATCCAACTTCGCCCGGATGCGTCGCAGCGAGGACCAGTTTCATTATGAAGCCGTGGTCGTGCCAAGCGTGCAGGACGCGCTGATCGCGGTGCTGTTCAACCACAACATTCAGGCCATCGTCGTGCGACCCGGCCTGCGCATGGAGAGCAAGGTCGACGCGGCCATCCTCAACCGCTATCTCAACCGCGCAGGCGGTCTGGAGGCGATGCAAAACCTCGATCCGGGCAATTACGGCCCCGAGCTTTGCCGCATGATCGCCCGCGTGCGCCCCGAGCTTGACGCCTACCTCATCACCGACCGGTCGGTCGAGGATATCGCCGGGCTTGACCTCGGGATCTGCCGCCGGGTGTTTTATAACCAGGAGGATTTTCTGGAGCTGCATCTCAACATCCTGCGCGGGGTGCAGGCGCGCTACAAAACGCCGTTCTTCACAGCACTTGTGGAATATTCCAAGCAGCCCACGGGCGTTTTTCACGCCATGCCGATCAGCCGGGGCAAATCCATCAACCGCCGCCACTGGATTCAGGATATGGGCGCCTTCTACGGCCCCAACATCTTCATGGCGGAGACCTCTGCCACCTCCGGCGGGCTCGACAGCCTCTTGGAGCCGCACGGCCCCATAAAAGAGGCACAGCAGCTTGCCAGCCGCGCCTTCGGCTCCAAACAGACGTATTTCGCGACCAACGGCACCTCCACCTGCAACAAGATCGTGGTGCAGGCGCTGGTCAAACCCGGCGACATCGTTCTGGTGGACCGCGACTGCCACAAATCGCACCATTACGGCATGGTGCTGGCAGGCGCGCAGGTCTGCTATCTCGACAGCTATCCGCTCAATGAATACTCGATGTATGGCGCGGTGCCGCTACGCGAGATCAAAAAGCAGCTCCTGGAGTTGAAAGCCGCAGGCAAGCTCGACCGGGTGCGGATGCTTTTGCTCACCAACTGCACATTTGACGGCATCGTCTACAATGTGGAGCGTGTGATGGAGGAGTGTCTCGCGATCAAGCCCGACCTCATTTTCCTCTGGGACGAGGCATGGTTCGCCTTCGCCCGTTTTGGCCCCACATACCGCCAGCGCACCGCGATGAACGCCGCCAACATGATGCGCGAGCGTCTGAAAACGCCCGCCCATCTTGAAAGCTACACAGCCCAGCAAGAGGCGCTGCAAGACGCGGACACAGAAACATTGCTGAACACCCGCCTCATCCCGCCGCCCGCATGCGAGTCTATGCCACGCAATCGACGCATAAGACGCTCACGTCCCTGCGTCAGGGCTCGATGATCCACGTCAACGATCAGGATTTCAAAGGCGAGGTGGAGGCATCCTTCCACGAAGCCTACATGACCCACACCTCGACCTCGCCCAATTACCAGATCATCGCCTCGCTTGACGTGGGCCGCAGGCAGGTTGAGCTGGAAGGGTTCGAATTCGTGCAACGGCAGGTCGAGGCGGCTATGTCCATGCGCCGCGCCATCGCCTCGCACCCGCTTTTACAACGGTATTTCAAGGTGCTCTCGGCCGGTGACATGATCCCAGAAGAGCACCGTGAAAGCGGCGTGGAGAGCTATTACGACACCGAGCAAGGCTGGACCGATATCTGGGATTGCTGGGAGAAGGACGAATTTGTGCTCGACGCCACACGCGTGACCCTTGCCGTGGGCGGCACGGGTTGGGACGGGGATACGTTCAAGACCAAAATCCTGATGGATAAATACGGCATCCAGATCAACAAGACCTCGCGCAACACCGTGCTTTTCATGACCAATATCGGCACCACACGCAGCTCTGTCGCCTATCTGATCGAGGTTCTGGTGGAGATCGCCAAGGAGCTTGATGAGCTTTTGGATGATGCGTCGATGATGGAGCGGCGCGGGTTTGAAAAACGCGTAGCAAACCTGATGGATCACCTGCCACCCCTGCCGGATTTCTCGCGCTTCCACGATGCGTTCCGCACCGATTCCGTCACGCCAGAGGAGGATATCCGATCAGCGTTTTTCCTCAGCTATGATGAGAAAAACTGCGACTACCTTGAGTTGGACGGCTCGGTGAAGGATGCGATGAGTTCAGGGCGTGATATTGTCTCGGCGCAGTTCATCATCCCCTACCCGCCCGGCTTTCCGATCCTCGTGCCGGGTCAGGTCGTGAGTGCCGAAATCCTCGATTTCATGCGCGCACTCGACGTCAGCGAAATCCACGGCTATCGCCCTGATCTGGGGCTGCGGGTCTTTACCGAAGACGCGCTCAAAGGTCAGGCCAAGACAAACGCCGCGCGGCTGGAGCTCAATGCCGCACGGCTTCAAAATCAATAAGGCCGAAAAGGCCAACGCACCCAAAGGGAGGGACCACATGTCCACAGCACAGCTCAAGAATATCTCGGAAATCCGCCGTCATTTTCACCGCAACGAGGATCCGATCTATTTCATCTCGGCCACCAACTTCAACCTGCTGGGCCTCGATGAATGGTGCAAAAACTTCAAGTATATCTGCTA
>ERZ887942.1624-NODE-1624-length-15126-cov-21.586225_pt1 | contig 15126 bp, 17 predicted proteins | sample MGYA00521099_ERZ887942 | MGnify/ENA primary metagenome ERZ887942 (study PRJEB32303, sample SAMEA104408605) | aquatic metagenome | biome: Brackish water; feature: Pelagic; material: water | place: Baltic Sea | collected 2014-06-07T06:48:00 | depth 16,251 m ... | reverse complement strand
CTTCCCAAAAAATTCCTGACTCTAGGATCCAGGAATATACGACAACGATTTATTCTTGCTGACGAACGCCAAACTTCCACCTTCAAAGATGAAAACAGTCCCCTTCACCAAAAAAGCTCCATCGCCGAAAAAATCTACGGCAATGACCCGATTCATTTCCGCGACGGACTCCCGGTAAACTAAAGAGCGGGTTTGCAAACCTGCGTATTCTCCAAGTATAGGCAGGGCTGAAAGACCCAAGCTCCATATTGCGCTTGCCCCCAACCCTCCCTTTTCTAACCTGTCACACAGATGAGCAAAAAACCTGTCCGCATCGGCGTCGTTGGCTACGGCTTCATGGGTCGCACCCACTCGAATGCCTACTCCCAGCTTGAGCACTTTTTCGAAACCGACCACGTCCCCGTCAAACAGGTCATTTGTGGCCGCTCGGAGGATAAGGTGAAAGCCTTCGCCGAGCAGTGGGGCTACGCCGATACCGAAACCGATTGGCGCGAACTCGTGAAACGCGATGACATCGACGCCATCGATATCTGCACGCCCAACAATTCCCACTACGACATCGCCCTCGCCGCGATCGAAAATGGCAAAATGATCCTCTGCGAAAAGCCCCTCGCCCTCAACGGCGAGCAGGGACTCAAGATGGTCGAAGCGATCGAAGCGGCCGGCCTTCCCAACCTCGTCTGGTATAACTACCGCTTTCTCCCCGCCGTCACTCTCGCCAAGCAAATCGTCGCTCGCGGCGACCTCGGCCGTATTTACCACTACCGCGCCAATTTCCTTCAGGACTGGACCATGTCCGAGGAACTTCCTCAAGGCGGCGCTGCCCTTTGGCGACTCGATGCCGCCACCGCTGGCTCCGGCGTCACCGGCGACCTCCTCGCGCACAACATCGACTGTGCCCGCTGGATCAATGGCGACATCATCAGCGTCTCCGCTATGACCGAAACCTTCATCAAAGAGCGCGTCCACCAGGAAACCGGCGAAGTCCACCCCGTCACCATCGATGACGCCTGCGCCTTCCTCGCCCGTTTCGAAAACGGCTCCACCGCCATCTTCGAGTCCACCCGCTACGCCCGCGGTCACAAGGCCCTGAAAACTTTCGAAATCAACGGCCACCACAAATCTCTCTCCTGGGACCTCCATGACCTCAACCGCCTCGCCTACTTCGATCACGATGTCCCCGGCGAAACTCGCGGCTGGTCCAGCATCCATGTCTCCGATGGCGACCATCCCTACACCGGCAACTGGTGGGTCCCCGGCCTCTGCCTCGGCTACGAGCACTCCTTCGTCCACGGGGCCGTAGAGTTCATGAAGAGCCTCGATAATCCCTCCGCCGAAAAAGCCTACCCCGACTTCCGCAATGCCCTCGGGACCCAATACGTCTGCGACGCCGTCCTCGAGTCCGCTAAAACCGGCCAATGGGTCGAGGTGAAAAAGGCGTAAACTTCAAGCTTTGCAATCTCCCCCGAGGAGGCAGGATCATGCTTTATGAGCAAGATCCTCCTCCTCGTTTTTTTGGCCACCGGCCTCGTCGCACGTGCTGCCGACAAGCCAAACTTCATCATCATCTTCACCGATGACCAGGGCTACGGTGACCTTGGCTGCTTTGGCTCCACCAAGATCAAAACGCCTCACATCGACCGCCTCGCCAAGGAAGGTCGCAAATTCACCAACTTCATGGTGGCCTCGCCGGTCTGTTCACCCTCCCGTGCCGCCCTCCTCACCGGCTGCTACCCCAAGCGGGTCAGCATGCACCAGCACGTCCTCTTCCCGTCTTCAAAAAAAGGACTGAATCCCGAGGAACACACCATTGCCGATCACCTCCAAGGCCAGGGCTACGCCACCGCCTGCTTTGGAAAATGGCACCTCGGCCACCACCCCGAAACCCTCCCCCAACAAAACGGCTTCGATACCTACCTCGGCATCCCCTACTCGAACGACATGAACCACCCTGACAACAAGGGCAAACCCAAGGGCGGACACGGCGGCATGGATGCTCTGTGGGCCGACCCACAATCCACCCTCACCAAGTGGAACACTCCCCTCATGGAGAACGAAAAAATCATCGAGGTCCCCGTTGACCAGCGCACTGTCACCCGGCGCTACACCGACAAATCGATCGAGTTCATCAAGACCAACAAGGACAAACCCTTCTTCCTCTATCTCCCTCACTCCATGCCGCACATTCCCCTCTACGTGCCCGATGGTGTGCGCGATCCCAACCCCCTCAACGCCTACACCAATGTCATCGAGCACATCGACGCCGAGGTCGGCCGCATCGCCAACCTCCTCCGTGAATTGAAACTCACCGAAAACACCTACCTCATCTTCACCACCGACAACGGCCCCTGGTTGCAATTCAAACATCACGGTGGCTCCGCCGGTCCTCTGCGGGAAGGCAAAGGCACTACCTTCGAAGGCGGACAACGCGTCCCTTGTGTCATGTGGGCTCCCGGCCGCATCCCCGCCGGCACCACCTGCGATGCTCTCTGCGGAACCATCGACCTCCTCCCCACCATCGCCTCTCTCACCAAAACTCCTCTTCCTGCGGATAAAAAAATCGATGGCATCGACATCTCCAATCTCCTCACCGGCTCCGACAAAAGCCCCCGAAACGAATTCCTTTACTACACCTCACAAGGAGCCCTTGAAGGAATCCGCCAGGGCAATTACAAACTCCTCATCAAGAAAGGCCGTCGCCCCAGAAAGGCTCCAAAAAACCAGGCTCTTCCAAAAGCCCAGGTCATGCTCTTCGACCTTGAGGCCGATCTCGGTGAAAAGAATAACCTCGCCGAAAAAAATCCCGAACTCGTTGCCAAGCTCGGGATTCGCATGAAGGAACTCGACGCCGAGATTACCAAAAATCAGCGCCAACCCTGGTTGAAGAAGTAAACGGTTACTTCTTCACTTCCCGGACCTTGATGTTCCGGAAGGATACGACATTGCCATGATCCTGCAGGCAAAGATGGCCCTTGGTCGCTTTACCGAAGTTCTTGAACTTGCTGAACTTTGAAGCCGCCACTTTTTTATCCCAATCTTCCGAGCCCTTCACATACTCGACATACTTGGTCCCGTTCATCCACTGCACGCACTTTTCAGGTGTGATGAGAACTTTGAGCGTATTCCATTCTCCCGCAGGCTTGGTCGCATCCACTCCCTTCGCAGGCTGGTAAAGCTGGTAAAGCCATCCTGCTTTTTGCGGGTCGTGACCATCGACATTGTCCTGAATCTGGATCTCCGGACCCGTGCGCCACGGAGTGCCTTCCGTTTCCTTCACGTGGAACATGAGGCCGGAATTCCCCCCCTTGGAAATCCGGTAATCCACCGTAAATTCAAAAGAGTCATATTCTTTCTTGGTGATGATATCCCCGCCCCCTTTACCCTTGAGCGTGAGCACTCCATCCTTGACCTCCCACTTCGGTGAAATGGTCTCCTTTTTATAATTCCGAAAATGCTCCGTCGATTTCCCGTCGAAGAGCAAGGTCCAGCCAGCTTCCTTTTCGGCAGCAGTCAGTTCATTCGACTTATGATGGTCGGCAGCAAGAGGAAGGGTCAACAGGAGGAAGGCAAGAGCTTTCATACGTCGTAGAATGGAGATCCATCGCCCAATGTGTCGAGAGGAAATCCTGACAAGGAGACATTCTCCCTCCACCGGACGTCAATTTTCGAACCACTCTTGATTGCGCAAAGATCTGGATCTCTACCCGGCAGTCTGCACCTCAACCCGGAAAAATGCCTTGGTGAGATCCCCAAAATCCGTCTCCGTGAGATCAAATTCCACCGTGGTAGACTCCCCATCATCAGCCGGAACACCATCATCAAGATCAGAGTCCCAATTAGTCAGGTCCGTCGAATACTTGACCGCGTAGGTCGTGCCAGGGGTTGAATTCCAGGTCAGTGAGAGGGAATTGGCCTCCGGATCAAAAGCGATCTTGGTAATCACAAATCCAACCCCTCCTCCTACGATTCCATTGATCGAGAGATTGTCCAACGCCGTATGATTCCCGGTTTCATTGGCCCCCAGAAAATCTCCGCCCTTGATGCCAAGGGTGTAGGTTCCGGATGCGGTCAGAGGCACCGGAGTCTCAAAAATCGCAGTCACCATTGGCACACCCACTCCGGTTCCGGAAAGCGAATCGATCACGTCCACCGAAGCCACCGGATTTCCGGAAGGGTCAATCACCGAGAACGTGAAATCAGACTTCCGGTTCACATTCTGAGTCTGGCCACCATTGATAGACCAGGAGTCAAAAGTCACATCGGTGAGAGTCACAACGCTTCCCGAGGCAGCCGTAAGGCTGACGCGTGTCGTCCAGAAGGTATTGCCGTTCCCGGTGTTGATTCCGGGAGCAAACATATTTGGGGTATCACCTCCGTCGAAAATCGTTTGCGGAGCTGCGCTCACGTTGAGCGCCGCCATGTTCCCAGGATCTTGAACGCCGTTGACGATCCAGTTCAGGGTTGTTGCGGTATGAGCAGGGCTGAGGACACGGCCATCGAAATTTGTCGCTGCCACCACTGCCGCACCAGCGGACACCGAAAAAACAATCGGCATAACTGCTGCAATCAAAAAAAAACCGCTTTTCAACTTTCATAATAGATGTGGGAACTTTGGGAAATCGACTGAGGGGGAGTGAGGTTATAATTGTGAAATCCACCAGCACCAACCCTACCCCTCCATGGGCAGGGAAATTCAAATTGGGGAATAGACCACCCCCCATCGAACCGGAAGCTTCCACCAAGCAGTCTTTTCCCGACCCCAAACTTCTCCCTTGATGCCCTTCCCCGAACAGCCAAACTCTTCCCAATGTTCTCGCGCCTCCTCCTTTCTCTCCTCCTCATCACTCCGGCCCTTGCCGAGTGGCCCACCTTCCGCGGCCCCAATAACGACGGCATCTATCCTCCAGCCCCCAATGGCAAAGCCCACGGCTTCCCCACGGAATGGAGTGAATCAAAAAACATCGTCTGGAAAACCCCCGTCACCGGCCGCGCCTGGTCCACTCCCGTTGTCATGGGCGACCAGGTCTGGGTCACCAATGCCACTCCCGATGGCAAAAAGATGTATGCCGTCTGTCTCGACAAAGCCACCGGCAAGAAAATCCACGACCTCCTCCTCTTCGAAAACGAAGACCCCGAACCCCTCAGCAACCACGTCAATGGCTATGGATCCTGCTCCCCCGCCATCGATGCCGACCACGTCTACATCCACTTCGGTAGCTACGGCACCACCGCCCTCAACCGCAAGACCGGTAAAAAAGTCTGGGAACGCCGTGACCTCCCCTGCCAACACTTTCGCGGTCCCGGCTCCTCCGTCGTTCTTTATAAGAACCTCGTCATCCTCTCGATGGATGGCGTCGATGTCCAATATCTCGTCGCCCTCAATCGCAAGACCGGTAAAAATGTTTGGAAAACCCCACGCACGACGGACTACGGAGATATCGAAGCCGACGGAAAAATTCGCGGCGATGGCGACTACCGCAAAGCCTACACCACTCCCAACTTCGTCACCCTCAACGGCGTCCGCCAACTCGTCTCCCCGGGAGCCAAAGCCTGCTACGGCTACAATGCCGACACCGGCAAGGAACTCTGGAAAATCACTTACAATGGCTTTTCCAACGCTGCGGCTCCCGTCTTCATCGGCAACGAACTCGCCCTCATCAACACCGGCCTCGGCAAACCCCATCTCCTCGGCCTCCGGCTCGATGACAAACTCACCGGCGATGTCACCAAAACCCACATCGAATGGGACATCTTCAAACGTATCCCCGGCCGCTGCTCGCCCGTCGTCGTCGGTCGCAAAGCCTACTTCACTTCCGAGGCCGGCATCCTCAGCTGTGTCGATGCCGACAAAGGAAACATTGATGCCTACTCCGCCCTCAAAACCAACTTCTCCGCCTCCGCCGTCCTGGCCGACAACCACCTCTACCTCGCGGACGAAAAAGGAAAAACTTTCGTCGTCAAGCCCGGCCCCAAACTCGAAATCATCGCCACCAACCAACTCGACGACGGCTGCATGGCCTCCCCCGCCCTCGACGGCAAAGCGGTCTACCTCCGCACCAAGTCCCACGTTTACCGAATCGAGAAAAAGTAACTCCGCCCGGCGTCTCGCGCCTTCCTTTTACCCGGCGGCCAGTTGACAGACTTCTGCGAAAGATCGAGGAAACCTCCTTGATAGGAGCCGCGGTCTCCAGCGTCGTTAGGGGTGAACCCCAGTGTTCAAGGGCTGTGACAGCGCTCTTCGCGCGTTCCGGAAGCGGTGGCGCATCGCCCTCTGAGTTTCAGAACTGATCCGCAAGGATCTCCGCGAACTGGGCGATCGCCCCCTCGGTTTCCGCACGGCGGATGCGGCGCGAGCCTGCGATGTCCGGGGTGAAAACCGCCGCGACCAGCCGTTCCACCTCGGCCTTGTCGGAGAACGCGATGTTCAGCTCCCGGTTAATTCGCATGCTGAGGACATCGAGGTTCGCGGAACCCATCGTGACCCAATCGTCGCAGACCATGACTTTCATGTGCGTCATCCGCGGGTAGCGGTAGACTTTCGAGCCGGCCCCGATGAGGACGCGGGCGGTGGCGAGGTTTCCGGCATCCATGATCGCGGAATTGCCCTCCGCTGGCATCACCACGCGCACATCCACCCCCCTCGAGGCCGCCGCCCGGACCGCCCAGAGGATTTCATCGCTGGCGAAATAGGGGTTCTCGATGAGAATGCGTTTCTTCGCGCACCGGATCGCAAGCAGCATGCCGTCGCGGATCTCGTGGCGACCGATCCCCGGCTCGGTCCGCAGCACCCGCAGGGGAATACCGCCGGCGAGCGCTTGCGGCTTGCCGAACTTTTTCGGTTTGGAAAACAGGCTGAGATCCCCCAGCGGTCCCGATTTCCGCCATGTCCTGCTGAAGATGCCCGCAAGCCTCGCGACCACCGGTCCATCGACCCGCACCATCAGGTCGTGCCACTCGTTGTAATACTCCCGGCCGATGTTCATCCCGCCGAGCAGCGCAGTGCGGTCGTCGAAAACCAGAAGCTTGGTGTGGTCGGCAACCAGCCATGGGTTGAGCGTCCTGCGCACTTTCACATCGGAACCGCTCTCCAGGTAGACCTTCATGTCAGGCGGCGCTTGGAAATCCCCCGGCACTTTCGTCTCCGGGCTGGAAAGATAGGACGTCGCGCTGCCGAAATCATCGAACAGCACGCGCACTTTCACCTCCGCCGAGCGTTTCCTCAGCCTGTCCGCATAGCGGACGGCGATGTCATCGTTGTCGAAGATATAGACTTGCGCGGCGATCGAGCTTTTCGCGGAAGCGATCTGGCGATCCAGCTCGGGAAAAAATTCCCCTCCATCGACGAGCCATTTCAGCGTCCCGTTCTCGGGTTGCGGGAAGCCCTTTTCATCCAGCAAGCGCTCGAATCCGACCGTGCCCGGCGTTTCAGGGAGCGCTTCCTTCGCCTCGAGATTAACCGGAAGGTTGCCCGCGAGGATTTCCCTGGGCCTGTGCCAGAGCACCGCAAGCCCCTGCCTTAAGCTTGTGATCGGCTGGCGGAGAGCGGCAACGAAGGTGCTGCGGAAGGTGGTTTCCGCGAGACTCTTTCCGGCCAACATCGGATTCAGGGTGACGGTCTTCGGCGGGGAATTCTGGATGCTCGGCCCGACCATGCTTCCGCATGAGCACAGGCCGATCAGGATCGCAATGGCCGGGCAAGGCAGGAGGAACCGGTTGGCGGTGGCAGGCATCACCCCAAACCTGCACGTAATCGCATCCACATCAAGCACAGTCGTCCCCCGCAACAGGCCCGGGCCGGGCACGGTGGTGAATTCAGGTGAACCCGGTGACCTCACCCACCGCAAACTGATCCCCGCTCTTGCAAACCCCGCGGTTGACGGCGTGCTCCCGACCGGGGTGAACATCATCGGATTCAATCTCATCCATTCCCGCAAATCTCCCACCCTCCGGCCTTGAAGCCATTCCCATCAACGGACATAGTTTCCCCATGAAGCACTTGGTCTTCTTTCTCCTCCTCACTCTCGGGCTTCCTCTTTTTGCGAAGGAACACGTCATCCTGTGCGGTGGCCCGGCCTCACGGAAATGGGAGAACCTCAGGATTGAGCGAGACCGCCACGACCGCTGGTGGGCCAACTTTATCCGCGCCTCGACCATGCGTATGGACGAAATCCGCAAAGCCCACGGCCCAAGTGTCAAAATCACGTGGATCGTCTACAAAAACGGCTACCTCACCCGCAGCCGTGACGATAAAAAGCCATACACCACCTGGATCACCGAGCAAGCCGCCAAGCGGAAAGCCCGCCTCGTTTGGATCAACACAGGGCAACAAGCCATCTCGGCCCTTAATGCCCACCGCGACATCATCACTTTCGACTTCTTTGGTCACTCCAACCGCTACTGCTTCATGCTCGACTACGGCAGTGATGTCATGGCCGTCAGCCAATGCTGGATCCACGAACGGGATCTCGGAAAAATCCGAGGCAACTCGTTTAACAAAAATGCCCTCTGCCAAAGCTGGGGCTGCCACACCGGCGAAAGCATGTCCGCTGTCTGGAGGCGCAAGGTCGGCAACACCCTCATCGGTGCCAAAGGCAAGACCGACTACGCCGCCCTTTCCTTCGGAAAAATGCCCACGGTCACCGGCCACTGGGTCCGCTAATTTTCACACACCTTATCCATGACCTTTCAGGAACTGAACGAACTCTACCATCTCCCCCTTTTCGACCTTATCCAACGCTCGCGCAAGGTTCACGAAGACAATTGGCCCGCTGCCGAAGTCCAACTGTGCACCCTGCTCTCCATCAAAACCGGTGGTTGTTCGGAAGATTGCTCCTACTGCGCCCAGTCGGCTCGATACAATACCGACGTCGTCCCGGAACGCCTGATGGAGAAATGCCAGATCATGGAGCGTGCCGAGGCCGCCCGCAAAAGTGGCTCAACCCGCTTCTGCATGGGAGCAGCCTGGCGTGGAGTCCGGGAAGGCACACAGCGATTCGAGCAGGTCCTCGACATCGTCCGCGATGTTTCCAAACTCGGCATGGAAGTCTGCGTGACTCTCGGCGAACTGGGACCTTCGGAGGCCGAGAAGCTCAAGGAAGCCGGGGTCACCGCCTACAATCACAACATCGACACCTCTCCCGAGCACTATCCCAACATCGTCACCACCCACACCTTCCAGGACCGCCTGAACACCATCCGTAATGTCCAGGACGCCGGCATGTCCGTCTGCTGCGGCGGCATTTTGGGCCTCGGTGAATCAACCGAGGACCGCCTCAAGATGCTCGAGGTCATCTCCGAATTCAACCCGCAACCCGAGTCCATCCCCATCAACTCACTCATGCCCATGCCCGGCACCCCCATGGCCGAAGAGCAGGGAGTCGATGTCTTCGACGTCGTCCGCATCATCGCCATCACCCGCATTGCGGCTCCAAAGGCCAAGGTTCGCCTCTCCGCCGGCCGCACCAACCTCTCCGAGGAAGCCCAGACCCTCTGCTTCTTTGCCGGGGCCAATTCCATCTTCTACGGAGACAAGCTTCTCACCGCCAAAAATCCCGCTATCGAAAAAGACCTCGCCCTCATTGACCGCCTGGGCATGACACCCCAGAAGCCCAACCGCCAACTCGAAGCGCCCGGAGCCGACGGATCCCGCCCCGCCGAGCCCCAGCTCGCCTAAGCCCGGGAAGAATGATCGCGTCTCCCATTCTCTGCCCGTGCCGCCGGCCTCCACTTTCCGAAAAAATCACGGTGACGAATGCCTCGTCTCAAGGTATGCCGAACCCGTGATTCGCGTATCGGTCGCCAGCCAGAATTTGGAATTCTCCCGGAACGGAAAGATCATCTTTAAAGCCCGGGTCTCCACTGCCGCCAGAGGCCCCGGATTCGAAGAAGGCTCGCTCCAAACCCCCACCGGAAACTTTCTCGTCCGCGAAAAAATCGGCGAAGGCGCTCCCATTCACACCAGCTTCAAAGGCCGCGTCCCCCGCTCGGTCTGGCAAGGCGGGACCAGCAACGACGCCATCCTCACCCGCATCCTTTGGCTCGAGGGGCTTGACGAGCGAAACGCCAACACCCGCGACCGATATATCTACTTTCACGGAACCCACGCCGAGGATCTCATCGGCCAACCCGCCTCCTGCGGCTGCATTCGCCTCCGTAACAAAGATATGCTTACCCTTTTTGACCTCACCCCAATTTCCACCCCGGTCCAAATCTCCTGACTACTCATGAAAAAAATCATCGCGTTCGACTGCGACTCCACCCTCTCGGCCATCGAAGGCGTCGATGAACTCGCCCGCCTTGCCGGTGACGACGTCTTCCGCCAGGTCGAAGACCTCACCAACCAGGCCATGAATGGCGAGGTCCCCATCGAAGAGGTTTTCGGACGCCGCCTCGACCTGATCAAACCCACCCGCCAACAGTGCGACGCGATTGGGCAAATGTATCTCGATGAAATCGAACCCACCGCCCGGGAGACCATCGCGGCACTTCAAGCCGACGGCTGGGAATGCCTGATCATTTCGGGGGGATTTTTTCCCTGCATCGAGCCACTCGCCAAAGATCTGGGAATTGAACGGATCGAGGCCGTCCCCCTGCACTTTGATGACAAAGGAAACTATCTCGGATTTGACAAAGGATATCCTACCACCAGAGACGGAGGCAAACCCGAAATCATTTCTTCCATCAGGGAAAATCAGTCACCTGAAATCATCGTCATGGTCGGAGATGGAGTCAGCGATCTCGAGACCACTCCTGTTGTTGAGCACTTTATTGGATTTTTACGCTACGCGGAGCGCCCAAAGGTTACCGCTAATTGCATTCATTGTGCAAAATCCCTCATAGAGATACTAAAAATAACCGGGGGGATTGTAATTTTTCAAAAATAATCGCATCTTTCGCTTGCCTGTAAGTATTATCAGGTTAGCTGTAAAGCATGTCTGGTAAGAAAGGAAAAAGGTACACCTCAGCGGAAAAAGCGAACGTCCTCAATTGGGTAAACAACTATAACGTGAAACATGGTCGTGGCGGAGTCGCCAACGCTTCGAAGGAATTTGAAATCACCCAACTCACGATTCACAACTGGGTCCGTCAGGGGGGTGCTGCGATGAGCAGCGGTTCCGGTCTCCGGGTCTCCCCCAATCACGCAGGAATCCTCCGCCAGTGCGCTGATCTCCTTGATCAAATCACCGAACGTGAAGTCGAACTTGGAAAACTCCGCAAGGAGTATGACAGTCTTCGCAAAAAGCTTTAACACTCTGTACAAAACCGGGCCAACTTCCGGTCCACCCTCGCAACAGGCCCTGAATATCTCCCTCCGTATTCAGGGCTTTTTTGTGTCCGAATGTCATCCCCTCAGACCCATCCTGATAATATCAGCGCTTCCAGCTTCAGGATTCTCTTTCAAAACCCGATCCACCGCCTTGCGCGCCTCGGCTTGCTTGAATCCCAGCGCCATGAGGCCCATTTCAGCATCACGAGCATCGCTCGAGCGATCAGAACCAGGCTCCCAGGTCCGCACCACGCCAACTTTATCCTTCAACTCCAAAATAATTCTCTCCGCCGTCTTCTTGCCGATCCCTTTCACTCCCGAGATCCCCACCGCATCCCCGTTCACGACCGCCTGCTTGAACCCCTCGACAGGCAAACCGCCCAACACCGCCAAGGCGGTTGCCGGGCCAATCCCGCTCACCCGGTCAATCAGGAGCAGGAAGACGTCTTTCTCCTCATCCTTCGCAAAACCATAAAGCGTGAGCGAATTCTCCCTCACATGCTGATAAATTCGCAAGTCGATAGAATCCCCTTCGAGCGGATTCAACTGATCATAGGTTGAGAGCGGAACATTCACTAAATAGCCCACTCCACCCGCTCCAACCACAATCCTCCCGGGCAAAGCCTCCCAAATCTCCCCTTGCAATCGCGCGATCATCACCAAAACCCTACCCAATCTCCCCATGCGAACAAGGCATAATCCCTGCATCTTCAGAGGCTGCATCCCAACTTTCTCACTTTTCTTAACTTATCCACTTGCTAAATTTTAAGATTTCTTATTATTTGGGGATTTTTTCGGTGGCTTTTATTACAAATTCCTGCTATCTTCGCGTCGTTATGGCAACTACTAAAAGGACGCGTTTCTCCCGTCGACTTCCCGATCATGTCACCGATGAACTGGTGAATGTTCTGAGTTCAGATCCGAAACTTTTCGGCTTCAACGAACTCTTCGAGGATGTCTATGAGCGGTTAAAAGAGCGCAATGCAGTCAGTGGCGGCGAAGAAATGCTTCGTCTCCGCGCTTATGAAAAGCTGCAGAACCTGGTAACCCGCGGCCTTGTCGAGAAAGACGGCAAGGAGTATCGTGGACTCGAGCGCATTCAAGAAGCGCACAGCGACAACATTGCCCAGCAAGAGGCTTAGTTCTCCTGAACAAAGTGTACAAAGAGTAAATTCGCAAAAATTGGTGCTGGTTTTACCAGCAACGAATCTTTTAATTGCCCGCGTCGAGTTCGACGCGGGCAATTGTTTTTAAAGCCGCCTCACTTTCCAACGACTTCCTCACCCACTTTCATCATGTTGACTGATTACTTCCCCGTCATTCTCCAGGCCCTCGCCGCCCTCGGCTTTGCCGGAGCCGCACTTGGCCTCAGCGTCCTCCTCGGTAAAAAAGGAGCCTACAACAAAACCAAAGAAACCCCCTACGAATGCGGCATGCTCCCCATTGGCGAAGGAGCCCCGCGCTTTAGCGTGAAGTTCTACCTCGTGGCCATGCTCTTCGTCATCTTCGACATCGAGGTCGTCTTCATGTATCCTTGGGCCGTGAGCTTTGCCGATCTCATCCGTGAACCGGGAAACACCATGGTCCTTTGGAGCATGGCAGGATTCGCCGGCATCCTCGCCGTGGCCTACGTCTATGCCCTTAAAAAAGGGGCCTTGAACTGGAAGGGCTAAGCCCCGCAGACGGATCAGATGATCAATCACCTCCTTTTTTTCAAACTAAAGCCCGAGGTCGATGACGCCGGGCTCGAGGAAATGATCCGCACCTCCCGCAGCATTCTTCTCAGGATTCCCGAAGTGCTCAGCATCCGCTCCGGTCGCACCATCGATCCCAAATCCGAGTGGCCCTTCTACATCGCCCTTGAATTCGAATCCCTCAACAAAAAGCACATCTTTGAAGAGGATGCCTACTATCTCAGGTTCCAGAAAGTCATCGTCAACCGCATGACCCTGGCCAGCTACCACATGGACTACGAGACCGACCCTTCCAAGGATCTCAAGTATTCCTGATTTCGGCAGCCCTCATTTTTCAGAGACCTGCTCTAGCCAAGCCGGGGTTTTCACCCTAGAAGCCTCCCATGTTTGCTGGCACGTTTACCGCCCTCATCACTCCATTCCGTGATGGATCACTCGACCATGAGGCCTTCAAGGCCCTCATTGATCGTCAGGTGGCCGCTGGAATCACGGGAATCGTCCCCGTCGGCACCACCGGTGAATCCCCCACCCTCAATTCCGACGAGCATCTCGAAGTCATCCGCGCCGCCGTAGAATTCGCCGATAAACGGACCCTCGTCGTAGCCGGCAGCGGAGCCAACTCCACCAGCGAAGCAATCCACCTGACCCAGGCAGCCGAAAAAGCCGGAGCAGACGCCTCTCTCCAAGTCTGCCCCTACTATAACAAGCCCTCACAAGAAGGTCTCTACCAGCACTACAAGACCGTCGCAGCCAGCACCGGACTTCCCATCATGCTCTACTCGGTTCCCGGACGCTCCGTCATCGAGATCGGAATCGAAACCGTCGCCCGCCTCGCCAATGATTGTGAAAACATCATCGCGAACAAAGAAGCAGGTGGTTCGGTCGATCGCGTCAACCAGCTCGTGCAAGCCGTCCCCGAAGACTTCCAGATCCTCTCCGGAGATGATCCCCTCACCCTCCCTTTCATGTCCTGCGGAGCTGTCGGCCTCGTCAGCGTCGCCTCGAACCTCATTCCCGATATCATGGTCAGCCTCGTCAACCGTTGCCTCGAGGGAGAATACGCCGAAGCCCTGGAGCTTCAGATGCGCTACTACCCTCTCCTCTCCGGCTTGATGGGCCTCGACACCAATCCGGTCCCCATCAAGTCAGCCGTTGCCCTCCAGGGCCACTGCACCGATGAGATCCGCCTCCCCCTCATCAATCTCACCGACGAAAAGACCGAGGCCCTCCGCAGCCTCCTTAAGACCTACGCGCTCCTCTAAGCACGAAGTCCCCAAACCAGTGGCATGACCCGTCCCGGTCATGATCTCCAACCATGAAAATCTCCCGCCTTGCCAACGGATCACCCGAGATCTTTCACACCCTGCAAGGCGAAGGCCCCTCCCTCGGTGCCCCCGCCCTCTTCCTCCGCCTCTCCCTGTGCAACCTTCATTGCCACTGGTGTGACACCCCCTACACCTGGAACTGGGAAAAGACTCCCTGGCAACATCAGGACGGGATCAAATTCTCCAAGGCCGACCAGATTATCGAACTGACCCCCGCCGAGATCGCCCCCCTCATCTCGCGCCATCACTGTGACCGTCTCGTCCTCACCGGCGGCGAACCCCTCCTCCAACAGGAAGAACTTTTGGAACTCCTCAAACTTCTCCCCGACCTCCCCTTCATCGAAGTTGAAACCAACGGCACCCAAATCCCGGGCGACGATTTCCTCGCCCTCCCCACCCAATTCAACGTTTCCCCCAAGCTCTCCAACTCCGGCATGTCCGGGAGCCTTCGTCTGAATTTCGAAGCCCTCAACCACTTTGCGGTCCTTCCCACCGCCTTCTTCAAATTTGTCGTCTGCGACCAAAACGACCTCAAAGAAGTTGAAGCCCTGCAGGAAAAACTGAACCTTCCCCCAAATCGTATCTTCCTCATGCCCGAAGGCCGCGATCCCCAAACGTTACAAACCCGCTCCCTCTGGCTCGCCGACATCTGCCGCGACCAAGGCTACCGCTTCAGCCCCCGTCTCCACGTCCTCCTCTGGGGGAACGAACGCGCAAAATAACACCCTAAATCCCGCCCCGGCCCCACCTTCAGGGAAAAGAAGATCCCGTTATTTCCCTCCGTGAAAATCCCTCTGGAAAGTATTTGGATCATTCCGCGTGACGACGACGACTTTGAACC
>ERZ887942.1623-NODE-1623-length-15130-cov-5.542090_pt1 | contig 15130 bp, 15 predicted proteins | sample MGYA00521099_ERZ887942 | MGnify/ENA primary metagenome ERZ887942 (study PRJEB32303, sample SAMEA104408605) | aquatic metagenome | biome: Brackish water; feature: Pelagic; material: water | place: Baltic Sea | collected 2014-06-07T06:48:00 | depth 16,251 m ... | reverse complement strand
CAGCCTGGAATCAGGAACAGCTGTCGCACGGGCGTTAAGCGAAGTTGGTTATCAAGTCAGACAACTTGACCCCGCAGATCAACCTCTTTCAGATTTCAACTGGGGAACCGATCCGCTTGCGGTCATCATGTTACACGGAACTTATGGAGAAGACGGACAGGTCCAGGCTGAACTCGAAGACTTGAAAATCCCGTACACAGGCAGCGATGAAGTCGCTTCACAGTTGGCGTTCCATAAACATTCAGCCAAAGAAGTTTTTCTAGCTCATCAACTACCGACTCCCGACTGGAAAGTTCTCCCCTCTACAATTGACCAACAAGAACTTGAATGCTTGGCTACGGAAATTGGTTATCCGGTCATCGTAAAGCCAGAAGCTCAAGGCTCCAGCATCGGCGTTTCCATCGTGCGAACGGCTGATGAACTTTGGCAGGCGTTACAGCTTGCGAAAGAATTTGATGATCTCATCTTAATCGAGAAAGCAATCTGCGGTGAGGAGTGGACGGTTCCAGTTCTTGATCGACAACCGCTACCCGCAATCCGCATTTCTTCGAACCGGTCCTTCTTCGACTTCGCTGCAAAATATGAAGACGACCACACCAAGTATGAGGTCATCAAGCAAAGCGAATCCGAAACCTCGCAACGAGCAACCGTTCTCAGCTTAAAAGCTTGTGAGTTGTTAAAGACCGCTGGAGTTTGCCGAGTCGACCTAATGGTCGACGATTCAGGTCAGCCATGGCTCTTGGAAGTCAACACGATTCCGGGCATGACCGACCACAGTTTAGTCCCCAAAGCGGCGTACGCCCACGGTTGGTCGATGTCCGACCTCTGCGAGCGGATTCTTCTCCCTGCCTTGCCTAATCGTTCCAACTAGCAAACTGACCGTACTTTGCCTGACCAAGAAGAGCTTCAGCAATCTTAGCTGTTCAAGGCAGATTCCCTACGGAAAATCCAGCCCCGCTGCACACAGGTTGTAGGTTTAAGTGATAGCCAAGGAGAGAAGAAGTGCGTCAGCACCACTTTCACCCTTGCCCCTAGACACTAGCCCCTAGACCTATGACAACCGCGAAAGCGAAAAAACCGAAGGGAGCCAAAAAAGCTCCTGCAAAAAAGGCTGCTCCCAAGAAAGAGCCATCGCCTTTGGTCGTCGCTGCGCGCGGTTGGTTCTTCAGACCGACACCTCTCATTATCACAGCTTTTGCAATTTCGATTGCTGTCATGGTTCCCTATGTTCCTTATCTGTTACCTGATTTAACTCAACTAGAAGAGTATCAGTTCGAGATGGAACAGATCGAAGTCAATAAGCCAACCGACTGGGTACCGGGTGACCTGATCGACAATGTCTTGGTCAAATCCAGTTTGCCCAAGAAGGTTTCGCTACTGCAATCAGGAATCTGCTATGACGTTGCCAATGCGTTCGCTGATCATCCCTGGGTGAAGGAAGCGAAGCACGTCAGCTTGACCAGTAAGCCAGCGATACGTGCTCACCTCGAATATCGTCAACCTGTTGCGTTCGTAGAAACGAAGGAAGGTTTGTTTCCGATTGATGTCGACGGAGTCCTACTCCCGGCAGCCGACTTCGCCATGGAAGATGTCGAAAAACTTCCGCACATTTTAGAAGTCGCATCGATGCCTAGAGGAAACGTCGGCGAACCATGGCAAGATCCCGTTGTGGAGTCCGCTGCGAAGATCGCAGCCGCGTTAACTCCCGATGGAAACATGGAGAAATACTGGACCCGATTCGAGCTCGTCGGTATCGTCGCGCCAACAGTCGCTGAGGTTCTGCCTTCAGCCGATGACTTAAGGTTCGAACTTGCCACAGTCGGCGGAAGTCGAATCATCTGGGGCAAGCCCCCCGGAGTCGATGACCTGGAACCAAGCGTCGAACAAAAGATCGGCCGCATGGAACAATACCTCTCCCGCTTCGGAAAATTCGACGAACCCAACGGCCCCTACCGCATCGACATCCGCCTCTTTGATGCCATCTCGTTGGAACCGTTGAATTTGGTTCGGTATCAGTAGGAGGCTTGAGTCTCGCTGTGTGTCCCACCGGACAGGTGGCACGACCTGAGTACAGTGCAGCGGAACGGTGGTCGTGGCAACTGTGAGAGCGAGGTTGATCCTTGCATCAACCCCAACTCTTCGCTCGCCACGCCCATCACTTCACTACGTTTCGTTCTGGGTCGTGCCACCCGTCCGCAGGGTACTTGCGTAACCCAACATCTTGAGCACTCGGCGTATCCCGGTTCGCTGTGATGAGGTCTATTATTCAGTCATACAACAACTTTTGTGAAGCCAAACAAAATCCAACAGTCCCATTTCCGTTACTGTATTTCGATTCAAACAACATTTAGTTGCTCGACCAGTTTTTGGGATCTCGCGAATGGCAATACTTTAAATCGACAAAGGCGATCGGATTCAGCGAACCTTCTCAATGTCGGAGAGCGTCCAACTTTTCTCAAACAGCGGCTTTTCAGGCCCGTAGAGACGGAAGAGAAGGAAGAAAGCTTCACCCGTGGGAATCCAGTTGTTTTCTAAACCCTGAGGAGCCTTTGGTGCAAAGTAGACGTCGACCGAACCATCAGAGTTCTTTTTCATTTTGCTAATGTCCAGTGACGATAGTCCGACCCGATCAACGTCCTCTACAAATCCCTTCGACTTCATGCTGTAAACAATCACCGACCAGAAGTCCTTCGCGGGCGTGTCAGCGGGAACATTGAGCTTGTAAGTGTCCTTGCCGTTCATCAGTTCGCCATCCTTGTCGCGCAGCCCGGTGAGGTAGAACGAACCGCCACCAAGGACTTTTGGCAGGTAGGTGATCCAAAAATAGGCGCCACCTCCCCGCTCGTCGATAAGAACTCTATCCTCAGTCACATAGGGAAAGCCCGCCTCTGGCTGACCTTTAGCGAACTGCCAGACCTGCCACTGCCGGTTCTGCCACCAGGCCACTGTGGAGCGATTGATGAAGTAGTCCTGCATCCAGTCGTAAGCCCTTTGGAGACCTTCGAGCATTGCCTTCTTCCTGGCGGCATCTGGTTTGAACTCCTTGCCCTTCTCAATTCCGATGCCAGCGAGAAGAGCCATCATGGCCTTGTCCCGTTCAATTACGGGTTCGCGCTGGATCACGGAGTTGAGATCTGTGAAAAAGGTAAAGTCATACACCGGAAGCGTGTTCCACTTCTTCGGATAAGCATCGACAAAGTTGGTTTTAGGAGGCCGGGCAGCCTGCGACAGGCGGTAAACCTTCAAGGTTTGGGCATAAGCCGCTTGATCGGCGTGGGTGCCGCCATTCTTCGCGACGGGACGGAAGGCAAAATGAACGCCGTAGGTTAGCGGACGATAGACGAGATATCCTTTGGGCACCTTGCCTTCGTAACCGGGAGGCAGGAACAAGTATTTGCCTCCTTTTCCCTTGTCGTCGCCTGGTGGGCCGACATCCGCGAGCGGGGTCTGCCAGCCATCAACGATTGTGCCGAAGTAGCTGACTTTTTCTCCAGCAGGGGGAACTTCAATGACAAGCGGATCGCCCTTGCAACTAAGGCCAGAGGTCACATAGGGCGTGACATCATTCGCGGTCAAGAACCCATGCCGCGAAGTCATCGGCTTGCTGAAATACGCGACGTCGCCGAACTTCCCGCCGAGATCGCGCTGAATGGAAAGTTCAATGTCGTAAACGCTTACGGCTGGCATCGCCCAAATCGCTGCCTCGCAGGCACGCTGAACGGTCATTTCGTATTTGAGAGAGCGATCTGCCGCATGGAGTGGAGACGATTTGAGTGCTGATGGAAACAGGCAAATCATCACCATCAGCGCTGATACTCGGCTGAACCGAGATTTTACGTTGTACATACTATTTCCTCCAAGAAAACGTTGTGCAGTTACTTAACCAACTCAGGATCACCCGGCATCCAGGATTTGTCATAAAACGACTCCAGCGGCCCGTACAGGCGAAGGATGGTATTCCAACCTTTGCCAGGGACGGTCTGAATCCAGTTGTTTTCCTGTCCCGCAGGCGTTTTCGGACCAAAGTAAATGTCGAACGATCCGTCATCGTTCTGTTTCAGCCCCTTTTTGCTGTCGTCGAGTCCCGGGAAACGCTGGTCTGTCTGGAGCATGGCACGAGTCTGATTGTCGTAGAGCGTGAAGGACCAAAAATCTTTAGCCGGAATGTCCTTGGGCAGGTTGATTTTGTAGGTCTTACTTCCGTCGAGCGCATTACCTTCCGCATCAAGGTACGCGATCGCGTACTGAGAGCCTTTCCCCACGTTCTTGATCGCCATAGCAGGCGTGATTCCGGTTGCATAGAAGTGCATGTAGATGCGAGAATCCAAAAGACGTTCGCCGTCCAAAAGGAAATCGTAACGTCCCTGGATAAAGGGGTTGGTCCAAACTCGCTTGCCAGGGTAAAGGTAGTGTCGCTTGTCTCTCGGGCGGGCGGTCAATGCACGTGCTGTCACGGAACCGATCTTGGCCGCATTCGTGAGGATTTTCTTCATGCGGGCATCGGGCTCGAACGCTTTTCCCTTCTTGATGCCGATGGCGGCTAGCAGACCACGCGTTTCGGGGTCAAGCCCTTCAAGTGGTTCCGCCTGGATGGTCGCGTTAAGTTCTTCCCAGTAATCGTAATCCATACGGTGGATGGTATTGTCAAACTTGCCCGAGATGTTCACGAAGGTCATCTTCGGCGGATTGTTCTTCTTGGACAAAGGATACATCCGAAAGAGCTTCTTGGTTTGTTCCACCGCAGGCTTCGGGGATCCATCGACCTGGAATCCACGCCAGATGACCCAGTTTCCGTAGGTCGAGGTACGTGCAACAAAGTAGCCTTGGGGGATGTCACCCTCATAGCCTGGAGGCAGGATTAGGAACTTGCCCCCTTGCCTTTGTCAGGACCGGCGTTGCCAAAATCCACGACATATTTGAACCAGGCATTGTTGAGGAATCCCAGTACGTTGGGCGGGGTTTCGATGACCATAGGCTCATCTCCCAACTCAAGCCACGAGGCCATGTAGACAGAGGTGGTATTGGGGGTAAGCCACAGAGCCTTGGAATCCATTAGTTCCTCAAACAGCACGGCGGTGGTATTGGCCGGACCGTGTTTGAGGAGGCCCTTTTCAAGAGCGTGCATGGAGGATATGGGGATGCAGTTCAAGAAGGCCTCCGTGGCCCGATTGAGATCGAGGTTGTCGTAGACCTTCTGCGTTGATTCCGTGTCGGGAACACCATCAAAGGCCGTCAGAGTCCCGATTGAGGTTTCTAACTTATCGGGCGTTGCGATCCCTTCGGGAACCGGCGTCGTCATTTTCAGCTTTGGAGGCTGACCGTAGCCAATGGATGAAATCAGGCTCAGCATCACGGTCATTAGCGGTGTTAACCGCGTGAAGTAAATCATCGTGGTCCTCTTTTCGCGTTGAAATGTAGCGCAACGATGCGCCGTAGTCGTTCGTCTATCGAAAAATATCATTCTTGGTGAGTCTCTTGTTTGTCGATTTTCATGGTAGGTTTTTGTTAGTGGAGGAGGCAAGGATGCCGCGTTCGAATAAGTTAGTTGAAGTTCGACAAATGTTGGGTGACACTCGCCATCAGAGACATACGGCGTCCCTCATTGAAATGTTGATGGATCAAGTCTTGAATTCTGTTTGTCATGAGTCCTTTATTTTAGGCACGACTTTTTTGAATGATCCATTAATACCGGAAGCAGAACTCTACTCCTGCTCTGTAGAACGTTTCCCCAGAATTTCGGGCAAGAGCTTTAGAATTTGCTCAGCAACGAGTTGGTGTCCATTTTCGTTGGGGTGCATTCCGTCTAAGAGTAATTGACTCACGTCCTGCTTTTGGAATTCTGCATAGACATCGACCATAGGGATTTTCTCCTGCTTGGCGATTTTTCGACAACTGGCCGCGAACTCTTTCAGCAACAGGTTGAAACCGTCCTCGTCCTGTGGATTGTAGGGGGGCTTGCCGTACAGTTCTTTCAGCTTGGGAGTCCAGGCTAATGGGTTGGGTGTCATGAGAATGATCGAGACATTACGTTGTTGCAGTTCATGAATGAAGAACTGCAAATTCTGTTCATACGCCTCTTGTGAGACCCGTGGTGATTTCGCTGGTGGTGTTTTCCAAACATCAATGGCAGAGTCGTTGATGCCGAATTGAATAATGACCACAGCCGGTCTTCTATCGAGGACATCCTTCTGAAAACGCTTCCGCGCAGCGACGGTATGGTTTCCAGGAACTCCAGCATTCGTGACTCGTACTGGCTGCCCGGTCTTCCGGAAATGTTCTTGCAGAATCAACGAGTAAACCCGCAGCGACCCACGCGGAGCAGTCGTCGAATCTCCAAACTCCACAACCTGCTGCGGAGATTCTTCTGCCATGCTGACAGATACGAACAAGAGATTCCCTAAGAGCCAAAGACCAAACATTATCCGGTATGCTTTCATCCTTATCTCCTTACCAACGTTTACGAGAAAGATACTTCAAAATTCTGAGATTTGTTGGAGCATCTTACGACATCCTTAGTATGAACGATTACGATGTCAGACAGAGCATTTAAAGTCCAGCCGACAAATAACATTAACATCGAGTTCACCCCATGCGAATCTTCCTGCAATCTCTTCTCTCATGCCTGATTCTGTTCTGTGCTACGTCGGCGCAAGGTCAGTTCGTTGTGGCTCATCGAGGTGCTTCACATGCCGCTCCTGAAAACACGTTGGCGGCATTCAAGCTTGCGTGGGAAGAAGGTGCAGATGGGATCGAAGGAGATTTCTATTTATCGAAAGATGGTCAAGTGGTCTGTATTCACGACAAGGATACAAAACGTGTTTCACCGAATTCAGAGGTCTTGAAAGTCGCTGAGGCAACCTTCGACGAGCTAAGAGCACTCGACGTCGGTATTTGGAAAGATGAGAAGTACGCGGACGAACAGATTCCAACCTTGGTCGAAGTTCTCGCAACCATTCCAGAAGGAAAAAAGATTTTCGTCGAGATCAAATGCGGTCCGGAAATCGTTCCAGTGATCAAACCTCAGCTCGCAGCATCAGGCTTAAAGCCGGAGCAAATCGTTATCATTTGCTTCAACGAAGCTGTCATCAAAAAGTCCCGAGAATTGATGCCAGAGTACAAAGCGAGTTGGTTAACCAGCTACAAACAGGAAACAAAAACAAGTCCTTGGCAGCCATCAACCGCAGAGGTGTTAACTTCCCTCGAACGGACTGGAGCCACCGGACTAGGAACAAACGGCAACCTCGCTGTCATCGACAAATGCTTCGTCGATGCAATTCGAGATGCAGGTATCGAGTTCCACGTCTGGACCGTCAACGGTGCAGTCCCCGCACTCGCGTTCAAGTCTTTAGGAGTCGATTCCATCACCACCGACCAACCAAAATTCATCCGCGAAACCATCGAGGCAAAGGTGGAGTAAAGTTCGATGTGATGCAATTCGCTAAACGCTTCACCCTCCCCACTCACACATTTCACCCGCAAGCAACTGCAGCCAACTGTACCGCATGGAAGCCGATCAAAATCATTGGCGATTCCTCCCACGTTGTGTCGTGCGAAAGGATGATCTACAGATACTTAGCTGTAAGGAAAGATTAAGAGACTTAGGGAAATTTGAATAGCAGATTGAATGCTGATTCACCTCAATCTGTCCCGAACCTCATCGCTGTAAACGATGACAAGGTAAGCCTAATCCGCTCGGAGTTTATTCTGAAGAATCAACGGGCTTTGCGTCGGAACTCGGCAGGTAACCGTGTTTTCTTAGGAATTGCTCGGCGACCTGAGTACTTGGCTTTTCGAAGTACGGCTGCATCATGAAGCTGTGCCCAGCACCTTCAAAGATCTTCAACTCAAACTGCTGACCAGTTTTTCGAGCGTGTGCGACAAATGCCTGTTGATACTCCAGAAGATGATCGCGGTCCCCGTGCATGATCAAGGTCGGTGGCAATGGTTCCTTAGTAAGAATGCGTGAGGCCGACATTTCCAAAGCGTCAGCGACCGGATTCAGTAACTGCCAGTCTCGCTCATTGAACAATTCGAGTACCTTTTGGAACTTCGCGATTTCCTCGTCAGCAATCCCTTCGCGTCTGCCAAGAGTCTCCGCCTGCTTGATCAATTCCACGCGGTGGTCAAGAGGAACGGAGTATCCCTCGGGCGTGCTGCGGGCAAACTCCTCAAGATGACCTACAAACGCGGGTGCTTCCTCCTTTGTCTTCGCTAGCAGTGTCTCGGTTTTGACGAACCAGATGTCGATGCCATCAAAAGCAGGGCAGTAAAGGAGCAATGCATCGGGCTTCGGTGAAATTGACAGATCATCAGTCGCATCCTCGAATGATCGATTGATACTGGCTTGGAGCGCTAAGTCACCGCCTCCCGACGTACCGGTCGCTACAATTTTCTCAGGGTCGATGCCAAGTGTCGCGGCGTTCGCACGGAGATAACGGATGGAACTTTTCGTATCTTCCACCTGATGCCTTGGGCGCGGCAGCGAGGCGATCTTTTCCAAACTCTGTTTAGGCAACTGCCCGGAATTCACGGGCGCAGTTTGCGGCTTAACGATCACCATTCCCAGTCGTCTGAAATGCTCCCTTTGCTCAGGAATGTTGCACCTGAAGATGACCAGTGCCGACCGCTTGTCAGAGGGCTTCCAGCCATCTGGATAGTACACAGTCAACGTGCGACGTGGCTTTGCCTTATAGACCAGGTTCGTTGTCAGATTCTTCATCGGTGCTGATGACTTCGGTGCCTCCTCCGCCCCGAACGTTGCCGTCGCCGTCATCACTATCAATAAGGCAATAACAGCTGACTGATGGAGGTGTCTCTTACGTATCATGATATCCTCGTTCTCTCTGCAGAATCAAAGACCAAGGTGTTGACTGGCTGCTCGTTTCGTCATCCAGTTTTTGCAGGCTGGGTGCAACAAAGCGAAACCCAAGAGATGGTGGTTGAACAAGAAACTGTAACAGGCGACATTCAATTGAACTACCGACAAAGTCGGGTTACGTGAACCCTCTGCGTGCTTGCGATTTCAATCAGATCGAACCCGTTAACGGTGTTTAAGTCAAAACCTTCATTGGCTTCACTTCTCAATGCTCGTTTTGTACTCAAGAGTACTGCCATTGACGAAGAGTCAATGGCATCTCAGTATCGTTTGAAAGGAACATCGAGGAAAAGATGGCTGAATTAATAGGTGGATTCGTAATTGTTGCTCTTGTCCAAATCCTCGTGGCATATAGCTTGTGGCAACGAATAAAAGGCATGAGAAACGAAGATGGCAATTCTTACACTGAAAAAAATCATGAAGATCAGTCAGCCTTGAGCTGAAGGACAGTCGTCGGTTGCCGCTGTTGGAAATATCTAGTTTCGTGCGTTCGAAGTCACTGGCGAATGACTTGTGCTTTCCAGCCGTTGAGACGCCAGAGTTTGCCTTCTCCCACGAATTCTAATTGGTAAAGAACTTCGCCCCTGCCCTTGGTCCAGATATAGCCATAAGCATAATCACTTTTTGCTGAGCCTTGCGAACTATCGTAGCTGATCATTGACTTAAAGAAGTCCTTGTAGTGGGCGAGTTCACCAGCCGGAGTATTGTCACCACTTCCGTAGTTCTGACCAGAAAGTAGTTCAATGAATCTTTGTCGAAAAGGAGCCGAAAGGTAAGGGACGATCTCCTCCAGTTTCGTCGCCTTCGCCATGACTTTTTGCAAATGCTTGACAGTCACTTCCACGGAAGGTGTGTGTGCATGGTCGAAAGCAGCCGGGTTTTGAGCGTCCGCATATGCTTTACGGTACTCCGCAGGGATCGCATCGAGCTCCTTCTTTTTCCGTTCTTCACGCAACCGTTCAAGAGTTCGCTTACTTTCAGCGTCTGACTTTGGTCCGGCGAAACTGGAGCTAAAACTGCTCTTGGACCTCAGTGAGGAGGAACTCTTCGAAGAAAAAGTAGAACTACTTTTCTTCCGCAATGCTTCGCCTTTTTTGCGAGCCTCTTCGCCCTTCTTGCGGAGTTCTGCAAAATGCCGATCCCACTCAGGAGTACCTGGCTTCAGACTTTTAGTCGTCGGTTTCACTGCCTGAGCAGAGACAGGAGCAGTGATGCAAAAAAGAAACAAAGCAGCGAATAAAATTTTCACGGAGTTCCCCCAAGGTTTCAGAATCGCAGAAACCTTAGGTCATAGAGAATCAGTAGGCAAATATTAGTTGGGCGTTGTCGGCTATAAACTTCGCAAAGGAATCTTGGGTGCAATAGAGAGCTGCAGAGTAGTGGCGCCATTCCCTAAAGGTTCTTAGAAATGCGAGTGATTGGTTCGAGTCGTTCTACCAATTCTGCGTTGGTGGTCACGAGCGTGATGTCAGTGATATTATCATAATGCGTTTGGAATAAATGCGTCGCTACGGTCGCGAAAGCATCAACTGTGACTCGTCCATATCCGCATCCCAAACACGCGGCAGCGATCGTGGCACAATCCCTTGCTGCGAAACCTTGAATCGCGGCAGCGTACGACTGAATAATTATATCAGGAGTTGTGTCATAGAAAGCGTCAATTGAGACTGCGTGGGCAACAGCCACAAATGGCGAGCCACAAGGAGGAGCGACAACGGCGTTACCAGGTTCAACATATTTCAATGACCGGTCGCGCAGATACTTGTGGAGAAACGTCTGCATTTCATATCCGTACCGGAGACCGAAAGCACCGCCTACTCCACCAGATAAGTTGAGGTGAGGATTTGCAGAGCAGAGCAGTCCGTCAGCGTCGAAGTCAAGTATATCGCCATGATGAACGTGCCATTGTGTCATTGAAATCAACTAAGTAGGTTCCGCAGGACGGGACGGATTGTGGGACCGTTAGTTTAAGATGTCCCGCTAGACAGTCGCTACGTCGCCAAATTAAAATTCTTACTCCAGATCACTATCAGTAACAGCTCCCGCCACGACTTCCCATGGGATTTGGACAATTCCATCTCGTTGCTCTTCGACTTTTTTCTCTGGATCGAATGTTGTCACACCTGCAACCCAGCCGGATACTTCCTGCGTCTGCCCATCATGTGACAGCTTGGCTTCGTCCAGGTTGAGTTCCATGTCAAAGAGGATCAGTGATTCTCCTGCGGAGTGCGACTCTGGAACGACTCTCCGTCGACCTGGAGAGTAAGAATCTTCTTTGAGCATTTCAGACATCTCCTCATCTGTGGAACTTGGAAAACTCTCGGCATACATGTCGGCAAACTCTCTCGCCTTTCTGCTAAGAACATCTGTCTTCTGTTGGGACGTTTTTGAAAATGTCCCAAGCACTAATCCATGTCCGTCCGGTCCGATAATAATCGTGCTAAGAATCAACGGTCGGATTCTCTCCTCATTCTTCAGCAGGAGTTTTCTCTGATCGCGAAAGACTTCTCCCGTCAAGAAGGATTGAATCACACCCCACAACATGAGTGCGCCAATTTTTGCCAGAAAAATAGTGCAGATCAACAACAACGCAATCGGAATCATTATCAGGCTACCAATTACATTGAACAGGATAGAATTTTCCATCTCAGCCAGATGAGCTTGACCACGATCTGACTTTAGGTATTGAATCACGCTCGAATCTAGAAGGTTCTGGTCGATAACCATTATCACCTCAGTTTGTATGGGGCGCTTCGTTCGCCAGTGGTGTAGATGGTGAATTAAAGAATTTCATTTTCCTCAACATCCCCTTTGACTTTATCCCAAATAGTTTTGTAGGGTGGGTGAAGCAATCCGTTGACATAAATGTGGGTTACGTTCTTGATTTCCCCGATGAAGAAATGTCGATTTTGATTCACGACTGATTGCGCAACCCTCCGTTCACGTTGATCGCCGAACTTCACCCACCCTACTTCTTCGGATGTCATGACGGCTGTTTTGCATGGTTCCCTCCATAAAAATTGACAACCTCAATCTCCCAACATCTCCATATTCAGTCAACACCACCTAGTAGATGTAGTCAAGGTCGCCCCTTCGTGGGCTTCTCCAATTTACTCCACTGGAGTTTTTCGAATTCGGGGAATCAGCCGTCCTGTCTCTGCCATATAATCTTGATAATCACTGCCAAAATGGTCGATCATCATCTGTTCTTCGTTCGGGGTTCGCAGGAAGTACATCAACGCAAATGCGAGTACGACACCCCAGCCTGCCAGCCAATTATTGAGCAATAACGACTGCGCGATGCTGAATAGCCAAATCCCGGAATACATCGGATGCCGTATATAGCGGTACATACCGTGTTTAATGATTTCGTGCCCCTTTCGTGTCTCCAGGCTGGGAGACCAGTTGAGCCCCAAGTCGACGTGCGAACGCCAGAAAATCCAAAGTCCGGCAATCATCGTGACGAGCCCACATGAATGTACCAAGCTTGACAACTCGTAATCCGCAAACGAAAACAGTGGCGTAAACAAATAGATGATCGGAAAGAATAAGCTGGTGCATATTACGCACGCAAACAGCGCCTTCTCCTGCAAGCTAACACGGCGATCCGTTAATTCATTGACCTTTGTTCTGGCAGCGAATTTGCCACGAATTGAGACATAAACAACAAATCCGATAGCGAATGTCAGGTTCCAAGGTTGCAGGATTGACATGCTGCTATCCATAGAGCTTTTGTAGAACGTCTTGCAGGCGAAGTATGACTTCAATGGAATTGATTTTCATCCCATAACTCTATTCATTCTATCTCAGAACAAATGATTCTCAATTATAATCACAGAGATCACTTATCAGACCCTGCGATAGCGCCAAAAAGTTTTTGATCAGTGCTATCCCGCCGATCACATATTCTAAGCTGCTTCATTCAACGACTGAATCCGGCCTTCACTCAATCTCACGATTCGTTGGGCTTGTTGGGCGATTTTTTCGTCGTGGGTGACCATCACGATGGTGAGTTTCTTTTCTTCGTTTAGTTGATGGAGAAGGTTCATGATCTCGCCACCGGTTTGGGAATCTAAATTCCCGGTTGGTTCGTCAGCGAGTAAGACGCTTGGTTCGCCGATGAGTGCTCGGGCGATCGCTGCGCGTTGCATTTCTCCACCGGAGAGTTCTGAAGGTCGATGACTCAGGCGGTGATCGAGACCAACTTGTTTCGCAATCGCTTTGGCTTTATCGCGAAACTCGACTCGTCGTTTCCAGTATTCCCAGGCGGAGTATCGAATCATCAGCGGGCAAAGGACGTTTTCCAGCAAAGTCAGTTCTGGCAACAGATGATAGAACTGAAAAACGAAACCGAAGACGTGATTTCGTAGTTCGTCGCGTGTTGTGGCTGGCAGGTTGTCGATGCGATTGCCATCGAGCCAAACTTCGCCGACGTCTGGTTCATCGAGCAGACCGAGCAAGTGCATCAGCGTGCTTTTGCCAGAGCCTGATTGACCGACGATGGAGAGGAACTCTCCCCGCTCCAGTTTGGCATCGACGCCGCGCAAAACATACACTTGATGCTCACCTTTGCGGTAGGCTTTATCGAGTGCTTTGGCACACAGATGAACGGGTTGTGTCATAGATAGAGTTGCAGGTTGAGACATTGTGAACTCGTCTTGAGGGTCTCGTCATCGAAGTCCGTTCGATGAACAGCAGCGATGAAAACTATTCGTATCTCAACGCTTGAACCGGGTGTAGTTTTGCAGCTCGTCTGGCAGGTAATACGCTCGCCAAGACGGCAATAATCATCGCTCCGATGGCGACCCATGCGACTGTGAATGGATCAACAACTGTGGGGATTTCACGGAAGTAGTAGATCGCTTCATCGAAGACTTTGCGACCTGTCATCATTGACAGGACTTTTTCAATTTCATTGATGTAGCGAACAAAGAGTAAGCCCATGATCACGCCGACGCCGCTACCGACGATTCCCAACGAAAGTCCATAAGAAAGGAAGATCACCATCACGCCGCGTGAGCTGGCTCCGAGTGCTTTGAGGATGCCGATGTCTCGTGTTTTCTCGACAACGATCATGTAGAAAATTGCCAGAATTCCGAAGCCTGCCACGGTGATAATCAGGAACAACAAAACATTGAGGATTGCAGATTCCATGGCGACTGCTTCCAGCAATGGACCTTGTTTCTCCTCCCAGGTACGGACTTGAAATGTCCCCTTTTCAGGATCAAGACCAGACCTGAGCTTACGAACCACAGCGCCGGCATCGTTGTAATTCTTCAATTTAATTTGCAACGAAGTGACTGCACCGTTTCTCCAATCGAGCCCTTTGGTCGGGTCCGTTGGATTCTCTGAGAAGAGCATTCCGCGGGCGAGTTGAAGTTGTTCGAGATTGCAATAAACGAGGTTCGCATCGTATTCACTCATGCCGCTTTTGAAGACATCAGTAACAGTCGCTTTGAAGTTGGCTGGCTCTGGCTTGCCGGTTTTGATCGTGGTCAGATTCACATCCTGACCGGGCTTGACCATATACATGATATGCGTTTTGCCAGTCGCTTTGTCCTTGTAAGGAAAGCTGACGAGTCCCGCCCCAATGTAAACACGACCGAACAACGGCGCGGTCGAATCGTAGTTCTCGTCTTTAGTTTGATTCTCGAATGGATCAACATATTCACCAATCGCAGGAGGTGCAGTATCAACCGAGAATCCGTCTGATGATTCTGTTCCAGATGTTTGTAGAAATGGGTCAGCAACTTCGACACCGCTAATCGGTTGCAATGCGACCGCTTGTTGGATTCCGGAATCGGTTGGCGGCAATAAAGATGGCTCCGAATTGTCACCGTATTGATGATCGAACTGCTCTTTGAACTGTTCCCATTCAATCCACTCCTTGCGACTGTCTTGAGCTTCCTGGGTCAACTCCCAATCAAGAGGTTCACTAAGGCTTCTTAACGGAGCACGAACAACTTCGCCATCTTCCAAAATTTCTTGACGGCTGAGCATATAGGGAGCGAAAGGACTAACTTGGTTCTTCCCTTGGGGGTCGATCCCGACGATGGTCACCGGTCGATAGACTGTCTGCCCTGCCCAATCGAAACTGACCATGCCGTAAATCTCTACTGTGGGAGTCATTGCTTCCACATATCCACCGACCAGTCGATCAACTTCAGCCATGAGCTTCCGAGGATCGTCAGTTCCATCGGTACTTGTCGTTTCGATCATCACGTCAGAGAGAATCGCATGAATGCGGTCTTTCAT
>ERZ887942.1622-NODE-1622-length-15136-cov-5.709635_pt1 | contig 15136 bp, 13 predicted proteins | sample MGYA00521099_ERZ887942 | MGnify/ENA primary metagenome ERZ887942 (study PRJEB32303, sample SAMEA104408605) | aquatic metagenome | biome: Brackish water; feature: Pelagic; material: water | place: Baltic Sea | collected 2014-06-07T06:48:00 | depth 16,251 m ... | reverse complement strand
ATAACCGAGGTGGCGCGAAAGTCTTCGCGGGCGGCCGGATTGGACAGATGCACCTCAACGCTGGGTCCCGGATGGGCGGCCAAGGCATCACGAAGGGCATAGGAGTAGTGCGTGAAGGCTGCAGGATTGATAATGATGGGCATGCGCGCATCGGTAGCCTCGTGCACCCAAGAAATGAGGGTTGCCTCGTCATCACTTTGCCGCGCATCAAGTGACAGCCCCAACGACTCAGCCGTCTGGGCACAGGCGTTGAGCACGTCGGTGAGCGTGTCGGTGCCGTAGATATGTGGCTCGCGGGTTCCAAGTCGATTCAGATTGGGTCCGTTCAGTACCAAAATGGTGACGGGTGCGGGGTTCATGATTGGCTCACCTCGGCGTAGGCCGCCGCAAGGAGCACGGGGTCTGGTCCTTCGAGCAGGGCAGGTTTGCCCGGCTCATTGAGCACGATAAATCGCAGCAGGTCGCCCCGGGCTTTTTTGTCCACCTTCATGGCGCCAAGAAGTTTGTCCCACTGACCCGGTCCATACGTGACAGGCAAACCCACCGAGGTCAAAATGCGTCGATGCTGTTCCACTCCGGCGTCATCAAGATGGCCTGCGAGGCGGGCAAGCTCGGCCACGAACATCATGCCCACGCTCACCGCAGCCCCATGACGCCAGCTGTACCTCTCGGCTAACTCCACAGCGTGCCCAAAAGTGTGGCCGTAGTTCAACACTTCACGACCCAGGGGTGTATCAAGGGACTCGTGCAAATCGTGGGCGACGATATCGGCCTTCACCCGAATCGCGCGTTCGATCACTTCACGAAATTGCGCGGTGGTGGGATCGGTACAGGCCTGTGGGTTCGCTTCGAAAAGCGCGAGAATCTCGGTGTCGGCGATGAAACCGGCCTTGATCGCCTCGGCGAGACCGGCCACCACATCAAAGTGCCCCAAGGTTTCTAGCGCGGACAGATCACACAGAACTCCACGCGGTTCATGGATGGCGCCGACGAGGTTCTTCCCCGAGGGCGTGTTGATGCCGGTCTTGCCGCCGATAGCAGCATCCACCATGGCCAGAACCGTTGTCGGAATATGGACAACGCCGACACCGCGAAGCCACGTGGCCGCAACAAAACCGGCCAGATCGGTGGTGGCGCCCCCACCCACGCTGACGATGGCATCGGTGCGAGTGAAGCCTTCCTGGCCGAGAACACCCCAGCAGAAGGAGGCAACCTCGGCGTTTTTTTGTTCCTCACCGTCAGGCACCTCCAGCGCAATGGCCTTAAAGCCCTGCGCTTCCAAATCTTCTCGAATGGCGTCGCCCGTGGCAGCTAGGCCGGCCGGATTGATAACCGCGACCTTGTCAACACGTGGGCCCAGCAGCGCAGCAAGTTCGCCGAGGAGTCCGTGGCCCACGATCACTTCATAGGGGGCTGGGGTGCGTACCGAGATTCGCGTCGTGGTCATCACTAAGCCTGTTCTACAAGGAGGGACACGACTTCGTCGACAACGGCGTCGATCGGACGACCATCGGTGTTGATCCGGACGGTGGCCGCTTCTTCATAGAGCGGCAGGCGTTGTTCCAGGAGAGACACCAGCAGGCTGTGCGCGTTGCCGAGCAGCAGCGGACGCGCACCGGTCATGCCCACCCGCTTTGATGCATCAGCGGCACCAACATTGAGCCACACCACACGGTGACCCACCAGCGCGGACCGGGTTGTCGGATCCATGATGGCTCCCCCGCCCAACGACAACACACCGGTGTGGGTGTTCAGCGCTTCAACAACAGCGTGTGCCTCAAGGGTGCGAAAATGCTGTTCACCATCACAAATGAAGATGTCGGCAACGGGTTTGCCGGCCACCTGCTCCACTATGGCATCGGTATCAAGGAAATCCACGTCGAGTCTGGCCGCCACGCCGCGACCGACGGTAGTTTTGCCGGCCCCGGGTGCCCCGATGAGCACAATAAGAGGTGCGCTGCTGGCCGTCATCGGATCGCCAGGTGGGCCAGGTACTGACTCAAATTTCGTGACGTCTCAGTCACCGAATCGCCGCCACATTTTTCTAGTAGAGCGTCAGCGAGGACCAGACACACCATGGCCTCGGCCACCACGCCAGCGGCGGGCACCGCGCACACGTCTGAGCGCTGATTGATCGCCTTGGCTTGCGCTCCGGTGCTGACATCCACCGTGCGTAGCGCTTTAGGAATTGTCGAGATGGGTTTCATCGCCGACCGCACGCGGAGGACCGCACCGGTAGACATGCCGCCCTCGGTGCCACCTGAACGACCAGAGGTTCGCTCTATGCCGTCAGATCCGGGCACGATTTCGTCCTGGGCAGCCGACCCGCGAACACGAGCGAGTTCGAAGCCGTCGCCCACCTCCACTCCCTTCATCGCTTGAATGCCCATGAGGGCAGCGGCCAGGCGTGCATCGAGTCGACGGTCCCAATGCACATGGCTACCCAAACCCGGCGGCAGGTTGTAGGCGACGACCTCGATGACACCACCGAGAGTGTCGCCATCTCGATGCGCCTGGGAGATTTCTTCCTGCATGAGGATCGAGGTGTCCGGATCAGCGCATCTCACGGGGTCCTCGTCAATGCGATCGGTATCACCAGCCTCTGGCAGGGTCCCCTCGGGAACTGCCACGCTCCCGATGCTGATCACATGGCTGAGCACCGTGATCTGACCTGTCTGCGCCAGCATGGCCCGCGCCACGGCACCCAGTGCCACGCGCGCCGCTGTTTCGCGGGCGCTGGCACGCTCCAAGACCGGACGGGCATCGTCAAAACCATACTTTTGCATTCCCACCAGATCGGCATGTCCGGGCCGGGGGCGAGTGAGAGGAGCGTTTCGTGCTTGCTCAGCCAACACCTGTTCATCAACCGGGTCCGCCGACATGACCGTTGTCCACTTGGGCCACTCTGAGTTAGCGACCTCAATGGCAATGGGCCCACCCATGGACTGGCCATGACGGATACCACCTTGGATGGTCACCTGATCTGCTTCGAATTTCATTCGAGCGCCCCGACCCACGCCGAGTCGGCGACGGCGCAGTTGTTCGGCGACATCTGCGGTAGTCACGTGAACGCCAGCCGGTATGCCTTCAACGATGGCGACCAATGCTGGCCCATGAGATTCACCCGCGGTCAACCATCGCAACATGGGCTGAATCCTCTCAGATGCCACCGGTAGCGCCAGCGGCGATGGCAGCCCCGGCCAGCATTGCCGGGCCGAAGGGCACCTGCGCGGTCATGCGGCTGCGCAACCGACCGGGCTGGCTCATCGCGGCCACCAGCGCCAAGATCGCACCGGCAACAAACCCCAGAAACACCCCCCACACCACCAGGGTCCAACTTGACCAGCCGAGGTAGAGCCCAACCAGCGGGCTCAATTTCACGTCCCCCATGCCAAGACCCGACGGTGACAACATGGCAAGCGCGAGATAGGCAACCCCGACAGCACCTGCGGCTAGCAACGCCCTCCCCCAATCGCTCCATTCATACGGCGATGGCGTCCACACGACGTTCCCGTTCTCCTGAGTTGGCCACGGCACGATGACCGCGAGGAGAAGCCACAGGACCCCACCGGTAATTGCGGGCAAGACCAGGCGGTTGGGTAGGCGATGCCGGGCGACGTCACCGGCGGCAAGAGCGACGCTGCAACCTGCAAACCACCACCACGCCAGCACCGTTGCCGAGTTCGCTGCCACGACAGGCACTGCCGCCCCAGCCAACGAAGCGCCCGTCAACGTCCATCTGCGCCGGGCGTCGATCGTGGGATCAGCCATCGCCCAGCGGAGAACGGCCGGGATGTACCAGCCCCAGATGGCACCACCCACGCCGCCAAGAATCACCGAGATCGCCACAATCACCTGCACCGCTCTCGCCCCCCTTATTTCCATCTCGAACTAGCCGAGCATGTGCTCCTCTATCGCCCGCCGCATCGCAGCCACCGGCGCCGGTCTGCCGGTCATCAAACGCACCTGCTCTGCCGCTTGGGCTAGCAGCAGGTCGATACCGGTCGCCACCGGCCGATCGGTGCCTTTCCACCACGTGGTGAGCGGGGTGGGCCACGGGTCGTATGCAACATCAAGAAGTACCGATGTGTTTGTCCGAATATTGCTCGCAGCGCCCAGTGTCTCCAACGATCGGCTCGCACTCTGGCCATGTGCGATCACTTGTGGAAAACATGCCGATGGGTCGTTCCAGGCAGTACCCGGCACGGTGGACACGACCAGATCGCAGTCCCAAAGTTCAGGAGCGTCGGTCGCCAACTGTGCCGGGGTCGTTGGAACAACCTGCGCCGTTAAGTCCCATGCGCGAGCATCTTCGGCTAACTGCGCTGCAGCCGCTTGATTGCGAGCAACGATGTAGACCGAATCAGGCTGACCACAATGGGTAATCGCTGCCAGCGCGCTCCTCGCCGTGGCACCGGCCCCAATGATCAGGGCCGTGCGCGCGGACCATTCATCTCTAGGAGCCTTCGACACTGCCGTGGCCCCGAGCGGCCAGGTGCCGATGGCAGAGTTGATCGCGTTGACCATGCCGGCCACATCGGTGTTGTCGCCCACAAGTTGACCATCAGAAATCACCACTGTGTTTGCAGCACGTACCTTTTCGGCCAAGGGTGTGAGTCGGTCCACATAGGCAAGTACCTGCTCCTTCAGTGGCATCGTCAGGCTCAGCCCCGCCCACTCCGGCCCGCAGTTGCGCAGGAAACCGCTGAGTTGATCTTGCTCTACTTCAAAGGCGTCGTATTCCCAATCCAGACCCAGTGCAACGTATGCGGCTCGATGCAGAACCGGCGATAGGGAGTGGGAAATGGGTGAACCCAACACGCCCGCTTTTTTTACCTCGGTCATGGTTGCGAGGGGTTTGCTGCCGAAGGGCCCGCGTCGACGAGACCTTGGGCAACCTGCTCGGCGTAGACACGCTGAAATTGCGCCTTGTACTCCAGGAATCGTTCATATGAGGCGGTGAATCGGGTGATGCGTTCAGCGGGATTGACCGTCACGAAGTACAACCAGTCTCCCTTGGCCGGTTTCAACGCCGCCTCAATAGCCGCCTGGCCTGGGGAATTGATCGGAGTGGGTGGCAGACCGGCGTTTCGATAGGTGTTGTAGGCAGAGTCGGTTGCCAGCATGTCCTCGGTGACGATCAACGTCGAGGTCCCCAGCGCAAAGTTGATGGTGGAGTCCAATTCCAGTCGTTGGCCCGCAGCGAGACGGTTGTAGATGACTCGGGCAACCTTGCGGAAATCTTTAGGCGCAGCTTCAGCTTCGACAAGCGACGCCACAGTGAGGACCTCATAGGGCGTGACCTGCAGGCGTTTCGATCCGGCTTCCAATTCGGTTTCGTTCGCGGCGATGTTGAACCGATCCACCATCGCGCCAAGCACCTCGGTGCTCGTCATCTGCGAAAATACCGGGTAACTGGCCGGGAACAGCACCCCGTCGAGTCGATCAGGCACCCAGGCGGGTAAATCGAACTGACCGGCATCCCCTGCAGCCGCTGCAAGATCGGCTTCGGAAATCCCTGTGTTCGCTGCAATCAGCGCGAGAACCTCGGTAAGGCGAAGTCCCTCCCGCACCACCAGGGGAGGCTCTTTCGACGCCGGATCCAATAAAGCTCGGACAGCTTCAGCGGGGGTGAGGCCGGCGGTGAGGTTATAAACACCCGGGCCAATCGTGGTGGATTGTTCCTCAAGCGCAGCTGCAGCGATGAAAGAAGAAACCGATAGCAAGACTCCGGCGTCGACGAGCCGCTGGCCGACGGCAGTGAGTGAATCTCCCGGCTCAATCACGATGGTCACCGCCGTGCCTGGTTCAACACTGACACTTTCCGTGGGCAGGACAGCCCGAACAGTCACCACGGCCCACACCACAGCCAGGACTAAAGCCAGTGCCCCCACCGCGATCATCGTTCGTCGAATTCGACTGCGATCGTTGCGCGAGGGAGGAAGCGGCTCATCGTGGAGGAACGGGAGCAACTGGCTCATCGTCAACCTCCTGGGCTCGGCGGATCAACCGCGGCAGGTTTGCCATGGCGGGCCTTTCTAGGCTTCGGTAGCGGCCCCTGCTCGAGGGTAACCCGAATTCCGGGCAGGTTGCCTGTCTGACGCCACACCGACACGGCGTGCTCCAGCAGTATCGCCGCGGCCATCTGGTCAATTACCCGTCGAGAATCACGATGACTTCGCCCACTGGCCGACAGTCGACGTTGAGCTTCAACCGTGGTGAGGCGTTCATCCACCAGATACACCGGCACTGGCTCAACTCGTCGACACAGCGAATCGGCGAACAACTGGGCCGTCTGGGCTGCCGGCCCGACCTCACCACTCAGCGTCAGTGGCAGGCCGATAATGACCGCCCCGGTGGGCATCTGATCAATGAGACCAACCACCTCATCCACGACCCCGGCGTGATTAGCCAGGGTCGCTAAGGGAATAACCACCCCTTCGGCATCGGTGCAGCGGGCGAGGCCGATGCGCACCGAACCCACATCAATGGCCAACACAGCACCAAAGCCGGGTGCGGGGGTCATAACCTAGGCTTGGGAAAAGGACTCAACGGCGACCGCCACATCGCGGAAAGACTGCTCGAGCCCGGCCACATCTGTGCCGCCCCCCTGGGCGATGTCATCCTTACCACCACCGCGACCACCGATGGCGGGTAGCGCTGACTGGAGTACGGCGTTTGCGGTCAAACCAAGTTCCCGACAGCGGTCGTTCACCGCCGCGACCAGGGCGACGCGGCCGTCCACGACCGTTGCACCCAGGGTGATCACGCCGCGGTCAGGTCGGGCTGTTCCGCGGGCACGCAAAGTGATGTCGCGCAGTTCATTTGCTGAAACGCCATCGGGTGTGCGATATGTCCACAGACGAAATTCACCGTAGTCCTGCCCCTCGCCGGTGATGCCCTCCAGGTTCGCCGTCAGTTGAGCATTGCGAAGACGCTGCAGTTCTTTTTCAGCATCCTTCAGCCGGATAAGGATCGATTCGATACGACCGGGAAGTTCAATAGCGGGTGCCTTCATCATGGTGGAAAGTTGATTGACCAGCACGTGTTCCTTCGCCAGATGCCGATACGCATCGACCCCCACCAAGGCTTCGACGCGTCGAACACCGGCACCAATGGATCCTTCGCTTAAGAACGACACCAGTCCCAACTGTCCCGAGCGCTCAGCATGTGTGCCACCACACAACTCGTGCGCCCAATCGCCGACCGATACCACCCGCACCTGTTCGCCGTATTTCTCACCGAAAAGGGCCATGGCACCGGATTCGCGCGCCTGGTCGATGTGCATCATCCTGGCCGATACGTCGAGGTCAGCCGATAACACGTCATTGACGATGGCTTCAGCATCACGCAGCACCGACTCCGGTACCGCTGCGTTGTGGGGAAAGTCAAAGCGAAACCGACCGGGTGCATTTTCTGAACCCATCTGGGTTGCGGTGTCGCCCAGCAACTGCCGAAATGCTCGGTGGACTAAATGTGTGGCCGTATGAGCGCGCGAAATCGCCCGCCGTCGTTCCACATCAACCATGCCAACGATGTCGCAACCGGAGATAAATTCTCCCTCGGTGACGCGCGCCCGATGAACAAAGAGTCCCGGCACGGGGGTTTGTACGTCATAGACCTCCGCGCGAGCGCCATCTGGGGTGACGATGACACCGTGATCACCCAACTGGCCGCCTGCCTCGGCATAGAATGGGCTGCGGTTTGTGATGATCTCTAAGTGATCCCCGGTACCTGCCTGCGACACGATCTCGCCATCTCGCAAAAGACCGGTAACGCGACCCTCGGTGATGATTTCGTCATAACCGGTAAATGACGTTGTGCCACCGGTATCCAAGATGGATCGGTAGGCGGTGACTCCGGCTATGCCTTCCTTGCGGGCGCGGGCGTCTGCCTTGGCACGTTCACGCTGTTCGGTCATCAACGAACGAAAGCCAGACTCGTCAACATCAAGGCCTTGCTCGCGGGCCATCTCCAGGGTCAACTCAATTGGAAAGCCGTATGTGTCATGCAGCGCGAAGGCTTTGTCTCCCGGAAGTACGCCGTGGCCGTTGCTGCGTACCTCTTGGGCAGCGAGATCAAAGATCACGGTGCCGGTACGAAGGGTTTGCAGGAACGCGGCTTCCTCTTGCACTGCAACCGATGTGACTCGGGCAGCCTCATCGTTAATCTCCGGGTATTGCGATCCCATAGCGGAGACCGTGGCGGCAACAAGTTCAGCCACCGCGGGCTCCTCGCAGCCCAAAGTTCGCATTGTGCGCACTACTCGGCGGATGAGACGGCGCAACACGTAACCCCGGCCTTCATTGCCGGGCAGGACACCGTCGCCGATGAGAAAGGTGCAGGTGCGACTGTGATCGGCGATAACGCGCAATCCGACATCAGCAACCGGGTCCCGGCCGTAGATCGCGCCGGTGAGCTCACTCGCCCGCTCAAGGATGGCCATGGTCGTGTCAATCTCATAGATATTGTCGACGCCCTGCAAGATCGCAGCCATGCGCTCAAGACCGAGCCCAGTGTCGATGTTTTTCGCGGGTAGATCGCCCAGGATGGGGAAGTCGTTCTTATCGCCGCCGGTACCGCGTTCGGACTGCATGAACACTAAATTCCACACCTCAAGATAGCGATCCTCGTCGGCGATGGGACCCCCTTCTCGGCCAAACTCAGGACCACGATCAAAATAAATCTCCGAACACGGTCCACAGGGCCCTGGCACACCCATCGACCAAAAATTATCGGCCATGCCGCGGCGCTGGATACGATCGAGCGGAACACCGACATCGCGATGCCAAATTTCCGCCGCCTCGTCATCGTCGTGGAAAACCGTGACCCAGAGTTTGTCAGCGGGAAATCCGTACCCACCATCATCAACCGACGAAGTCAACAACTCCCAGGCGTAGGGAATCGCCTGCGCTTTAAAGTAATCGCCAAAACTGAAGTTGCCGGCCATCTGAAAGAAGGATGCGTGTCGGGTGGTTTTGCCGACCTCTTCGATGTCGAGGGTGCGCACGACCTTTTGCACACTGGTCGCCCGCTTATAAGGGGCTGCTACCTCGCCCAGGAAGTAGGGCTTAAACGGCACCATTCCAGCATTGACGAACAGCAGGGTCGGATCATCCAAGAGAAGGGATGCCGATGGGATGACCTGGTGATCGCGATCTGCAAAAAACCGCAGAAAGCGGGTGCGGATCTCCGCAGAATCCATCAGGACTCGCCTTTCATTTTCATATCGTCGTTGGATCGCTTGCTCCGAGGTTTGTCCGCACCGGCGCGTTGCGCTTCGGCGAGGGCTCGGGCTGCCGCAGCTCCGGTTGCCGGTGGCGACACGGGGTTCGCTGCATTCTTTTCGGCCGTGCCAGCGAGCCCACGCTGCAGGAGATCACGCGCGGTTGATGCTGCGGCACCGGCAGATTCTGACGCGGCATACACACTACCCACGACCCCGCGTTGCCGCGCCCCTTCCACCAGTTGCTGGCCCTTGCGGTAGGCCAAGACTCCACCGGCTGCACCCAGGACAATCCACACGGTACGAGCCATGACGTTATCCCTTTCTGCTGGATTCTCCACCGCAGCGCGGCAAGTTCAGGCGATGAAGCACGGTCTCATTCCTGCTCAACGAACCCTAATGCCTCACGGAGTCGCGCATACGTGTCGGCCCATCGAGCTTCAGCCCCGTGTCGGGTCGGGTGATAGTAATAGCGGCCCTGGATCGGATCGGGTGCGTACTGTTGGGCCACCACCCCACCCACGAAATCGTGGGGGTATTGGTAACCCCGCCCATGACCAAGTTTTTCCGCCCCCGGGTAGTGCCCATCTCGCAGATGTTCGGGCACTCGACCAATGCGCCCCCCGTCAATATCTGCCATGGCGGCCCCCAGCGCAGCCGTGACAGCAGCAGACTTCGGAGCCAATGCGAGGTACATGGTGGTGTGGGCGAGGGTCAATTGCGCTTCCGGCATTCCCAGCAGCGCAACGGCCTGCGCTGCAGACACGGCCAGGGTCAGGGCGTGGGAATCAGCAAGGCCTACGTCTTCACTGGCCAAGATCATCAGACGTCGCGCGATAAACCTCGGGTCTTCCCCGGCTTGCAGCATCCGGCCGAGGTAATGCAGGCTGGCATCCACATCGCTGCCGCGCACCGACTTGATGAACGCGCTAATCACGTCGTAGTGCTCATCACCATCACGGTCGTAGCGCACAGCAGCTACCGCGACCGCCTGCTCAACATCAGCCAATCGAACCCGTGTTTCGCCCACGGGGAGCGAAGCAACCGAGGCCTCCAATGCGGTAAGAGCTCTGCGAGCATCGCCCTGCGCGATGCGCGTGAGGTGAAGAATGGCATCGTCATCAATAGACACCGCGCCGCTGTATCCACGTTCATCGGCTAGCGCCTGTTGAATCACCTGTCCAATTGAGGAATCGTTCAACGATGCCATAGTGGCCACAATGCTGCGAGAAAGTAGCGGCGCGACTACCGAGAAACTTGGATTCTCCGTTGTCGCGGCGATGAGCGTCACCCATCCGTTTTCAACGGCCGGCAACAGCGCATCCTGCTGGGTTTTGCTAAACCGATGAACCTCGTCAACAAACAGAACGGTCCGCCGGTCGTACATCGCGGCATCATCGCGAGCCCGATCAATCACTTCACGCACCTGCTTGACCCCGGCCGTGACAGCGGAAAGTTCAACGAAGCGCTGACCGATGGCCTGAGACACCACGTGTGCCAGCGTTGTCTTTCCGGTACCCGGAGGCCCCCACACAATGATGGACACGGCCGCGGTGAGGTCTCCGGCCAGTAGCCGGCGCAGCGGAGATCCCGGTTGCAGTAAATGTTCTTGTCCGATCAACTCCGTCACGACACGAGGTCGCATTCGCACCGCTAGAGGGGCATCCGCTCGCGGTGACGAGGAATCGAAAAGCGACGGTGGCGAAGTCATACGTCCTGATCAACAGCAAAGGGATCCACGTCGACGCCCGCTTCGGCTCGCTGCTGGGCAGTGATCGGCGCCGGCGCCGCCGTCAGCGGATCCTGTCCCCCGCCAGTTTTGGGGAAGGCGATGACATCGCGCAGTGAAGTTGATCCGGACAACAGCATGGCAATGCGGTCCCAACCGAACGCGATGCCTCCGTGTGGAGGCGGGCCGAAAGCAAAGGCATCAAGTAGGAAGCCGAACTGCTCGCGGGCCTGCTCCTCCGTTAATCCCAGCAGTGAGAAAACCCGCTGCTGCACATTCGCCTGATGGATTCTGATTGATCCCCCGCCGATTTCGTTTCCGTTGCACACCAGGTCATAGGCCCAAGCCAACGCCTGATCTGGCGCCTGTTCAAATTGATCGATCCACTCAGCATTCGGCGAGGTGAACGGGTGATGAACAGCCGTCCAACCAGCCTCGCCCTGATCGTTCTCGACCCGCTCGAACATGGGCGCATCAACGACCCAGACGAAGGACCACGCGTGCGGGTCGGCGAGCTCCAAGCGGCGGGCGATCTCATCGCGGGCCGCACCAAGTAGTGCCTGGGATACCGATTGACCCCCGGCCGCAAAGAACACGCAATCACCGGGTTCTGCGCCTGTCGCCTCTCGTAAACCATCTCGTTCGGCATCGGACAGGTTCTTTGCCACCGGCCCACCGATGGAGCCATCGGTGCCAAAAGTAACGTAGGCCAAACCTTTTGCTCCTCGCTGCTTGGCCCACTCCTGCCAAGCATCAAAGGTTCGGCGCGGCTGGTCGGCACCCCCTGGCATCACGACAGCACCGACGTACTCGGCTTGAAAAACTCGAAACGGTGTGGCCGTGAAGTACTCCGTGAGGTCAACGAGTTCAATGCCGAATCGAAGGTCAGGCTTGTCTGTGCCGAACCGACGCATGGCCTCGAAGTAGGTGATGTGTGCGATTTCGCCTATCTCGACAGACAAAATATCGCGCCACAGCGCACGCACCACGGCTTCACCGACCTCGATCACATCAGCCTGCTCCACGAACGACATTTCAATGTCCAACTGGGTGAACTCTGGCTGTCGATCTGCCCGAAAATCTTCGTCGCGATAGCAACGAGCTATCTGGAAGTACCGCTCCAATCCACCCACCATGAGCAATTGCTTAAACAGCTGCGGTGACTGGGGCAGCGCGTACCAATGACCAGGCTGCAACCGCACAGGTACCAGAAAGTCACGTGCCCCCTCCGGCGTTGAGCGCGTGAGCGTGGGAGTTTCTACTTCAATAAAGCCACGTTCGTAAAGCACATCTCGGGCAATACGGTTGGCTGCTGAGCGCATCCGGATCGCATTGCCAGCACTTGGACGACGCAGATCGAGGTACCGGTAACGAAGTCGAATTTCATCGCCGACGCTCACACGGTCATCAATGGGAAACGGTAGCGGAGCGCTGGTACTGAGTACCTCTAACTGAGTGGACATGACTTCGATCGCACCAGAGGCAAGTTCGGGATTAACGTTGCCCTCCGGACGCGCCTGCACATCCCCCACAATTTTAAGGCAGTACTCGTCACGCAAGCCATGCGCAATCTCGGGATCATGAACAACCACCTGAACGACGCCGCTAGCATCTCGCAGATCAAGGAACGCCACGCCACCGTGGTCACGCCGACTCAATATCCAGCCCGCAAGCGTCACCTGGTGGCCGACATCGGCAATCCCTAGGTCGCCGGCCTTGTGCGTTCTGATCACTGAGTGCTCCCTGTGTGGTGGTGGAAACTGCATCTTCGGTGCGACGCTGGCCAGCAGCTCATGAGCTCTGGGCACGCCACTGAAGCGACGGAGCCCACCGTTCTATGGCGTCGTTGCTGTGGTGCACCTGTTCACCTGTTCGGAGATCCTTGATGGCGACCAGGCCTTCGGCTAACTCGTCATCACCTAGAATCATCGCCCACCGCGCGCCCAATCGATTTGCAGTCTTTAGACCTGCCTTCAGCGAACGCGAATCGTAGGCGATGTCAGCACGGACACCCAGGTGTCGCAAACGTTGAATGATCAGGATCAGGGCATCCTGGGACAGCACACTCGTGGCGATCCCCACGACGTCGATGGTAGGCGCGATGGGCAGGTTGATGCCCTCGGCTTCAACGGCAAGCAAAGTGCGATCCACACCCAACCCGAAACCAATCCCACTCAGGTCCGACCCGCCCAGCGACGCCATCAGTCCGTCGTAGCGACCTCCACCCCCGATGCCGGACTGGGCGCCAAGTCCGCGATGGGTGAACTCAAAAGCGGTGCGGGTGTAATAGTCAAGGCCTCGCACCAACCGCGGGTTGGCCACCCACGTCACATTGAGTAGATCCAGCGTCGAACACACGCTGGCGAAGTGTTCGGTGCAATCAGCGCAAAGATGATCAACGGGTAGCGGTGCTGTCACTAACTGACGTTGCACCGCTTCTCGTTTGTCGTCAAGCACCCGCAATGGATTGAGCCCAGCCCTGAGCCGAGTTGCTTCATCAAGGTCGCAAGTGAGCAGAAACGCGCGAAGCAGTTCGCGGTAAATCGGCCGGCACTGTGCGCAGCCCAGTGAGGTTAGTTGTAGTTCGTAGCTGCGCAGACCGAGACTCGCGAAACCCTCATTAGCCAGCGCAATCACTTCAGCGTCAAGAGCGGGGGCTGTGCTGCCAATTGCCTCCAGCCCAACCTGCTGCAATTGGCGGTAGCGTCCACGCTGGGGGCGCTCTGCGCGGAAAAAAGCTCCGGCGTACCACAATTTGACGGGGAGAGGACCTCGATGTAAACCGTGTTCCACAACGGCGCGCATCACCCCGGCGGTGCCTTCAGGGCGCAGCGTGATCGATCGATCACCCCGATCGGTGAAGGTATACATCTCCTTGGACACCACATCGCTTGACTCCCCCACCCCACGCTCAAAGAGCGCGGTTTCTTCAAATACCGGGAGTTCAATGTAGCCGTAACCGGACCGCTGAGCCGGCGCCGCCAGTGCGTCGCGCACGTAGAGGAAACCGGCCGAAACGGGTGGGAAATACTCCGGCACCCCCTTAGGCGCACGAAAATCAGACGACACGAAACTCAGTCGCCATCTGCTGCCGCAGTGCTCAGACCCTGCAGGAATGGGTTGTTGCGGCGTTCATCGCCAATGGTGGTGCGTTCCCCGTGACCGGGCATAACGATCGTGTCGTCATCACTGGGTAAGACAACCCGGATCAAACTCTGCACCATCGCTGCTGCATCTCCGCCGGCTAAATCTGTTCGGCCAATCGATCCGGCAAAAAGTAGATCGCCACTGAGCATGACCGGTGGTTGGGTGGCCCCACGCTCGGTCCGAAACGTCAGCGAACCCTCCGTGTGGCCGGGTGCATGGTCGACTCGCAATGACACTCCAGCGATGTCAATGGTCTGTCCGTCGAGCAGTGGTCGAACATCATCAGGTTCGGTGAGCTCCAATTCGCCCTCGGTCATCGCCAATAACGACTCGCGTGCCTCGGCGAAACTGCTACCCGCGGGGTCAGCAAGCCGGTAGCGATCATCGGGATGGATGTAGGCCGGAATGTCATAGCCGGCGGTTAACGGCGCTACCGACCACACGTGGTCGATGTGTCCGTGGGTGAGTACGACCGCTGCCGGGCGAAGGCGATGCTCGGTGAGGATCTCACGCAGGATGTCCATGGAGTCCTGGCCCGGATCAACGACCACGCAGTCCTCGCCCTCGGCAGCCGCGAGGACATAGCAGTTGGTGGCCCAGACGCCGGCAGGAAAGCCGGTGATGAACATAGTGGACCTCCGTGTCGCGACTTGTGGTTCACATGAGCCTACCTGCCCTGTGGGGTCGCGAGCGTGACCTATACCCGCGCGAGGCGCCATCGAAGCCAAGTCCATCTCCTCACCCCGCACATTGATGTCGCGATCACGACACGGTTTCGGGCAGCGGCCGTGCACCAAGCAAGGTCAGGCTACGGTGGGGCATTCAGGGTGAAGATGTGGCTGCGTCTGACGGTGGCCACCTCTCAAGACTAAATGTCAGCAACGCACGAAAGGGCGAGCGAACATGGACACCAATGTCCCCGCGACGTACACACAACACGATGACCGGCGATCATCTCCTGCCTCATCCGTCGTCGACGGCTCCCCCGCGCCCCTTGTGGCAGCAGCCGATCTCACCTCTGATCTCACGGTGGT
>ERZ887942.1615-NODE-1615-length-15163-cov-51.970678_pt1 | contig 15163 bp, 12 predicted proteins | sample MGYA00521099_ERZ887942 | MGnify/ENA primary metagenome ERZ887942 (study PRJEB32303, sample SAMEA104408605) | aquatic metagenome | biome: Brackish water; feature: Pelagic; material: water | place: Baltic Sea | collected 2014-06-07T06:48:00 | depth 16,251 m ... | reverse complement strand
AATCAACCGTCCACAATTCTTTTCACCGAAAGAACGGTTTTGTTAGGCGTTCTAAGTCTTTGCAGCCAGGGTTTGCGACGTTTCGGCACACGGCGGACGCTCGATCCGGCCTACTTAACGACAGATCACATGAACGAATTAATCATGGCCACGTATCGCATAAAGAAGCTGATCACGATATAGCCGATGAAGCACGCGACTAATCCCCAGATGATCCTGGCGATCACATTTGTGAGCCACGTCATGGCTCGATGAGCGTCTTCGTCAAAACGATGACTTAGCCGTTCCAGTGCTTCCGGCACCGTTCCGGATTCTTCGGCTGTTTCCACGATGTGCAGAAATTCCACAGGAAACAAAGTGGTCGACTTCAGGGCGTCAGCCAATGTTTCGCCATGCTGTAGATTGTCCCATACAAACGGAATGGCAGAAACGAAAGCGCCGTTGCCTGTGGCCTTCAAACTGGATTCGATACTGGGTTTGATACTCATGCCGGCTCGTTGAGTAAGCGAAAAACACCAGGAAAAACGAGCAATCGCGAACGTCTTCATGCAGTATCCCACACCGGGAATCATCATCAGAAACGGATGCAGCGCCTGTTTGCCGGTCGCGTTTCGCGTGACGAAAATGTATGCCGCAAACGCCGCAGCGATCGATCCGTAACACAACACAAACCAGGTGATTGCTCCACTGGTGCCAACCAGCCCGAGTCCCAGAACATCATTGGAAGTGCCATCCGCGTTGGGGGACCCGATAATTCCCAGAATGTAAATCAGCAGGCCGATGATCAAGATGGCGGCGAACAGTTGAAACACGGGCCAGAAAATCTGCGACCGAAATTCTTTCATTCGATTAACGTTGGCTTCGTAGTAATCGGCCAGACTGTTAAACACTTCCGGCATCGATCCTGTTTGTTCTCCAACGCTTAGCAAGTCCAAAAACAGCGGCGGATAATGCGGCCCCTGATTGGTAAAGGCGGACGTCAGATCATCGCCCTTTTGAATGTCTTTGATGATTCGCCCAACCGTGCTTGTCAGGCGAGGGTCTGGCGAATGAGCCGAACATGTTTTCAAAGACTTCCGAACTTCAACGCCGGATTCCAGCATGCGTCCCATAGAACGGCAAAACGGATAAAGTGCCTTTGCCGGGATTTGAGGATTTTTAAACATGCAGAAACTTCAATCTGTAAGCGGTCGGCCATTCAGGATAAAGAAAACGTGATAGCTGGGTAGCTTATGGCGGTGAGTGAAACACAAGAATATGCCCGTGGCATAATGGATTTTACGACTTCTCTTACGATTGCCTTAACTGCTGGCGAGCCAATAATCTTCAATCAGGCAGGTTTAACGTCTTCCGGCGTTGCCAACAGCCAGTTTGGGAAGCACGCTTTGAATTTGGTCAAGAATCTTCCGCAAGCGAGAATTCAGTCCGTTTTCGTTGGCAGCAACGGCAGGAGCTACCACTCCCTGAGCGTCTGAAAGCCGATAAAAGTCTACGAACGTTGGGGGAGTTTCATAATTCCCCTGCCTGGTGGAATTCTTCGAATAACTCCATTCAGGCCGAAATTGCCGCAAATTCGAGAATTAACTGTAATTTTGTACAGGTTTGATGCGATAGAAAACCAGCTGACGTCTTGACAGAACGACCTCACATGCGTGTAATCTAGATTGGGTTGACTGAATTCAATGTTTGGTTGGCTTACTGACGGCAGTTATTTGTGTGTTTGCTGGGGAGTAGACGCACGAAACACAAGACTGCCTGAAGAAAAACAGATTGATTTGTCGACGTACGCAGAGGGATGTGGCGTCTGCTTCGGCTGAAAGGGATTTTCGGCAACCTTCTCAAGATGGGTCGAAACAGAAGATCGGATGAGTCGTCTTCTGCGTCAAAAATTAAAGGCTTCACCATGGCTGGGTGCGATGGTAGTCGAGTGGTTATTACTGGTGTTGGGGTTGTTTCTCCAATTGGCATCGGTAAAGAACGCTTTTGGGACAGCTTAAAAAACAACCGCTCCGGTATCGACTATTTGCAGTCTATTGATACTGACGAGTTGCCTTCTCCCTTTGCGGCCGAGGTACGGGATTTCGATCCTGTTCAGCACCTGCGCGATCGCAAGTTTCTGAAGGTCATGTCCAGAGACATGCAGCTTGGCGTGGCGTCTGCCGCCCTTGCCATGAAAGATACAGGGCTCGAAAACGGCGACATCGACCCGTATCGCCTGGGAGTTGTCTACGGTGCCGGTCGCATGACGACTCACCCATCCGAACTTGCTGCGGCCGCACAGGCCAGCTGCGATGAGTCGAACGAATTTTCCATGACTCGCTGGGGCGAAGGCGGCATGGGACGAATCGCTCCGTTGTGGTTGCTTCGACAGCTTCCCAACATGCCAGCGTGCCATATTTCGATTGATCACAACGCCTGCGGCCCCAACAACACAATTACGTGTCGAGACGCGTCTGCCTTGCTGGCTCTGTCGGAAGCTGTTCGAGTGATCGAAGCTGGCCGAGCTGATGCCATGATTGTGGGAGCTTGCAGCAGCAATATTCATCCCGTTGACATTGCCAAGTTTCACCGCTTTGAAGGCCTGTCGCAACGCAACGACGATCCTTCTCGCGTTTGCCGTCCGTTCGACTTTGAACGCGATGGAGCCGTGGTTGGTGAAGGCGCGGCGTCGTTTGTTGTGGAAAGCTTCGAACACGCCAAGCGTCGAGGCGCGGATATTTACGCAGAAGTTCTGGGTGTTGGCGGCGGCAGCGATGGTAAAGGCCACGGCAACGAATCAGCCGGTCTGGGGCTTGTGCGAGCGATTGAAGCCAGCATGCGTCGAGCGGGAATTCGGCCGCAGGAACTGGGCCACATCAACGCTCAGGGCAAAAGTACTCAACCAGACGATATTGTTGAATCCAGAGCTTACTACCGAGCTTTGGGTGACTGCGTGCTGAAGGTGCCTGTTACGGCGATGAAAAGCTTCGTCGGCCACTTCGACGCCGGTGCTGGTGCCGTTGAACTGGCGGGTACGTTGCTGTCACTTAGAAATGGCCTGGTGCCAGCGACATTGAACTATGAGACTCCGGATCCACGTTGTCGACTTAACGTCGTCAACGAAGGACCGCAAGGGCTCAGAAGTCGCACCGCTTTAACCGTTAACCGCACAGCCATGGGCCAAAGCGCCGCCGCTGTTTTGCGAGCGATTTAAGATGTAGCGCAAAGACGCTGTGAACCCCCGAGGTGAACTCGGGGCGGCGTGTGCTTGTGTGTGTTTCGGCCTCCCTCTGAGATTGCCTCAGAGGCTTGCCGGGCCCCCGGACCAGGCTAAATTCGGTGTTACGCCCAGCACTTAAGCTGACAAAACTCACCTGTGGCGCCGTTACGCAGTTGCGGGATTCGTCGGCGTTGCCGTTAGCTGGCGCACTGGCGAAATTCTATCGCAGCCTGCCACGTTTGTGATCCGCAAAACTTCCGGCTACAACACGTGCCTACCTGTCGTTTTGATTGATTTGATGTTGACAGTGCGTGCTCTCTTTGCGTTCGCTGTTGGAAGGTCGAACCCGCAGCTAAGCATTCGGTGCCTTCGTGTGAAAAACCTGATCAAGAACATAGAATCACCACCTGCCTTTCAGGCACAACTGAATTTAATACCGTCCGGAGTCTCTCATGAGTTCACTGCTAGAATACGATCCTTCCGCAGCTTTGAAGCATATTGCCCCCGGCCGTCTGAAGGGTTTGCAATCGGCCATTGAGGCGGCTCGCGACGAAACCTTGAATGACGTCGAACTGTGGCAAAGTGGGGCTGCGGTTCCGCCTGAAAAAGATCCGCTGGATGCCGGTTTTATTCAATGGCCGGAAGAACTGCTGCTGGATCTGCAGGAAAACGGCGACAACAGTCTGATTGCTCGACTGGAAGCCTGCGCCGCTCGGCTGCGAGATACTGTTGATTCCGTTGTTGTACTGGGCATTGGCGGTTCTTACATGGGCATGCGAGCCATGTTTGAAGCGTTGAACAATCCGTATCACAACGAGCTCTGCCGCAACGGGCGAGCTGGTGTGCCGCGAATTTACTTTGAAGGCTGGAATGTCGATTCTGATAATCAGAAAGCCCTTCTGAACATGCTCGACAAACGAGCGGAACGAGCCGAAGACAAGGCAGCTCCGGGAGCTCGCACTGCCGTTATTGTGATCAGCAAATCCGGCGGAACACTGGAAACCGCTGTTTCGTTTCGCAACTTTCGAGACATGATTGAACGACGTTTTCCAGACGCCGTCAAACAACTGATTGTGCCGGTGACCGGCGATTCCGGCAAGCTGCGAGACCTTGCCAACGAAGCTGGATTTGATGATATCTTCTCAATCCCGGACGGTATCGGCGGACGTTTTTCCGTGCTGACTCCTGTAGGCCTGCTGCCCGCTGCTGTGGCTGGCATTAACATTCGCGAACTGTTGCAGGGAGCCGCCGACATGACCGAACACATGCGTTCTGCGGCCTACGGCAGCAACGCAGTGCTGGATTACACGGCCGTTTCGCACGCTCTTGAAATTGACAGTGATCTTCGCATTCGAATCCTTTCAACCTGGGGCAGTCGGTTGGAAGCGATTGGACTTTGGTACGACCAGCTGTTGGCAGAAAGTCTGGGCAAACACGAAATCGGTGCCACCCCACTTACCGGCGTGAACACTCGCGACCTGCATAGTCGAGGACAGCAGCACCAGGAAGGCCGCCGCGACAAGCTGATCACTAATCTGCTTCCCGGAAAGCCGATGTCTGATCCGATTTCGGTCCTGAAACGCGATGACGATTTTGATCAGCTGAATAAGTTCGCCGGATTCGAATTGCCACGAATTCTGCAAGCCGCCATTGAAGGCACCAACAAAGCCTACGCGGATGAAAATCGTCCAACGACCGACATTCAGCTGCCGACCATCAACGCTCATGTCGTTGGCCAGATCTTCCAGATGTTCATGCTGGCAACTGTGGTTGAAGGACGATTGGTTGGCACCAACCCATACGGGCAACCAGGCGTTGAAGCCTATAAGAAGAACATGAACGCAATTCTGGCTGGTGGCTGAAACAGGGTCGCACACAGGAAAGCGTGTGTGGTGTTGATTAATAACTGGAGGATTAGATGTCGACAACGATCAAGTGGCTTGGTCATTCCACGTTTCAGGTCAACACAGGCGGCAAGACGATTCTGGTCGATCCGTTTTTTAACGGAAACCCAGCTGCTCAGGTGTCCGCCGCCGATGTTGAAGCCGACGTAATTATGGTGACTCACGGTCACGGAGACCATGTGGGTGACACCATCGAAATCGCCGGACGAACAAACGCTCTGGTGATTTCAAACTTCGAAATTGTTACGTGGCTGCAGAAGCAGGGCGTTGAGAATGCTCATGCGATGCACATTGGCGGAAGTCACCCGTTTGATTTCGGAACTGTGAAACTGACGATCGCTCATCACGGTTCGGAGCTTCCGGATGGCAGCAATGGCGGCAATCCAACGGGCATGGTTCTAAAAACCAACGACGGCAATATCTATTTCGCTGGTGACACCGGACTGTTTTACGACATGAAGTTGATCGGCGAAGAACACATCGCCGTGGCCGTGCTGCCGATTGGCGACAACTTCACGATGGGCCCGGACGATTCCATCAAAGCCATTAAACTGATCGATCCGGAAACGGTCATTCCCGCTCACTATAACACGTGGCCCCTGATTGCTCAGGACGCAGACGCCTGGGCGACTCAAGTGACTTTGGAAACATCAGCGAAGCCTGAAGTGCTGGCTGTTGGTGGTGAATTTCGTTTATAGAGATCATTCAGGCTGATACAACACAACGATGAAATCACTGACGAAAGAACTGTGGGTGGAAGTTCCGGAACGCCGAGCCATCATTTCTGTCCATGACAAAGTGGAAGATCTGGTGGCCGAAAGCGGCGTGCAGGACGGATTAGTGCTGGTGAATGCCATGCACATTACGGCCAGTGTGTTCATTAACGACAACGAATCCGGCCTGCATCGCGACTATGACAAATGGCTGGAAGAACTGGCACCGTTTGATCCATCGCCAGAACGTTATCACCACAATCGCACGGGCGAAGACAACGCAGACGCTCACCACAAACGCCAGGTGATGGGGCGAGAAGTGGTCGTGGCCATCACAAACGGCAAACTGCACCTTGGCCCGTGGGAACACATCTTCTATTACGAATTTGATGGTCGCCGCCGAAAAAGAATTCTGGTAAAGATCATCGGCGAATAAACCGCGAGGCGAATCCTCAGGTGGATGGCCCGAATTCGTCATGTGCGATGCGCCCTCAAGTTCGCTTCCACCACCGAAGTAAATTCAAAGGCAGAGCGTGACGTGGGCCGTTACTTTGTCTCAATCGCGGCGGCGGCGATGGTTCCTATGCGGCCGGCGATGGAGTTAACGGAGCCGTTGCCGTCCGGGTGAACTCGATTACTGAGAAAGATCACGAACAGCTGTTGATCGGGATCGATCCACATCGACGTGCCCGTGAATCCACCGTGCCCGAACGCGGACTTGCTGAAGAAGTCGCCTCGGTTGGAAGAATACGGCGATCGCATGTCCCAACCCAGAGTTCTGAAGCCTGAGGGGACTTCCTGAGCCGCTGTCATTGTCGCAACGGTAGCGGGCTGCATAATTGTGGTGCCACCCATCGTTCCTGAGTTCAGCAGCATCTGGCAGTAAGTTGCCAGATCACTGGCGGTGGAAAACAGTCCGGCATGGCCCGCCACACCTGCCAATGCGAAGGCTCGCGGGTCGTGGACTTCGCCCGCCATCCAGTGACCGTCGCGTTGCTGAGTCACGGCCGCTCGCACTTGCAGAGCTTCGGCCGGCAGATAACCGGTTTCTGTCATTCCCAGCGGCTTGAACAGTTTCTGCTGGCTGAATTCATGCACAGTTTGCCCTGACACGCGTTCAATAAGTTCCGCCAGTACAATGAAGCCTACGTCGGAGTACACAAACTTTGTGCCGGGTTCTGCGTATGTGCTGAGTTGGTGAATCTTTTCGAAGGCCTGCGTCGGGCCGTTTGCATAGTCCTTCATGCTGTTGTCGGGAATCAGGCCGCCCGTATGAGTCAACAACTGGCGAACCGTGATATCCTGTTTTCCGTTCTGTCCGAATTCCGGAATGTACTTCGCAACGGCCGCGTCCAGGTCCACTAACTTTGCTTCCACAAGTAGCATCGCGCAGGTGGCCGTCGCGATCGGTTTCGTTAAAGAAGCCATGTCAAAGACGGTATCAGCCAGCATCGGTTGTTCTTCGGGAACAAGTTGCCGATGCCCATACGCCTTGTGGAAGACGGTGCGTCCCTGATAGCCAATCAACACCACGCACCCCGGCATCTTTTTGTAACGCAATCCTTCGGCCACCACATCGTCGATGATGGCGAGTCGCTGTGGATTCATGCCGACCGATTCGGGAGCAGCAAGCGGTACGACCTGCGATTGTTGTTGCGAAAGTGCAGAGGACGTTGGGACGGCCAGCAGAATCACTGTGAGTGCCAGAAGTCGATGTGGCATAGGGGGTGGTCCGAAACGTGGCGGAAAAGTGGGTGGCACATGCTGGCATCAGCCTGCTTGTGTGGCAAAGCCATTGGAAACTGCTCTGGCCAGGGAAATTGATTCGTTTAACCCGACTTGTAGATTACGCAGGCGCAACCGCCGACTTTGCTACTTGGCGATTTGGATTAAACGGGAACTGCGTCGTTTTTGCAGCGAAACGCATATGGCATGCGTTAAACCTGGTGTGAGTTGGATAGCGTTTTTCGATCGCTGCGCGACACGCCTTCTTAAAAGACGTGCCACCCACTGAGACGCTTTCACAACACCCGTGGCTATTGCTTCTGATCTTTGACGCAGCTTTCGTCCATGGGAACGGCTTTGCCAACTTTGTCGACCGGGTGAGTGTACAGATAACGCCAAACGTCTTCGTGCAGGTATGTTCCTTTGGCGTCTCGCCATGCGGCTTTACCAGGCTGAACGGAACTGTGAGCTCGCTTTTCGTCGCCGCCCACATCGAAGCTGGTGATCAGGCGTCTGGTGTTTCCGAAGGGGGGCTTTTGATTGTCGACGTTTACAATCGGGCCGAATTTGTGCATTCCCAGCATTTCCCAGCTGCGGCAGTAATGATCACCTTTCCAGCCTCCATCCAGCACGTGCGAAAATCCGAAGTAGCGGTTTTCCGGCGTGGCGGAAGGAAGTGCTTGCCAGGTCTGAAAGTTATCTCGCGGGCCGCACAACGCGACAACTCGATCCACCTTCTGAAACTTGGCGAATCGAGCGGCCGTGGTTGATCCGTGTGAACTGCCGGAAATAATGACGTGCTCCCAGCGCAGGCCTTTGCCATCTTCTGTCAGAAAGTAGCTCCAACCACCCTGGGGATTTTCGGCGGCCAGCCACTTCACAAACCGATACGAACGTTCCATCATTCCATCGTGTTTGGGGATATCCACTTCATCACTGAAGTCCTGGCCGGTGGCGGCTTCGATCCGAATATTGCCGCGACAGTGTTCCGAAATTGGTTTTTCTTTACAGCAGATAGAAAACCACCTGTTGGCATAGTGCGGTTGAATCGCGTGCAGGCCGTAGCTGTTCAGGCGATCGAACAATGCCTGGTTATGCGACATCAACCAGATGACCAGCTTGCCTTTGGGAGCAACGGACGTATCCACTGACGCTTTTTCTGTGTCGGTTGGTTTTCCGTTTTTGTCGGTGAATCCAAAGTCGATTTCCGGATGTGGCTTAGCCAATGGATCAAGTTCGCTGGCTCTGGCCGACAGCTGGTATTTTTGTGGCTTAGGATCGTTGAACTTTAAGGTTCGAGACTGACCCACCGCATCGGCAGTTAGTGCGGCAGCCAGATATGGCAAGGCAATGACAAGCAGCAATCGTTTTTGCATAGTGATCGGTGTTCACAAGGAAGGATAGGTTGGAAGGTAAATTGAACCGGCAACCGTGCAATCTACACTTTAGCGGGGCGGGTGTAAAAGGGGGAGCGTCCGGAAACGTATTGCGAAATGCGCTTACGGTGATTCAGTAGATGTTACGTGCCAAGTCGCATCTGTTCCGATCTGCAACCACGCGAGCCAGCTTAAGAACGCCCGGTCTCTGCTGAACGGTTGCTGGCGTGCGGATTTCTGCGGCGTTCGAAAATCGCTTTCGGCATGAACGAGCAACAACGACAACTTGCGGTGCAATGCTCTGGGCTTGAAATCACAACTCCTGCGATGACACCGCTCTGCGCTTCGGCCAGCGCAGGTGCGCTAAGGGACAGTCATAGATGTTTGTGAATCTGGCAAGGTGGACCGGGGCTGAACAATCTACAAACAGCCACAATCGGTGACCGCACGTGTCTGTCAGGTCACCACAACTTGGTCAGCAGCATTTTCAATTATGAAGTTTGCCGTTGCGAAAACGGACACTAACGCGATTCAAAAAATGCAGCTCGCTGGTGCTTAAGGCATCTCGACCGCCTTCGTGCAGCTTCAGCAGAATTTCGTCCATCTGCTGTTCGTCTTTTCGGCGTTCTTCCTGTTCGCGTTCCTGCCGTTCCTGTTCTCGCTGATCACGCCAACGGCCCAGTACGTCTGCGTTGGATTCGTCGTTCGACTCGTGAGTTTCCTGGTACTCGGCCCACGATTCTGCAAAGCTGGCACTTTCTTCGTCCAGGTCGTCGAACTCGTAGTCGGAGTATGATTCTGTGGAGCCGGCCACTTCGTACCAGCGCAGGTTTTCATGAATCTGCAACACCAGCACAAATGCCGCGCAAGTAACCAAAGCACTGCTATCGAACACGAAGCCGGAGAAAATTCCCAGCAGCCCAAACACCAGTCCGAGCCGAATCATCAGATCGCGGCTTTCTGAATCGCTGAAGCGGCTGGTCAGATAAGTTCTTAGCAGCAGTCCCAGGTCGAAGGGAGCGACTGGAATCAGGTTCGACAAAAACAAAACCCAGTTGCACAAAAAGGCAACTCGCCACGCGGTTGTGGCCAGAGATTCACCCTGCCCAATGGCGAATTCGCCAAATGGATTCAGCAGCGGTGTTATCTGAGCACTCGAAAGCGTAAGAGTGCAACTTAACGCCAGCAGCAGATTTACCAGCGGAGCGGACATCATCGTCTGCACGTGCTGTTGCAAGTGACCTCGCACAGATGGTTCAACCAAACCACCCAGCGGCCAGACACTGATTTCTTCCATGTCTCCGCCAGCGGATCGAGCTGCCAGCAGGTGCGTGAGTTCGTGCACGAAGACGCTGAACAGCAAAATGGCGGTCGCCATAATGCCGAACAACAAATCCTGCCGCCAAATGAAGGCCAGAGCCAACACGGGGAAGAAAAAGCTGATTTTCAATCGCGTCCCGCCGAGTCTTCCGGCAGGAAAAGCGAACGTAAGGATTGTATCGGTGGCGTACATAAACCGAATTGTAACACTGCGGATTCCCGTTGAAAGAAGGAACATGGTGATTTTCTGCAACTGATTGTTCAGTTTTCTGAACACCCCAAACGTAATGCCTGATCGATTGACAAGGGCTTCGCCCTTGACCCAGTGGCGTGGCTGACGGGAAGACGTGGGACGTTCTAATCGCCGAGCCGCTCCGTTGTCGCTCTGAACAAGGGCTTTGCCCCTGACCCGGTGGCGTGGCTGACGGGAAGGCGTGGAGCGTTCTAATCGCCGAGCCGCTCCGTTGTCGCTCTGAACAAGGGCTTTGCCCCTGACCCGGTGGCGTGGCTGACGGGAAGGCGTGGAGCGTTCTAATCGCCGAGCCGCTCCGTTGTCGCTCTGAACAAGGGCTTTGCCCCTGACCCGGTGGCGTGGCTGACGGGAAGGCGTGGAGCGTTCTAATCGCCGAGCCGCTCCGTTGTCGCTACGAACAAGGGCTTTGCCCTTGACCCAGTGGGCGTGGCTGACGGGAAGACGTGGAGCGTTCTAATCGCCGAGCCGCTCCGTTGTCGCTGCGAAACAAGGGCTTCGCCCTTGACCCGGTGGCGTGGATTGCGGGAAGACGTGGGGCGTTCTAATCGCCGAGCCGCTCCGTTGTCGCTGCGAACAAGGGCTTTGCCCCTGACCCGGTGGCGTGGCTGACGGGAAGACGTGGGACGTTCTAATCGCCGAGCCGCTCCGTTGTCGCTCTGAACAAGGGCTTCGCCCTTGACCCGGTGGCGTGGATTGCGGGAAGACGTGGAGCGTTCTAAGCGCCGAGCCGCTCCGTTGTCGCTGCGAAAATCATGCGTGCAGCGTGGGTGCATCTTTTTTTTAGTAGGGCTCTAAACCTCAGGCATCATCCGGTGCGACTTTCAGCGGCGGGCAGGATTTGCTGCATTTTGGGTAGGATTGCCGTCAGCAAGCGATGTTGGGGCACGAAATCAGCAGGTCAGAAGTTCACCCGCGTTGACGAGTGTTTCTGGTTGGCTACGATGTTGCAAGAAAACGCAAAACCAACTGTCTGCGGATTAACGGCTGTTTCTGCCTTCCCGGACGATTATTGAAAATACACAGCAGGAGTTCAAAATCATGGATCAGGACGAAATTCTTCTGGATGCCGAAGAACGTATGGAAAAAGCTATTGAGCACATGGGATCGTCGATGGGCGGTATTCGTACCGGACGAGCGAACCCGGGGCTGGTGGATTCTGTGCGAGTGGACTATTACGGATCTCCAACGCCGCTGAAGCAAATTGCGAATGTCAGCGTGCCGGAACCGCAACAGATTATGATTCGCCCGTTCGATATTACGACTTTGAATGATATCGCCAAGTCGATTCAGAACAGCGATTTAGGGATGGCCCCTAATAACGATGGTCGAGTCATTCGACTAAACGTGCCGCCTCTTTCGACGGAACGCCGTCAACAGATGGCCAGTCGAATCAAAGAACTGGCCGAAGAAGCTCGCGTGTCCATTCGCAACATTCGCCGCGACGCCAACAAGCACGCCGATCAGGCCGAAAAGGCCAAAACCATGACGGAAGACGATCGCGACAATACCAAAGACAAGGTCCAGGACCTGACGAAAAAGTACGAAGCCAGCGTCAACAAGATTGCGGAAAACAAAGAAAAGGAAGTCATGGAAGACTAAATAGATGCTTGCCGAAATGTGAGCGTGATGGAGGTCCGGGGTTACAGCGAGGTGCAAGCGAAACCCCGGCGTTCCCGGCCCGCATCATTACCCATAGCGACAACGGAGCGGCTCGGCGATTAGAACGTCCCACGTCTTCCCGCCATCCACGCCACCGGGTCAAGGGCGAAGCCCTTGTTGTCGACGATCGCGAATGACGCGTGCGGGAACGCCTACTGCGATCGCGTAGTCAGGAATCGGGTGCAGCACCAGTGAGCCGGCTCCTATGACGCAGTGCTTACCAATGTTGGCAGCAATGGTCGCTCGTTCGCCAATCCACGTGTCACAGCCGATAGTGACCGGTTCGTAGACGCCGATCTGTTCGCGCATTGGAATGTCCAGCCGGTTGATTCCATGCTGATTGCATCCGTTCATAATGGACACATGAGACGCAATCAATACGTCGTCGCCGATTTGCACGTCGCCGATGGAACAGAAGTTTCCGATGTAAGCCGTCTTGCCGACGGCAGCGTTAGGGTGTGAGAAAATTGTTCCGAACGAAATGCACGCATCTTCTTCGCAGCTGTTTAATGCACAGCGATAGAATGCGTGTCGCAGATAGATTCCCAGTTTTCCCGGTACCAGGCTCATTAGCTGAGACCAGCCCGGAAATGCCTTTTCATTTCCCGCAATCGCAGCGTGCAATATATACAGCAAAATCACGGGGCTGACGCATGCAAAGCTAAGACTACGCAGCACAGCTTTGGCGAAGGCTTTCATCGATCAAGCTCCCGCCATTTCTTCGACGGCCGTTACTTTAGCGATCACAGACGTCGTTTCAGCATTCAATTCGGTTTCAGATTCCCTGGTCCTGCGAAGTCGTTCCATCAACAGATCCAGGCCTTCACGACCAAACAGCACAACGGCCCACGCAGCACACACGGCAACCGACGCCGCGATCTGCCACCATGCATTTACGTGAGGAAACACGCCGAAGCGAATTGCAACATAGCTGGCGATTAACGCTGTTGTCGAAAACGCAAAGCGGCCCCACGGATATTCCAGCTTCATCGCTCTGCGGTTAAAGTACAAAATTGTGAAGCTGTACGTCAGGTAAGTGAGCACTCCTGCCCACGCAGCTCCCCACGATCCGATGACGGGAATCAGCAGCACGTTGGCAACGACGTTGACAATCAAGCCCGCAATTGATCCGGGAATCATCAGCCGTGTGTTTTTGGTCAGCAGCGAGGGAACTTCAAACATGAAGCTTAGACCGAACACATAGAAGCCCAGCAGAATGACGGAGATCAATTCAATTGATTCGCTGTACGCATCTGGTGTTAACATTGGCAGAATTGGATGGACCGTCAACGATGCCCCCAACAACAGGATGCCGAGTCCTGCGGTGAACCATCCGAACATTTTACTGAATACCCGGCGTGAATCCGGCATGTTTTCGATGTCGTAAATTGCGACGTGCCAGATGGAGATAAACGGCAGCAGGCACAGCGTGTTAACGGCGAAGCCAATTTTGTGAGCCAGTGAATAGATGCCGACTTCGTCCATCGATTCCCAGATTCGCAGAAAGTAGCGATCGGCTTCATGCATCATCATGCTGGCCAGGGCCGTCACGACCAGGGGAGTGGCAAAGCGAATCATGTGACGACCAATTTCAGAATCGGTCCTGAATGCTCCGCGAGACTTCACAAACACGGTCATCAACACAGATGTGTGCAGCACAGTTGACACCAGATTTCCAAGCAGCAGGCCTTCAACGCCCATCTTCATCCCGACAATCAGCCACACGTTCAGCGACACGTTGAGGATAAGGCGTCCCAGTGAAATGGCGACAAACACGCCAGACCATTTCATGACTCGCAGATAAGCATCCAGGATCATGCCAACCACAGTAAACCACATGGTGGCGATGGTCAAAACATACAACCACGCTCCATTGGCCACCTCGGGGCCCAAGGTCAGGTCAGAAAGTGCCTGGCGGCCAAGCAGCATAGGCACGGCGATGATTGTGCACACGGTGCCAACCATGGTGAGCCCCGTCCACCAGACTTTGTCCTGGTGAGCTTTATCGTCGCCGTCGAAGTGGTGTCGAGTTACCGCGCTGATCATTCCGCCTGCGATGAACGTTGACAGCAAGGCGGCCAGCAGATCCAGAATCGCCGTGATGCCGTAGTCGGCCGGCGTCAACACATGCGTGTAAAATGGCAGCAGCAGAACCGACGCCATTCGCGTCAGAATCTGGCCAATCATATACACAGAAGAATGTTTCAGCAGGTCTCGAACAGGTTTCATGGTTTATAACCGTGGCTCAGAATGGGTTCATGGTTCACGGAAAAGTGTAGGCCCGGAAATGCAGCGTGCAGAAAACCGAACCTGTTTACAGAACGCCACATGGCGATTTAAACCGGTTGTAGCGGTTAGATGAGCAGTCTTGAGACGTTGCTTCGAGACTTTTCGTGCGACTAACTGACGACCTCGGACTGAAGTTCCAGGGTTAGCGATTGAGAAGGTGATGTTGACATGGTGTTTTTGGGCCAAGGCGACCGGCTGCAGAGGATCTGACAGACCAGCCCGTTGCACAAACAACGGAAGCCCGCGTCAACCCCAGGCACTCGCACTCCCATGAGTCCCGGAGAGGCTGTGAATTAATGGGAAGATATCGCGTGGGTGGCCGTGGTTGGAGCGAGGTACGAGTGAAACCACGGGGGGGCCTTCGCATGCTCAGTCCAAACCCTCGCCACCCGTTGATTTGTTCACAGCCTCGGAGGGACGACAGCTTGCTGCCGGGGACGGAGTCCCCGGATTGCCAGCTCCCAAAAGCTTCGAGGTGGCAGAGTGGCGGCCACTCTGTCGCCTCTTTTGAGTTGAAATACGGGCCGATGTTCCGTGAGTTGCCACCCAAGGCAAGGGGCTACCGCCAACGCCGTGAAGGGATTTTCGAGCGGTAAAACCGTGAGATAAAGCGAAAAATCGCAGGCTGGAGTTTGAATGGGGTTCAGTCACGAAGTGACGGTAGGTGATAGCCACGGGCGCGAGCCCGTGGAACAGCATTCGACAGTCGTTTTCAGTCCTGAAGG
>ERZ887942.1614-NODE-1614-length-15170-cov-20.457956_pt1 | contig 15170 bp, 7 predicted proteins | sample MGYA00521099_ERZ887942 | MGnify/ENA primary metagenome ERZ887942 (study PRJEB32303, sample SAMEA104408605) | aquatic metagenome | biome: Brackish water; feature: Pelagic; material: water | place: Baltic Sea | collected 2014-06-07T06:48:00 | depth 16,251 m ... | reverse complement strand
CCCTCTTACGGCTTACTCTCCTATCACACTGGTGACGTCGTCGGCACCTACTGGGGCGACGACAATGCCCGCGCCCTGCTCGGCGCCATTGGCTCAGCGGCCCTGCTCAAGTCCGATCGCTGGGACAACTCCATCCTCCGCGGCATCCTCGCCAACTTCCGCACCACCGGCGTCCATGGCTTTCGCCCCCAGACCATCCATGATGACACCCTTCAAAAGCAAGGCTGGCAACACTTCTTCAATCTCGAGCACGTCGATTACTGCCCGCACATGGAGGCGTTCATCTGGACCACCTACTTCTGGCTATACGACAAAACTGGCTTCGAGCCCCTCCTCGAACGCGCCAGAACCGGTGCACATATGATGATGGAGGCCCACCCCAACTGGCGTCTCGAAGCCAATCGCTATGAGCAGGAACGCTGCCGTATGCTGCTGCCTCTGGCCTGGCTGGTACGCGCCGACGATACCCCCCGGCATCGTGCCTACCTCGACACCATCGCCCAGTACGTCATCAAACATCAGGACCCCTCCGGTGCCATAGGCCAGGTCCCCGGCCACGTCGTCGCCGCCAACAGCGGCTATGGCACCGGCGAGTGCTCCATCGTCCATGAGGCCGGCGACCCCTCGACCGATGCCCTTTATTCCATCAATTTCGCTTTCATTGGCATGCATGAAGCCGCCGCCGCTACGGGTAACCCCGCCTCCGCCGCCTCCGCCAAAAAAATGGCCAACTTCTTCATCCGCACTCAGACCCAAAGCGAATCCCACCCCGAACTCGACGGCACCTGGTACCGCGGCTTCGACTACAAGAAATGGGACTACTGGGGCTCCGACGGCGACCACGGCTGGGGCATCTGGACCAACGAAATCGGCTGGACGCATAGCTGGATCACCACCACCCTCGCCCTCCAACGCATGAAAACCAGCCTCTGGGACATCAGCAAGGACAGCAAGATCGCCCGCGACTTCGAAAAGTACCGCCGCACGATGCTGCCCGACGAAGTGCTGTCCCAGGACGAATGACCTTCGAACACGCCGCGCTGGGCAAAAAGGTCACGCTTGCATCCGCCTACCATCAGGCTTACCCCCGAGGCGGCCAAACTAATCCTTGGAATGGCGGAATGGCGGACTACGATCCCGGGTCATGCATTTCCGTCCTGAAACGCCTTGCAGACAAAGACTATCGGCTCCCTCCGCAACCCTCTCCGCTCAGGTCCAAAGGCGGCTTCAAGGCCCTCGCGCCAAAAGTAAATTCCTGCAGTGATCCGCCCCGGCATGAAGGTATTGCCTTACATCGTTCTCATCGCACTGCTCGCCTCGACTCAACGGGGCGACGCGGCTCCGGACTATCTTGTCGATGTGAAACCTCTTTTCGCCTCGCGCTGTTTCACTTGCCACGGGGCCCTCAAACAAAAAGCGAAACTACGCGTCGATACGGCGGCGGGTATGATCGCTGCCGAAGTAGTCGTAGCCGGAAAGCCGGAGGAAAGCCGGTTGCTGGAACTTGTTTCGTCCAGCGATGTCGAAGAGAGAATGCCACCCGAACACGAAGGCTCTCCATTTACCGAAGCAGAGGTGACCGTGATTCGACAATGGATCGCGGCAGGAGCCAAGGCACCGACGGACGAAAAGGCGGAGGACGATCCGGCCGAGCACTGGTCATTTCAGAAACTCGTCCGACCGAAAATCCCCCCGGTGAAAAATGCCAACTGGGCACGAAATCCGATCGACACTTTCGTAGCTGCCCGACACGAAAGCCATGACATCGAACCACAATCGGACGCCACAAGGCTCACCCTGATTCGGCGCTTGTATATCGACCTGATCGGCCTGCCACCCGATCCGGAGGAACTTGCGGCGTTGGCGAAGGACGAATCGAAAAACTGGTACAACAAAGTCGTCGATCGCCTGCTCGACGATCCCCGGCACGGTGAGCGGTGGGGCCGTCACTGGATGGACATCTGGCGCTACAGCGACTGGTGGGGGCTCGGTGCTCAAATGCGCAACAGTCAGAAACACATCTGGCACTGGCGCGACTGGATCGTGGAATCGCTGAACGCCGATCTTCCCTACGACGAAATGATCCGCCTCATGCTCGCGGCCGATGAACTGCACCCCACCGATCTGGAAAAGCTGCGCGCATCCGGCTACCTCGCTCGCAACTTCGTCCTGTTCAATCGCAACACCTGGATGGATGACACCGTCGAACACGTTGGCAAGGGTTTGCTCGGCCTAACGATGAACTGCGCCAAGTGCCACGATCACAAGTTCGATCCGATTTCTCATCATGACTATTATGCGATGCGAGCCTTTTTTGAACCCTACCAGGTTCGGACCGACATGGTTCCCGGTGAGACCGATTTCACAAAGAACGGCATTCCTCGTGCCTTCGATGCCCTACTGGATGCTCCAACCTACCGCTACATCCGCGGCAACGAAGCGACGCCCGACAAGTCGAAAGTCATTGCACCGGGCGTTCCCGAAGCGCTGACTGAGCAACCGCTGGCCATTCTGCCGATTTCTCTCCCGGCCGAATCCTGGCAGCCGGAGCGCCGGCCCGACGTTCTGGAGGCTCACATCTCGCAGGCCAGGGAGAAAGTCGCGGCCGCTGAGAAGAGGGACAAAACAAAAGACGGGGCCCTCGCCAAAAAGCATCTGGCCCTTGCGCAGCAGGAATTAGAAAGCGTGCAACTTCGCGTTGCCGCCATCCGGGCCGCTTGGGAGGACAACAAGGCCGCCGCGACCGCATCTCGTCTTGCCGCTATTCGAGCCGAGCGAAAAACCGCCCTGAAGCAGGCCGAACTGGCGCTTGAAGAAAATCGCAACGAACTCGCCGAGGCCGGGGAAGACAAAAAGGCAGCCATCCAATTGAAGGTCAAAAAAGCGCAGCAAGCGGTCGCCAAGGCGAAGAAAATTTTGACGGCAGAGATCAGCGGGAAGGAAACCTTCACTCCACTGATCGGAGCCAAATGGTCGCCAACCCGCTTCCTTGAATCGCGCACCGATGACCCTTCGCAGAAATTCCACCCGACGAGCACCGGTCGTCGTACTGCTCTCGCGAAATGGATCACCGATCCTGCGAATCCACTCACCGCCCGCGTGGCAGCAAACCACATCTGGACGCGACATTTTGGAGAAGGCCTGGTCGCGTCGAACTTTGACTTCGGCCGTCACGGAGCCAAGCCGACTCATCCGAAATTGCTCGACTGGCTCGCTATCGAGTTAATCGAAAACGACTGGAGCATGAAACACCTTCACCGCCTCATCGTCACCTCGTCCACCTACCGCATGAGCTCGTCCCTTGCCGGTGCCGAAGAGCAACTGGCCCGCGATCCCGACAATCAACGGCTCTGGCATCGAACTTCCCTTCGGCTCGAGTCCCAGGTTGTTCGAGATTCCATTTTGGCTCTCACCGGCGAACTCGACCAGACCATGGGAGGCCCCCCGATTGGCAAAGGCGAACAGGAAAAATCGAGGCGTCGCAGCCTGTATTTCTTTCATTCCCACAATGAACGAAACCTTTTCCTGACAATGTTCGACGAGGCCTTGGTCAAGGAATGCTACAAGCGCGAGCAAAGCATCATCCCTCAGCAGGCACTGGCCATGGCGAACAGTAAACTCGTTCTGGAAGCGGCGCCCAAGATTGCCAAACGACTTGAGGCGACCCACGAAAATATGAGCGACGCCGAATTCATCGAGAAAGCATTTGCCAACATCGCAGGGATCGAGCCTTCGGAGGAAGAGATTCTGGCCAGTCTCGATGCGATGAAACAGTGGCGCACCTTGCCCGGCGGCAACTCCGATTCGGCCCGCGCTCACTTCGTCTGGGCCCTGCTCAACCACAACGACTTTATCACTCTCCGCTAATGTTGAAACAGATTACGATCGCGGAGCTGCTCCAAAAGAGAAGCGTCCCGGAAGGACCGCTTTGATAGCTCGATACCTGGCACCACGATGAATCAAGAACCCAACAGCTTTATGGATCGGCGGCATCTCCTCGGCAATGCCGCGATGGGAATCGGCGGCATTGCGCTCGGCAGCCTTCTCCAGCAGGAAAGTCTCGCTGCGTCTGCCACCAAGTGGTCACCGCCCAGCGGCACGCCCGGACACCAGCCCAAGGTCAAGAGTGTGATCTGGCTGTTCATGAACGGCGGTGTCAGCCACATGGAGAGCTTCGATCCCAAACCGATGCTCAGCAAATACGCCGGCAGAGAGATCAAGGATACGCCCTTCGCCGACGCCCTCGATCCCGACAAACTCGCCATCGAACGCCTCGTCGTTCCCGACGCCAACGGCCAGATGCGCAACACGCTCTATCCTCTCCAGGTGGGTTTCAAAAAACACGGCAAGAGCGGCATCGAGGTCAGCGATTGGTTCCCTAACATTGCCCGAAACGTCGACAAGTTGGCCATCGTTCGCTCGATGTGGACCACTGACAGCAACCACGGTGCACAGGCTCAGTTCCACTCCGGTCGCCATCGCAACGACGGCGACTTCCCCACCCTGGGTGCCTGGGTGGACTACGGCCTCGGCAGTCTCAACGAAAACCTCCCGCAATACATTTCGATTGGGACGCGGCCCTACTGGAACAACCGCGACGGCATCTACCTGGGGCCGAAACACAACGCCGTGCCGCTGCGGATCGATCCAAACAACCCACTCGATTTCGCAAAACCTCAAGCCGGATTTTCCTCGGATGCAAAACGCGTCGGCTTCGATCTGGTGCATCGCCTGAACACGCTGCGCGGCAGTGAATATCCGCATGACCCGGCGCTGGAAGCACGCATCGCATCCTACGAGCTCGCCTACCGGATGCAGACCGCCGTGCCCGACGTGGTCGATTTTTCCAAAGAGTCGGAGGCGACCAAAAAACTTTATGGCCTCGACCGGAAAGAGACAAAAAGCTTCGGCGAACAGCTGCTCGCCGCGCGACGATTTGTCGAACGTGGAGTTCGCTTTATTCAGATCCAACACGGCGGCGGTGGCGCCGGAGCCTGGGATGCCCACAGCAAACTGAAGCCCAATCACGAGAAAAATGCCCGCGCCGTCGATCAACCGATCGCCGGTCTGCTGGAGGATCTCGAACGCACCGGCCTGCTCGACGAAACCCTGGTGGTGTTCGCCACCGAGTTCGGTCGCACCCCGGGAACCCAGGGAGCCGATGGACGCGATCATCACATTTTCGGCTTCAGCGTCTGGATGGCCGGCGGCGGACTGAAGCGCGGTGTCGTCCACGGCGCCACCGACGAGATCGGATTTCACGCCGTCAAAAATCGCCACTACGTCACCGATATTCACGCGACGATTCTGCACCAGTTGGGCCTCGATTCTTACCAACTCGAAGTGCCAGGTCGCAAGCGACTTGAGATCGATCACGGCAAAGCGATCCGTGAGATCATTGCGTAGAGGAAGTCGATCTCATTTCCGATCACTAGCCGGTCGAAACGGTGTTCGGCAAGTAGCTGCCCGGAATCAAAAAATGTGCAGAACGCCTGGCCCGGAGAAAACCCCCATCGCAGATTTGAAGGCGGAGCTAAACTCGGAGGCCCAATCAGCCGGTTCACCGGACGGAAATGGCTAGAGGAAGTCCTGGCGCGAAGTTCAATCAGCCTTGCGCGCCCGGAAGGATGCGAAACCACCGGCTGGCAACTTTCTCCGGTAACGGTCACTTGTAATTTGTCCGGATGATTCCCGGGCTGTTTCCGGCCAGTTCCGCCACCCAATCCCGGGAGACTCCCAGGGCGAGAAGCGAACTGATCCAAGTATGTCGGAGTCAGTCCTTCGGCCAGTTTTCGATGATTCCAGCATTTCGAAGCTCGAGGCTCATGTCCCGTTGGGTTCTTCGGCCGGTAATGCTGCCGCTCGGTTTTTGCTCGGGAAGCAAGCAACTTGAAAGCCCGTTGAGATTTGAGCGCCATTCTTCAATGTCCTTCTCTAACAGAGAATCAAGAAACCTCTCTCCAAGGGTGTTCTCGATCACTTTGGCCCGACTCTTGGCATCCTTCACCGTGGCAGTGCGTTCGCTCTTCTCATACTCTTTGCGGTAGCGTTCGCAGGCCTCGGCAATGCTGATGCGCCGCCCGAAAGCTTCCTGCCGGGCGATCGCTTCATCCAGCACGCGTTTCGGATCGTCGAGAATGCGGCAAAGTCGAATCCACTCTGCTTCCTCTTTGGTGATTCGATGAACCCGTCCAATCTCGCCGCGCTTGAGCTGTCCACGAATTTCCTTCGCAAGAGCAAGAGCTTTCGCCTTTGTTTTTCGCTGTTTCACCTGGCGGAGCAGACCCGGAGGTGCCCAGGTGATCTGCCAAACACCCTCCGGGCGAGTTGGTGAGTAGATTTTGACCGGGCCGATTTCCTGGTGCAATGGCATCTGGAAATCATACGCAAAAGCTGCAAAAAACTGCCAAATTTGACGGAGAGTCAACCCTTTATGCGTCCTGATTTTTAGGAGTAAACCTTTCTTCATCAAGGGTTAACGCGAGATTGGAGATGGCGGAGGGTGTGGGATTCGAACCCACCGTGAAACATCGTATTTTCAATGTATTCAGGGATTTTTTACCAAAACATACGGTTTTCATACGCTCTCCGATTGGGGTTTCCGGCTATTCGTTTTATTCCCAAATTTGCAAATCCCGGTCACAAAGAGACGATCGGTGGAATACCTAAGGGTGTGAAAAATTTCCCTTGTGATCTGATCTTCTCATCTCACAACCTGATGCCGTGTATCGTTTCTCATTCAATCTGGCTTTTAGCCTCTACCTGGCGTTGGTCACTCTTGCGTCGAGTGAGGAGAGGCTTCCCAACGTCGTCCTCATTTTCGCTGACGATCTCGGATACGGGGACCTCGGCTGTTATGGGGCCACCAAATTGAAGACTCCGAATATCGACCGGCTTGCAGCAGAAGGCCGGAGGTTCATCGATGCACATTCTTCCTCCGCAGTCTGCACCCCTTCCCGATATGGTCTTTTGACCGGGGAGTATCCCTACAAGGCGAACGGTGGCAGAGGTCTCTGGGGACCGGCCCCCGTCACCTCGGGCTTGTTGATTCCACCGGATACCCTGACCATTGCCGACCTTTTCAAGAAAAGCGGGTATGACACTGCCGTCTTCGGCAAATGGCACCTCGGCTTCGGAACCGGCACCAACCAATGGAAAGAGCCTCTTCGACCCGGCCCGCAGGACCTCGGCTTCGACTACTACTTCGGCATGCCCGTTGTGAATAGTGCCCCTCCTTACGTTTATGTCGAAAATGATCGCATCGTAGGCAGCGATCCCGAAGACCCCATTGTCTACGTCGGTCGAAACACCAAAGATGTCACACCCATCACTCCCATCAAACCAGAGGAGGCCCAGCGAAGCCCCAATGCTTTCAAGGGAGCATTGAAAGCCCACGAACTTTTCAATGACTATGAGGTCGGGACCACTCTCACCAAGAAAGCCACGGAGTGGATCAAGTCTCGTAACCAAAGGCCATTCTTCGCCTACATTGCCACGACCAATGTGCATCATCCCTTCACCCCGGCCAAGCGGTTCCAGGGCACGAGCGACTGCGGAGTCTACGGGGACTTTGTCCACGAGCTCGACTGGATCGTCGGCGAGGTGAGAAACAGCCTCGAGGCCGCCGGCGTCGCCGACAACACCCTCATCATCTTCACCAGCGACAATGGTGGGATGTTCAATCTAGGGGGCCGGGTCGCCGCCGAGAAGGGACACAAAATCAACGGTAATCTCCTCGGTTCCAAGTTTGGGATCTGGGAAGGCGGTCACCGGGTTCCCTTCATCGCCTGGTGGCCGGGAAAAATCGAGCCGGGGACCGTTTCGAACCAGATGACCATCAGTGTCGATCTGCTTGCGACCTTTGCTGCCTTAACCCACCAAAAATTGAGCGCCGCCGAGCGCAAGGACAGCATCAACATGCTCACCGCTCTCACCGGGAACCAGGATCAGGCACTGCGCAAGGAAATGTATGTGACACCCCACAAACCGACACACATGGCCTACCGGAAAGGCAAATGGATGTTCATCCCTGCCAAGAGCGACGGTGGCTTCCGCGGCTCGAAACCCGGCCAGCACGCCTGGGGAGGCCCCGCCGTCACCAAACTTGTCGGCACTCCGAATAGCGACATCGAAAACGGACAGTTCAAAAAAGACGCCCCACTTGCGCAACTCTACGATCTCGAAACCGACCCCAACCAAACCAAAAATCTCTACCACAAACATCCCGAAATTGTCGCAGAAATGGCCGCCGTCTTGAAAAACGCCCGCCCGAAAAAAGCCCCCATTCACAAACGCCCACCCGGTAAAGCAGCCACCAAATACGATGGATTCAAACCTCTCGGAAATCTCCGCTTCACCTTCGAGTCGGGAAAACTCGATGACTGGAAAATCATCGCCGGCAAATCTGGCAACCCGGTTTCCAAACACGATGCTCTTCCCAACCACAAAGCGCGGCCATTTAACCAAGAGGGACAATTCCACCTCTCCACGATCGATACTGGTGAAGGATTCGACGACCAACAGCAAGTCATTCTCCAATCACCAGCTTTTGTGATCGAAGGAGACCGCGCCAGCTTCCTCGCCTCCGGTGGCTTTCATCCCAAAAACCTCTACGTCGGACTCATCGACGCCAAAACCGGAAGAGTCCTTCTCTCCGCCGGCGGAGCCCGGGGCCCACAAATGAAACGAACCACCTGGAACGTTAGCAAGTTGAAAGGAAATACCGTATACCTCCAAATCGTTGACCAAAACACCAACGGCTGGGGCCATTTGACCTTCGATGACTTCTCCATCAAAGGAACCCTGCAAGCAAAAGAAGAATCCGGATCAGCGGAAACGAAATGAAACAACACCTCATCCCCTTCTTCAAGGCATTAGGCCTTCTCATTACAGTCAGTTCCGCCGCAACCAAGAAACCCAACGTCATCCTCATCATGACCGATGACCAGGGCTACGGCGACCTCGGCTGTCATGGGAATTCGGTTCTTAAAACCCCGCATCTCGACAAGATGCATGCCGAGTCCGTCCGTTTGACCGACTTTCATGTCAGCCCGTTTTGCACTCCAACTCGCGCCGCCCTTATGACCGGAAACCATCCGGCCTACACCGGTGCCTATCGTACCAGCTCGGGACGCACCATGATGCATCCGGATGAGGTGACCGTCGCACATCTCTTCGCCGATGCGGGCTACGCCACCGGAATGGTCGGAAAGTGGCACCTCGGCGACAACGCCCCCCACCGCCCCCAGGACCGCGGTTTTCAAAAGGCCGTCTGGCATCGCTGCGGCGGCATCGGACAAGCCTCGGACTATTGGGGCAACGACTACTTCGACGACACCTACGAACGGGCTTCATCCGACAACATGCAAGGAACCTTCGAGAAATTCGAAGGCTATTGCACCGACGTTTGGTTTCGCGAAAGCCTCCGCTTCATCGAGAATAATAAGGAAAAACCCTTCTTCCTCTACCTCGCCCCCAATGCCCCCCACGGCCCTTACTTTGTCCCTCCCGAATGGGCCAAGCCCTACCAGGGAAACAAGGACGTCCCCAACGCGAATTTCTACGGCATGATCGCCAATATCGATCACAACATGGGACTCCTTCGCAAGCGGCTCGACGAACTCGATCTCACCGAAAACACGATCCTCATTTTCATGACCGACAACGGCACCTCGTCGGGCGCCAAATTCAACGGGCTCGATTCCGAAGCGCTCTCCGGCTTCAACGCAGGCATGCGCGGCAAGAAATCATCCATCTACGATGGCGGTCACCGTGTTCCCTTTTTCATTCATTGGCCCAAAGGTGGCCTGACCGGCGGTCGGGACATCGACACACTCACCGCGCACATCGACATCCTTCCCACTCTCGCCGAACTCTGCGACATCCCCGTTCCCAAAAACGATGAACCCGATGGCCTCTCGCTCAAGCCACTCCTGGATGGCTCCAACGATCCGTGGCCGCGTAAGCATCACTTCGTGCAATTCCACGGCGCGGCAGGCGGCAACGCCTTGCCTCCCCAACCCTTCGCCCACTCGACCATTCTCACCGAAAGTTGGCGACTCGTCAACATGGCCAAGGAAGAGCTTTACGACATTCAAGCCGACCCCGCCCAGCGCGAAGATGTTTCTTCCAAGCATCCCGAAGTCGTCAAGCAACTGCGCGAAGCCTACCAACCATTTTGGAACAAAGTGTCGCCGCGCATGACACCGGTTCGGATCGATCTCGGAAACCCGGCGCAGAATCCGACCGGGTTGTGCTCGCAGGACTGGCACCTGGAAAAAGGAAATCCGCCGTGGTGGTTCGGATCCATCAAGAAGCTACCGAGGGTGACCGGCCCGTGGATGGTGGAGGTGAAGCAACCCGGGCGCTACCTCTTCACGCTTCGGCAATGGCCAACGGTGGCCGGGAAACCATTAGTGGCGGTGCAGGCAAAAGTGGCGATTGCCGGACAGAAAAAGGAAATGGCTGTGCCCTCAGGATGCAAGGCGGTCAGGATGGAACTGAAGCTTCCGGCGGGGCCGTCCGAGCTTTGGACCTATCTTTACGATGAATCCGGCAAGGCAGGCGGAGCCTACTTCACGGATGTCGAATTGGTTGACGACGACGGCTCGCCGCTCCGAACAGAGGTGGTTGCTCTGGCTGCCCCCGCAGCGAACGATCCCCCCGCCCTGCCTCGCAAGCCCGGCAACTACCACATCGGACAAAAGACCACAGTGACATTCAACACGAGGCTGGATACGCTCAAGAACCCCATGGGGCTCGAGGATTGGAAGTCCGGAAGACCGGGTTTGAATGACGGCAGCCGCCTGGCAGATCTCGATTTCACCGCTCTTGGGATCACCTCGTGGAGTCTTTCTTCATTTGGCGACTCCGCAAAAACGGTCTGGGACGGGGCAAAGTTGAACGGGTTGACTCTGAACTTCAGCGGACACAATTTCGGGAGAAACGATTCCATGAAGGAGGTAAATTTCTCCGAATCAACAATCAACACAAAGGGAAACCAGGCCTTCCTCTTTGTCGATCTCACCGGCGCAGACTTTTCGGGAGCCACGCTGAACATCGCCGGCATCGCAAAACGGATGACCGCCTTCCGCGAGGCCAAGCTGCCCGGTGCCGACTTCTCTGCCATCACGTGGGGCGTGCCTACAAAGGGTCTCACTGAGAAAACAGAATTCTTTTTCAGTGGCGGTCCCGGATCAACTTCGACGTCCGACGAGCACCTCGCCGTGACATTCGAAGGTGCTGACTTGAGCAAGATTACCTGGGCCGCCAAGTCCGCCATGATCAAGAATCTCGGCAAGTTCGATGGCAAAACGGCGATCGGTGCAAAATACAATAAGACCACCCTAAGCAAGTCCGGCTGGACAGCAAAGGAACTCGATGCCGCCGGGTGGCAGAGAATCTCTGAGCGATAAACCATTGCAAACCCATCACCATGAAAGAACTCGTTTCCCTCTTCGCCCTGTTTACCTGTCTCACCGGGATCCTTGCCGCCCGGGAGAAACCAAAACGACCAAACTTCGTGGTCTTCCTCGCTGACGATATGGGCTGGGGCGACTCCGCTACCTACGGCCATCCACTCATCAAAACTCCCAACCTCGACAAGCTCGCCTCGCAAGGCGTGAAGTTCACCCAATGCTATTCGGCCTGCGGAGTGTGCTCCCCTTCCCGCTCGGCCATTCTCACCGGCCGTACTCCTTATCGCAATGGCGTCTGGCGTCACCTCTCCGGAAATCACGAAGCCCACTTGCGCGCCAGCGAAATCACTTATCCCAAGCTTCTCAATGCGGCCGGATACGAGACCTGTCACGTTGGGAAATGGCACCTCCTTGCCAAGCACCAATTCAACACCCTGGACTATCCTCAACCCGGAGAACACGGATACGACTACTGGATGTACACTCAAAACAACGCCATCCCCAGTCACAAGAATCCCAACAACTTTGTCCGCAACGGAGAACCCGTCGGCGAACTCGAAGGTTACTCTGCCCAAATTGTCGCCGCCGAAGCCTCCTCTTGGATCGAGAAAAAACGCAACCCGGATAAACCCTTCGCCCTCTCCGTTTGGTTCCACGAACCACATTCTCCCATCGCCACCGACCCCCGGTTTTTCAAACTCTACGACGGTCATAAAAACAGCAAATACTTGGGCAACATTTCCCAGATGGACCATGCCCTCGGCCAAGTAATGACCGCTTTGGACAAAGCCGGAGTCAGCGACAACACCATCATTTTCTTCACCTCCGACAACGGCCCCGTCCCGGCCTTCGGAGGCACCTCCGGAGGACTTCGAGGCAATAAACGCAGCAGTCATGAAGGGGGGATCCGCGTCCCTGGAGTGGCCCGCTGGCCCGGGCACATCAAGCCCGGCACCATCAGCGACATCCCCGTCATTGGCTCCGACATTTTCGCGACCATCCTTAGCATCGCCGAGATCCCCATCCCCACTGAGCGCACCATCGATGGCGTCAACATGGTCCCCGCCTTTTCTGGCAAACCTCTCACTCGAAAAACCCCCCTCTTCTGGCGCACCCACGTTTCCCAAGCCAACGACCGCTCCGCCCTCCGCATCGGCGATTGGAAAATCGTCAGCAACGACACCATGGACAAGTTCATGCTCTTCGAAATTCAAAAGGACTGGAAGGAAGAGAACGACCTCGCCGGAAAGATGCCCGAGAAGCTTGAGGAGATGAAAAAGGAACTCTTCAACGTTTGGAAACAAATCGAAAGCGAGGGACCCAAGGAATGGTGGCTCGAGGAAACAGCCAAGCCCATGAAAGGCGCTAAATTAAACTACTAGAATCATGACACCACTCTTCAAAGGTTTCCTGACCGTCCTCTCACCATCGGAAGCACCGCCGATCCCAATCTTGAATTGAGCAACATCCTTGTCGGGGAGGTTTGGATTTGCTCCGGGCAGTCCAACATGCAGGTGGGTCACGCCGGCATCCCTGAGATCAAGGCCTTGCTTTCCTCTGCCAAAACCTACGGAATGGCTCATCAAGCGAGCAACTTTCCGCTTTGGTAGGGGTTCCTTCTTAAGATGTCCGGAGATTGCACCTCTCCCGTGATTCCTTGTAAACAAACATCCCATGACACGACCCCAAGTTCTTCTGCTCCCACTCGTCGCATTTCTAATCATTCCCAAGGTGAGCGGCCTTGAGCCTCTCAAGGACTCCACGGAGTTTGCCATGGCTCAAAAGGCCCGCAACGCGATCAAAAGATCAGACAAGAACAAGGATGGCAAAATCCAGAAGGAAGAGGACGAAAGACTTTGGAAAAGAAAAGCCCGCCATGACAAAAATCGCGATGGTGGGCTCGATCTCGAAGAGTTGAAACAGATCTCTGATCCGCAGGTAGACAGTCCGGGAAAGAAACTACTGAACGTCATTTTCAAAAAAACGCCCCAGGGTCCGGTGTATCTCGATTTCTTTTTTCCTGATCAGGATACGAGCACGGACAAACCGGTCATAATTTTCACCCATGGAGGCGGATGGGCCGCAGGCGACAAATCCAAGGCTGGATCTGGCTCCTTCAACGAGGTCCACCGGGCGCTCCTGAAGAAGGAATTCTGTGTGCTCTCCGTGGGCTATCGGAAAGTTCCAAAAAGCGGAGAAACCGCGATGCGCGAATGCGTCATCGATTCCAAGGATGCCCTTCGATTTATCTCAGCCCACCGGAAGGAGCTCGGGATTGATCCGAACAAGATTCATACCTTTGGGGACTCAGCTGGCGGGCACCTTGCCCAGATGCTCCTCCTCTCCCCTCCCGAGAGCCTGAAGGGGGATCCTGAATTGGCGGAATTTGACTATAAGACCGTGTCGGGCGTTTCCTGGTATGGCCCCTGTGATTTTCAGAACGAGCAACTCTTCAATCATGATGACCGGGAGAACTTCAAGGACCGCTTCGGCGGCAGGATCATGGGTCGGAACATGAAGCCGGAAGAAAAAGCAGGACGCTATCGCGAAATGAGCCCGGTGACCTACCTGACCAAAGAGAGCCCTCCCCTCCTCATGCTTCAGGGCGACAAGGATACCACCATTCCGGTCAAGCAGGCTTACCGAATGCAGGAAGCTCTCAAAACGATCCCGGCTCCAGTCGAAGTCGTAATCGTCAAAAACTCCGGACACAATTGGAGATCCGTTGAGGCTCCCATCGAGCCGACTCGCGAGGAAATCATCAAGCAAACGATCCAGTTCTTCCTGGATCACCAATAGAAGCAGGAGCCCTGAAACTCTGCGACCTTGTCGAGAAATCAAAATCTAACAACAATCATGAAGTATCTCAAACAGTGGCTGTGTATCGCGGTGCTATCGGCTTCGTCGCTCTCTGCGGCACCCAAGCCCAATGTCGTGTTAATTCTGGTCGACGATCTGGGCTGGCAGGATTTGAAGTGCTATGACATCGATGATCCATCGGCTTATGACACGCCCCATCTGGATGCTTTTGCCAAAAAAGGTGTCATGTTCTGGCAAGCCTATTCACCGGCTCCGACTTGCTCGCCGACGCGATGCACCATCATGAGCGGGAACCATCCGGCCCGGGCTCAGAAAACGCACGTGCTGGGCGGCAAACCACCGTCTGCGCGGAGCAGTCGCTCGCGGATGATGGAGCCGTGGTACAGCGGACGGATGCCGGAGGATACCATGACGCTGGCCAAGGCCATGAAGGCCAACGGCTATGTCACCGGACATGCTGGCAAGTGGCACATTGCCATCGATCACAGTGCCTTTCCGCAACCGAAAGATGTGGGCTTCGACTTCACCCGCTCCACTCGGGGCGCGCATTCGAACTTGAAGAATCGCCTGGAAGGATTTGCCACAACCGCAAAGAATGATCCCTTTCGCCTCGATGCAAACGGTTTTCCGTTCCACCAAAATAATGAGAACGCCTTAACGTTCATTCGTGAAAATAAGGAGAAGCCCTTCTTTCTCTACTACTGCACCTGGCTGGTTCACTCACCCATTGTGACGCGCAACGAGGCCTTGCTGAAGAAGTATGCCGCGAGCATGGGGGTCGAACCAAAGCTCGAAAATGACAAGGGAATGAAAGGGCAAAAGAACCCCTTCTATGGCGCGATGGTCGAGTCGCTGGATTACTACGTGGGACAGGTCATCAACTATTTGGAGACGACAGAAGACCCACGCTCGCCGGGGAAAATGCTGAGCGAA
>ERZ887942.1612-NODE-1612-length-15181-cov-6.386090_pt1 | contig 15181 bp, 12 predicted proteins | sample MGYA00521099_ERZ887942 | MGnify/ENA primary metagenome ERZ887942 (study PRJEB32303, sample SAMEA104408605) | aquatic metagenome | biome: Brackish water; feature: Pelagic; material: water | place: Baltic Sea | collected 2014-06-07T06:48:00 | depth 16,251 m ... | reverse complement strand
AATAAGGGCATCGTTCGCGCCGACTTCCGGGACGGGTTTTTCATCGAGAACAATTCTTCCCAGTTCGACAAACAGGGCAGCTTTCATGTTTTTTGTCATGGTAATTTTGGTGTTAAAATTACTGTGCGCTGTCTGCTGATCGATCCCACGCACTGCGTGCTAATTGTCTTGCATCAGTTGGTTGAGTCGCTTGAAACCGTCTATTGGATTTCCCCCGGTTCTTTTTCGAGAGGTTTTTCAGGTTTACTCTTATGCCTTGATAAAGGCGACGGTGGTTTGCCAGCTTAGTTCTAAACTGCTAGCATGGCGGGAAATGATTCGCTCGCTCCTTCCGATTTTCTCCGCCTTTCTGATAACAACCTTGATCGCTGTCAGATCCAATGGTGAAGAAAAATTGCCCAACATCATCATCATCTATGCCGACGATATGGGATTTGGCGATCTCTCTTGTTACAACTCAGAGTCCGCTTATCAGACATCTCGGCTCGATCGGATGGCGGCTGAGGGGATCCGGTTTACCGATGCTCACAGTCCATCCACGATTTGTTCGCCCTCGCGTTACGGCTTGTTTTCCGGGCAACAAATCTACCGTTCCACCGGACGTGGCGGCGGAGCATTCGAAGGCCCCGGCGGTCCCAGTTATTTGAAACCTGGGAAGCTGACTCTCGGCGGCATGCTACAGGAAAAGGGATATCGCACCGGGATTTTCGGGAAATGGCACGTGGGGCTAACCTGGCTGGATAAAGACGGCAGGAAGCTGGGGAATGGTTTCAAAAATTCGCTCCTGATCGATTACGAAAAAAGCACGCCGCTTGTCGACGGTCCGAATGCGCGCGGATTTCACGAATCGTTCGTCACGCCCAACTGCCCGACGACTGATCCTCTCTACGTTATTATCGAAAACGGCATGGTACCGTTCCCTGCGAGCATGCGGCACAAGCGTGACACGCTTCCCAATCACGGAGGCAAATGGCTCTGGGACAACGATGAAGGGTGGAAATCTCCCGGCTACCAATTCGAAGGAATTGATCAGCTTTTCTATAAAAAAATGAGGACTTTCGTGACTGATCATCGTGAACAAAAACCGGAAACTCCGTTCTTCGCAGTCCTGTCGACGCAGATTTGCCATGCTCCGGTGCTGCCTTCACCGGAATTTCAGGGAGCTAGCAAAGCCGGTGCTCGCGGGGATTTTGTCCACGAACTCGACGTTCTGACCGGCCGCGTTCTCGATCTCGTAACTGAACTCGGAATCGATGAGGAAACGCTGATTCTCTTCAACACCGACAACGGTGCTGAAACCATGCACGTCGCGTGGATGCGGGAAGATCACGATCACGATCCCTCCGGTGGTTGGCGTGGTGTAAAGCGGGACGGGTGGGAAGGTGGTCATCGTGTGCCCTTCATAGCACGCTGGCCGGGCCGGATTCCGAAAGGCCAGGTTTCTGATCAGATGACGAATACGACGGATATTATGGCGACGCTTGCTTCGGTGATCGGTTATCAGCTTCCGGACGATGCAGCGACCGATAGCTTCGACATGCTGCCTGCGATGCTTGGGACTCAGGACTCGAAGGAATCAATTCGCCCGCACCTCTTGACCCAAAGTTTTCGCGGAGAATTTCAGCTGCGTCAGGGAAATTGGAAATACCTCGATCACATGGGGTCCGGCGGAAATGGCTACGACAAAGGCATTCTTCAGAAATACGAACTGCCCGAAACCGCTCCTGAAGCGACGGGGCAACTCTTTAGTCTTGAAACTGATCCCGGGGAAACGACCAATCTTTTTTTCAAAGAAGAAGCCAAGCGGAAGGAACTGCAGGCGCTTCTCGAAACGTTGAAATCCAGTGGTCGCAGTGCGCCGGTGAACCGGATTCCTCTTGGATTGGAAAATATTCCCAAGCTCCCGAAGTAGGACTCACCGCTCAACTTCTCCGCGAGCGAGATCGATCAGCCGGGAAAAGAGATCTTCGCCCCCGGCGCGGATTCCGCAGTGCTCGAACTCACTTGTATAAAACGCCTTCATATTGGGCACGGAATCAATCGTCTCACGCGAGAACTTCACGTTCACAAACATATCGTTCGTATAGACCACGCAGGCAGTTGGCACGGTGTTCTGACTCAGAACGGCTTTGTCGTAGACCGCTGGCCAGCCTTCGTAGGAGGCGAGAATATTTGCGGCCTCTTTCATACCGTGGAGTTCAGAAATCTCATCGAACATCCAGGGGAAGATCATTTCACCGTAGAAACGAAAGTCGTCGAAATTGTCGTAGTGCGAGTAGCTTTCTTTTTGAACGGCCTGACAAGCCCACTCAGTCGCACTGCCCTGGGCATAAATCGCTTCGTGAAGAATCGCGAAAATCGGATTTGTATCGAAGCGCAGTCTCGAGGACATCCCTTTGAGAAACGCATGGCTCACGATTTCCTGATCGCCTGACTGGACGAATGCTTCTTCCAGCAGGTAGTGAATTTCTTCAGACGTGCCTACAAACCCAAGCTTTATCCCTAGCAATTGCACAAGGTGAGGCGTCAAACGGTCTCCATTTGGAAGGCGCACGTCGTTTTCCGAGAGGTGAGCCGCCAGCTTTACGAGGCGTTCTTTATCCATCGGAAATTTCTCGAAATACTGGCGGTTTCGTTCTTCGATAATCGGAAAGGTCCCTTCATAAATTTCTCTCGCGGTCGTATCGAGTCCCGGCACACCTCCAAAAACAAAACACTCTTTCAGTCCTTCCGGATGGATACTCAAATAAGTCAACGTGCACCAGCCGCCGTAGCTTTGTCCGATCGTTGACCACGGTTTATCGGGACTCAACTCCGCTCGAATCGCTTCGGCGTCGCGAACAATATTATCGGCCCGAAAGTGCTTCAAATAGTCAGCCTGTTCCTGCGGGCTTCCCTCCAAAGGCAGGGTTTGATGATCGATCGGCGTGCTCAAACCATTGCCGCGGGTGTCATACATCAAGACACGAAATTCAGTTAGCGCTCGCTTCAGCCAACCCTCTTTTTTGATCGGCACCGGCGCGCGGAATCCCGGGCCGCCCTGTAGAAAAATGAGAAAGGGTTTTTCAGCGCTCTTTGGATCGAGATCACGAACCTCGCGGACAAAAACCTGAATGCGACGTTTCTCCGGTTCGCTGTGATCAAGCGGAAGATCAAACGTGTGATCGATCAATTCCATTCCGGGGAGTCTGTAGGGAGAAGAGGATTTCATACGGCAGCCATTTGGGGATACGCATGAGACTATCGACAGGCTAGCCAAAAACAAAACGCAAATTTGTGGCAGTTGTGTCTTACTAATTGATTTCATTTCTTGCCGTCCTGCCATTCGTTCGTAATTCTATGGCGTGACCAATCTCTTCAAAATTATTCTAAAGAACGTTATGCCTCTCGCAAAAATCCTGACGATCACCGGTCTGATCTTGAGTTCCGCGCTTTTCGCGAACCAACCCAATTTCATCATCATCTTTTGTGACGACCTTGGCTACGGGGATCTCGGTTGCTATGGTTCGGAGAAAAATCGCACGCCACGGATCGACCAGTTGGCAGGCGAGGGGATGCGCTTCACCGATTTCTATGCTTCCAGTCCGGTGTGCACGCCGTCGCGATCCAGTTTGATGACGGGTTGTTATGCACGCCGCGTCGGATTGCATGAAGCGGAAACCGGTCATTGGGTTTTGATTCCGCGAAACAAGCGGGGGATGAATCCGAATGAAGTGACAGTGGCGGAAGCTCTAAAATCGGAGGGCTACGCGACGGCATGCATTGGGAAATGGCATCTCGGCGATCAGCCGGAACATTTGCCAACTGCGCATGGGTTCGATTCTTATTATGGCATTCCGTATTCGAACGACATGCAGCAGGTTGGGCGGGGAGATCCGCCGTTGCCCTTGGTTGATAGGAAAACGGTGATCGAAGCGCCCGCGGATCAGGCAACGCTCACGAAACGTTACACTGAAAAAGCGGTCGAATTTATTGCGGTGAATCAGGAGAAGCCGTTTTTTCTTTACCTGCCCCATACATTTCCTCACACACCGCTGTTCGCTTCTCCCGATTTTTATGGCAAGAGCGCGAATGGTCGTTACGGGGATTCGATCGAAGAAATTGATTGGTCAACGGGAGAAATTTTGGATTGCCTGGAGCGGCTCGATCTGGCGAAGAATACCGTGGTGATTTTCACGTCCGACAACGGCTCGAATGGTCGGAACGGAGGTTCAAATACACCCCTGTCAGGAGCGAAGGGCAGCACAATGGAAGGTGGGATGCGCGTGCCGATGATTGTCCGCTATCCGGATCAGATCGAAGCAGGAAGCAGCTGTTCCGAGTTGGCAACCACGATGGATTTTCTTCCGACGTTCTGCGCAATGAGTGGTGCCGATCTGCCGAATGCAAAGCTGGATGGGCACGATATTTCACCGCTCCTGTTTGGTGAAAAAGACGCGAAATCCCCTTACGACGCCTTGTTTTATTACCGCCGCCGGCAATTGCAAGCGGTTCGCTGGGGCGACTGGAAATGGCATTTGCCGCTCGAGAACACGTTTCCAAAATGGACTGACGCCAACACGAAAGGGAAAGGCTGCGAAGGGAAATTGGTAAACCTTGCGAGTGATTTGCAGGAGAAGACAGATGTAGCAGCCGACAACCCTGAAGTGATGGCGAAAATGCGTAGGCTGGCGGATCAAGCCATCGCGACTTTGGGAAATGAGGCCACCGAAGGCAGCGAGCAGCGTCAATCCTTGACGCTGGATGCGTCGAAGCCGATGACACTTCCAACGAAACGATAGGGTAAGTTCAATGAACCAACAGGGTTGGTTCGAAAATTTCCGAAACCAGATTATCGAACAGGGGTTCCCTTTCTTAGAAAGACCGTTACTGAAATACTTAAACGAAATCACGAACCATGACTTTAAAGCCCTCCATTTCTCTGACAACGATTGCAATCCTGGGAGCCTCGATGCTTTGTAGTGTTGCTCATGCCCAGCAACCTCAAGGGAAAGGTAAGGGCGGCAAAGGAAAAGGGGGAAGTTCGCGTTTTGCTGAACGGGAGAAAGCTGCTTTGGCCGAACCTTTTGTCGGTGTGACCGCAGATGGAAAAGTGGGAAAAGAATTGTTCGAAATCAAATCAACCGGTGTATCGACAAAAGAGCTGGTTGACGCCGCGAACAAATTTCTTGCCGCGCTGACTGACGAACAACGCAAGAAATCGACCTTTCCCGTGGACGATGACGAGTGGCGTCGCTGGGCGAATCAACACTCTTTGCCCCGCCAGGGCGTCACGTTTGAGGAGCTGGACGAAAAGCAACGGAAGCTGGCGTTCGAGATGATCGGTGCCGGACTCAGCGCTCGCGGATTGAAGACAACTCAGGATATCATGAAGCTGAACCACACGATTGCTGAGTTGTCGGGGCGGCATGGCGAATACGGTTACGGTCGCTGGTCCTATCACCTGACGTTCATGGGGGAGCCTTCAGAGACGAAACCCTGGGGCTGGCAGTTCGATGGTCACCACTGCATCATTAATTATTTTTTGCTGGCTGATCAGGTGGTGGTGACGCCGATGTTTCTGGGATCAGAGCCGGTGTGGGCTGATGAAGGTGACTACGCTGGAACGATCGTTTTACAGGAAGAGCAAGATGCCGGTTTCGCGCTGGCGAAGAGTTTGACTGATGCCCAAAAGAAGAAAGCGGTAATGAAATCAGTGAAGGATGGCACAAATTCCAAAACCGAGGCGTTCAGCGACAACGTAGTCATTCCCTACGAAGGAATCTCGGTGTCGGAACTGGACGATCAGCAGCAGGAGAAATTTCTGCACCTCTGTGAACAATGGATTGGCAACATTCGTGAAGGTCACGCCAAAGTGAAGATGGCAGAGATCAAAGCGCATCTGGATAAAACTTACTTCGCCTGGGTTGGCGAAATGAAAGAGGATTCAGTCTTCTTCTACCGCATTCACAGTCCGGTCGTGCTGATTGAGTTTGATCACCAGCGTCCCATTGCTCTGGGACGTAGCGGCGAAGCGACCCGCAACCATATTCACGCCACCATCCGCACGCCGAATGGGAATGATTATGGCAAGGACCTGCTACGGCAGCATCTCTTAAAGCATCCGCATTGATTTCTCCCGCCGAAGCTACGGCAACTCTGGTTCAAAAATCTCCGAAACTTGAGCCCCAAACGGGGGTTCCTATTGTTATGCGTATCTTCGGAATTCTTTTATGTTTGGTCCTGACTATTTTCTCGACGGCGAATGCCGAAGGCGAGCGAGTGACACAATGGCTCGCTGCGGATAAAAACAACGATGGTGTTTTAACCGTCGATGAAACGTCAGGATTGATGAAAAAATTCTTTGACCGGAACGATGCGGATAAGGACGGAAAATTGACCAAAGCGGAATTGGAAGCACTCGATAAACGGCTCCCCCAGAAAAAAGCTCAGGCCGGAAAGCAACGGACCCGGCCAGCTCCAGTTCTGCCGAGTGGAGTCACGGTGAAGAAAAACCAGGTCTATCGTGAAGGGCATGACCGCTGGAAGCTCGACGTTTATTTGCCAGAGAGCGACGCCCCGAAAGGTGGACGGCCAGGTCTCGTGTATGTTCATGGGGGCGGTTGGAAAAGTGGCAGCAAAGATGGTGGCCAATGGGCTTCACTGCCGGCGGGCTACGCGGCGAAAGGCTATGTTTGCATCTCGGTGAACTATCGACTCACGGTAGATGGTGGTGGATTTCCCGCCTGCATTCACGATGTCAAAAACGCGGTGCGCTGGTTTCGCGCTCATGCCGATGAGCTGGGATTAGATCCAAAGCGCATTGGTGCTTACGGAAATTCTGCCGGAGCTCATCTCGTTTCCATTCTTGGGTTGGTTAAAAAAGAGGCTGATCTTGAAGGCGACGGAACTCATCTGGATCAGTCTAGCCTCGTGCAAGCCGTTTGCGCCTCGGCCACTCCATCCAACTTTTTGAGTTGGAAAGGCGAGCCGTTTTCGAATCGAGGCTTGCTTGAGGGCGATCCTAAAACGCTTGCCGATCGGGCAACCGCAGCGTCACCAGTCACCTACGTGGCCAAAGACGCACCACCGTTCTTATTGATCCACGCCAAGGACGATCGCGTCGTGCCGTTTCAACAAGGGAAGATTCTGGCTGAGAAATTGAAAGCAGCAGGAGCAGAAAACGTGACGCTGATGAGCTATGAATCGGGTGGGCACGGGGTGTTTGGAGCGATGCAGAAAGAGACACATCCGGGAATGGAAGCGTTCTTTGCGAAGGCGTTGAAATCACGAGAGTGAAGAAAGATCCCTCCGCATCGTTTTTTCTTTCAAATCGAAATTTGGATCTCTAGGGTTAGCTCGACTTTTATGGATCCCTACATTTACCAATACAGCATCGGTGGCGTGATTTTTGCGATTGGATTGTATTTCGCGTTTCGACAAGGCAGCGTGGGGTTTTCAGGTCGTGGGTTTCGTAATCTGCTCTTGATGCTGGGTGGACTCCTATTTTTTATGGTGCTGCAAGGATACCTGCAGTATGCACCGATGTCAGAGAGGGAAGCGGTTACCTACACGGGCGAAGAACGGCCCGAGAAGATGATCGGCGAACCGATCGACTACGCGATTGTCGGCGTTTACCTCGTCATGATTTTGGTCATCGGCACGTGGTTTGGCCGAAGGCAGAAGGGGACGAAAGACTTCTTCTTTGGCGGACAACGGTTTTCCTGGTGGATGATCGCCTTCAGTCTCGTCGCAACTTTGGTGGGCTCTTACAGCTTCGTGAAATATTCTCAAGCGGCCTACAATTACGGGTTTGCCTCGAGCCAAAGTTATCTCAACGACTGGGCGCTGATGCCACTTCTCTTGTTTGGATGGTTACCGATTCTCTATTTTTCGCGGATCACGACCGTGCCGGAATATTTCGAACGACGCTTCAATCGTAAGGTGCGTGTCGCCGCGACGGCTGGCGTACTGGTTTATCTGATCAGCTATGTCGGCGTGAACCTCTACACGATGGGCACGGTGTTTCATCATCTGCTCGGCTGGGATGTGATGGGAGCGGCCATTCTTGTGGCTGGAATTTCTGCCATTTACGTCACCTTCGGAGGGCAGACATCTGTGATCATGACCGACCTGTTCCAAGGCATGATGCTTCTCGCGACGGGCATCGTTCTGCTCATTTTGGGCGTTCATTATCTCGGCGGATTCGATGCGTTTTTCGGAAACCTGCCCCGAGGTCACAAGCTGGCGTTTAACAATTTCAATGAGAACCCGACCTTTCCAGCTGTCGGGATTTTCTGGCAGGATGCGATGGCGAACTCAGCGTTCTTCTACTTCCTCAATCAGGGGATCCTGATGCGCTACATGGCGACGAAATCGACTCGGGAAGCCCGGAAAGCAGCGATTGCGATGCCTCTGATTCTGATGCCGATTGCCGCAATCGTTGTTGCCTCGGGCGGTTGGATCGGCCAGGCATTTGTCCACGCCGGCGTTCTCCCCGAGATGGAACCGAAAAAAGCGTTCTACATCACCGCTGAGTTTCTATCGCACCCCGGTGTCTTCGGGCTCATCCTCGCCGCGCTCACTGCGGCGCTCATGTCGACGGTTGATACCTTGATTACCGCAGTTTCCGCCATTGCCGTGAATGATGTCTACAAGCCGTTCGTGAATCCGAAAGCCAGCGAGAAAAAGCTACTTCGCACGGCCCGGCTCAGTGCCATCGGTGTGACTTTGTTAGGAATCGCGTTGGTCCCAGTGTTCATGCAATTCAAAACGATCTATGCTGCTCATGGAGCCATGACCGCTGCGGTGACGCCTCCGCTTGTCATCGCACTTATGTTTTCAGTTTTCTGGCGTCGCTACACCGCGACCGCCGCGCTCGCGACGATCGTGGGCGGTTTGTTCGTGATCGGAGTTTCGATTTTTATCCCCGAAATCATCCGACCATTTGCTCACGGCGTGCCGATGGATGAAAATTTCCGTGATGCCGACGAAGGATTATTCGCTGGAGCAAAACAATACAAATTCATGCGCGCTTTATTCGGCTTGGTAGCGAGCGCCTCGATTGGAATTGTTGTCACGTTTTTCACGAAACCGGAATCGAAAGAGAGGCAAGCGGGGTTGGTTTGGGGAACGGTTAAGGAAGCGATCAAGCGTTACAAGGGATCCGAAGGCAGCGAAGACGATGAAGCAAACACATTGGCGATGCCGCGAAAAGGCGAGGTGGAAGCTGAGCCAATGGGCGACGCAGACCTCCCGGTGGTGAAAGTTTCAGCGGCAGTGCTTGAAAAGCTCCGCGCAAAAGTAGGCGATCCCGTTTACATCACCGACACCCGAGCGTGGCTGGGCGGGCTCAATTCGATGCATGTTAGAATCGGCGGACTTATCGAAAGCGATGCAGACGATGAGATTGACATCGTCGAGATAGGTCCTGATAATTTCGATCAAATCGTGACCGGTCGGCGCGGAGACAAGCCAGTTAAGATTGAGCGCTTTTATTAAACAGCCGGACTTCACCAGTCCCAATTGGATCAAGCGATCGATGATGTCGTGGATCAAGCCCTTGAAAAACGCACGATAAAATCATCGCGACATCACAGTGCGTAACAATGAGCCCTGTTGAAAAATCCGGATCCGATTCAGCTTCCAAAATCAACTCACTCGTCCGGTCCGCGACTTCGTAAACCGTTTCAGCACCGCCAGGATGCTCAGTCGGATTGACTGGATCAACTTTCCAGACCAGCTCGTAGTGATCATCCGAAAGCAGTTCGAATTCTCCAAAATCCCGTTCCCGCAACCGTCCATCGACTTCGGGCTTCACTCCTAGGATTTCCTCGGCAATCGCCGCCGTTTCGCGAGTGCGGAGAAATGGTGACATGAAAATGCGAAGCGGTGCCTGTTCGTGGAGCTTCGATGCCGCCTCACGAACTGAAGCCTCGGCTTCAGCGCGACCGGATTCAATCAAACCAAACGCATGCTCTGCATTCGTAAGTTGGCTTGCAACAATGCCCTTTTCGTTGGCTTCGCTGCGTCCATGCCGAAGCACGAACCAATGTTTCGTGAGGGAGTGACCAGAAAGTGGGTTTTCGTATGGTGATAGAGTTTTCACAAAGCAACAGGGTTAGTTCGCCAAATTAATAGGGTACGTTCGTGTTCAACGGCAATGAATTCGTAAAAATTCTTCGATTTTTGAGGGGCGAAAGCGCAATTCCGCCTCGGTCATGTCTTGCTAGAAATTTTGCTTCGATTGAGGCTGGAACATCTGATGAAAAAAATCGCGCTTCCTATCTTACTGTTGGGTTTGTTGGTTTTCATTTTCGCATCTCGCGAGAACGAAAAGCCAACGGCCCCTTTCGAAACATTTGACATGGATGTAGGCGAAACGGTCGAAACCCGATCGGGAGCAAAACTGACCCTGATTTCAGTGAATGAACCACTGGGCGAAGTGTGGAAAGAAATCTCCCGCGCTGAAGTCAACGTTTCTGTCGACGGCGAAGAAGTCACCCTCGTTGCTGGAGTGTATCGACTACCGGAGAGAGTTGGTAGCGTTCAACTTGATTGTCCTGTCACGGGTGGACTTCGCGACACCAGCCATATCGATCATTGGGCTTTGGAAAAAGGCGCGCGGATTCGGGTGTGGGCGGGTGACGCTTCGTGGATTAATCCTGGAACCTTTGGATATCCACTCAAGCAACGCTGGTTCGCCAGTCACACTGCTTTTTCAAATGAACCCGTCTCAGCCCGCCCCAACGGGAAACTTTACTACCATGCCGGGATGGATTTCGGAGGATGTGAAGGCCTCACCGAAGTCGTCGCAGTGACAGATGCCCTTGTCGTGTCAGCTGGAAACCGGATTCTTCCCGGTCACGAACCCACGGCGGATTCTCCTGTAGGGCCGCGCTACGATGTCCTCTACCTGCTCGATGATCGCGGTTGGTATTATCGCTACAGTCATTTTCATTCTTTTGATCCAGAGATCAAAGCGGGGATGAAAGTAAAAATGGGACAACGCCTCGGACTCGTCGGCAAAGAAGGTGGCAGCGGCGGTTGGACCCATCTTCATTTCGAAATCAAGAGTCGCAAACCCTCCGGTCGCTGGGGCACCGAGGACAGTTATGCCTTCCTCTGGCAAGGATTCCGGGAGCTGTATGATCCTACGATTCTCGCCGTGGCACGACCGGGACATGCAATCTTCGCCGGAAATATAGTGATACATGATGGAACGCGCTCCTGGTCTCGGGAAGGGGAAATCAAATCCTACGAGTGGCGATTCTCCGATGGAACCACCGCGACCGGCCCGACTCCTGAAAAAGCCTACCCGACATCCGGGACCTATCGGGAAACTCTGATCGTGACGGATTTCGAAGGGAACTCCGACGTCAATTTTGTACGGGTTAAAGTCTTCTCAAAGGGAGAAAACGGCGAAAAATTAGCACCTCCAAGAGTCCACGCAACCTACCATCCGACCTTCAATATTCGACCCGGAACCCCCGTCATTTTCAAAGCCAGAGCATTTGGCTTCACTCACGGTGAAGAAATCTGGGACTTCGGTGACGGCTCCCCAAAGGTGACCACGAAGTCCGATGGGAACGTGAAGCAACTGGCTCCCGATGGATATGCGGTGATCGAACATACCTATGAAAAACCGGGGAATTATTTCGTTCACGTTTCGAGAAAAGACGAGCACGGCAGGCTGGCGGAAGATCGACTTTATGTGCGGGTCGAAGGGCAAGCCGGAACGAACTAGGAAATCCTAGATCGGATTGCGGCAAACCATTCGCGATACATCCCTTCGCTATTGTCTCGCAACGCGTCAATGCCGGTTATCCTGGAGTTTCGATTGAATCAGCGCCGCAGAGCGACCGCTAACGCGCGATGAAATGCAGGGCTACGCCAATATCGCTTTTGCGGGCGGGCGCGACACGATCATCAATACGGTATCGACTATTTTTGGGTATCTCGGTGAGCATCCCGAGGCGCTGGCGGCGATTCGGGAAAATCCCAAGACAGTGATCACGGCAACGGAAGAACTGATTCGATTTGCTTCACCGGTTACCCACCTCGGGCGGATGTGTCCGGTGAACACCGATGTGCATGGCACTGAAGTGAAGGCGGGCAACTTGGTTTCGCTCAACTGGGCGGCGGTAAATTTCGATGAATCAGTTTTTGAAAACCCCGAGGAGGTGAATATCGAGCGCAAACCCAATCCGCATATTGCGTTCGGAAACGGGGCGCATAATTGTCTAGGCGCGCCGCATGCTCGATTGCCGGTCCGCACGTTGTTGACGAAGCTTTCTGAAATGGCGTCGTCGGTTACAGTGATCGAGGCCGAAGGAAAAATTGAGAAGGAAGGAAGCTACGAACGAGCCAATGCTTATCACACCCTGACGGTGAAACTCGAAGCGAACTAATTTTCTGAAATCACATGGCAATCAATGCAACAGGTGCCGTCGCTGACGGAGCGGGATCGTTCACGATTGACTTGATCGAGGTGAATTCGCCGCAGCGGGGTGAAGTGCTCGTGGCGATCAAGGCGTCGGGCGTTTGCCATACCGATGTTGATTCGCTGAATTGGGGTGGGCATTTTGTGCTGGGCCACGAAGGGGCAGGCGTTGTCGAAGCCGTAGGTGAGGGCGTCGATCACGTTTTAGTCGGGGACAAGGTGCTTCTGAACTGGGCGATTCCGTGCAAGACTTGCTTCCAATGTCGGAGAGGAAATCAAAGCATCTGCGAGGTGAATTCTCCAGTCACGGGGAGGAATCCAGATGACGGTCTTGCGCATTCCGGGGCGACGATGTGGAATGGCGAACCGCTGAAACGATCTTTCAATATCGGGACGCTCAGTAGTCATACGGTGGTGAGGAAAGAGGCGGTGATTCCGATGACGGCGGAGATTCCTTTTGCCTCGGCGTGCATCATCGGCTGCGGTGTGATGACCGGTTACGGCTCGGTTGTGAATGCTGCGAAGCTAACCGCAGGAAGTAGCGCGGTGATTCTTGGGACGGGCGGAGTAGGCCTGAATGCGATTCAAGGGGCGCGGATTTCCGGAGCTGGGAAAATCATCGCGGTTGATGTGAATAAGCAACGGCTTGAAATGGCGAAACAGTTTGGCGCGACGCACACCATCCAGGCGTCGCGCGACGACGTGGGGCTTTTGGATGCAGCAAAACGCGTCGCGGAAATCTGCGATGGGCGAGGGGCTGATTACGCTTTTGAATGCACCGGAATTCCTGCGCTCGGGGCGGCTCCGCTCGCGATGGTGCGCAATGCGGGAACGGCGGTTCAGGTTTCTGGAATCGAGGAAGTCATCGAATTCGACATGAACCTTTTTGAGTGGGATAAAATCTACATCAACCCGCTCTACGGAAAGGCGAAGCCCGAGCAGGATTTTTCGAAGCTGATGGAGCTTTACGAGCGCGGCTTGCTGCAGCTTGATGAATTGATCACGCGAACGTATCCGCTCGCGAATTTACAGGATGCCTTCGATGACATGCTGGCGGGTCGAAATGCGAAGGGCGTGATTTCGTTTGAGTAAGTGATGAAGCTGACGTTCGAGAAAGTATCACCCGACACGCAGGCTTCGTTTCGCTGCCTCGGATGGGATGAGCCTGCCTTCGATTGGCCGCATCACTTTCACCCAGAGCTTGAGATTTCTGAAATTCTTGCGAGTAGCGGGGAGCGGTTGGTGGTTGATCGATTTGATACTTACGAACCTGGTGATATCGCTATGTTTGGACCGAACCTTCCGCACCGCTACAAAAACTGGAAGAGTGAGCGCAGTCATTCCCGGGTCATTCAATTCCTGCCGGAAGCTTTTGGGGCGCATTTTTTTGATCTGCCGGAGTTACGATCTGTTCGCCAACTTTTTAAGGATTCTGGCCGAGGCCTGCGATTTTCGGAAAGAGTTAGGGACCATGCCAGCGAGGCGATCACTCGTCTTTTCGACGCGCCGGCAGGTCCGCAAAGGCTGAGCCGATTGTTGGACTTGCTCGATTTACTGAGTGATGACGCGGGGCGCGAGACGATGACCAGTATCCATTTCATGGCTCCGGAGAAAGCGGAGCAAAACGAGCGTCTTCAGCGGATTCTCAATTACCTCGAAGATCACTGGCAGGAGAAGCTTGCGCTGAATGAGGTGGCGAAGGTTGCCTGCATCCGCAATCGCTGAGCCGGTATTTCCGACAGCATTTGCGAAAAACGTTTCAGGAATGCTTGCTCGAGCTGAGGCTGAGCCGTGCCGCCCGCGAGCTTTTTGAGACGTCACGAGCAATTTCAGAAATTGCGTTCGATTCGGGTTTCAACAATCTGGCGCATTTCAATCGGAGCTTTCTTGCACGTTACGAGACTACCCCGAGGGATTATCGAAGCCGATAACCGGGTTTCACTCTTTCAATTTCGGTTCGAGAAACGCCGCGACTGTTTCTCCGAGGAATGCATTTCCCGGGCTGCTGAAATGGCAGTCGTCAGGATTTTGAAGCTCGGCGAGGCGAGGGGTGATTGCGGTGAAAAGGTCGTCGGTCGCAATCCCATGCTTTTTCATGATCTTGGCGGCGGCGACGTTTCGCTCTACGATGGACGCTGCTGTCCATTTCTTTTTAGGCGAGTCAGGAATCGGAGTCGTGCTGGCCCAAATTACCGTTGCGCCGGTTTCCTTTAATCGCGTGACGAGTTGCTCGAGGCGACCGCTGTAGTCGGCGATTGCAGTGCTGCGGTCGTGGATCCCAAAATTGAAATGAATGATATCCCATTTTCCATCACCCAACCAGATGTCCATTTTCTTTAATCCGGTGGAGGTCGGGCCGCAATTCGCCGGGGCGCGATGGACGTTCGCTTTTTCTGCGAGTTTTTTGCGAACCGTCTGAGTGTAGGCGCGGGAAACTGAATCGCCGATCAACAGCACGCGAGGTAAAGCCGGATCGCCTTTTACGAAATCCCAGGCGTTGGATTCTCCGGCAAGTTTCTGGCGTTGATGAATCGGCAGATAGAAACTGCCGAGTTCGGTAATGAGCACTTCTTCCCACGCTTTTTGAGCAGGGGGAAGTTCCGCAACTAAGCGATTGTATTTGGCCTCAATTTCGGCGGCGGCTTTTGCTTTTTTTGCTACCGCTTCGTCCGCATTGGTTGGCTCGGCATTTTGGGAAAAGGCGTGTAGCGAGGTGAGGAGTGGCAATAGGATGAAAGTGAGTGGTTTGAGATTCGTCAT
>ERZ887942.1611-NODE-1611-length-15188-cov-5.896187_pt1 | contig 15188 bp, 5 predicted proteins | sample MGYA00521099_ERZ887942 | MGnify/ENA primary metagenome ERZ887942 (study PRJEB32303, sample SAMEA104408605) | aquatic metagenome | biome: Brackish water; feature: Pelagic; material: water | place: Baltic Sea | collected 2014-06-07T06:48:00 | depth 16,251 m ... | reverse complement strand
CGAGCCGATCCTAACGACCGTTGACTCACTCGACTTGACGAACATGAGCAGCGGAAGCATCACGATTACCGAAACCGATGCTCTCGATATCATCAAGGTTGATCAAAACGCTACCACGACCAGTTTCCCTGCGGGAATTGATCTCACTTCAGGTGGAACGATGACACTCGTCGCTGGCGAAGCAGGTGTGACCGGGCCGGATTCACCAGTCAAATTAAAAAGTACGGGAGCAGGTTCGGAAGTTGTTATCAATTCCACCGTCCAAAGTACGACAGGCAAAATCACAATCAACTCCGCCGACAATTTGAAGATGGGCTCAGCAGCTACGATTGAAACAAATGCCGCTGAACTGTTGCTCGTCGCGGGTGACGCACTCGCTTCGCCAGATTCAACGGATCTTAACGGCTCAATAGTGATGGCAGATGGTGCAGAAATTATTGGCAACGAGGCGAGCATTGACCTCGTCGCTGACCAGCAAATTGAAGTTGGCAAGATCACAACGACGACCGATGTACGTATCACTTCTCTCGAAGCTGGAATTTCAGATAGTGGTGATATGAACGGTGTCGACCTGACTGCGGTCAATCTTGGTCTCGATGCTGCAACCGGAATCGGAAACGGAAACGCATTGGAAACATCGGTAGAACTTCTCGCTGCCGAGAATTCGACTTCGGGAGCAATTCAAGTCGACAATACTGGGCAGCAACTATTAACGATTGGCACGTTTAATCAAAGTCCAGAAAGTTCAGGGCTCGGAGCTATCGTGGGGGTAACCAATAGTGGAAACGATGCTGGACAAATCGGAATCACTAACGTCGGAGCGATCGATGTAGACGATGTTGTTACTAACTCGTCCGGTGGAAACATCACTCTGACAGCAACAGAAGATGGCGGGGACGACGATCACCTGACTGTCAACGCTCAAGTCAGCACAGCTGGTGCTGGTGGTGGTATCTTGCTGAATGGTGGAACCGATATCGATGTGAATGCTCGTGTCGTCGCTCAAGTGGATGATGTTCAGGCAGACCCAAATGGACTCGCAGGGAATGTTTCTCTGGTCGCTGGTCGAAGTATCATTATCGATGCTCAAGTTGGTGCCACGGCTAGCGACGTTGACCAGGGTGGCAACATCGAAATGACCGCCATGACGGGCGACATTGATGTCAATGCTCCGATTACCACTCCTTCAAGCAGTGTCGTCGAAGGGGGTAACATCACATTAACGGCAGCTGGCGAGATCACGATTGACGCTCAAGTCACGACTTCTGCACTCGAACAGGTTGATGTGATCGATCCTCCGGACAGAACCGAAGTCGATATTCCAAATTCCAACACATCCGGCAATATCGTCTTTGATGCCGGCACTGATATTACGATTTCCGACAGTGGTGAAGAATTTGATGTCGACGGCAACACGATCACAGGCAAAGCGGGTGGAAAAGTCACCTTCGGGGCAGACGTGATCGTCCGCAGTGCGACCGGGTCAATCGTTGATCCAACACCGTCACTTTCGAATGTCGTCACGCCACAAGTAACTGCAACCGGAATCGCAGTCATTCAGGGAGATTTCGGTCGTGAACTCGAAAACACTTATGTCTACGAAATTCTTTGGCAAGCTGGCAATTCTAATACGTTTTCCAGTGGTCAGGTTGTTAATTATGTCACGCCAGGCATGCCGAGTGTAAACGCCCCAGGAGATGCCGCCGGAAAATTCATTTACGACCACATGTACTTCGGAAACCCCGATCCTTTGAACCCTGCTTCACCTATTCCGATCACTATTACATTGTTCGATGATCCGAACATTAGCTTCTTTGAAAATGGTGATTTTGAAAACGAAATTGGGCAGGTCAGCACGACTTCCGAAGCTGAAGTTCCTGGTGAAGGTTTGGCAGGTGCTGCGGTCTTTGATGTTTCGATTGAAGTTCCGGCATTAGAAGCTCCTCGAACGGTCTTTACTGATGCACTTGAAACTGAATCAGATGAAGTTGGGAGCGAGAACCTGGAAGAAGTCTTTGAAGGGACAATCGAATCAGAGGCATCACGAGATGAGCTCGTTCTGATTATTCAGAAGATCGGTCCTGATGGAAAAGTTGAGAAAGACCAGTTCGGTCGGCCGATTCAAAGAACTCTCTACGGTGGCGACGCAATTGAATTGTTAACCGATCTTCCTGAACTGCATGAACGTCTCGATTCCGGACACTGGAAGATCTTCACCAAGGAAGGTGACGATGGGCAAATGATGTTGGTCGAAGATGTCGTCCTGCGTGAAGGGAAACCGGTCGTCGGAGAAGAAGGAACTCAAGACCGTCCGCCGACTTCTGAAAATAATCAACCGGCGGTCCCCGAAGAAATCAATGCGCCGGTTGAAGCAAATCCGGAAACGTCACAAATCCAGATTGATCCTGCGATAAGAGAAGAGAACAGTCAGCTGGGAATGCTGGCAATGTTACCGATTAGTTCGGTTTCAATGAGACGTGTCATAAAGAAAGCAGGAAAAGTAAAACATCTCGCGGGAATCCTGATTGGTATCTTGCGTTAACTCAATGGTGACAGCGACGATAAGAACTGCTTCGTCATCAGCGAATGAAATAGTGAAACGAACTCGATAGAACAAATGCTGAATCTGCTGCTTTTCCCACCCTTATAAGATCAAGGCAAGGGAAGAGTGGTCATCTTAAAGTGCGGTGAAGTGTCATGAATCAATGTCCAATATGTAAAGCTGAGATCTTCTCTAGCGAGATTGATCGCTGTCCAAGTTGTGGTCAGACGATTCAATCAACGGAGAGTCCCGAGAAGTCACCGAATGATACTGCTGAAACATTTGTCAGCGATGAATTCATGACTGAAGATCAAACTGGCTTCGACAATGTCCAAACCATTGATGACCCGAGTTCAGTCATGGGCTCGCAGGATGATGCAAATTCAACATCTTCCGAGGATTCATTCAGTGAAGATGAAACATATGTTGCAGACGAAATCGCGGAAAGAGTTGACGCTCCCGTAGAAAAAACGATTGCTTTCGATCTCGATAAAATCCCAGACGTCATCAAAGATGAAGCTCCTGAATCGGATGTCGAAGTCAACGAGACATATCAGACTGTCGAGACCGACCCAGAATCGACGCTGGCTGAGATTGATGAAGAAATCACCGGGACCGTAATCCTTGATGGAGAAGGTCAACAGATTTCTAAAGAATCAGCTTCTGAAGCGACCGTGGAAATTCCTGCCAGTTATCAAGAGTCTGACTCTGCGGATCAAACCTTCATTCTTGATGATGAAGACGATGATCCTATGAATTCGGAGACGTTTGTCACCGCCGACTCTTCAGACCTCGCTGATGCGATGCAATCTGGAGATCAGACTCTCGACTCGGATGATTATGAAAAACAAGGGTCATCAGACGACCCAGACAGTTTTACTGAAACAATGATCTCGGACCATGATCTGAGTGGAGCGAATGATAGCGGAACGATTGCGTCGGGATTGGATGCGAATGAAAATGAATTAAAAACTTTGCAATCGAACTGGGACGATAAGCCTGGTGAAAAACCAGAGATGACAATCAAGTCTCGGCAAGATGTCATCACAGACGAAATCGCTTCACCTCGCGATACGATCACATCGGTTCCACTTCGTTCGTTGCAAAGTGTCAATGAAAAATCCTCTGACCGGCTGAAAACTCCAGAATACGAACTGCTCAGCATCCTCGGTGAAGGTGGGATGGGAATTGTCTGGTCCGCAAAGCAGACATCGGTCGACCGTAAAGTTGCGGTGAAGATGATCAAAGGGAACTTCTCAAAGAAAAAAGGGCAGCGGAATAAGTTTCTTGCGGAAGCAATCGTCACTGGTGACCTCGATCACCCGAACATCGTCCCGATCTACGATGTCGGAACAGATAAAGAAGGTTGTCTGTTTTATGCCATGAAGCAGGTGCAGGGAACGCCGTGGCTGAAGGTAATTAAAGAGAAGTCGCTGCACGACAATTTAGAAATTCTGCTTCGCGTTGCTGACGCCGTGGCATTTGCGCATGCACGCGGAATTGTGCATCGCGATCTTAAGCCAGAAAACGTCATGCTGGGAGAGTTCGGCGAAGTCCTCGTCATGGACTGGGGACTTGCCCTGCCGATGAAGTCGTTCCACAACGCGGAACGGATTCGTTCCATCAGCAGCATGGGGGGGACACCGGCGTACATGTCGCCTGAGATGGCGACCGGACCGATTGATCGCATTACCCCTCAGAGCGACATCTATCTAATTGGTGCGATGCTGTGGGAAGTCGTTACCGGACGACCGCCTCATCCGGGTTTGCTCGCTGCAATGCGCAATACGATTCGAGAAACTGACAAGTCGGGCGAATTGATTGACATTGCTAGAAAAGCAATGGCGACCAATATGAAAGATCGTCACGCACAAGTTCGTGAGTTCCAAGATGAAGTTCGGGATTATCTTGATCACTCCGAAAGCTTGTCCTTAGCAGCCAAGTCAAAGGCTGATCTTGAACAAGCAGAAAAGTCTGGTGACTACAACGAGTTCTCAAAAGCGGTGTTCGGCTTCGAGCAAGCAAAAGATCTTTGGGCAGGTAACAAAGCAGCTGTCGACGGCGTTTATGATGCAAAGTATGCGTACGCGAAGAATGCTCACGAAAAGGCAGATTACGATCTTGCGCTTTCACTGCTTTCACCAGATCGAGAAGAACATGCAGAACTGCGAACTAAAATCCTGCACGACCAACATGAACGGGACGCACGTCAGGGGCGATTGAAACTCGCAAAACGAGCCATGATGGCAATGGCAGCTTGCTTCTTGGTTGTCGTTTCAATTGGCTTCGTCGTGATTCGTGCGGAGAAGGAAGAAGCTGTAAAACAAAGAGGAATTGTTGAACATCAGAAGGTTGAACTAGAAGTTGCAATGGTCGACGTTCGAGAGCAAAAAGACAAAGCGGAAAAAGCAAGAGAGGAAGCTGTTGAAGCAGAAAAACTTGCTGTTGCAGCGAAAGAAAAAGAAGCGAATGAACGTGAAAAAGCAGTTGCTGCGGAAAAGGCAGCAGTTATTGCTCAGAATGAAGCAGTCAAAGCTAACAATAATTTGCAGGTTGCCCTTAAGGATGTTCGTGAAGAAAAGGACAAAGCGGAGATTGCAAGAGAAAAAGCTGTCGCTGCGGAAATGACTGCGGTCGCTGCACAAGTCAAAGAAGCGAATGAACGTAAAAAAGCCGTTGCTGCTGAAAAGAAAGCTGTTGAAGCGAAAGACAAACTGCAAGTAGCGTTGAACGAAGTGCAGAAGCAAAAGGAGATCGCTGATGAAAAAACGGTTGAAGCTTTAGCGGCAGAAAAGAAAGCTGTTGAATCAAAAGAAGTCGCCGAGCAAGCAAAAGAAGCTGAAGAGTACGAGGCATATGTCGCGAGAATCGGCCTCGCTGCAGCCAAGATTGAGGAAAATTCGTTTGATGTTGCCAAAAAATTACTTAAGGATTGCCCTGAGGAGCATCAAAACTGGGAGTGGGGTCGATTATGGCATCTTTGTTCGTTTGATGAAGACTCGCTGAAGACGAATGGTCCGGTTGATGCCGTCTCAATTTCACCGGATGGGAAATTTCTTTTAAGCGGAAGTTGGGATAAGACTGCACGTGTTTGGGATCTAAAAACTCGAAAACTCCTTCACGAGTTGCCACAAGAAGGGGATTATGTTCACTCTGTTGCCTGGTCTCCCGATCAAAAATTGATTGCCACTGCGGGCAGTGATGCATCGGGACGAATTCGTCTATGGACTGCAGGAAGCGGTGAATTGATTTCCAAGTTTAATGGTCATACAGAACCAGTCGTTAGTGTTGTTTTCTCTCCGAATGGTGAATGGTTATTAACCTGCTCTTATGATGAAACAGCACGTATCTGGAATATCAAAAACCCGGAGAACCCTGAAGAAGTTCAGGTTCTTGAAGGGCATTCCTGGTGGGTTTGGGATGGCGCATTCAGCCCAGATTTTGATCCTGCAAACAAACAACTTGCGAACAGAATCGTTACTGTCAGTCAGGATGGAAAAGCGATCGTCTGGAAAATGAAAACGACTGCACAAAGACCGCAGGTCACAACTGTTTCACTAGTTCAAGACAAAGTTTCTCTCAATAAATCATCTACAATCGAGATGGTTCAAGAGTCAACTTTCACGGGGCACCGAGGTCCGATTTATTCTGTTGCTTATTCACCTGATGGTACTGAAATCGCGACGGCGAGTAATGACAAACGGGTCTTACTGTGGAATCCTGCCGATGTGCCGGCTTTCAATTTAGACAATCTTCTGCTGAAAAAGACTGTGCAAATTGACCAACGCGTTCTCAGTGGTCACTCGGCACCGGTGCAAGCTGTGACATATTCCAGAGATGGCAAATTGTTAATTTCTGGCGGTCGTGACAACGCAGTAAAAATCTGGGACCTAAAGAACGGGAAATCCATCAAAACATTCCGTGGACATGATAGTGCTGTTCGCTCGGTCGATATCTCTCCGGATGGTCGTCAAGTCATCTCCGGTGCTAAAGACGAGAGAATTATCTTGTGGAATGTGAACGAATACGAAGAATTACGAGTCCTCAATGGAAATGAACTTGTCGGTCATGAAGACGTCATTCTTGGAGCAACATTTTCCAGCGATGGGAAGAAACTCCTCACTGCTGGCCGCGACCGCACTGCAAGATTGTGGGACGCAGATAGCGGGAAATCAATTCGAGTTTTCGAGGAAGGTCACGACTTCCTGACTTCGAAAGGACTCTTTCTACAAGGTGGACGAATCCTGGCAACATCCGCTGCCGACAATTCGGTTCGTCTTTGGAATGTTGAAACCGGAACCCAAATGCTCCGAATTCCTGACACTGGTCGTGCCGCATTGATTGCGGCATCTCCAAACGAGAAATGGCTCGTGACAGGTTACGAACCAAAGGACAATAACGCTGACACCAACGGTAAAAAGTGGAGCGTGCTAGTCTGGAACGTTGCAGATCTTGTGAAGGCCTCGCAAGAAAAAGGCACCAGTCTCGATCTGAAAGCTTACGCGAAACCGATTGAACTACGGGAACATTACAACCGCATAACAGCGATTGCTTTTGCTCCGGAAGACAACCGACTCATCACTTGTGATTACCAGGGTCGGTCGATCCTATGGGATCTTGATCAACAGACATCTCTGTGGAGCGAGCGGCATCATCAGCGAAGCGTGACTGATTGTGAATTTTCTCCAGATGGAAAAACAATCTATCTGTCCAGTACAGATCGAACCATCAGTCGAGTAAACGCAGCGACCGGTCAGGAAGACCGTGATTCGATATTGGAGCATCCGTCCGGCGTATCGACACTGCAAATTTCACCTGACGGGAAGCAACTCGCTTCTGTTTGTCTGCTGGAATCCGATCTGTTGAATCCTGGGTCGCTAGTGAAACTCTGGGATTTGAAAACGAACGAAGAAATCTTAAACATCGAGTCGACTGCATTTGCTATCAACGACCTCCAGTTCTCTTTTGAAGGAGACCATGCAATTGTGGTCTGCAATGACAACGCGGTTAGGATTCTGAATTTCAAAGCTAACGAGAACTCTCAAACTATTGGTGAGCCGATCCTCGATTTTGAAAAATTGGGTGGACTTGTTTGGTCCGCAAGTTTTACTGAAGACAGAAATTCAATTTTGACCGTGGGAGGGAGTGAAGCCCGGATCTGGGACAAACACACATACCGCGAAGAAATGTCATTCAGCCCCCATGGAGCCGTTGCTGCCGCAGATTTTTCTCCTGATGGGCAATTGATTGTCACCGGCAGTTGGGACAACTCCGCCAAAATCTGGGACGTCAATACAGGACATGCAGTCAGGAAATTGATTGGTGGTCACTCTGGCTACATCAACAGTACGGTCTTTTCTCCAGATGGTCGACATATTCTGACAGGCTCAGATGACATGACTGCAAAGCTCTGGGACATTTCAACCGGTGAAGTCGTGCAAACATACCAAGGACACGAGGGACGCGTCCGACAAGCTACCTTTTCCCCAGACGGTACTAAAGTATTGACCGTTTCAAATGATGAGTCAGCCCGCATCTGGAATACGAAATCTGGTCAACAAATCGGTGAACCATTCCGGCAACATGACTGGGCAGTCCTCTGTGGGGCTTTCTCCCCAGATGGGAAACGGATCATCACCGGCAGCGAAGATAACCTTGTCTTGCTATGGGATATTGAAACTCGTTCTGAACCAATCATTTTTGAAGGGCACACCGCAGCGATTTCCGCAGTCTGCTTCTCTGAGGATGGATCACGAATTTTCACAGCCAGTCAAGACAATTCTGCAAAAATCTGGGATGCTACTCCCGGCAGAGAAGGTGCTGAAATTTTAACACTGACCGAACAGGAACAAGAGCTGACATCCATCGCAGTTTCTCCTGATGGAAATCAAATCGTGACCGGCAGTCGAGACGGAACAGCCGTGATCTGGCTGACATCGAAATGGGGAGAAATAGAATCGAAAGAAGCTGAAATTGGCGAGCCAATTCAGTAGTCTTCTCCGGCATGACTTCCTGGCTGAATCTGATGGAGAATTCAACTGCGTACTCAACGACTGCATGACATCGATCTCGCTGCTCAATTGCTGCGAGAAGGAAAACTTGTCGCCTTCGCTACCGAAACCGTTTATGGGCTCGGTGCGAATGCGCTGGACCCGATGGCTGTCGCGAAAATCTTTGCAGCGAAACAGCGTCCCCATTTCGATCCTCTCATCGTGCATCTCTCTGAGCCAAAACAAGTGACGAATTATGTCACCAGATTGACAGATGAAGCGCTGGCATTATGCGAACAATTTTGGCCCGGTCCACTCACTCTTGTACTGCCAAAGAAGGAGAATATCCCGGATCTCGTCACCTCTGGACTTCCTAATGTGGCGATTCGAGTTCCTGTTCATCAACAGGCGCGAGAGCTAATCGCTGCCGCTGGAGTTCCTATCGCAGCTCCTAGTGCCAATCTCTTTGGCAGCGTCAGTCCTACGACCTCGCAACATGTTTTAGATGGTCTTGATGGAAGAATTGAAGCTGTCCTTGAAGGTGGTTCTTGCTCGATTGGTGTTGAATCGACCGTCATCGCGTGCTTGCCTGGACAACCACCCACATTACTTCGCCCCGGTGGATTGTCTGTTGAGGAAATTGAAAAAGTCATCGGTCCTGTCCGTCGATTAGATCCCAGCGAACAAAGCGACGATTCTCCTCAAGCAGGACCGGGAATGCTCTCCCGGCATTATGCTCCGAATAAACCGATTGAAATTGTTGATGACCTTTGGTCATTCAAGTCAAACTTAAAAGTAGGTCTCTTAGCTTTCGGTAAATCGCAACGTAGCGACTTCGAAGTTGTTGAGAATATTTCTCCAACTGGTTCACTTGTCGAAGCTGCGGCAAATTTCTTTGCCAGCCTGCGTCGACTCGAAGCCGCAAACATCGACCTCATTCTGGCTGAGATATTCCCAAACGAAGGCTTGGGACTCGCGCTCAATGATCGACTTCGACGCGCTGCTAGCAAATGACCATTTCATAAAGAAAGCCGCACATTGCCGTTAACCTTATGAATTGAATCATTCGCCAACATGTCGCAATCAAACTGTCTCTATTCCAAAGTGAATTCCGGAAGTTTAACCACTTCGCCTCCTTTGGTGGCGGACTCGTGGGCACAGATTCCGACGCAGGTCCAGTTGGCGCTGGTGACGGCATTGGGCATTGGGTCTCGATCTTCAATCAATGAATTTACAAACTCGTTGACCAGATGCGGATGTGAACCACCGTGACCGCCCCCTTGCAGGAAGGAAAGATGCTCGGCATCGTGAATTTCGGCAGGCAACGTAAAGCGTTGAATTTCTTCTGGTAACAGATGAGCGAAATCTGGAACTTCGATCTTCTCTGCAATCTCGGGTTCGGGTTTCTTCGCAGTATGAATCACGTGTGGTTCGTTCTCGATGAGTGTCCATTCGAACGATTTCTTGGTTCCGTAGACATCAAAGCTTTCACGATATTGACGAGCAACATCGTACAGGCAGCGCCAAATGTGTGCTGTCAAATCGGAGTTTTGGATTTTGATATGACAAGATTCGACAGCGAACTGGTTCCCTGATTTCTTGGCAATATCTTCTCGCACAGTCCCTGAACCAAAACAGCTGACGTACTCAGCCAGTCCATCGACAAGTCCCAAACAGGGACTGACGACATGAGTCGCATAGTGCATGGGGATCATTTCTTCCCAGTAGCTTGGCCAGCCATCCATATCTTGCGGGTGTGACGCTGCCAAGTGTTGGATTTTTCCGAGTTCGCCTTTCTCATACAGATCTTTGATGTACAAGTATTCGCGGCTGTAGACGACAGTTTCCGCCATCATGTATTTCAAACCGGTCTCTTTGACTTTCTCAACAATCTTCTGGCAATCCTCAACCGTCGTCGCCATCGGAACGGTACACATCACGTGCTTGCCGGCATCGAGAGCCTTCAGAGACATCCAGGCATGTTCAGAAATCGGACTGTTAATGTGGACGAAATCAATATCCGGGTCAGCGAGAACATCATCATAGCTGGTATAGCGTTTCTCGATTCCGAATTGATCACCTGACTTATTCAGTTCTGCTTCGTTGCGACGGCAGATCGCTGTCACGTTTGCACTGGGATGAGCTTGATAAATCGGGATGAATTCCGCACCGAAACCCAATCCAATCATGGCAGCGTTGACAGTCTTACTCATTGGAAACCTTTTTTGATTCTAATTCTTACGAACTTGCTCTGGACGCTACTCTAAAAAATGAAAGTATTGATGTGGTCGAATTCCACTCGATAGCACAATTAAGACGCATCTCAGATTGCGACATTGATCTTCGATAGTGCTATAATCTGATCATTCTTAACAACGAATTCAACACTACCGATCAATGTCTTCCAGATTTCAACAATGTGCCGACCTCATTCAACGACTCACCGAAGCAATCCATACATTGCAACAGGTCGTCAAAAAGTTTGACTTACAAGCTGTGGAAGAGCTGGAATGGTACGAACTTCTGCAACAGAAACTACGTCCGCAACTCGGGAATGATTCTTTCCTCGTTGTGGCAGTCGTAGGTGGAACGAACATCGGCAAGAGCGTGACGTTCAATCACATCGCTGGCGGAAGACTCAGCGCGACCAGTCCCATGGCTTCGGGAACCAAGCATCCGACGGCGTTACTCCCAGAAGGCTTCGAAGAGTGTAACTCGCTGAAAGAATTATTCCCCGGATTCGATATTCTCCCTTGGAGCGATGTCGATCAGGCTCTTCAAGAAGACGAACGGCATCTGCTTTTCTGGAGAGAAAGCGAAAGCCTGCCGAGCAACCTTGTCGTTCTCGACACACCCGACGTTGATAGCGTCGCTGAGGTGAATTGGGAACGAGCGGATAACATTCGCCGATGTGCAGATGTGCTGATCGCTGTCCTCACGCAACAAAAATATAACGACGCTGCCGTCAAGCAATTCTTCCGCAAAGCTGCTCAAGAAGGGAAGCTGGTGATCGTTGTCTTCAATCAGGTGTTGCTGCCTGAAGATGAAGAATACTGGCCGCTGTGGATGAAAACATTCCAGGAAGAGACCGGTGTCAATCCGCACTTGTTGTATGTCGCTCCCAATGATCGACAGGCAGCGGAGAGTAATTCGCTGCCGTTTTATGATCGCCCCTGGCCACTCGCTGAAGTCGACGGAAAGTTCGAAACTCGCACTGGTGAACAAATCGCCCGTAATCTGTTGCGAGACTTAACAGAGTTGCGATTCGCAGAGATTAAAATTCAAACATTGCAGGGAGCCTTACAACACCTCTGCGACGTCAAACATGGCATTCCGAATTGGCTGGGCGATATCTCTCGACGCGGAACCGCATACGGAGAAGCACTCAATCTCATGTCGTCGCAGCGATTAGTTGAAGTCGATCAATGGCCGATGCTCCCGAACGCCTTCATGATTCGTAAAATCCGCGAATGGTGGAGCAAACAACGCGAAGGCTGGTCCGCGAAGGTACACGGGTTCTACAACACGTTGGGGAATGTCGTCACCTACCCCGTCAAAATGCTGGCAGAAACGAAAGGTCCGCAGGAAACACCGGTTGAGCAATATAAGAAGCGGGAATGGGAAGCGATCTTGAAGGCACTCGACCGGACATTGGAAAGACTCGTCTGGCTGCGCGATCTTGGAAATCCGCTCTTAACACCTCGACTCACGGAACTCCTCTCAGGCAACTCCCGCAGCGAACTGATAGAAAAAATTCGCCTAGAACACCAACAAGCCGATTTAGATAAAGACTTGTCGAATCTTATTGAGACACAGCTCGAACGATTCCAGGAAGAGTCTCCTCAGTCGTACAAACTCTTCCGGCGAATCGACACCGTCGCTGCCGCAGCGAGACCAGCAGTCAGTGTCGCATTGTTCATGACCGGTGCTGGTCCCGTCGGGGATGTCCTCTTCCCAGCAGTCGCAGACACCGCTGTGCAAGGTGCATTGCATCTTGCAGGCGACACAGTCGGCGGAACAGTTGTCACAGCAGTCGGCGACAAAGTTCTCACTGAGGGAGCCTCTTCCGGTGCCGGGTATTTAGAAGCCCGCTTCCGCCAACTGCACGCCCTGTTCACAAAACAAAGAGCCGAATGGCTAGCAACCGAACTAGAAAAACACCTCTTCGGCGATCTGCCGGGAGAGCTAGCAGCCTGCTCCGAGATTGCCAAAACCCCAGAGTACGAACGTGTCGAGCAGCTGGTCACGGAACTGAGACCACTGGCGTTTGCCAAGTGATTTTTTGGGTTCAACGGCCTGTTTAGTTTCGTAAGGGGGGAGAAGCAATCCGTTGGTGGATTGGTGGGGTGCGTTCTCGGTTTTTCTGAGACAGAAATCTTGACTTGATTCACGAATTTTTGCTTCACCCACCGTTGAGATGACGCGACGAACTTTACCTGTCTTAATTGGTTGGCAGAGCCAAGGATAAGTATTTTCTACGACTCTATCTTTTCTGTCTCAATTGGCGCAACGCACAGGACGAAACTGCCGCAAGAATGAGACTAGGTAGAAGCGCTCAACGCTCAATTAGAACACTTTGATTCTCGCGGCGATACTCTCTAGGTGAACAGCCTGCTTGTTGACGGAAGAAGGCAGAGAATGTCGAGACTCGATTGAAGCCGGTCAGCTGCGAGACTTGAGAAATTGAGAGGGACGATGATGCGAGAAGCTCTTTGGCTTTTTCAAATCGAATTCTTCTGATTTCATCACCGGGTGAACGTCCGACCTCTTTTTGGAAGCGCCGCTCCAAAGTCTTTCGTGAGACATGGAGAAGCTGAACGAGTTCCGCCACTTTTAACCCTTGGCAAGCCGAATCTTTGATGAGTGCAATGGCTCTCGATAAATCATCTGTTGACTGCTGTGTGGTTCTCATCGTTGATTGACGTTGAACAATCGTTGTAGGAGAGACTAGTACGGCGGTTTGTGGTGGATCTGCGCCGTGCAAAATTCTGTCCAGTGTTTTCATTGCTTCATACCCAATTAACTCGCCAGGCAATCGGATACTGGAAATTGTGGGTGAGTGAAAGCGCGCTATTGCAGAATCTTCGACTCCCAGAACAGTCACTTCGTCAGGGATTCTGAGCCCCAGGGTCAAGCAAAGTTGGCAGATACACATCGCTGTAAAGTCATTTGCGCAGCTGATAGCGAGCGGCTTTTCCGCTTCCAATATTCGCTTCGCGAGCTCAGGCTCGGAGTCGAAGACCTGCTTCCCATCAAGATGGTTTGCGTATTCGAGCGTATGAAAGGTTTGGTAGAAGTGTTGGGGGCGGTTCTTGAGTTCTTCTTTCATGAGTTTGTCGCGAAAATGGACAGCGGAGGAGCGAGAATCTCCCGTGTACATGATCGACTTTACTCCGGTCTTCAACAAGTGCTTCAGAGCAAATTTTACGAAGGCTGCATCTCCTAAATGGACTGAAGGAACCTCCTTACTGGGGAGGTCAGCTGAAGCGTTTACAATGGGAATCTTGCCGCTCGTTAACCACTGCACGATGCCAGCTTCAGCTCCAGCGTAGGTGATCACTCCAGAGTACCCCTGGTTCAACCAGGGAGGCGGGTAAGAGAAGTCTTCAAGATAATCTTCACTACCGAGCAGGGTCGCTGAAAACTTATAACCCCCACGCTCGTTTTGAAAACGGACGATTCCCTCAAGAAGTCTCGGGACGTAATCCGAGTAGTTTGGCGCAAAAAAAAGAATGTGTGCAGCTGGTGAGGAGAATTTTTTCATTGTTCGAACTTTCAGGACACCGAAAGTCTTGACGCATTTACGAAAGTATTGTGTCGCAGAAAGGGGTTGATTACAAGTCGCCCCCCCCTCAGAATAGGAGGGTCAGCATTTGTTGATGCGTTTGTCATCTTTTTTCTATATTTTAGTACCCGAGGAGTTCATGATGAGGAAGACTTATAGTCGCAAAGGTCGGGGATTTACCCTGATTGAGTTACTGGTTGTGATTGCAATTATTGCGATCCTGATCGCTCTATTATTGCCCGCTGTACAACAGGCCCGGGAAGCTGCTCGCCGCACTCAATGTAAGAACAACTTAAAACAGCTCGGTTTGGCAATTCACAATTACCATGACACGATTGGGGTCTTTCCCGGAAACATCACTGAATCTCCCGGTGGACAAAGGAATGCGTCTTGGTTGACAATGATTTTGCCGTATGTTGATCAGGCTCCAGCGTACAATCGAATGGAATTCAATGGGACTAATTTCTCGAACCAAGGAGCTGCCCCAAACGTAAACTGGGACGTCATCCAACAGTTGCGGGTTCCAGGATTAAACTGTCCTTCGAGTCCTCTCCCGACAACACGGTCTCAGGGAGCAAATGGTGCCACTCAAGCGCTCGGTTCGCCGGGAACTCTCACTTACCAAGTTGCTGATTACCCAGGAATCGCAGGTGGATACTTCCTGCCAAATACGTCAACAGTCCCTCCGGGTGGCGTCTGGACCGGCTATGGATGGGATCACCAAGTCGGAATTATCGTGAACTTAGGACCAGGCGTCACTCCAAGACGCATCTCGAAAGTGAAAGATGGAACCTCGAACACAATCGCTATTGGGGAGAATTCAGACTACTTTGTTAGACAGTCGGACGGTGCCCTCATTGATGCCCGATCA
>ERZ887942.1607-NODE-1607-length-15211-cov-7.598443_pt1 | contig 15211 bp, 15 predicted proteins | sample MGYA00521099_ERZ887942 | MGnify/ENA primary metagenome ERZ887942 (study PRJEB32303, sample SAMEA104408605) | aquatic metagenome | biome: Brackish water; feature: Pelagic; material: water | place: Baltic Sea | collected 2014-06-07T06:48:00 | depth 16,251 m ... | reverse complement strand
CTTACTCATAACTCACTCTCCTCGAATGGCTACCGGTTCGCCGGTAGCCTTTTTTTTGTTAGTAATTTTATGTTAATTGGCCTCTCGGTGTTGATCAAAGCCATTTTACGGGAACGTTAATCGCTCAATAGAAAATAGTAAGAAAACAAATAAAAAAGCCGCTGACAAAAATCAGCGGCTTTTTTATTTAAACAATATTAATAGTAAATTTATACAGTTAACCTAGCAGCCCCTCGATAGCGGCACGTTCTTCGCGCAGCTCGGTTTCAGTCCCGTTCATCCTTACTCGACTAAACTCGTTAACCTCTAAATCCTGGACTATCGTATATTCACCAGCACTGCAGGTGACCGGATACGAGAAAATGATGCCAGGCTCTATATCGTAGCTACCATCACTAGGAATACCCATAGAAACCCAATCGCCCTCCGCAGTACCTAATGCCCAGGTGCGCATATGATCTATCGCAGCATTAGCTGCAGAAGCCGCACTAGACGCGCCACGCGCATCGATAATAGCTGCCCCGCGTTGCTGTACGGTTGGAATAAAAGTATCGTTTAGCCAAGACTCATCAACCAACTCAGATATCGCCTGACCAGAAACAGATGCATGATAAATATCTGGGTATTGTGTGGCTGAGTGATTACCCCAAATTGTCATACGTTTAATATCTGTAGTATCAGCTTCTAGCTTTTCGGCTAGCTGAGTTATTGCACGGTTATGATCCAGACGTGTCATAGCTGTAAAATTGCCAGCCTTTAAATCTGGAGCGTTACTTTGTGCAATCAACGCATTTGTATTTGCCGGGTTTCCAACCACTAATACTTTAATATCTCGGCTAGCAACATCGTTCATGGCTTTGCCCTGTACCGAAAAAATCGCAGCATTAGCTTCGAGCAAATCTTTACGTTCCATGCCTGGCCCACGAGGCCGTGCACCTACTAACAGCGCATAGTCAGCATCTTTAAATGCCACTTCTGGGTCGTCAGAAGTAACCACCGCTTTAAGTAATGGAAACGCACAGTCCTGCAACTCCATAACCACACCATTTAGCGCGTTCATCGCAGGGGGGATTTCTAACAGTTGAAGAATTACTGGTTGATCGGGCCCCAACATTGAACCAGACGCGATTCTAAATAATAGGGCATAAGATATTTGACCTGCCGCGCCAGTGACGGCAACACGAACTGGCTCCTTCATATTACTAACCTCGGGGGTTTAAGATTGCGTGTAATCACGATAACTTCTAGGTGTAATCGTAAATGCCACGGCATTTTAACAATGGAATGAGAGCAGGAGTTTAACCAAATTTATTACTGCCCGCTATCCACCATTGCAGTATCTGAGCGATTTATCTATTCCTAAGTAATTTAGAGTTCAATAACGCTCTTAACCTGCTACTTTCCTGCGTTAGTCCGCGATCTAGATCAAGCTTATCTAGCAAGACTTTAGCCAACCCCACGTAAACTTGATAATCTTGCTCATCACTTTCGAGTAATTCTAATTGACGCTCGATAAGCCCAACATCACCGCGTGTGACTGGACCGGTTAATGCTTTGATGGCTCCACTCGAATTGACATTACTTATTGTCTGGGTCATTAATCTGGAGAGCCCAGCATGGATATCTTCAGAGTCCATCCCAGCCGCAACCAAATGACCCTCAGCCATAATGCGAAGTGCATTTATATAGTTACACGCAACAACCGTACCCAGGTGATATCGTAGCTTAGATTGAGCCCCAATTGGGACTACACGCCCCCCAATGGCACGAAATAGATCCACGACCAAATCAGATTCCGCTTGTATACCTTCAAAAGTACAAACAACATCTTCAAACTCATTTGGTGCAATTAGTCGCTTGGTAAAGCTCATCATCGGATGAACACCGACAACTGGCACGCTGTGGCGCAGCGCTTCAGCAACTGCTTGTGACTCAATACTACCGCTACAGAAAAATATCTGCCGACAGGCGGATAAATCAGCTTCCTCCATGAGCTGCCGTGCGCAACCTAGAAGCTGATCGTCTGGGGTTGCTATCAATATAAGCCCGCGGCTAACGACCTGCCCCTTCGCGTCCTGTTTCTTGGTGCTCAGGGACCAACCCAAATCTCTTTCTAATTTAGATACCGCGGTATTTGCCTTTTGAGCACTACTCGCAACCACGGCCTCTAACTGAATCTGGCCGGATTGCAGCCAAAGACCAGTTAAACTCAATCCAAGTCGTCCCGGACCAATTAAAGTTAGCTTTTCCATTTATTATCGGGAGTAGGCTATTGGTTTACTCTACGCGCCCAATTGACATGGCTAAGCTGGCTCAACTTTGTCAGCACTGCGCTCAGTACCTGAATGCTCTCTATTTCTAGCGTTACAAACATATTTACACCCTGACTCGCAGTATTAGTTCGAGTGCTCATATCAAGAATATTCGCGTGAGCATCAGCAAATACAGCGGTGATATCCTTTAACAGTCCCTTTCGATCATAAGCTGAAATATGCACATTTACGGGCAACTTGCCGATCTCTTGCACCCCCCACTGAACCTCAAGCACTCTTTCTGGAGAACGCGTTCGGTGATGCAATAAATTTTTACAATTTGAACGGTGCACAGTAACTCCACTACCTTGCGTCACAAAGCCTAAAATCTCGTCACCCGGTAATGGATTGCAGCACCGCGCAATATTCGTCAGCAAATTACCTACACCTAAGATTTGAATTCCATGGTCATCTTTGAGCAGTGCCTTAGTCGACTTTCGTGCTGAACCTTTTTCCGGCAGTAATTCGCTTTTCGCAGAAAGCTCTGCGTCGAGCTCCGGCTGGATCATTTTTTGCGCAATGGATATCGCTCGGCCAAGCTTGAATGAACCGTCGGCAATCTTGAAACAAAGTTCATCCAAACTACTCAAACCGCAACGTTGAGCCAACCGTTCTAGATTCACAGACTGTAATCCTAGTCGCTCTAACTCTCTATCTAGAGCCAATCTACTTGCAGCCAAGGTTTCGTCACGATTCTCATGTCGGAACCAGGCTTGAATTTTGCTCCTGGCGCGATGAGTACTAACGTAACCATGGTGGGGACTTAGCCAATCAAGACTGGGACGATTATTCTTACCGGAAATGATTTCTATCCGTTCCCCTGTCTCTAGTTTGTACGTTAGTGGAACCATTTTACCGTTAACCCTAGCCCCCCTGCAGCGATGCCCCAAGTCTGTATGTATCTGGTAGGCAAAATCCACCGGTGTAGCTCCTCTGGAAAGGTCTATCACACTACCTTGGGGAGTAAATACATAGACTCTATCCTCAAACACTTCATCTTTAACACGATCGACAAATTCATTAGCATCTGCAACTTCATCTTTCCATTCCAATAGCTGCCGTAACCAGACGATTTTACGATTTAGCATGTCATCTTCACCACGCCCTTCTTTGTACTGCCAATGCGCCGCTATCCCTAGCTCATTTTGCTCGTGCATTTCGTGAGTACGAATCTGAATTTCTATAATTTTGCCACCGGGACCTACTACCGCTGTATGAATAGACTGGTAACTATTTTGTTTGGGCGTCGCAATATAGTCATCAAACTCTCCTCGAATATAATTCCAGTTTGTATGCACTAAACCAAGCACTGCGTAGCAATCTTGCACTGATTCAACTAGTACTCTTACTGCGCGCACATCAAAAATATGCTCAAAATCAAGCGCCTTACGCTTCATTTTATTCCATATACTGAAAATGTGCTTTGGCCTGCCACCCACGTCTGCGTGAATGTTTTCTTGCTTTAAGGCCTCGCTCACAGAGTTTACGAACTCACTTATATAACGGTGCCTATCAACCCTCCTTTCGGAAAGCTTTGACGCAATATCCTTATATATTGACGGCTCGATATAACGAAATGATAGGTCTTCTAACTCCCATTTGAGTTGCCAAACGCCGAGACGATTCGCTAGCGGCGAATATATATCCATCGTCTCACGCGCAATTCGTTCTTGTTTATCAGGCGTAAGGCTACCCAATGTTCGCATATTGTGTAAACGATCACAGAGTTTAATAAGTACAACACGCACATCGTCCACCATTGCGAGCATCATCTTTCTCAAGCTCGCTGCACGCAGATTCTCTTTATGCTTCTTTTTATCGTTGTGAGACGGCCCAATGGAATGCTGCTCGTCAGAAAACTCCTCTAATACTTCCATCTTAGTTACGCCATCAACAAGACGGCTAACAACAGCGCCAAATTTCTCGCGTAAATCGCCACTGCTAACATCCGTGTCTTCTACTGTATCGTGCAACAAACCAGCTATCAGCGAATCGGTATCAAGCCCTAACTCGTGCAGCAGACCTGCCACTGCCATAGTGTGATTTAAATAGTCTTCTCCTGAGGCCCTGTACTGACCATGATGGGCCGTTCGAGCATACTCCACAGCGGCACGAATCCGCGCTTGCTCGATATCCGTACGCCCTTCCGCAACCGATGCAAGCCAACGTTCACTATGGTCGGCGGGCAAGACGATTGATGAGGCCGATTGTGTGGCCAGTTGTACCATTTAGTAATAATTGACTATATAACTCACTCTTATCTCAGAATATGTACCTATCCGCGCTACAATTCAAGCACTCAGAATAGGACATTCAATAAATTGATTATAAATATCAAACAATTATTGCTACAAGCTCTGGTAGTTATTACGTTCTTTTTATGCATTTTTAGTGTAATAAAGATGGGCCCGGTATTTGCACAGGACCATTCCATGCATCAGCCCAACCTATCGGCTAGCCCAGCAGCATTTAGAGGAATACCAACAATTGAATTCGAATTGTTTACTAGCGGCGGCAAAAAGGTGACCCCAAATACGTTCAGTGGAAAGTACCTACTAATTGCTATCGGCTTTACACGCTGCGAACATATATGCCCGACGATTGCTGCAAATATGGCAGCAGTGCTACGGAACACGAATATCCCAACTGCAGCTTTGTTTATCAGCGTCGACAATGAGCGTGATTCGCCGGAAATTACAGATCAATATGCTAAAGGATTTGACCCGCGCATGGTCGGCGCTAGCGGAAACTATCAAGCGTTAGTAGAAACCGTAGAGAATCTGAACGCTAGCTTTGTTGTTACTAAATCCTCTAAGAGCTACGTGGTACAGCACACGCCCGATATATATCTTGTAGACCCTTCCGGAAACTTTATAGAGGCTTTCGCTTTCGCCGACGGTCCTAATAAAATTATCACTGCACTAAAAACAAACTATGAGCTGTAAATCGATTAAGCAGTTTGCTTTGAAACCGTTACTAGCAATTTTATTTTGGACACTAACCAGTTCGGTGCCGGCTCAAGAACCTGAGCTAAACCCAACGGTTGGTTTACGTAATACTCCTGACTTCTTATTTGCTGCAGATGCAGATGAGAACCTGATAGATGTTATAAGCGTGCATACACATGAAACCGTGTATCGATTTGAAACCAAGTACCACGTTGATCAAATATTAGCGACACCCAATGCCCCATTGCTTATCTACACAAATATTGAACATAAAAGGATTGTCGCGATCAATTTATTGGAGAAAACAGTTTATAAAGATATTCAATTAACTATGACTCCAAGGCATGTAGTGCTAGATACCTCAGGGATGAAGCTGGGCATTAGCGATAGTCTAGATGGCGGATTCGTCTTATTTCACGCCTACTCAATGGAGCCAATTTTGGAACTTCCGGATTTTATACCTACCACAGACGTTTTATTCGATCCGAATGAAGTAGACATTCACTACAGCAATAATCTGACTGGATCTGTTGGGATAATAGATAGCAACACTGGTAAAACCTGGGAGATGAATCTTTATGCAGAAGCCACGCCATCCTCATTCTCATCGCCTAGCCGCAGTTTAGACTCGCAATATATCTACGTAGCCGATAAAAACACAAGTAAAGTATTTGCCGTAAGCGCGTATACCCGTGAAGTATTGCAAAGTTATGACGTCCAAACACCCGCAAGGCCCTACACCAGTCCCGCAGGGTACTTTTTATACCTGTTAGATGAAGTAAATGGTAAATTTACAGCAATTGAACAACATCAGTTCGCACCTTTTGCTGAAGTCGACCTTAAGACTGGTATCGATACGGTCGTTGTCGGCCAGTTTGATCGCATGAATTTATTGCTTAGTACAAGCAATAAAAACTACTATTTATTCGACAACAACAGCAAATCGGTCACTCTCGAAAGTGAATTCAAATATACACCCTTATCCGCAGAAGCAACTGCCGACGGGAAAACAGCATTTGTAAGTTTTTCTGAAGCACCATATATAGCTGCCATAGATTTAGTAAACGGAGCAATAAGTTACTTTGATGCGACTAATAACGGTGTGGGCATATCAGCGGCTGGGCTTTCAAATACTGTGTGCCACTAGCCTATAGATAGGATTTATGGTTGAAGGCAGACTCAATAGCGAGCCACCTGACGGTAAATAATAACGATTCCAATCAACCTCCCAGACTCTTTCAATGAAACCTGAGCTGTATTCTCGTTACCATGAAGTTTACGACCGGTTCTCATCCGTTAAACTATTCCCGATATTTATAACGTTTTGCCAAAAAGTACATCAGAACGCTTCTAGAAACACCAGTGCCATCACAGATGTAGGGGCTGGTACGGGTCTATTCACGTCTCTCTTAGCAGGGCAGTTTAGCGGTGCAAAGATATCGCTGATCGAACCAAGCGAATATATGATGCCGTATGCAAGAGCTCGGTTATCTGAAAGCAAGATTGACTTTTATGAATCTTCGCTTGAGCAAACCCTGATGCAGATTCAAACTCAAGACATTTTTATATTCCAACGATCACTCTATGCCCTATCTGGCGATATTGGTTATTACAAAAGGCTCGCAAACCAATTATCGGAAAAGATCTCGGAAAACGGCTTAGTCGGAATCTTTGAGATAGGCCAATTATATGACATACCGATTATGCGAGAATACTTTCAGTCCAATCGAAAAGTTCTTAGGCTATCTGAAAACGAATTCGAAAAGCAGTGGCTGATATTTGAACAAGCACTCAAGGACTTTAATCATGGCGCAGAATCAGGTGATTACATGCTGTTTAACAAAGATAATCTTAACGAAATATTTTCACATAAATTTTCTCTCATAGACGGCGATAACCGAAACATATTTATCTATCGTAAAAAAACAGGCTAACGCACAGCAAAGTAGCATGACCAAACGAATCGTCTTTTTAGACCGTGGCACAATTGGCCCTGGCGTCGTAATTCCTTCACCTGTCTTTGATCATGAATGGCAGGAGTTCTCTAAATGCAAACCTTCACAAGTCTTGGAGCGGTTAGCAGAAGCACACATAGCGATTACTAACAAAGCGCCAATAACTGCACAGATTTTGGAACAATTACCAAACTTGGAAATGATTGCAATAGCCGCCACCGGAACCAACGTCGTCGACCTAGAGGCTTGTAAGACTAACAACATCGTTGTGTCGAACATTCGCGAATACGCTAAGCACAGCGTTCCAGAACATACATTCAGTTTGATACTTGCCCTAAAAAGAAATTTGTTTGAGTACCGCGAACAAATTAACTCCGGAGCCTGGCAGGCTGCTGATCAGTTCTGTTTTTTTAATCGGCCAATGCATGACTTGCACGGAGCGACAATTGGCATTATTGGTACTGGAAGCATAGCAACCGCGGTCGGCACACTCGCATCCGGCTTCGGCATGACGGTTCAATACCATAGCTTATCGGGTAGAAAAGATTCTTCTCGTAAGCTTGTGGATTTAGATACGCTATTAATCTCATCCGACGTAGTAAGTATTCACTGCCCATTGACTGAACAAAGTAAACATTTAATCAATTCTCGTAGTTTGCCACTAATGCGTTCAGACGCCCTGCTAATCAATACAGCTCGGGGGCAAATAGTTGATTTGGAAGCCGTCGTCCAAGCGTTGAAAAATAACAAACTTGGCGGGGTCGGTGTTGATGTGCTTGAACAAGAACCACCGGAGAGGGATTCAATCGCGATGGAGTTAAGTGCTCTACCTAACTGTATCGTTACACCACATACTGCTTGGGCTAGCCTGGAAGCAATGCAACTATTATGTAATCAGCTGATTGAAAATATCGAAGCTTTTGTCGTAGGCGAACCAATAAGAACAGTGTAAAAATCGCTGCTTAAAATCTGGCTATTTTTGATGGTTATTATTATTGCCCATATTGCTAACCAGCTTGTTCATTAAGCCTGCTTTTAAAAAGCTTTCTTGGTACTCAGCTTCAACTTTAGAATCATGCACCAAACCACCGCCGGCTGAGTAATGTAATTCACCTGCTTCATGGACCAGTGTCCGTATCGCGATATTGCTATCCATATTGCCATTCAAGCTAATATATCCAATCGAACCACAGTACACTCCACGTCGATCAGGCTCTAGCTCTTCGATTATTTCCATCGCCCGGACCTTTGGTGCCCCGGTAATCGAGCCACCTGGAAAACAGGCACGTATCAAATCAAGAGCCTGCATTCCTTTGGCCAATCGTCCAGTAATAGTACTCACTAAATGATGTACGTTCGCAAAACTTTGTAACTCAAACAACTTCGCCACTTGTACAGATCCAATCTTGCAGACCCGCCCAAAATCGTTACGAATCAAATCTACAATCATTAGGTTCTCTGCTTTATCCTTTGCACTGGCTGTCAATGCCTCTGCATTAGAACGATCAGCATCAGCATTAACATGTGAACGCGCACGAGTTCCCTTAATCGGAGCGGTCATCGCTAAGCCCTGATAAAGTTGCACAAAACGTTCTGGGGAGTTTGAAAGTACTTCACCAAACTCGAAATTTAAAAATGCACCATATGGGGCTGGGCTATGAGCACTAAGTTGTCTATAAGCTTCCCACGGATCTCCAATAGCTTTAGCTCGCCATCGCTGTGCCAAATTGATCTGATAAACATCTCCGTCATGGATATGCTTTTTAACTTTCGCAAACTGTTGTCGATAGAACTCAAAACCCATATTACTCTGCAGTTGCTCAACCACATGAAGAGGTTGCGATTCTTGTTTTCGATTTTTCTTTAATAAAGCTCGCCATTCTTCAAATCTCTTTTTGAGTACGCCTCTATAGCCGTACCCTACTATATAAGCTTGCTTAAGCTTATGATCGAAGATAAGTGCTGAATCATAAATCCCGAGCTGCATATCTGGCATAGAAGAAGACTCCTTTGCAACGCTAGGTATATTTTTAATCTGCCGACCGAGGTCGTACGCGAAGTATCCTAAAGCACCTCCAATAAAAGGTATTTGGGTCTCAACATTCTGCGCCTTAGTAATTTTGTTCAGCACTTGCTGCACAACCGTGAACGGATCTCCATATTGCTCCGTTGATCCATCCGATGTGCGTAGAATACTGACATTACCTCTAGTCGTAATTACCGTATCTGGGCGATACACCAAAATGTCAAAGCGCCCCAAATACGTTTCAACAGACGCATCTTTGCCTCTGCGCCCGCTATCCAAAAATGCTGAAAATGGCTGTTCGGCGATCGACGCGAATACTTTCGATGTATTCGTTTGGTAGGGATAGTCTTCCTGGTAGACCCCCTTTTGTGCAGAAGCTGTTGTATTGCCTTGTACGGTAGTCAATTGTTTACCCTGCAGAATAAAATTGACGTAATCGCTCGATATGATCTAGTTAATGACATTGAGATTTTGGTTTGAGCCGTCATTAAAACTTAATATCTCTCGTAATACACTAGTTGCGTAAGATCCTTTCGCAAGTTCAAATTTAAGCTCTAATTCGGTCCCATTCAGATGCCAGCTAAAATTTTCTAACATCACCCGCAGGGGCCTACGAGCGGCCTTCAATCCAAACTTTACCAAGCCATCCCGCAATATTGGCCAGTCACAAACCACTCGACTTTCAAACAGTCCGATCTCAGTTTGTGTTTGCTCTGTTGATTGATTTCCCCACAATGCGCCGGTCGTATGGATATCGCCGCTGATGATTCGGTCTTCGATATTAGTATCTTCAGGATCGAAAACAAATATGCTCCCACTAGCGTTCAAATTGATTGGTTCAGCAAGTAAAGGGCGTAACCAGCTACCTTGGGTCAATCGAGCAGAAACAATTTGGTTAAAAAGAAAACCCCTTGCAGTAGATAAGTATAGCCCTCGTTGCTCCCGTTTTACCCGACGGGGATCCTTTTCAAACATTGCTTCTGCTTTAGATAAGTTTGCAAAACGTTTACCAAATCGCTGGCTGCCAAAGTAATTGGGCACACCTTGTTTTTTAATCCGCTTCAAAATCGATTCATCGAACTGATTTGTATCACGTACCGTAATTTTGAACCGGTTTTTTCGGTGTACACCGCGCTTAAGTTTTTTGGGGTGTGCTACAGAGTTAAGGATTTCCACGCTCTGAGTAGTTCCTGCTAGCTCCCGATCCATCGCTTTCTCGAATTTCAAAATCGAAGCATTACCACTAGACGGCAAGCTAAACCATTGTGTGGTTACCGCGTGACGGTCTTTCATCCCAGAGTAACCTATGTCGCGTAGTTTGTTTCCAGTAGATTGCGCCAAAAGCTGGGCTAAATAACTGGTATTAATTCCTGTTTTTCGAATCTGCAGCCATTCATGGGGACATTCTGCGGAACTGTTCGTCTCAAGATCAAACCCGAGCACCTCATCAACCTGAAAGTCCAACGGTGTATGTTTAATAATGCCCGATGTTATGGGCTTTGAACCACCTGCATACGCAAGTGGCTCCATAGAATCAGGGAAACTAGTAGTCAAAGATAATTAGCCAGAAAGATAAGGGTATAAAGTGGTTAACGGTGCGTTAGGATGCTTGAACTAACACAGCCCAGCACCCTATTATAGCGCCTATAGTCTCCAACCGATCTAATTTAGTCCAAACATACCGGCCGCCACGTAGCCGACAGCTCAAGGAAGTTAATATGAAGCCAGCATACTTAGTCGGTACCGTTATTTTGGCAGCGGTAATTGGCGTTAGCAGTTACCAACTTGGTATTAGAAATCAATCGAAACCTGTTGTCACGAAGGTAGCGACCGTACTAGACCCACCACGTTTAATGGCCGAGTCACAGTTAATAAAACATGATGGCACAGAATTCAGTAATGCAACGATGCGAGATAAATGGACTCTAATGTTCTTTGGGTTCACTTACTGCCCAGACATTTGTCCGACCACAATGCAATCGCTGGTCAGCAGCATTAACAAAATTGAACAAGCAGGTATAGAAAATGCACAAGTTGTTTTCGTTTCAGTTGATCCCAAACGAGATACGCCAGAACGCTTAACGGAGTATTTAAGCCATTTTGATAAGAACTTCATTGGCGTAACCGGCCAATTAAATGATATTGAAGAGTTTTCACGTTCAATAGGTGTTGTATTTGCACACAATCGGCCGGATGAGACAGGCTATTACGCCGTTGACCATTCAGCAGTCATTCTCATTATTAACGAAGACGCCGAAATGCGAGGACTGTTTTCAGCACCACATGACTGGGAAGATATCGCCGATGATCTAATCAGTATTCACGGTTAAGGTACCTCCGCCACAGCCCTGACCCGAAATGGTCGTTCCGATATCCATTATTTTCACTATCCTATGCAAAGTTACTATGAGCAAATTGAAATCTAAAAAGCGGCTACTCTTTTGCGTGTGTAGTTTGCTGATTGCCTGCACATCTTCTGCACAGCAAAACATAAACGTTTCTGAAGCCTGGGTCAGGGTTCCCCCTCCGGGCATGCAAATGTTAGCTGGCTACGGAGTATTTACTAATCTATCTCCTAATACAGTAGAACTGGTTGAGGCGCAAAGTAAGAGTTTTGAGTCCATCGGCTTTCATAAATCTGAAGTTATTGACGGTATAAGTTCAATGCACAAGTTAGATTCAGTTGTACTTCAACCAGGAGAATCAGCAGTATTTGAACCCGGCGGCAAACATTTAATGATCTATACACCACAATACGAAGTGCAACCCGAGAGTGTACAAATTGAGTTTGTAGATAAGGGCGGGGAAACCTATTCTGTTACCTTTAGCTTGTTGAAAAACGCCCCAGAGTGAGATTTTTAAACTTAGCCGAGAGATACTATATTAGATTACTGTGATTAAAGAACCACTAAACGGAGATCAACCCGGTATCACGTAAATAACTCAGAGCCGTTTCTACTCTCTGTTCTGAACAGTCATCGTGTAGTCTCAACAGGCCAATACGACTTTCTAGATCCGAAGGAATACATATGCCGCTGGAATCTAGCAACTCGTCCACTGCGATAGGTGTATTACAAACCAAAAGCATATCGCAGCCAGCTTTCAGCGCCCCCTTCGCAACATCTACGATACTTCCAGACTTTGCTCCTTCCATACTTAGGTCATCACTAAAGACAACCCCGTTAAACCCGAGTTTTTCCCTTAATTCAGTCTTTATCCATTCCGGCGCCATAGTTGCAATATTTGGATAAATTTCTGGGAAATTCACATGCGCGGTCATCACTCCTTCTAACTGACCAACTAATTCCTTATACGGAACTAAATCGCAGCCATCTAATTCAGCATAAATTCGATTGTCACAAGGTTTTTCAATATGTGAATCACCGCTGACACCTCCATGTCCAGGGAAATGTTTAGCAACGCTAGCCATCCCGGCTTGACGCATACCATCGGCAAAAGCTCCAGCCAGTTCTGAAACTGCATATGGGTCTTTATGGAAACTACGATCGCCAATAACATCGCTCCTAACGGATGCGACGTCCAATACCGGAGCGAAACTTATATCAACACCGCACGCTCGTAATTCCGCTGCCATAATCAAACCACCTGCGGCAGCGCCCATCAGTCCTTTTTGATAGTCCCTATCAAACAACATCCCATATTGCTGAGCAGCAGGTAACAAAACAAAAGCATCTTTAAATCGTTGAACCCGGCCACCTTCCTGATCGACAGCCACAATTAATTCAGGTGTTTTAATCGCCTTTATTGAGTTGACTAGATTAACTAACTGAGCTCGATCTTGGTAATTTCGCGCGAACAAAATCACACCGCCCACCATACTATGCTTCAGCCGACGACAGTCTTCCTGGTTAAGCTCTAGGCCTTCTACATCGATCATTAAGCAAGTCATTCTATTGTATTTCTCAATTACTCATTTTTACGTTTAAACTAAAAAAACCACTTCACACGACATGGCTGTCATCACTTTCGACTATATCAATCGACTCTCCAACAAAGACCCTATCAAATAAATCGACCACATCAGCATTACGCATTTTGATACAACCGTGTGAATTTGGAGTCTGCATTTGGTGAGAGTCAGGACAGCCGTGAATATAAATAAAGCGGCGCATGGTATCGCACTCACCTAAGCGGTTTCGACCAACTTCACGACCCGAGAGCCACAATATTCTCGTCAAAATCCAATCTCTAGGGTTTCCTTCCAGCTGAGATTGCTGCTCTAAAACCCGACTGTAAATCTCTCCCGTTTGCCGGCGCGCGACAAAAACAGCGTTTAAAGGTGCTCCGGCGCCAATTTTTGCCCGAATAATGTGAGCACCGAGCGGAGTACACTCGCTGCCTATCTTCTGGCCCACGCCATTTAATGCTGTCGAAATTGGGTACGTAGACTTTAAATTTGAACCATCATAGAGTTTCAGCACTTGCTTATTTATATCGACAAGCAATGGCATATTAACCTACGCTGGTAATCTTGGTTTTAAGGTGATCTAACAACTCGTCAGATGTTTCTTCTATCAACTCTAAAACATTGCTAAACCCATCAACCTTGCCATAATAAGGATCGGGTACATCTAACGTATTTGACGTAGAATTAAATTTCAAAAAATAATCTAAGTTTATACTTTCACTATACCCTTTAACCTTTTGAATATTAAGTAAATTTTCCTTATCCATTGCGAGTATATAGTTAAACTCTTCAAAATCTGACGCGCATATTTGACGCGCATAGATGCCGCTCATATCGTAGCCATTTTTTTCTGCTATTTGTATCGATCGCTCGTCAGGAGGGCTACCTATATGCCAGCTACCAGTACCCGCTGAATCAACTTGTATCGCATGCTGCAACCCCATATCGCGAACTTTACTACGAAGCACAGCATGTGCTGTAGGCGAACGGCAAATATTGCCTAAACACACGAATAGCACTTTTATTATCGGTTTAACTTGATCCAAAGCGACAAACTACAAGCGGTTTGCGAACAGCTCCCTCGCGATTGCTAGGTCTTTAGGGGTGTCGACGCCGATCGAGTTGCCCTCCTCTACGCGACAAACCTTTATTTTGCTGCCAGCTGATAGAATGCGTAATTGTTCTAGTGCCTCTAAATCTTCGAGCATCGACACAGGTAAGTTTGGCCACTCGCGCAGAAACGATACCCGATACCCATATATCCCTAAATGCCGCATAGCAGAGGTATACGCTTCAGTAGGTTTAGCGCCTCGAACCGCCGGTATGGGTGCTCTAGAAAAGTACAACGCATTATCTGCATTATCCACTACAACCTTTACTACATTAGAATCAAGATACTCAGCGACCGAATCTATTTGAGTCGCAGCCGTTGAGACGCCTGCGTCGTTTTCTCCGTCTAGCAGCACGCCTGCAACATTGTTAATCGTAGTTGGCTCAATAAACGGCTCGTCCCCCTGGACACTAACCACTACTCGATCCGGTTCCCAGCGTTCACTAGTAAATACCTCAGCTATCCGATCAGTGCCAGACTTATGACTTGAGTCGGTCAAAATTGCTTCGCCACCAAACTCCTCAACTACTTGCAGAATCTCATGACTATCAGTTGCTATAACAACAACTTCTGCGTCACTTAGTACAGCGCGCTCGTATACACGCTGAATCATTGGCATACCATGTAAATCCGCCAACACCTTACCAGGCAGTCGGGTCGACTCCCAACGCGCGGGTATAACTACATCAAATGGCATCTCTATTTAACTCTGGAATATATCTTTTCTATAACGTAAGACTATCTCAGCTATCACCCTCGAGTTTTCTCGCCTCTTCAGGCAGCATGACAGGGATTCCATCTCGCACCGGATACGCGAGCCCTGCTTTTACGCTGACCAGTTCATCTGCCTCTGCATCATATCTTAGAGGTCCCAATGTAACCGGACAGACTAAAATATCTAACAACTCTCGATCGATCATTACTTTCACTT
>ERZ887942.1606-NODE-1606-length-15221-cov-12.543584_pt1 | contig 15221 bp, 9 predicted proteins | sample MGYA00521099_ERZ887942 | MGnify/ENA primary metagenome ERZ887942 (study PRJEB32303, sample SAMEA104408605) | aquatic metagenome | biome: Brackish water; feature: Pelagic; material: water | place: Baltic Sea | collected 2014-06-07T06:48:00 | depth 16,251 m ... | reverse complement strand
TGCTGCCTATAAGAACGCGAAGGAATACGAGAAACGCGTCCAATGGGGACCATTCGAAGGCAGCAGGCAGCTTGAGGAAGACGAGAAATAGGCTCTGAAGCTGACACACCAGACTTGGATTTAGGGAGTTAGAGACGTCAAAGGCAAGATAAGTCGGCATTTCGTTTTTTGTTCGGAAAATGATCCCGAGGGAGGCAATCTTCGGACTCGAACCGCCGGCATCGTTAAGTTTTCGACGATGACAGAACCCTCGGCCACGAATACACGTGACCAAGGGTTTGTGGTTCGGATTGAGACCAAAAGCTCCCCGATCCGTACTCTATGCGAACACCGGGTCTTGTTGAGGTAGGTGCATAATGCATAAACAACTTACGTCGATCGCAGAAGGTTGAATTCCACTGCTGGAAACCCATTTCAGGCATTCCAGAGCCCAAATGTGAACGCAAGAAGCCATGGCCGGATGGCATGGAGCGAGCTCGATACTACCAGTCGCTCCTTGACTCAGGAGAAGTACAAACGAGAGCCGAGTTGGCTCGAGTCCTGGGAGTCAGTCGATCTCGCGTGACGCAGGTACTAAACCGATTGAAGCGGGCGTAACCAATTCGTTATTGAGTTTTCACCGTTTCCGATGATCTGCTTCATTAGCTCAATCACGCTGTGCCCGGGTGGGGATTGCGTGAAACGCCTGAATTAGCACCACCGACTTCTCGCGCCAAAATGCGTAGATTCAAGGGAACTCTGGAGGTTTGAGATTCCGCGAATCCACTTCGGTTTGTCCATCCTAAACAGATTGCTGCTAAGTTGCAGCGGTCTCAAAGCTCAAGGTCGATAATCTGACCGAAACTCATGAACGGGATGGGGTCTGAGACGACCTAGAGCTCGAAGTGACGGTCTCCGCCATTGCATAGGTGAGGCAAATCGCAAAGAAACACAGCAAACCCGATCATGCTTCCGGGAAATCTCGGAAAATGTCAAAGATTCCGCGTAAGATTTGGAGCGAGTCGGTAGCGGACCGGTGAGGAGTAAAAATGGAGCCAGATTCCGATCTGCAAAACGAACATCCTCACACGCATGAGACCTGATTGCGGCTATGGATCCAGCACGGGCCGAGTCTGCACGAGTTTGGCCGTTCGTGCTGCCCGAAACCACATCAAGTGGACGAACCGTTGCAGGAGGGCAGCGCCGCTGCCGTACGCAAATTTTCGTCGCTCGATGATCACTCGACCACCTAAACTCTACGAGAAAGACCTATGAAGCTAAATCGACGGACTTTCATTGGCTCTGGTGGAGCAGCTCTTGCGCTGCCGGCGCTTGAGTGTTTTGGCGCACCTGCGTCTCCTTCAGCAGCCGCAACCCGCTGTTTAATTGTTGGAAACCCCTTTGGGATGCACCCCCAAAACTTCTTTCCGAAGTCTTTTGGTAGAAGTCCAAAGTTGCCATTCACGCTTCAGCCGTTGCAGTGGTTGAACGATCGCCTGACCGTGATCTCGAACACCGACCATGACATGGGCAACGGCCATGGAAAAGAAGTGTCGTTCCTGAGCGGTATCTTGCCCAGCGAAGCCAATGCCTATGCGGAAAAGAATATCAGTTTCGACCAGGTGCTCGCCCGCTACCTGGGCAGCGATGTCCGTTATCCGTCGATCCACGTGGGCCTAAAAGGTGGCATCCAGATGAGCTGGACGGCTAACGGGACGATCGCGCCCGTGACCACCGATCCCAAACAGCTCTACGCCAACTTGTTCACAACGCTTGATGCCAAAGCGAAGGCCAGGCAGGTCACAGAGATCAATCGCAATCAGAGCGTCCTGGAAAACGTGGCAGACCAGCTTACCGATCTGAAGAAGTCGGCGAGCCAATTCGACCGTGACCGTCTGGACCAGTTTCAGACATCGATCCGCGAGTTTGAACAATCGCTCGAAAAGCGTGGGCATTGGGTCGATCGAGACAAGCCCGCCTACGACCTCTCGGCCCACTATTCAAATGGCGAACACCTCATTCACAATGACTATGAGGCGATATTCGACATGATTACGTACGCATTCGAAACCAACCTCACTCGCATCGCGACGGTCGCCTTTCCGCGAACCCTGGAGTACACGGATATCGATGGGGTTTCCCGTGGCTATCACAGTGTCACGCACAACGGAAAGTCCAGAGATATCGTTAACGAGCTGTTGGCCATTGAAAGATTCCAAATTGAACACCTCTCGCGCTGCTTAAAGAAGCTTGACGCGATACCTGACCCTCACCAAGACGGCTCGATGCTCGACCACACTGTTGTCCTTTTTGGTAGCGGCATGGGCTACGGTGGAACTCATAGCTGCAAGAAGCTACCGATCCTGGTCGCAGGCGGCGGCTTGAAACATCTAGGACATGTGAATGTCCGTATCAATGGAAAGAACATGCCACTGTGCAACCTGTTTCTCACGCTCATCCAGCACTTTGGTATCGAACGTGACACGTTCAATGTCAGTACGGGTACCTTCAACTTTGGCTGAGGATAAAGCAATGAAACGGTTCTGCACCCTATTGGCACTATTCGCATTGCTGGCTTCGCTCGTACTCTCCGGAGTCACACGCGCGTCCGAGCAATTACTGCGAACGCACTGTTTCCAGTGTCACAACAAGGAAGAGTCAAACGGTGACTTCGAGATCAATGCATTGGGTTTGCACCCGACGGCTGAGACAATCGGAATGTGGACCGACGCGCTCGATCTCGTTTTGGCCGGGGAGATGCCGCCCAGCGAAGACAGCGAGTTGAATGAGGCTGACCGGAAGCTGCTTGTGGATTATTTCACGAAGCAAGTTGCTGCGTTCAATTCGCCGATGACACGTTCACCCATGCGGCGACTCAACAACCGAGAGTTTGCCGCAAGTGTCCGCGACACGCTGCTGCTGGATAAGCTACCGCCGAATTTTGATTCGGGTGATCTGCTGGCGGATAATCGTCATGAAGGCTTTGACAACGCGGTCGCCACGCTCGGCATTAGCCGCTACCACATGGAAAAGTATGCTGCGTCGCTTCGGAAGGTGCTTGACGCCACCATTCTTTCGGGCGACCAGCCGAGACGAAAGAAGGTCCGCATTCCCGCAAAGAGAATCGTTGATAAACTGCTTATCGGAAACACTGGCGATATCAATAAAAGTCTCAATTGGGAAGCCGAAGTTAACGGAAAAGAGTGTGTCAGCTTTGGGGACCCGCAGGTCGGGAAGCGATTCCGCGGTTTCGACAGCGTTTCGCTGACGGGAAACTATTCCATCACGGTCAGAGCGGCCGGTGTCGACCGGACTCGATACGATACCAGTGGCAGTGGATTTTACAGTGGGGACATGATCCGGTTGCTGGTGAAATTGGGGGCGCATGAACATGTCTTCGAATTGCCCGATGAAGAGCTCGCGGAGATTACTCTGCACGAGTGGCTTGCCGACGGAAGCCAACTGTCACTGCACCATCCGACAGACGCACATCGCATGCTTCACAATGGCGGCTTCAAGCACCAAGCCATCCTGGAAGGAGAGTATCTGGAAAAGAACAATCCGGGAAAGTGGAAGCGACTGTTTGAGGAGCGATACCAGCAAATGACGGGAGGCAAGCCCTCAACGAAGCATGACAGAGATCCTTACGAGTCAAAATACTGGCGTTACCTATGGCGGGGAGCGCGTCCGGCAATTTACAGCGTCGAAATTGACGGGCCCACCTTCGAATCCTGGCCACCCAAACGACACATCGCTCTCGTTGGCGCGAATCCCAAAATCGAAAATGCCCACGACATACTCGCGCCCATCGCACGCCGGGCCTGGAAGCGAAATCTCAAGCCGGGTGAACTGGACTCGATCGTGGCTTTTGTCGAAACGTCTGCAGAGAGCATGGGGACGATCGAAGCGTTCAAGGAAGGCATTCTTGCAATCATGTTGTCGCCTCGCTTTTTGATGGTGAACGATAATAGTCTGAACACGAACGACTCTTTGGCGACCAGGATCAGTTACTTCCTGAAAGGCACTCTGCCGTCTCAATCGTTGCGAGCAGAAGTGGCACGCGGCGGATACGGTGGCCACGAAAAAATCCTCCAGCAGTTGCTGAGCGAGAACGCTCAAGGTGGAATGGACGTTTTCCTGGGCGAGTTCCCATACTCGTGGCTCAAGCTGGCAGACATCAACTTCATGGCGCCCGACCCAAAGCGGTTTCACTTCTACGATCGCAAGCAACTGGGCGAAGACATGAAGAACGAGGCCCTCGCATTTTTCCGCCATGTCGTCACAGAGAATCTCCCGGTGACCGAATTGCTCTCGGCCGACTACAGTTTTGTTAACGCAGACTTAGCGCGGATCTATGGTCTTGACGATGTCCCGATGGATTCGCGACTGCGAAAGTACACGTTCACCGATGGTCGCCGAGGTGGGCTACTGGGCATGGGCGCATTCCTTACCTCAACTGCGGATACACAGACGACTTCACCCATCCATCGGGCGGTCTACGTGATGGAGACTTTGATGGGAATCCACCCGTCCCCACCCCCACCGGATGTCAATACGGTCGAGCCGGATATTCGAAACGCCAAGACAATCAAAGAGGTACTCGCGGCGCATGCTTCCGACCAATCATGCGCGAGCTGTCACCAGAGTATCGACCCATGGGGATACGCATTTGAGAACTTCGATCCGTCGGGCGCATGGAGAGATCTTTACGTATCTGGAGCACGGGAGATTCCGATCGATGCGAGCTCCAATTTTCGTAATGGCACAGGATACAAGAACATATCTGAATTCAGAGAGTTGGTCTTGTCGGATGCCAATCGTGATCGTTTTGTTCGCAGCTTTGTCTCAAAACTGCTGACCTATACGAACGGCACAGAGCCCGGCGCCTCCGACTACGGAGAGATCAACAAGATCCTGCAAGTCTCCGCCGAGCACGACTATCGAATGATGGAAACGATCGCCGCTGTCATCGATAGTCCACTGTTCCGACAAAACTAGGCAACCGATTTATCAAAGGTACGCACAACGTGCCGTACGTTGTAGACCTTTAAACGCTGGTGGCGGATTGGCGGAGAAAATCACGGCGTCGGAACGCCGCACGGGATACAACAATCACTGATGCGCCTGGCTGTGTAGCCGGACGAAGGTCATGTGGGAAAAATGTCGTTTAAACAATCGAACGGAATGATCAAGGAAAAACAGCAAACATTTGGCTGCGCGTGGGTGTTGACGGTCTGCTTCTGCGGCGGAGGCGCCTTGGCGGAGCAAACACCCTGGCCGATCCACACCATCGATCCTTCAACACAGACGCGCCGCGGGGCGGACGGCATCCGATTGGCGGACGCGAACGGGGACGGCCTGCTCGACACCGTCACGGGCTGGGAGCAGGGCAACGCGATCCGTGTGTGTCTGAACCCCGGCGTTCAACGCGTGACGGAACACTGGCCCGCCGTGACGGTGGGTGAGGTCGCCAGCGCCGAGGACGCCGTGTTCGCGGACCTGGACGGGGACGGGGCGCTGGACGTGGTTTCGTCGTGCGAGGGCAAGACGATGCAGATGTTTGCGCACTGGGCGCCGAAGCGGGCGTCGCGGTACCTCGACGCGTCTGCCTGGAAGACCGAATCGTTCCCGGTGGCCAAAGGGGTGTCGCGATGGATGTTCGCGTTGCCCATGGACGTCGACGGCCAACACGGCGTGGACCTGGTCGTGGGTTCGAAATCACCCAACGGCATGATCGGCTTGCTGATCGCGCCGAAGAACCCACGCGATCTCGACGCCTGGAAGCTGGGCAAGCTCTACACCGCGGGCTGGATCATGAACACCCAGACGCACGATTTCGATCAGGACGGCGACCTGGACATCGTCACGGTGGACCGCAAGGGGGATCGTTCGGGCATCCTTTGGCTGGAGAATCCCGGAGTCGATCGTGCCGCCGACGCGAAGGCCTGGGTCGAGCATCGCATCGGTCCGATCGGCTACGAGCCCCTGTTCATGGACATCGCCGACCTCGATTCCGATGGCCGCCTGGACGTGGTCACGAGCACCCGCAACGACGTGATCCGGTGGATGCGCCGCGAAGCCGGTCCTAACAAGTGGACGACGCGCGACATCCCCAATCCGTTCGGCGTGTTCGCGGGCAAAAGCGTGCGAGTGGCGGACATCGACCTGGACGGCCAGCTCGACCTGGTCCACACCACCAACACCAACGTCAAAAAAGCAGACAAGACCAAGGTGGCGGTGGCGTGGATGAGCTACGGCCCGGAAGGCGTGGACGGCGCTTGGGCATCCCACGCCATCTCACCGCCCGGCGGCGCCAAGTACGACCTGATCCAACTGGTGGACCTTGACGGCGACGGAGACCTGGACCTGATGTGCTGCGAGGAACACGCCCAGCTGGGCGTGTTCTGGTACGAGAACCCCACACGGTGAATCGGATCGTGATGAAGAAGTTGATCGTGATAGACTCAGTCGAATTCGGAAACCAAGACCGCTCGGAAAATCGCTAGAACTTATGAACAAACACACCGGCCAGAGTGCCCACAATCCGAAACGCGATTCACGCAGGAAATTCATAAAAACGACCTCCGGCGTCTTGGCGACGAGCGCCGCGATATCGCCGGCGATTGCATGGTCGGGGCTGACGACGGCAGACCGCGGTCGCGTCTTGATCGTCGTTGGTCCCAGTAATCATAAGCCGGGGACGCACGAGGTCGCCGCTAGCGGACGATTGATGAAACATAGCCTTGAGAGCATAGAGAATCTCTCGGGTGTCAAGGCAGATGTCGTTTTAGGCTGGCCAGATAAGTCTCTGCGGGACGCGGCGTCGACGATCGTTTTTATCGGCGACATGTTTCCTGCCAATCGGCTCCCCAACCCAAAACAGAACCTTGCCGATCTGGAAGTGATGATGGACCGGGGAGCCGGAATCGTGTGCGTTCACTACGCGACCGGAGTCCGTCGTGAAGATGTGCTGTCCGATGGTAGTCATCCATTGCTGCGCTGGATGGGTGGTTACTTTGCACACAGTTCTTGCCCGCATCATCAATCGATTGCCAGGGTTTTTCCCAAAGCGACCATCACGCCCGCTGCACTCGAGCATCCGGTCACACGTGGGTGTGAAGAATTCTCGTTGCATGACGAGCCCTATATCAACAATTACTTTGGCCCAGACGGAAATCAACTCGCCCCGAATGTAACCACGCTAGCCACATCGATGCTTCCTCCTGAAGCGCCAAAGCTTGAGTCCGTCGCGTGGTCCGTTGAAAGGCCTGATGGTGGTCGAGGATTCGGCATCGTCATGCCGCACTTTTACAAAAACTGGCGAGTAGATGAACTGCGAAGGCTCATCCTAAATGGCATCGTCTGGACTGGTGGGATCGATGTCCCTAGGGATGGCGTAACAACGAAAGCACCGGAGCTCGCGGATTTCAATCCAGAATCCGTTGAGGTCATAAAACGCTGATCAAGATCCCCAATGTCAATACCGAGACTTCGCTCACGCTAGACTTGCTCGAGCTATCTCCGTTGATCAAACTCAATCCGCCAAACGTTCCATCACGACCGAAGTACAACATCATGAGACTTGCTTGTCTGAATTCGATCATTGCGATTGCATTGATCGCCGGTAGTGTTGCGATCACCAACGCCGCTGATTCAACTTCGGATCGCCCAAACATCTTGTTCTGTTTTGCCGATGATTGGGGATGGCCGCACGCTGGAGTGTATGGCGACCCCGTTGTCAAGACGCCCGCTTTTGATCGACTCGCAAAGGAAGGGGTGTTATTCAATCACGCGTTCATTTCGTCGCCATCATGCACGCCGTCTCGGAACGCCGTTCTCACCGGCCAACAATTCTTTCGTCTCGGCACGGGTGCCAATCTTTATGGGGCACTCGACGTCAAGCACCCCACGTTCGTCAACTTGCTCGAAGAGGCGGGCTACCAAACGGGGCACTGGAGAAAAGCGTGGGGACCGGGCAAGTTCGCCGAGGGCGGCTACAAGTCTCACCCGTGCGGTAAGCAACAGAATTTTACGCAGTTCGTGACGGGGCGCGATTCGAGCAAGCCGTTTTGCTTCTGGTTCGGCACTTCCGATCCTCATCGGGGGTACAAGAAAGGAACCGGACTGCAGAGCGGAATGAACATCGACAAGGTTCCGGTACCGGATTTTTATCCGGACGTTGAGGAAGTTCGCAGCGACATTGCGGATTACTACTTCGAAGTCCAGCGATGGGACAGTGATGTGATGGCGGCACTCAAGCTGCTTCAGGAAGCGGGTGAGCTCGAGAACACAATCGTCGTCATGTCTGGCGACCACGGAATGCCTTTCCCAAGATGCAAAGGCAATCTCTATGACTGGGGCAGTCGTGTTCCGCTTGCGATACGATGGGGAAAAGAGATTCCAAATCCGGGACGAACCGTCACTGATTTCGTTTCCACGACTGATTTGGCACCGACGTTTTTGGAAGCCGCTGGAATTGACGTGCCCGAGGCGATGTCCGGTCGGTCGCTTGTCTCGATCTTGAAAAGTGAGAAAGACGGTCGCTTAGAAGCCGACCGCAATGCGGTCGTCTATGGCCGCGAGCGACACACCGATTGCCAACAGGACAGCGACGACGGATACCCGTCCCGCGCGATCCGCACGGACGATTATCTCTACGTTCGAAATTATGCTCCGCATCGATGGCCAGCGGGAACGCCAAACTACGCGACCGCCTACAAGAAGAACGCTTGGCTCGGGGACTGCGACAACGGGCCGACGAAGTCTTATCTGTGGGCCAATCGCGATTCGAGTCCAATGATGCAGCGTCTGTATCAGCTCAACTTCGGCAAGCGGCCTGCAGACGAACTTTACGTGCTTGCAGACGATCCGAATCAGGTGAAGAACCTGGCGAATGACCCGAAGTTCGCCTCCATTAAAAGCAAGATCGCCGATCAGCTTACGGGCGCTTTGATTCAACTGAATGACCCTCGTGAGACAAACGCCGCAATCAAATTCGACGACTACCCCTATACTGGTGGCGTGCCGACGTATCCGGGGGACGAGGCAGTTGATCTATATCGCGATGACCGATGAAGATCGAGACAGCTGTTCTTGAATACTGCAAGTTAGGTGGTGCCGCAACAATGATGTTCAATGTCAAAAGAACGGTGAACGCCCTTATGCTGTCGGTCGTGTGGTTCGGCCTGATCGTACTTGGCGCCTTCAACGCCAGCGCCAACGAGCGTCCGAACATTCTCTGGTTTGTGATCGACGACATGTCGGCAAACTTTTCGTGCTACGGCGAGACGACAGTTCAGACGCCGCATGTGGATCAACTGGCAAAAGACGGCCTGCGATTCACGCGCGCTTATGCGACGTCGCCGGTTTGTTCGACTTTCCGGTCAGCCATGATCACGGGGATGTATCAGACCTCGATCGGAGCGCACCACCATCGAAGTGGACGCGGTGAGCATCGCATCACGTTACCCAGCGGTGTCCGGCCCGTTCCCTCGCTATTTCAGGAAGCGGGCTACTACACCTGCATCGGTAGCGGCCTGCAAGAGCTTGATTTCCGGTCCCAGCCGTTCAGCTCACGCACCAAGAGTCGACTGGGCAAGACCGATTACAACTTCGACTGGGAGAAATCGATCTACGACAGTCATGATTGGTCCGAGCGCAAGGACGGACAACCGTTTTTCATGCAGGTACAGCTTCACGGTGGCAAGCTTCGGGGTGCGTCTGAGGCTCATTACGAAGAATTCGACAAACAGGCCAAAGCTGTCTTCGGCTATGTCACGGATCCCAGCAGCGTCGCTCTTCCTCCCTACTACCCTCGTGATCCAGTCCTGTTGAAGGACTGGTCGACTTACCTGGACAGTGTGCGGATTACTGACCACCACGTCGGGTTGGTCATGAAGCGATTGAAGCAAGAACGTATCCTGAACAACACTCTTGTTGTCTTCTTTACCGATCACGGCATCAGCCACGCGCGTGGCAAGCAGTTTCTCTACGACGAGGGTGCGCATATCCCGTTGATCGTACGCGGGCCGGGGATCAAAGGCGGCGCAACGCGGACCGATCTAGTCGAGCACATCGACGTGGCCGCATTCTCGCTCGCCGCAGCGGGAATTAAGGTCCCCGAACAGATGCAGGGGCAGGATATTCTTGCGCAGGACTTCAAACCAAAACAAGCGGTCTTCGCGGCGCGTGACCGCTGCGGCGAGGCGGCCGATCGCATCCGCTCGGTGCGCACCGAAGACTACCTCTATGTCAGGAACTTTTTCCCCCAGCGTCCTCTTCTGATGCCGAGCACCTACAAGGACGGCAAACTCATTATCAAACGACTGCGCGAGCTGCATGCGCAGGACGCACTTAGCCTGCTCGCAGAGAAACTACTCTTTGCTCCCACGCGGGCGTCTGAAGAGCTCTATCTTTATGGCCAAGACATCTGGCAGACGAAAAACCTCGCCGAAGACGTCCGCCACACCGAAGCACTCGCACAACATCGCCAGCGTCTGGACGAATGGATCGAAGAAACCGGAGACCCCGGTTCCGAGACGGCCGAGATTTATGCTCTGGAAATCGAAGACCAGATGAAGTCAACGAAAAACAAAGCCTCTCGCGAAGCCTACCGCGAGAACGCCGAAATCTACAAACGTTGGGCTCGTGATGGGAAGTAAACTTCCTGATCCGCATGAGACCTTCCTGCGGCTTTGGACACTGCACGAGCCGAGCCTGCGCGCGTTTGTGCGATCTTGCTGCCCAAAGGCACAGGAAGTGGATGACGTGATGCAAGAGGTCAGCGTTGCCGCCCTGCGCAAGTTTTCGACGCTCGATGATCATACTGCGTTCGGTGCGTGGGCTTGTTTGATCGCCCGTTATGAATTGCTTTCTGCGCGGCGGCGATTCGCCCGGGATCGTCTGGTGCTCGCGGAGGATATCGTTGAACTTTTGGCAGAAGAAGGCGCCGACGAATTACCGTTGCGACAGCAACAACTCAACGCACTCGACGATTGCATTGCGAAGCTACCGCGTGAGCGTCGCGAGCTGGCGCTGGCGGCGTATGCGAATGACACAACGATTCGTGAGTTGGCTGCTCGGCTAAAGCGAACCGAAGGTTCTCTCTATCAACTCCTTTCGCGCATCCGCAAGGCGTTGCATCAATGTATGGAAAGTGCTCTTCCGGAAGCTAGATCATGAAAGACGACGAGATCAACCTGTTGCACCGATACCTGGATGGTGCCATCACTCCCGAAGAACTCGGTCAGCTAGAGAACTTGCTGCGCACCAACTCCGATGCTCGTGCCACGTTGCGTTCGCTCGCGACGATCGACGCGAAGTGGCAGCAGCTCCTGGCCGACGATTCGGTGGGCACGCCGCCCGAACGCGAGTCCGTTTCGCGGATCACGAAACGGGCGATTCCATTGTGGCTGGCCTTGAGCGCCCTTGCCGCTTCGTTGATCTTTGGTGCATTCGGCTGGTTTCGCACACCTGGACAGCAAGCCACGCAGATCGAGCGTGGTATCGCCAGAGTCATCCGAGTCGAAGGGCAAAACAGCGTTGGAAAGGACGGCATCGTTGCAAGCGGGACCGAGCTGTACCCCGGCGACGAGTTGGTGATGCCACAAGGTTTGATCGAACTTGCGTTTCGCGAAACAGGTGTGCATGTGATCGCAACGGGGCCACTCAGGTTAACGCTGGACAGCCACCAAGGTGTTTCGTTGCTCCAGGGACAGGTCAAGCTCGTTGTCCCGCCACAAGGCATCGGGTTTGTGGTGAATACGGCTCAAGGAAAGTTCGTCGACCTGGGAACCAGTTTTGTTGTCTCGGCGAATGCCAACGGCTCCGAGGTGCTTGTGCTCGACGGGCAGATCTCGGTGGGCGATCACGATGACGCGTCAGGAGACTTGATGCATGAAGGCGATTTCGCCAAGTTCGATCAAAAGGGCGAACTTGAGAAGCTAAAACACGTCAGCTTGTCCCAGGCGTTTCCCGAGCTTTCACTCCGCGCAACCAATCCCGGCGACGGCTCGCTGCAGGGCATGATTCTCGGGTACGACAAATCGACTGAGATCAACAACAAAGGTCTCAGGAAGGACATCATCGCCCGCAGTCTTCTGCCGCTGATCCACACCGGGTTCCAGGACCACAATTGTCTGGAAGCCCTCAAGCGAGGTGAGCAACTGAGTTTTCACGGTATCGCAGGGGCCTTTCACAAATTCCCCGACCGTGCCGGGCTGACACCCTATTCATCAGAAGACGGCTGGATGACGTGGTACCACGGACAGGTCATACCGCCTCGTTCAGGGCGTTATCGATTCTGGGGCTACGCAGATAATCACTTGCTCCTTGCAATCAACGGAAAACCTGTCTTTGAAGGATCGCGACGCAATTCTTCGTTCAAGGAACTCGGGATACAGCGATCTGACAACCCTGCTTTTCCGTGTTTGATTGCGTCGGCCGGTTTCGCCTGCGGTGAATGGATTGAGCTGGAGCGGGGGCCAGTGCAACTTGATATCCTGTTTGGAGAGATCGGAGGCGACAACACTTCCGGCCTGCTACTTGTTGAACGCGAAGGCGAGCAATACGAACAAACATTCTGGGGCCAGCCGAAGTGGCCAATCTTCTTAAACGAAAATCCAAGTGAGGATGAGTCGGCTGAATTCGAGCGGTTGGTCAATTATTTGGAACAGAAGACGATGGGATCGTTTTCTATCTCGGAAGATGCCGTCTGGAAAGTGGCGCCGTGAAGTGGTTCAGTGAAGCGATCCAGGATCGATCCGGTGTCGCGTCCTTTAGTCGGGGGGCAGATCAAATTGAATGACAGCCGTTTTCTATTCACTCCATACATGCTTGTTAAGGACAGAAGATCTATGAGACTTAATTACGCTTTGCTCCTCCTGCCCATTGTTGGTCTTGCTTGCCTGTCGGCCAAGGCAAATGCCGAACCTGGACGACCACCGAACCTCATTTTCTTTTTGGTCGATGACATGGGCTGGACGGACGGGGGCGTCTTTGGTTCCGACTACTACGAGACGCCGAACATCGATGCCTTCGCCAAACAAGCGATGCGCTTCACAAATGCTTATGCACATCCACTCTGCTCGCCCAGTCGGGCCTCCATCATGACGGGGCAGGAGGAGTCGCGGCACGGCATCCTTTCCGCCCATGGACATCAGGAGCCAGAGCCGTGGGGTCCGCAGGTTTATCAGCCTGCCACATCCAACCATGAATTCCTGCTCACCAAGAGCCGTCGTTTCCTGGATCCGGAGGCGACGACTCTGGCCGAAGCCTTTCTGGCCGCCGGCTACCGCACCGCTCACATGGGAAAATGGCACCTTGGTCTGACTCAAGAACACTGGCCGGACAAGCACGGCTTCGAGGTCACGTTTCATTCTGCACCTGATACCGGACCTCCTGGCAGTACCTATTTCTCGCCGCACGGGGTTCATCCTGATGGAACGCCAAGTGGCGCCCATCCTGTCGGCAATATCGTTGATGGGCCCAAGGGCGAGCACATTGACGACCGGCTCGGTACTGAGGCCATCAATTACATCACCGAGCATCAAAACGAACCGTTCTATCTAAATCTCTGGATGTACGACTGTCACGGCCCTTGGGAAGCGAAGCTCGATCTGATTGAGAAGTTCGCTCAAAAAGAGACACTGCCAGATGGTCACACGAATCCGGTTTACGCGGCGATGCTCAAGACGATGGATGACAACTTCGGACGTGTGATGACGGCGCTCGATGAACTCGGTATCGCCGACAACACCATTGTTGTTTTCTTCTCGGACAATGGTGGCAACACCCACAGCATGGGCGAGAGCGAACAAAAGAAGAAGATGGCTAACCCAAAGAGCAAGACTTACGGCTACACGAAGATTTACAACGACTACGCTGGTGTGCAGTATCCGACGAAGAATCTCGGTCTGCGCGATGGAAAAGGATCGCTCTATGAAGGCGGCGAACGTGTTCCACTGATGGTCCGGTGGCCCAAAAAGATTCCGGCTGGTTCTGTGAGTGATAACGTCGTAAATAACATTGACCTCTATCCGACCCTGCTTGAACTGACCGGCCACACCAAGCCTGACAATCATGTCATCGATGGAAAATCCTTTGCCAAGGTTCTCACCGAGGGCGCCAGAGGGAACCAGCGAACGAGCGTGAGCTATTTCCCATATCACGGCGGGGGGATTTCGGTGCGCGACGGCGATTGGAAATTGATCCAACACTACACTCGCAAACCGGACAGCTACGATGGCCTCGTCGAACTATTTAATTTGAAAGACGATCTCGGTGAATCGAAAAACCTCGCCGATGAAATGCCGGAGAAAGTGGCCGAGTTCAATGAACTCATCGAGGCGCACTTTAAACGCACAGGCGGCCTTCCCCCGAAACCCAATCCAGACTTTCAACCAAGAACAACCGCGCCTACGAAGTCCAGGAGCCCAACTCATGGATTGGTTCCCAAACAATGCCGTATCGAGTCGATCGACGGCGGCATTCGCGTGATTGCCCAGGGAAAGAATCCGTTCCTTGGAACGGCTCAAGCGAAACTTGAGGGACCGATCACGTTGCACCTGCAAGCTCGGGGCATCGACGGCAAACGCGGCCAAGGACGAGTTCAGTGGCGAACCCAGGAACAGACAGAGTTCCCTGCAACTGGTCAGACAATCGACTTCGAAGTTCCTGAGGCGACGTCCTGGCAGGAGATCACTGTGCAGGTACCAGTCGAGGGACGAAGTGGCTTGCTTCGCCTGCATGTCCCAGCCGAGGACGGTCTCGAGATCCAATCGATCCGCTGGAAAACAGAAGATGAGAAACTGATCGAATGGGATTTCTCAGAGAACGACTGAAAGATGTAGCAAATCAACCCAAGCAAAGGAATTTACAGTTTGAAAACCATCATCTTATGTTTACTAGCAACGTTATCCACGAATGCGTGGGCGGGGGATTCTGGTTTTGCACCAATCTTTAATGACGGCGCGGTCAGTTGAACTTTTTGCGGGAGCCATCGCTACGTGGAATCTGGAAACAGCAAGCATGGTCAAGTCTCTTTCCCACCCAGTTGTTAACCGATGAAGCTTCGGTCAGATTGCTGAAAAGCTCCCCGATCCGTACTCTATGCGAACATCTGGACTTGTTGAGGTAGGTGCTTACTGTATCAACAACTTACGTCGATCTCCGAAGGTTGAATTCCACTGTTGGAAACCCGTTTCAGGCATTCCTAAGCCGGAAAAGCCACCTAAAAGACCGAA
>ERZ887942.1605-NODE-1605-length-15222-cov-6.294323_pt1 | contig 15222 bp, 13 predicted proteins | sample MGYA00521099_ERZ887942 | MGnify/ENA primary metagenome ERZ887942 (study PRJEB32303, sample SAMEA104408605) | aquatic metagenome | biome: Brackish water; feature: Pelagic; material: water | place: Baltic Sea | collected 2014-06-07T06:48:00 | depth 16,251 m ... | reverse complement strand
GATGAAGTCCTTTACACCTGCGGATGAAACCAACGCCTGATTCGAAGAATCCATCACTTCAGTGATCAACTGACTGTTTCGGGACGTTTCGCCGCTTTTTTCAGCCGCTTTGCGAAAAATTCTGCGCAACAGCAGTAAAATCATGACGGTCTGTGAATCTACTTCCTCAGCATCAGCGTCTTCCCCTGCTTCACTCAGTAAAATAATGTTGTCGCGCGTTTCCGAGTGAAGGGCCGCCAGATTCTCGATTTCCAGCGGATTTGCCTCGATCAATCTCAGCTCGAGCGAATCCAGTTCCGCGTTCAAGTCCTCAAATTCGGCCACCGTTTCCGACGTCGCATTTGGGGTGATGATATCGATGGTTGAGCCCTTCGTGACGTATTCCGCATATTCGGAAACCATGATTTTCCCCTTCGGATTCCACCCGATAAACAACTCGTTTTCGACCTTCTGTTCCAATCGCAGCAGAGGAATCCCCAGGCCGAATTGAGGCGTTGCAACTGGTTTCGGCCGGTAATCGATTGTCGAATCATCATCCGCCACGATCAGAATTTCGTCATCTGCGGCCATTACCCGATCATTGTCGGGACGTAACACCAGATCGCCGGAAGCCGTTTTAATCACCATCGGAACACCTTCTGGAAAGTGAAATGCGAGCGCTCCGAGAGTCTTGCCCGCCCACGCATCGTTTCCGTAAAAATACATTTCGCAGCCATCGAACGAGAGCAGTTCGGAATACACTGTCGACAAGCCAACTGACCGGCTCGTCTGCACCATAATCTTCGCCAAAATATCGGCGCTATCGACCACCGAAATTTGGAACGGGCAGTTTTCCTGGATGATTGAGCGCCGCTGACCATCAAAAATTTCCGCGACCACACCTAGATCATCTTCCCCATCGAGAACGCTCGCAATCGCCATAATTGTCTTGATCACCTTGGCGTCGCTCATTGCCTTGACATCTGAATTGGATGAGTCTTTGGCCGTTCCTAAAACAATCACCGAACGACATTTATCAACTGCCGCGATCTTTAAATTTGTCAGAGATGATGGCGAACTTGAGCGCGTTACCACCCGCGTATTTTGCGTGTCCGGCAAAATCAGCGTCAAATAATCATCCATCTCCTCCTTATCTTTGTCTGCGAGAATCACCTTCGAATGCTCCTTGCGCAGCGCGCCATTTTTTGATCCAACGCAGTGGTGATTAAACCAATCAGCATCGAAAAAATTACCACCCCGACTGCCCCTGCGAGGATGGCTGCGATTTTGAAGCCGGTGCTCGACTTAACATCTTGCGCCATATTTCCCGGGTCTGTCATTTGCAGAAAAGTGATGTAGACCTGGCCGAAGAAACCCATTTTCCGCTCATCACTCGGCGCTTCAGACGCTCCGTAAATTCCCAAGCGAATTCCCGCCAGAAAAATCAGCCCGGCTAGAAAAACGACAAACAGACTGATGAAAATCGACTTACCGCCTTTCGCCATGAAGTTGTCAAAACGGTAGCGGAATTTCTTATTGAAGGTGGCCATGTGAGAGTAAGTGTTTAAATAATAGTGATCAAGGCAAGCTAAAGGTGAGGTTGTTCCGTTAGTGGTTTGTTAGTAAAAGCATTCAACACGGTTTTTTCGAAACGTGATTGCTTTTAATTCACGTAGAGGTTGAAATGAGTGATGCCGTTGTCTTCTCATTCAAAAGCGATCCAACAGGGTGTGATTGTCGTGCTGACCCTGTTGTTTCAGTTTGGTCTCGCCCATGCAGAAACGATCGAGCACAAAGGTGCGACTTTCTGGGTGTATCGACTCGATCTGAAAAAAGGGACGCTCCAGCTGTTTCTTGCAGAGGAAAAAGGCAAACCGCAGACTTTCAAAGACCTTGAGGCGAGGCTCAACAAACAGGGCAAGCAGCTCAAACTGGCTCTCAATTCAGGTATCTACGAGCCGACTTTTCTTTTCACCGGGCTTCACATTTCCGAAAGAAAAACGATCGTGCCGCTGACTTTGAGGGACTACGTCAAAAAACGTCCTGACGAGAATACGCCCAATGTTTTTTTAAAGCCCAATGGGGTTTTCTTCATTCGGCCGGATAAAACTGCCGGTGTTTTAGAAAGCCATGCCTACGCAAAGTCCGGCGAGAAGCCGATTCTGGCAACCCAATCGGGCCCAATGTTGCTAGGCGATGGACGAATTCATCCTGCATTCAACGAGCCATCAAAAAGTCGGCTGATCCGCAATGGAGTCGGTGTGACCAAAGACGGGACGGTCATTTTAGTGTGCTCGGATCGGACTCCCAATAAAGGGCAAATCAATCTGTATGGATTTGCCGAGCTGTTTCGCGATAAATTGAATTGCCCAAATGCGTTGTATCTCGATGGGGATATTTCCCATTATTTTCAAAGAAACGTCACCGGGCCGATTCCCGATACCAATTGGTTTGCGGGGATCCTGGCGATCGTTGAAGAGAAAAAATGAGTGGGCGCTACGCCTCCTCAACCTCCCACCCTTCGCGATATTCCTTCGTGAGAAACTGATTCGCTGCTTCGATATTGGTGACCTTCAATTTCTTCGCATTCCACTTCAATGTTTCGCCCGGAAAGCGCACTGCAATGTTGCCGAGTTGGACAGCTTCAGTCAACGGGCCCGCGTATGCAAAATTGTCGCTGATGTCAGGATTGCCAGCAAGGCAGGCGTCCACCCAGTCGTGCCAATGATGCGCTGGACCGGGATCCGGCAGCTCAACACCTGAAAAATCAGCTTCGGGATACAGCTTCGGGGTTCCCCAATGCGGAAGCAACAGGTAACCCTTTTCGCCAACCAAAAGCGAAGCAGGTTGAATCATTTCTTTTCCACTCGGCACACCTTTGAACTTCCAGTTGGGGCGGCGACCGCCATCAGACCAATGAATTTTGATCGTGTCATCGGCGGTGAACTCAGTTCCCGGAAAAACGAAATCGACAGATTCAGCATACGGCCAGACTTCATCGTTCATGCCGGAATGCGTTGCCATCACCGAAATGGGATCGGTCAAATTCATCGCGGTGTAGAGCGGATCGAGCAGGTGACAGCCATTGTCGCCCATCGAACCCGAGCCGGTGAACTGCCAATCACGCCAGGCAAAGGGATGATAAATGCGTTCGCCACCATATTCCCGATGCGGTGCAGGGCCAGTCCACACGTCCCAATTTAAAGTCTCGGGCAACACCTCGGATTTTTCCGGCGGACGAAGCAGGCCCGCGCGACCATGACCCGTTGCATCAATCCATGTGTAGACCTCCTTGATTTTCCCGATCGTTTTTTCCTGCTGCACAATCAGTTTTGTGGTGCGGTATTGAAATTCGGAATGGATCTGATTTCCCATCCGAGTGGTTGCGCCCGATTTCTTTGCCAGCGTTGCGATTTGCCGTGCTTCCCAGACCGTATGGGTGAGGGGCTTTTGGCAATAGACATGGATCCCTCGCTTCAGCGCTTCCTGGGTAATGATTGCATGGCTGTGATCCGGCACGGTGACGTTCACCGCATCAATTTTGCCATCCATCTTATCGAACAGCTCCCGCCAGTCAGAAAACTTGGGAACGCCTGGCCAGCCTTTATCAACCTTGTCGAAGCGAGTGGAGTCGACATCGCAGAACGCGACCATTTCGACCTGAGGATGCATTCCAATGGTGGACACATCTTTCCAGCCCATTCCATTACAACCGATGCCCGCAAAGCGGAGTTTTTCTTTCGCCATGTTCGTATTGTGGCGATCTTTGATCAGTCGAACAATTCCTGATTCAGGCCATGTCAGAGCTATTCAATCGACATTTCCAGAGCCAAGTAGAAGAAGATGCTAAATCTTCATTGATCAACCTTGGCCGAATCATTTCGCCAAACGCGGCGCGGAATAACTCTGCTCACGAATGGTTTTCAGCAAGGTTTTCAGCTCGGCAACTTTGTCGGCGTTATCCGCGGCCACGTTGTTTTTCTGGCCGATGTCTTCTTTCAAATTGTAAAGCTCCACGGGCGTTTTGTCGTCTGCTGGATAACCTCGTTTAGTTTCCCAAGCCTGGTTTTTGCCGGAGACGTAGCCCGATTTCGCATCCACTAAAACCCAGTCGCCGTGGCGAATCGCATAGGAGTTTTCTTTGGTGTTGTGAATGTGCGTCGTCCGTGCGGACTCCGCATCGCCTTTCAAAAGAGGGAGTAAATCGTGGCTGTCTTCCGCTGCATTTTTGTTCGGCAATTCGACATCAAGAGCCGCCGCAAACGTCGCCATCAAGTCGATCTGTGACACCAGCGCGTCCGATGTTTTTCCGGCTTTAGTCACGCCCGGCCATTTGATGATCAATGGCACGTGATGTCCGCCTTCGTAAATGTCGCGCTTCAAACCACGTAGAGGATGTGCCGACCAGTGATCAAATTTCGCGTCTCGAGCATACGCGTATTTTTCAGGTCCGTTGTCAGCCGTGAAAACGATGATGGTATTGTCAGCTTGTCCTGATTCCTCAAGTGCACGGACCAATTGACCGCAGGCATCATCGGTTTCAAAAACAAGATCTCCGTAGGGACCGGCACCGGATTTTCCATCAAACTGATTGTTCGGAATGATCGGCGCGTGAGGAGCAGGGAACGCAAAATAAAGGAAAAACGGCTTCTCGCTGTCTTTCTGAGCGTGGATGTATTCGACGCCTTTTTTCGTGGTGGTCGGAATATTTTCATACGGATCCCACGTCGAAATCATCGGTCCCGGACGGCATTCCCAGTTGCCTTCTTTAATCTTCTTCCATTTCGTCGTGTCCATCACGGTGTCGGGGGCCTCAACCACCTTGTCGTCCTCGATCCAGCAATACGGTGGAAAATTGATCACCGTGTCGCCAAAGTAATGATCAAATCCATGAGCGAGCGGTCCGTTTGGAATCGACTTTGACCAATCAAATGCTTCCGGTCCCCAGGTCTTTTTACGACCTTCGCCGGTTGGTTTTGCACCGGGTTTTTTGATCGCATCCCAATTCCAACCCAAGTGCCATTTTCCAATCGCAGCTGTTTTGTAGCCTTCGCCCTGCAGCATTTCAGGCATGGTCAGTCGCTCAGGTTTGAAAGGCGAATCGCCCAGCGCATTGACGATTCCATGAAAATCGCGCCAGTGATAACGCCCAGTGAGCAGTGCGTAGCGACTCGGTGTACAGATTCCAGACGACGAATGGCCATCAGTAAAACGCATGCCTTCCGCCGCGAGTTTATCTAGATTCGGCGTCGGGATTTTTGATTCCGCGTGATAACAGCCAAGGTCGCCAAAGCCCAAATCATCGGCGTAGAGAATCAGAATATTGGGCTTTTCAGCAGCGACGAGCGCCGTTGCGAAAAGTGCGGAAATGGAAAGGAGGAGTCGTTTCATTTTTTCTAAAGTTGATCGGAACCCTCCACCTCGGAATAGGTTTCGATGATACCGCAAATTGGGCATCGATACTGAAACGTCGGAACCTTCTTCAAGCTCTCAATCTTCCACTTGCTGAAGTCGAGTTTGTCTGTCCAACCGATTCCAACGGTTCCAATATCAGGCACGAAATGCCCTTTTGTCATCGATGTTTCGCATTTTCTACATTGAACAGTTTTCATTGGAAGAGTCTTTTTCAGCAGAACGTGGGTGGCTTTTCGAACGCACCCTATTGATTCGCCGAACTTACCCTGTCCGTTCGTAGAATCTATTTCGTGAGATAGCCCATTGCTCCCATCCAGTCGGCGAGTCGCTCCGGCCAGTCGCTGACTTTTTCGGGGATATCTTTGATGCCGAATCCGTGACCGCCGTGACCGTAGATGTGGAGTTCGCACTGGCGCTTTTTGCGGAACATTTCGAGGTAAAGCAGGGCGGATCCTTCAGCGAATCTTCGATCTCCGTGAGCAACGGTGATAAAAGTTGGAGGTGTTTTTTCGGTGATGACGATTTCTGGTGAAAGCGCATTTTGATCCTTTTCGTTTTTTAAATACGCCGGATAGATTGGGACGGTGAAATTCGGAACGCAGCTGTGAATGTCGTTTTCGTGATCGGGCTCAAAGCTGCGTTTCTCCTGCGACGTCATGGTCAACACAGTTAGGTGGCCGCCGGCTGAAAAGCCGAGCATCCCTACCCGTTCTGGATTGATTTTCCAGGCTTCGGCGTTTTTGCGAACCATCGAAATGGCACGCTGCGCGTCTTGCAACGGTGCGTGGTGTTTTTCCACTCCTTCGCGACGTGGGACTCGATATTTCAGTAAGATTGCGTTCACTCCGATTGAATTCAGAAAGTCGCAGACGTCTGAGCCCTCGTGGCTGTATGCGAGAATCGAATAACCACCTCCGGGGGCAACGACGACTGCTGTGCCGGTGTTTTTCTCAGCAGGCGCTGGGTAAAAAGTCATTGTCGGAACGCTGACGTTTGAGATGCGAATGACGCCATCTTTGTTTTTGTCGGCGGAAGACTCCTCGGGTAGCTCAACGCCCTTTTCGCCGGGGACTTCGCCAGCCGGCCAGAGTTCGATAGGAGCTTGCGGTCCTGCAAGACAAATCAAAGGAGTTAAAAGGGCTAAGATAAAAGAACGTTTCATGGCAATTATTGGTTATCATGGTGTATGCGGAATTTTCCTTTCAGTCCAGCCCACATTTGTGTCCTGTTTTTTAGTTGGACGGCTTTCGGGCAGGATGCTGCGGTAACTCCTTTTTATGTGAAGGTGATTGACGCGGATTCAAAGCGGCCCGTTCCGCTGGTTGAATTTCGGACATCGCATCAGGTGCGGCACGTGACCGACAATGCGGGAGCAGTCGTCATTGATGAGCCTGAATTGGTCGGGCGAGAGGTGTATTTTTATATTTCGAGTCACGGATATGAAGTGGAGAAAGATGGCTTCGGATATCAGGGAACGCGCCTTCAAATCGAACTGGGAAAGTCTGTTACAATCGAGATTCAGCGGAAAAACCGAGCTGAACGAATTGGCAGGCTCACGGGGGCGGGGCGGTTTTCGAATGCTATTCAGGCAGGGCTTCGAAAGCAACCGGCAAATGAGTCTGCCGGAGTTTTTGGGTGTGATAGTGTTTTGAATGCGGTTTACAAAGACCGGCTTTTCTGGATCTGGGGCGATACAAATAAGGCAGGATACCCGCTCGGAAATTTTCACTCAACAGGAGCAACGACGCCGTTGAGTCTTGATTTGGAAGCGGGATTTGAATTCGACTTTTTCGAAAACGATTCCGGATTTGTAAAACCGGTCGCTAAAATGCCGGGGGAGGGGCCGACGTGGTTGACGGGACTGTCCGTTTTTCCTGACGCGGAGGGAAAGCCGCATTTGATGGCGACGTATCAGAAAATTAAAGGGTTTCTAACGCTTTATGAAACGGGGATCTGCGAGTGGAATGATGCGAAACAGGAATTTCAAAAAGTCAGCGAACTGAATCTGAAATCGGAATTGCCCATTGGCCATCCGTTTGAATATGAAGATGAAAAGGGCGAGCGCTGGATGGTGTATGCGGATCCGATTCCAACCCTGAAAATTCCGCTGCGATATGAGGCGCTGCTTGATCCGTCACAGCATGTCGTGGTAAAGCCGGATGTCGCTTTTACCGATGTAGAAACGGCTGAGAAAATTGAACCGCATCGGGGCCACATCGCCTGGAATGACTATCGAAAGCGGTGGGTGATGATTTTTTCCGAAGTGAACAACGAGCGAGGCAAAGACGATTCGCGTTCTCAGCTCGGGGAGGTTTTCTTTGCCGAATCGAAGTCGCCCTTTGGCCCGTGGCGGCGGTGTTTGAAGGTCGCGACGCACGATCACTATTCGTTTTACAATCCGAAGCAGCATCCTGAATTTCAGAAAGGCGAGGGACGCGTGATTTATTTTGAAGGCACTTACACGACTTCGTTTTCGCGGGCAAAAATCCCGACGCCACGGTGGGATTACAATCAGGTTTTGTATCGGTTGGATCTGGAAAAGCTGAGTCTTGAGCAGGACTAAATCGCTCTTTTCTTTGTCTTTTCCAAATCTCGCAGCGCCATACGACCACGGGCTTTATATGCCGTAGTGCCATGAGGCATGCCTTGTGCGATTGCCAGAATCACTTCATTGGAAAGTTCGGGGAAATCTCCGCAAATCCGCGCCAGTGTTGTCATGCAATAGACTCGAACTGCGATTGGTTCGTCCAGATCATTTAGTGCGTTCAGGCAGGAATCAAAAATTCTCGCCATCAGATCTTCGGGCAAGGGGAGCGTTTGCAAAATCCGAGCTGCATGCCGGCGAAGTGCTCCGTGAGTGGTTTTGTTATCGAGAACTTTGATGAGCGACTCCATGTGTGTCGCACCAAGCTGCGGATAGACTTCGAGGCAATGGCACATTGTCCATGAAGCCCGGCGGGCGGCCGTCTCGTCGCTGCCTATGAGAATTTTCATCAGGTCGTCGAATTGCTTCTGCCGATCTCCAATCCACGCAGCAATAATTTCGCTGTGTGTTTTCGATTGCTGGCGGAGTAGTTCTTCCTCCAAGTTCATGAGAGGAATGAGAACCTTTTTGAGCGTAAAATCAAAGGACGATCACGGAACTCACTGGCGACAACCGTCGAGCAGATCAAAAAGGAAATCCGTGATTCCGAACATCGCTTCGGTGAACTCGTTTTTCTCAAGCCCGATCAAATTGTTCCGCGCGTCTTCGACCAGCTGCTGGCCTGTGTCGACGGCAGATTCAATTGAGCCTTCGTAATCAGCGATGTTCGCTAGAGCAGAAACATCTATAGGCTCCTTCTGAATCAACAACTTGTTCAATTTCTCGCGCTGGCGCTCGGTGGCGTTGTCGAGCAGATTCAAGATCGGCAATGTCAGCTTGCCCTTGTTCAAATCGGTCCGCAGAGTTTTTCCAAATTCCTCTTCTTCACCAACGAGGTCGATGCAGTCATCGTAAATCTGGTAGGCGGTGCCCACATTTTTTCCGAAATCATACATCGCCGACTGAATTTCCTCCGACTGGCCGTTGAGCCGTGCCCCAAGTTCAGTCGCTGCGGCGAAAAGCGCAGCTGTTTTCTTTTCGATGATGTCGAAATAGTCTTCCCGAGTCAGTTTGAAATCGAAGCGACGCTGCGTCTGCTTGATTTCACCAGTGGCGACCATGTTTGCTGCAATCGAAATTTTCCGACCGACAACAGAGTCGTCGAACTCAGTCGAAAGCATCAGGGCGTGGGCGAACAGGCAATCGCCGAGTAAAACCGAAAGCGCGTTGCCCCATTTTGCATTGGCTGTCGGTGCCTGGCGGCGAATCAACGCATCGTCGATAATATCATCGTGAACCAGAGTCGCGATGTGAATTAACTCCAAAATGAGTGCTAACTTCTGGTGGTCTTCAGTAATTCCACCGGTTGCGCCGCCGGCCAAAAAGGTAAGCGCAGGGCGAATGTGTTTTCCGCTGTTGTTACAGATATATTCGACGTAGGGCTCAACCGCGGGGTCAAATTCACGGGCTTGCGCAGCCAATGACGAATCCACTGAATCGAGCTGGGGGCGGAGAAGATCGAAGGGGAACTCGCGTGCCGAGTCTGCATTAAAGTTGTCGATGGTCACGTCTTTCATCGCTTTTCAAAGGCGCTAACAGAATAGGCTAAATTGCCAATGTCAATTGCACACCGTTGTTTACGATGGAGCGGAAAAAGCGGGTGCCTGTTTTGGCGGATTGGTGAGGATTGTGGGTTTTTACAGACCGTTGGTGATGAATCTTGGGGCTGGATGGTTTGAACCGCAAAAAAGTCCCCGAAAATCCAGTGGATTCTGCTAGGTTCCTGCTCTTAATCAATGAATCCCGCGATCATTTCCGAGTTAAAATCAGCCGTTGGCGCGGCAAATGTCCTGACCGAAAAGGAGGATCTCATCCCTTACGGATTCGATGGGACAGCGGCTTTAAAAAACGCGGCAACTTGTGTCATCATGGCTGAGTCGACCGATCATGTCGCGGCAGTAATGACCCTGGCGGCGCGTGAAAAAATTCCGATTGTGACACGTGGTTCGGGCACGGGGCTTTCCGGGGGGAGTGTTCCGGTTGGTGGCGGAATCGTTCTCTGTTTGGTGAAACTGGACGAAATTCTCGAAATCGATTCTGCGAACTTGACGATTCTTTGCCAATGCGGAGTCATCACAAAGGCAATCGACGATGCGGTTACGCCAATGGGCTTATTTTACCCGCCTGATCCGGGATCGATCAAGATTTCCACAATTGGAGGCAATGTCGCGAACAATTCGGGAGGGCTTCGCGGACTGAAATATGGTGTGACGCGAGATTACGTCATGGGCATGGAAGTGGTTCTAGCAACGGGTGAAGTCTGTTGGCTCGGCTCAAAATGCGTCAAAGACGTTGCTGGATATTCGATGAAAGATTTGTTTATCGGCTCCGAGGGCACGCTCGGGATCATCACGAAAGTGCTTCTGAAACTCGTTCCACGTCCCGCTGCGCGTAAAACGATGCTGGCGACGTATGATTCGATGGAAAACGCCGCGCGAACCGTTTCAAAAATCATTGAGCGGCACATCATTCCCTGCACCCTCGAATTTCTTGATCGGAAGACCTGTCAGTGCGTCGAAGACTTCGCGAAAGTCGGGCTGCCGACAGAGGCGGCTGCGGTTGTTCTGATGGAAACGGACGGGCATCCTGTTGTCGTCGCTGAAGAAGCCGAAGCGATGGCAGAAATTGCTCGCGAGAATGGAGCGCTTGCTGTCGAAATGGCGAAGGACGATGCCCACGCGACACGGCTCGCCAGCGCCCGCCGCAGTGCGTTTTCGGCATTGGCACGGATCAAACCAACTACGATTCTAGAAGATGTGACCGTTCCCCGAAGTCGCCTGACGGAGATCGTCTCGTTTGTTGAAGAAATCGGTGTGAAATATGATTTGGAAATCGCGACCTTCGGGCATTTTGGCGATGGAAATGTGCACCCGACCTTTCTGACCGACGAAACTAACGTCGAAGAGATGGAACGCGTTCACGAAGCGATGAGTGAAATTTTTGACAAGACGATTGAGCTCGAAGGGACCATCACGGGTGAGCACGGCATTGGGTTGGCGAAAAAACCATACCTGCCGCGTCAGTTTGCGGATGCCAGCTATGGATTGCTGGCGCAGGTGAAAAAGTCGCTCGATCCTGATTGTTTGCTGAATCCGGGGAAGATATTCTGAAGCTGGGCTTACGTCGTTTTCGCCCTTCGTTTTTTCCCCCACCAAAGAATCGCAGGGAAATATCCGGGTAGAAATGCGAGCCAAATTGGGGGGGGGTGAACGCTAAGACGACATACCCTTCGCCAAACGAAGCTGGTTGATTTAACCATCGGAAGTAGAATTCTCCCCAAAAATAGTTATCATTTTTGCCCTCCTTTGCGGGCGTAGAGGACCATCGATTCGGTCGAACTGATACGGCATATGGATTGGTCGAAAAGCTGACGCTGAAACTAGAATCCACAGATACTGAATTTATTGCTAAGGGGAGATTTTTGAGATACAAATTGATGTTATCATAGGTTTTCCAACTTTTAATCGAGAAGCCGACCGTAGCTTGGAGGACTAGAACCACGAGATAAATTGGCCAGTTTCGTTGGAAATGATTCATTCACTTCTCACGTTCCAACCCTGTTGATTCGCCGAACAGACCGAATTGGTTCGTGGCGTAGCTTCCTATTTCAGTGCTCCCTCAGGCTTTCCATTCGTGGTCAGCACGTGGACTTCGTGGGCCCGAGCTGAGGGATGAAAGTATTCCCAGACAACTTGCTTGTCGGGTGTGATTTCAAAAAGCTTCGGCATGTTGGGTTTCTTCTGCGCGTAGCTGCAAATGATCGTGTTTCCGTTGGCCAAGCGCTGGGCGCCGCAAGGATCTGCAAAGCGACCGCCGACGTCTTCGTTGGTCACTTTCCAAACAACTCTGCCGTCGGCATCGAATTCCACAGTTTTGTTTCCGTGGGTCAAATTCACTAGCGTATTTCCGTTTTCGAGTCGAATCGCCGTGAAAGGCCAGTTCTCGGCTTTGCGTCCGCCGAGTTCTTCGAGATCCGTTTTGAAAACTTTTACGACCGTTCCGTCGGGCTTGTATTCTTTCACGGCAAAAGCCAAGAGGTGAGGGACGATGTAGTTGCCGTTGGGAAGTTTGCGCGCCATTCGGGTTTGCATGTGGCCGTTGTCGGTATCGGGCTGAAGCGGGACTTCGACAGCGACTTTTCCATTGGGGGCGACTTCAAGTAACCGTGGTTTTGGCCCGCGTTCGACGATGAGCGTATTGCCGTTTTCGAGTCGCATTGCGGTGCCTAGTTCTTTGTTTTCTTTGGCGAGTTTGTAGCTCCAGACTACTTTGCCGTCTTTGTCGATTTCTTTAGCTTCACCGCCAATCGAAGCCAGCACGTTTCCGTTTCCCAGAACAAATCCGTCGCGTGCGTAGCCTTTGGTTTTCCACTGAACGGTGTCGTCTTCACCGACGATCACGCACGTGGGGCCAGCGATGAGGAACGAGTGTTTGATGCCGGATTCACTCTTTTGCTCGCCAAACTTAGCGGACTTATCCTGGGCAACGGAGAGGGTTGTGGCAGCAACAAGGGAGGCAAATGCGGTGGAAATTCTAAAGATCATGTATGGATTCTAACACGAACTGTGATCATTCAGCGCCCTTTTTTGTGTCACTGATTTCGGTCAGATTTTTCTCTAAGTAATTGGTCATCATTTTGAAAAGATGCCGCTGGGTATTTTTGCCGCCTTCGTTGATTCCGTGGGCGCGATTCGGATAGGCCATCATCGCGAACTGCTTGTTCTTTTTGATGAGTTGATTCACCAGCTTTTCGAATGTCGCGTAGTGGCAATTGTCATCGGCCGTGCCGTGGATGATCAGCAGATTTCCTTTCAGTTGATTGGCGAAATTAATTGCGGATCCAGCTCGATAGCCCTTCACATTATCACCGGGGAGTCCCATGTAGCGTTCTTGATAAATCGTGTCGTAGGCTCGCTGATTGGGAACTGCGGCAACGGAAATCGCGGCTTTGTAAAGATCGGGGTAGCGAAAAATGGCGTGTAAACTGGAGGAACCGCCGCCGCTCCATCCCCAGATTCCCACACGTTTAGTATCGAGATAAGGACGCTCTTTCAGAACTGCCTGAAGTGCTTTTGCTTGATCGTCCGGGCCGAGCGTTCCGACTTTCCGATAAACACTTTTTCGAAAATCGCGCCCGCGCGGAGCCGCTGTTCCGCGGTTGTCGATCGTCATGACGACCACTCCCTGTTGGGCTAAATAGCTGTGCCACATCGATGTGTTGCCACCCCAGCTGTCCCGAACGGTCTGGCCGGCTGGCTCGCCGTATACATAAATGAGAAGTGGGTATTTCTTTTCGGGATCAAAGTCTGGAGGCTTGATCGTTTGGGCGTGCAGCAGAACGTCATCGCCGATGTCGATGTAGGAAAACTCAGTTTCTCCGCGATCCAGTTTCTCGATTTTTTTGCGGAGCGTTTTGTTTTTTTCCAGCGTATTGAGCGTTTTATGCTCCGGCAGACGCACCATTTTGGAAATCGGTGGGCTATCAAAATTCGATGACGTGACCAATGCGTAGCGGGCATTTGGAGAAATGGAATAGGCGTGGCTTCCCCGCTTTTCATCAGCAGGAGTCACGCGAGTAAGATTCTCGCCGCTGAAATCTACGGAATACAAATAGCGTTCCGCGGGGTTGTCAGGCGATGCCGAGAAATAGAGTTTTTTGCGTCGCTGATCGACCCGAAGAAGTTTGATGACATCGAAATTTCCTTTTGTGATTTGAACGGGATCGCCGTCGCCTGATGTCGCGGCAAAGTAAATGTGGCGCCACCCATCGCGCTCGCTGATCCACGTGAAACGTTCACCTTTATCGGTCCAAAACATTTCGTCGTGGACATCGACCCAGGCTTTGTCGCGCTCTTTCAAAATAGTGCGGACCTCGCCGGTTTCAGCGTTGCCGACCATGACCAGATTGGTGTTTTGAAGTCGGTTGAGTTGCTGAACGACAACTTGTTTCGAGTCTTTCCGAAGCCACTCCAGTTTTGCCAAATAATGTTCGCGGGGATCGCCAGTGATTTTGAGCCACTGAGTTTTTCCAGTGGCGATTGGGACAATCCCGATCCGGGCCGCGGAGTTTTTCTGGCCGACTTTTGGGTAAGGAAACGTTGTCAGCTTGGGATACAAACCGGAGACATTATCAACCATGGTAAAGCCGCGAACGCCTTCTGAATCGAGCTGCCAATAAGCTATCGATTTCCCGTCAGGGCTCCAACGGAAACCGTTCCGGAGGCGCAATTCCTCTTCGTAAACCCAGTCAAACGTTCCGTTGATGACAAATTCGGTGGGAGTTTCAGTCAGTTGTCGAATGGAATGGTCGAGCAGATTTTCGATGAAGATGTTTCGTTCGCGAACGTAAGCAACGTGCTGATTGTCCGGCGAAATCTGGGCAAAGCTCATCGATGATGGCTTCGCGTTTTCGCCGCCGAGCTTGCGGAGTTCCCTGCTACCACGATCCAAAATCCAGTAGTCGCCACGACTTTTGGTCCTCCAGACTCGTTTTGAATTGGTGTAAATGAGAAATAGCGACTTGTCTTCCGACCACGAAAGGCTGTCTACTTCCAGAGGGGTGGTATCTACTGGTGGAATAAGATCATCGATTGGAACGAGCAACTTGCCCATTCGACTGGCCGCCGAATAGCGCATGATGCCCTCGTCAGTCTTCTTGGTGTATTCATGCGATTTTCCGTGCCAGGCGATCGAAGCCCGTTTAGCTGAGAATTCACGATCCAAAAATATCCGGTCGAGCGTGAGCACAGCAGGATCTTGCTTTTGCTTTTTATCCTTGGCGGAGCTGACACCAATCGCGCAAATCGCGATGGAGAGAAGTGTCAGGGAAAGCTGACCCCAACTATTTCGGAAACCTTTCATTTTAGTGGACTATAAATATCATAAATTTTACACGTTTTGTCAATTGCGAGTTCCGCCATTCTTGGGACGAAATGCGGACGTAAATTTTTTGTTAGAAACCAGACAACTCTGTGACAAAAAATAGCATGAAGTCTGGTATGATGTCTCTGTATTGAGTTCGTTTTTAAAGGGCGGGAGCCGTTGGCTGGGGTGGTTCTTGCTGTTGCCGGTTCTCGTGCTGGCTGTGGCAGGGATGTTTTTTGTCCGCGCCCAAAAACGGGTCGCAGAGCAGGCTGAGCGTCAAAAAGCGGCGATCGCGGTAACGGCATATCAACAGCAATTGA
>ERZ887942.1603-NODE-1603-length-15231-cov-20.060754_pt1 | contig 15231 bp, 9 predicted proteins | sample MGYA00521099_ERZ887942 | MGnify/ENA primary metagenome ERZ887942 (study PRJEB32303, sample SAMEA104408605) | aquatic metagenome | biome: Brackish water; feature: Pelagic; material: water | place: Baltic Sea | collected 2014-06-07T06:48:00 | depth 16,251 m ... | reverse complement strand
TGTGGTGGCGTTTGGAGCGGTAGATGACGGTTTTGGTGGTGGCGTTCCAGGTGATCTTTTGGAGTGAAAAGGGATGCCGGAGGAGATATTCTGCGAGGCGCTTGCGACCGGCGTCATCGTGGGCGGGGACGGGTTGTTCGCCGCCATGGTGGATATTGAAGCCTGAATGTTTCCAGGCGAGGAGGTTGGTGAGTTTGGAGGGGCTGATGAGTTTGGCGTCGTGGAGGGCATGGAGGAAGCGGTGACGGAAGAGTTCGATGGTGGGAGCAAGATCGTCGGCGGGCATGCAGTGGAAGCGGCCATCAGAGGTGAATAGGCCATCAGCGGCCAGGATGTGGAGATGAGGGTGGAAGATAAGGTAGTCGCCAAAGGTATGGAGGGCGGCGATGGCTCCGATGCGACCTTGGGGGAGGTCGAGCCGGGTGCGGAAGGCGTCTTGGAGGGTCTCGATGGCGGTATGAAAGAGAATGGTGAGGAGCTTGCGGCGTTTGCGGAAGATTCCGCGCAGAACGCGTGGAATGGTGAAGACGAATTGGCGGTGGGGGACTTCGTGGCAGACGGCGGTGGCGATCCATTCGCTGGTGGAGCGGACGCGACGTTGATGGCAGGAGGGGCAGAAGTGGCGGCCCTTGCAGGTGAAGGCGAGGAGTCGTTCGTGGCCGCAGTCGGGGCATTGAATTCGGGTGAAGCCGGAGGCGAGGTCGCCACAGCGGAGGAAGGATTGGACGGTGCTGATGGCGGAGGAGGGAAGCGGGCCGAGGGATTTGCGGTGGTGTTTTTGGTAGTCGGCGAGGAAGTCGTCCCAGCCGTGGTGGATGAGTTGCCAGAGAGGCGAGGCGCGGGGGCGTCGTGGTTGGTAGACTGAAGACACAATAAGTGTTCATAAGAACATTTATTGTGTGAGGCAAGATCGGGAGGGATGGATCGGATATTGAAAATGTCAGGAAGGGCGAGGGATTGGTGCGATTGATGCCCGCTTGGTGAGTCAGGAGCCAAGATCCTGGCTACGCTAAAATCATTTGCCCTTGTTGGAAAAGGCGACGGATTGGACGGGCGGAGTGGGTGGAGCAATGGAGGGGTTTACCGGCCTCATCGTTAAGAACAGATGAGTGGTAGAACAAAAATACGCCCAAAACACGGCAGGCATATTAAAAAAATCCACTCTGATTACTTATTATCAATAGATTAGGGTGGTATGGACAGTTTTCATCTGGGGTAGATTTGGGGGGCTTGAGTATCAGGGCGCTTGAATCGCCCCTCCAAGTCTTGGCATTCTGCCACTCCACTGAAAAACGCTGGAATGAGAAGCCGGGTTGAACTACTCTTCGAACATGGCTGCTACCGCTCATTCCTACGAAGAACTTGAAGGCGAAGCTCTTCATCTGTCTCTCCCGGAGCGCTCCCGCCTCGCAAGTCGATTGCTCGAAAGCCTCGATGATGGTGACGATGTCAGCGATGAATGGCTGGGCGAAGTTCGTCAGCGAGTCAAAAGCATCGACGATGGCACCGCCAAATTGATCCCTCACGCTGAAGTCATGACCAGCGTCAGAAAGCGAATCTCTCAAGTTCGCTAACTCAGTCATGACTTTGCACTGGCACGCCGAGGCTCAAATCGAATTTGAAGAGGCTGCCATTTACTATGAAGAGCAAGTCGAGGGACTTGGCGAGCGCTTCGTGACACGAATTGAAGCTGCCGCAGCTCGTGTCCTGACCAATCCGCTGATGCCTTGTTGCTTTGACGGGGAATGCCGTAAGGTCAAGACCGACAAATTTCCTTACCTCATCATCTATCGGGTGAAGAATGAGGAATTGCAAATCCTCGCCATCGCTCACACCAGCCGTCGCCCGGGATATTGGAAAGAGCGGGCCAAGAGTTGATCGCAATAGCTTTCTTACTGTCCGCCTTCGGGTTGGGCTTTTAGGGGGGAGCTGGTGGGTGTTTCTAGTTCCACTCTGAGGCCGGGTTGTTTGGATCGGTCGATGCGGAAGGTGAGGGTGGGGCGGCCTTTTTTGAGGTTGAGGGGGGCGCTTGGGTCTTTGATTTCCTTTCCGTCGAGCCAGAGTTGGAGGCCTTTTGTGGAGTTGAGTTTGAGGGTGGCCTTTCCGGGGACGAGGACTTTGAGGTGGGCTTTGGCGAAGGTGATGTCGGCGGGGAGATCTTCGGCGGGAAGGGTGCCGTCGACTTTGCTGTAGGCGGTTTGCCAAGTTGCGGATTCATCGCGGGAGGTGGCGAGTTGCCACTTTCGGATGACGGGGCTTTCGTCGTTGGCGAAGTCGCCGGGGCGGCCGAGGACGGAGAGGAATTTGGCGAGGTCGAGGAATTCCTGGCGGCTTTTGAGTTGTTCGGTGAGGCCGGCGGGCATGAGGGAGGGGAGGGCTTGTTCACGCTGGATAGCGTTGGCGGGAAGGCGGACTTCCTTCCCGGCTTGGGTGGAGTCACGGACGACGACTTCCTTTTCGCTTTTGTAGGTGACGACGCCCATCTGCACGGAGCCGTCGGTGAGGGTGAACATGCGGTTCTCGTAATGTTCGGCGATGGCGGCGTTGGGCTTGAGGATGGATTCGACCATGTAGCTGGGTGAGGCTGCGGCACCGACGGCGACGAGGTTGGGTCCGATGGTGGGGCCGGCCGAGCCGATGGCGTGGCAGCTGGCGCAGGCGAGTTCCTTGCGGCGGTAGATCATTTCGCCACGATGGGGATCGCCGAGCTCGACAACGTCGGCGGTGAGGGCTTGTTGATCTTCGGCGAGAAGGCTGGCGGTGAGAGAGCTCTGCGAATTGGTGGGCTTGGTAAAGAAGGGAAGAAGGATTCCGGGAAGGCGACCGGAGAGCCGATGGAATCCTGCGACCTTGGCGACGACGGCGGGGTGGATTTGCGTGCTTCCCAATTTCTCGGAGAGAGGTTTGGGGCCGCGGCGGTTTTTGAGGATCGCCTGCAGGGCGGGGACGGGATCGACTTCGCCCGGGTCTTCGGTGAAGAGACTGGCGAGAGCCTCGATTCCGAGATCGAGATCGGCAAGCGCGAGACCTTGGGCGGCGGCGTAGCGGGTGGTCAATTCCTGGTCGGACTTGGTGAGGCTCGCGAGCGTTTCGAGAGCCTTGGTGTTGTCCAGGCTGGCGAGACCTATGGCGGCGGACTGTCGGGTCCGGGCGCTTTGGGATGGGTCTTTCAGCAGAGCGGTGAGTTGCGGGGCGACTTTGGTAATCTTCCAGGCTCCGAGAGATTCGGCGGTGAGTTGGACTACTTCCGGATCAGCGTGCTTGAGAAACTTGGCCAAGCGAGGAAGGCGGCGGTTGATGGATTTTGAATTGATGGAGCCCGCTTTCTTTTTGAGGACTTCAAGAATGAGCTTTGTAGTCTCGAGAGATTTCACTCCGGCTCTTCCGGCGAAGGCATTGACGAGGGAGGTGACCTCGGTCGGGGTGGCCCGGGAAAGGAGGTGTTGTTTGATCTCGGCGAGTTCCTTTTGATCCGGAGAGGGATTTTTGAGGAAGAGATCGAGGCGCTTTTGGAATCCGATTCCGGCTCCTTGTTCGGCGTAGGTTTTGTGGCTGGCTTTGGCGAAGGTGAGTTCGCCTTTTTCCATGGCGGGGAGATAGAATTCCGCGAGTGCTTTGGTGGTTTGACCGAGGGCTTTCTCGATTTCTTTGTCGGAAGGATGATCGAGGGCGTGCAAGGCGGCGGCGTAGGCTTCGGCCTGAGGGATGAAGCCGGCTGAGAGGACGGCTTCCATGCGGGTGCGGGGGAAGTCATCGCCCGCGAGGGTCGCGAGCATGGCGATGGGATCGCTGAGGTCCTGATGCCAGTAGCGCAGGATGCGCGCGGCGGTGGAGCGGGCGTGGCCGTCCTTGGCCTTGAGGACGCGGGTGAGGATTTTTTCGCTGACCTGCTCGACGTTTTGGCAGGCCCACATCGCTTCGACGAGATGGTGATCGTAGTCGGAGAGGTTGGGGTCGAGGGATTCCGTCCAGGCCTCGAGAGAGGCGAGGACTTTGTCGGGATCGCATTCGCTGAGTTCCTTGCGGGCCTGATGGCGGGTCCAGGTTTCGGGGCTTTTGAGATGATCGATGAGGGCCTCGATAGTGGCGCCGTCGAGTTTTGGTTTTTCGACAAGCGGGCTGTCTTTTTTGGTAATGCGCCAGATGCGGCCGTGGTCGTGATCGCGGCGGGGATCGCGGAAGTCGTGCTGGGCGTGGTTGATGATGGAGTTATACCAATCGGCAACGTAGATGGCACCGTCGGGTCCGGTTTTGACATCGACGGGACGGAAGTTGGGATGCTTCGAACTGATGAGCGGGGAGAGCACGCTGGCGCTGAACCCGGCTCCTTGTTCGATGAATTCATAGCGCACCACGCTGCGGTCCTTGAAGCGTCCGGTGAGGAGTTGCCCGCGGAGCTCGTCTCCGATGTGCGAGCCGGTCGCGATGTCGCCGCCGCATTGTTTTGAGGTCGAGATCATGGGGGAAGCCGGCAAGGCCTGTCCGCTGTTTCCCGAAGCCGGGGAGAGATACATGATGCGGGGATTGTTGACCATGAAGGACTGGCCCCATCGGTCGAAGACGTGGCCCCAGGGATTGCCGCCGGTGCCGGAGCAGAACATGCGCAGCTCCTGGGTGCGGGGATTGAATTGGTAAACGCCGCCGTTGAAATTACGTACGAGACCGTACTGAGTCTCGACCTGGGTGTGGAGGAAGATGCCTTCTTGAAAGTAGATCCATCCGTCGGGTCCACGACGCCAGGCGCTGATGGAGTGGTGGCTGTCCTCGATGCCGAAGCCGGTGAGGGCGAGTTCTTTGATGTCCGCGACGTCATCGCCATCGGTGTCCTTTAGAAAGAAAACGTCGGGGGATTGTCCGACGTAGCATCCGCCGTTGGCGAGTTCGATTCCGGTGGGGAGATAGAGGCCGTCGGCGAAGACGGTCGACTTGTCGGCGGTGCCGTCGTTGTCGGTGTCTTCGAGAATGATGATCTTATCGTCGGCGACATCGCCGGGCTTGATCTGGGGATAAGTCCACGAGCACGCGACCCAGAGGCGGCCTTTGGAATCCCAGTTCATGTGAACGGGATTGGCGAGCATGGGATCGGCGGCGAAGAGGTTGGCTTGGTAGCCGGGGAGGAGCTCAAAGTTCTCCAGCTCGGAGGCCGGGTCGTGATTGTTCATCAAGGCGAGGTCCGCGCCCTGAAGGTTGCGGCTCTTGATGCCTTTTGCGTCCTGCGCTTGGGCAAGGGTGGAAAGGGTGTAAAGGGCGAGAGAGAAGACGATGAAAAGAGAAGAGGATGTCATGGAGGAAATTAGTTGGCGGGAGCGAGTTGCCACTGGCGTTTGCGGGGCGTGCCGGTTTTGTGAGAGAGTTCGGCTTCCCGTTTTTTGGCGAGCTTGTCGAACTCGATGACTTCGGCGGGAAGGGCGCGACCGCTGGGAGATTTTTTTCGTTCGCCGACGATGTGGACTTGGTTGAGAGCTTTCCAGCTGTAGGTGAACTGAAGATTCTTGTCGTTGATGGAAGCGCGGAGGGCTTCGGCTTCGCGATGGGCGGGAGAGGAATCGATGGGGACTCCGTTGGCCCAGTCGCTATGCTTGGCGGTGGTAACGGCGACGCCATCTACGGTGAGGGTGTAGTTGCCGGGAGTGAGATTGGTGACGACGAGGGTGTCGCGTTGCGCGGCGAGTTGGGGTGGCAATTCCGAGTTGCCGGGAGAAGGAAGAGAGGGTAGAGATTGCGCGGTGACGGAGAAAGTGAGGGTGTTTTTCTCAGAGGAGATTTTGGAGAGAGCCACGCCTTCGGCGGTTCCGGTTTTGGCTTGGGCATCGATGTTGAGAGACCAAGGCTGGGGGATGTCGTCGGCGAGTTGCTTGTAGAACTCGTGGCTGACCGCCCAGTAGCCGAATTGGTTGAGCGTGATGCCGTTGATGGTGAGATTGGGACCGGCTTTTTCTTCCATGAGGTATCGGGTCGGTTCGTAGAGATTGACGAAGGGGAGCTTGGCTTCCTTGGCGACTGTTTGCATCGCTTCGGTGTAGGCTTTGAGATCGGCATTGCGCTTTTTGAGCGCGGGCGTGAGCTTGCCGAGATCTTCTTGGGCGATGGGTGACACGAGGACGAGCCGGACGGGCGATTGGCCGTTGTAGAATTTGCCGGCGTGGGACGAGATGAAGCTCTTGAGGTCGGCGCTGAAGCCGCTGAGCCCGGCCTTGCCATCGAAGGATTCGCCCATGCCGAAGCAGGCGATGATGACGTCGGTCTTGTGGTCGGTGAGCGTTGATTCTTCGCTTGGGAATCCGGTTGGTCGGTCGCGGGCGGTGAGGATGTCGCCGGCCCAGCCGAGATTGCGGACAGAGAGATCGGAGCGTTGGCGCAGGAGGGTTTCGAGGTAGCCGTGAATGCGCAATTGATCGGCGAAGGTATTGCCGACGATGGCGACGCGGTCGCCGGAACGAATGGGAGGCTCCGCGAAGGCGCAGGCGACGAGGAGAAAGACGAGCAGGAGAGATTTCATTTCTTGGGCTTCTTGCTTTTTGGCTTTTTGTCAACGCGTTCGACCTGCCAGATAGTGATCTCGGTGTCGGCGGGAGGGATGGGTTTTCCGAGCCCCCAATGAACGGCGTTCAGGAGCATGCGGTTGAATGATTTCTCGGCAAAGTCTCCGGGGTGGCCGAAGGAGGTGTAGAAGGATTTGCCTTTCCATTCGTTTTCCCAGGCCCAGGCGACGGGAGCGGTTTCGAATTTCTTCACCTGAATCTCGCCGAATCTTTTCTTGAGGAGACGTTCGCGTCCGGTGCCGCTGCCGGTGACGAGCGGGACGATTCCTTTCTCGGGGTGGGCGAGATACAAAGTGCCGGGAGAGGTCCATTCGGTTTCGGTGACATGCGTCATGATGGGGTGGGTGGCATTTTCGGGGACGACCTTGATCTTGGTTTCGCTGCTTTGGTGAACGACGTAAGGGGTGCCGAAGACGCGGCGGCCAAAGCCATCGTTCCAATCGAAGCGGGGATGGTCCTTGGGGTATCTGAAGGAGTGATTGGCGGTGCGGAGGCCGATGACGGGTTTCCCTGCTTTGAGGTAGTCCTCGATGGGCTTCCATTCGGCATCGGGGAGCTTGAGGAAACGAGGGAAGAAGATGGCGAGATCGGCATCGGCGAGGGCTTCGATGCCGGGGAGGGCGTTTTCGGTTTTCCTTTCGGGGTCACCTTTGCCCATCACGACGGTGGTGCGAAAGCCGAATTTTTCGAGCTCCTTGGCGTAGAGCGGCATGGTGAGCTCCGGGGAGTAGTGGAGCGTGCCGACGATGAGGACGACGTGCGGTTTGACGGTATCGTCTGCGTGGCAAAGGGGAGCGAGGAGTATGCTCCCGAGGAAAGTGAGGATGGCGAGAAGTTTCATTGCTTTGGTGAGTTTGCGGTGTCAGCTGGGGTTAGATCGAAGTAGACGAAAGCTGGAGCTTTCGTCTACTGCTTGGAGCCTTGGTGAGGGAAAAACCTTAAAAGGCATTGGGCTTCCAGAGGGGTGGTTGGCCGTTTTCTTTGAGTTGTTTGGCTTGGAGTTTTTGGAGGAAGTAGTCGCCTTTTTTGGGGGTGTCCAAGCCTTCGTTGATGGAAAGGGGGGCTTGGACGGCTTGCCACCAGGCTTCGTATTCGGTTTGCAATTTTTTGACGACTTCGGGGTTTTCGGCGGCGACGTCGTTTTCTTGCATAAGGTCGTTGGCGATGTCGAAGAGGTATTTGGTGTGGACGAGGCGCCATTTCTGGGTGCGGACGGCGGAGGCGAATTTGGCTTTTTCTTTGGTGAGGCCTTTGGAGCCCCAGCGGCCTTTGTTGAAGAAGAGGGTGCGGTCGGACCACTCGGCTTGTGGATTTTCGAGGAGGGGGAGGAGGGAGCGGCCTTTGGGGGGGAGTTTGCTTTCGGGGATTTTCGCTCCGGTGAGGGCGCAGAAGGTTTTGTAGAAGTCGATGTCGGCAGCGAGGGCGGAGATCTCGCTGCCTTCTTTGGTTTTGCCTTTGAGATACCAGAAGGAGGGGACGCGGGTGCCGCCTTCCCAGAGGGAGTTCTTGGTGCCTTTCATGTTGGCGTTGAAGGGGACGTGGGTTTTGCCCTTCATTTTGATGCGGGCCATGGACATGCCGTTATCGGTCATGAAGATGACGAGGGTGTTTTCGAGTTGGTTCCATTCTTCGAGCTTCTTCATGAGGAGGCCGAAGTTGGTGTCGATGTTCTCGATCATGCCGTAGCGGGCGGCGGCGCGGCCATCCATGCCCATGTCGGTGAAGCGCTTGATGTTTTCTTCAGGAGCGAAGAAGGGGCCGTGGGGGGCGTTCAGGGAGATGTAGGAGAAGTAGGGTTGTTTGGCGGCGATCTGGTCTTTCATCCAGCCGAGGGCGGCTTGGAAGAAGACGTCGGTGCAGAAGCCTTTGGTTTTGACGAGGGTGTCGTTGTGGAGGATGAGGTTGTCGAAGTATTTGGCGTCGGCGTTGCCGATAAAGTCGCCGAATTGTTCTTGGCCGAGGCCACCGGCGCCGTGGATGAAGACTTCGTCGAAGCCGCGGTTGTTGGGGAGGTATTCTTCGCCTTCGTCGCCGAGGTGCCATTTGCCGAAGATGCCGTTTTTGTATCCGGCGGTTTGGAGGGCCTGGGGGAAGGTGACGACGTCGGGGACGAGGCGCTCGCGTGAGAGGATGGTGTGGGAGACGCCGACGGCGAAGGGCTCGCGTCCGCTCATGAGGGCGGCCCGGGTAGGGGTGCAGGTGGGGTTGACCTGAAAGTAGGTGAAGCGGGTGGATTTCTTATAGAAGGCGTCGATGTTCGGGGTTTTGAGGTAGGGGTTGCCCATGCAGGAGAGGTCGCCCATGCCTTGGTCGTCGGTGAGGACGTAGACGATATTGGGGCGGGAGTTTTCGAGGGAGGCGGAATGGAGGAGGCCGGTGAGGGCTAGGAGGATGAGGAGGATTTTCATGAAGGTTTATGGTGGAGATTATGGACCGCGATGACGCGAAGTTTTTTAAGGATTGGTTGAGGGGGAGAGCTAAGGCTGGGTGGGGCGGCTTGCTTTTTTTGCTTTGAGGGTGGCGAGGCGCTTGCGGAGTTTTGCGGCGACTTCGGGGTGCTCGAGGATAACGTTTTGGCTTTGGGCGGGGTCTTTGGCGAGGTTGTAGAGCTGGGCTGCGGGGGCGCCTTTTTTGAGTTTGCCGTTTGCGACGTCGCTGTTTTTTTGTTCGGCGAATTTGAGGGCGGCGGGGCCACCGAATCCATGGCTTCCGGGTTTCGGACTATTGAAGCCGCCGCCACCTTTGCCGGTGATGAGGACCCAGTCGCCGTCCCGAAAGGCGAGGTGGGATGATTTGCCTGCGCCGAGGACGAGGTGATCTCGGATGGGCTTTTCGGGGTCAGTGGTGAGGGCGGGGAGGATGTTGAAGCTGTCGGAGCCGTCGTCTGCTTCCAGTTTCTGACCAGTGAGGGAGGCCATGGTGGAGAGGAGGTCGATGTTGCAAATGAGTTGGCTGGATTCGCTGCCGGCTTTTATTTTTTCCGGCCAGCGGGCGATGAAGGGGACGCGATGGCCGCCTTCCCAGGCGTCGAACTTGAAGCCGAGGAGATCGCCGTTGAGCTGGTGGCCTTGCTTGATCGCTTTCTGTCCAGTGACGTTGATCATGCCGCCATTGTCACTGGTGAAGATGACGAGGGTGTTGTCGCTAAGCCCGTTTTTTTCGAGGGTGGTCATGACCTCGCCAACGATCCAGTCAAGCTCGTGGACGAAGTCGCCGTAGAGTCCGCACTCGCTGGTTCCCTGGAAACGTTTTGCGGGGGTGAAGGGGTGGTGGATGTTAGTGGTGGAGAGGTAGAGGAAGAAGGGGTCGTCTTTGTTTTCTTCGATCCACTTGACGGATTTTTTGGCCATGCGGGTGCCGACAACATAGTCGTCGTAGAGGGCGTGGGCGGCGTCTGCGCCACCGATGTCGCGGATCATTTTTTCTTCGATGATTTGGGTCTTGGCCTTTTTTCCGTAGACGAAGGGGTCCTCTGGGACGAGCCCAACGACGTGATGGTTCTCGACGTAGACGAAGGGCGGGTGGCTGTTCACGACTGGAACTCCGTAGTAGTAATCGAAGCCCATTTCGAGCGGGCCGGGTTTGAGTGCGCCATTCCAATTGGGTGTTTTTTCGCCAAAGCCGAGATGCCATTTGCCGATGCAGGCGGTGGCATAGCCGGCCTTTTTCATGACGTCGGCGATGGTGGTTCTTTCTTCATCGATGACCAATCCGCTCTTGAGAAAAACGGGCCGGGCGAGGCCTTTGCGAAAAGGATAGCGCCCGGTGATGAGGGCGTAACGGGAGGGCGTGCACACCGCCGAGGCGGAGTGGGCGTCGGTGAAGCGGCGGCCTTCGGTGGCGATCCGATCGATGTTGGGGGTTTTGAGTTTGGTCGCGCCGTAGCAGCTGAGGTCACCGTAGCCGAGGTCGTCGGCAAAGATTATCACCACGTTGGGGGATGAACTTTGAGATGCGAACAGTGAGCACGAACTATGAACGCAGAGGATGAGAGTGAGGAGGGATTTCATGGTGGGTTTTTTGTCCTCAGATTAAGAAGATTTACGCAGATTGGCTGCGGTTTTTGAACCGCTATTTTTTTGAGGAGAAGGTAAAGGGGTCGTCGTGGCGGTGCATCTCTTCCTGGAGGAGCTTTTGCATTTCCTTGAGCTTTTCGGCGTGGGCGGGGTCGGTGGCGAGGTTGACCTGGCCCGGTTTTGGCTTGGTGCCGCTGAGGGCGACGATTTTGGGGTCGTGGTGCTGGATGAGGAGTTCGTCGGGATTCTCCGCGAGGTTGAAGAGTTGGGTTTCGGTGGCTCCGGTTTTTTCGGACTCGTAGCGGATGAGTTTCCAGTCGCCTTTTTTGACGCAGCGCATGCCGGGTTTGGCACCGCCACAGTAGACGCCGTAAAGGATGTCGCGGACGGTGGCTTGTTTGCCCTCGAGGACCTTTTTGAAACTGAGGCCTTCGCTGGTTTTGGGTGGAGTGACTCCGGCGAGGTCACAGAGAGTGGGTAGGACGTCGAGGAGGTAGATGTTTCCGGGGGCGCGTGAGCCGGGCTTGATGCCGGGGCCCTTGACGATGAAGGGGACGCGGAAGGTGTGCTCGTAGAGGTTTTGTTTGCCCTGGAGTCCGTGGCGGCCGATGGCCATGCCGTGGTCGGCGGTATAGATGATGTAGGTGTTGTCGAGTTCGCCCATCGCTTTGAGTTTTTCAAGGACGCGCCCGATCTGGATGTCGATATTTTCGCTGCAAGCGAACTCACGTCCGAGCTCATTGCGGATGGTGTTTTCGTCGCGGTTTTTCCAGACGCCCTTCACGCCAACTTCGTCACGGACGTTCATGTCGGTGTTGTCAAAGGGATGGGCGGGCAGATAGCTGGCGGGGAGCCGTGGTTGTTTGGGGTGTGCGGCGGGCAGGTTTTTTTTGTTCTTGTGATTGACGGCACCATATTTGGCGAGGAGTTTGGGTTTGCCATCGCGGGTGTCGTGCGGATGGGAGAAGCCGAAGTAGATGAGGAAGGGGTCGGCGTCCTTGGAAGTCTCGCGTTGGTTGAGGTAGTCGAGGACTTGTTTAGCGTGCCAGGCGCTGCCGGTTTCGTCGGTTCCACCACGCTTGACGGCATCGTGAACGACGGTGAATTTCTTGTTCGCGGCGGCGAAGCTGTTGCCATTTTTACAGGTGCGCATGGTGTCATATCCGGCGGCATTGAAGACGGCGGCCATGGTGTGGTTGGCGAGGTCGCGGGGGACTTTTTTGGGGTCGGCGGAGACGGGGTTACGACCGGGTTCTTTTTTGTCAGGAATGTGCCAGACGGTGCGACCGGACATGATCATGTGGCGCGAAGGGGTGCAGACTCCACCGCACCAGGCACCCATTTGGTGGGCTCCATCGAGGACGATGCCTCCGGCTGCGAGACTGTCGATGACGGGAGTGTCCAAAGGTGAATTTGGATCGTAAGTCTTGAGGTCGAAGGGCGATTGATCATCGGCAACGATGAAAAGGATGTTGGGTCGCTTCGCAGCAAATCCTGAATTCGAAATGAGGAGGAATGCGAAACAGGTGGTGAGGAGGTATTTCATGATTGGAAAGATTGGTTGAGGGGGGGAAGTTAGGGTGCTACTTTTGGGAGCTTTGTTTCCAGACGATGGACGAGGTCTTTGTTTTCAGATTCACGTCGACGGTGCAGTGCTCGAATTTCCGATGATAGGCGTAGCCGGATTTGGTGGCTTTCTCCAGAGGCTTGCCGATTTCTTTACCAAAGTCATCGGACCGGTAGATGAGGGAATCGTCGGCGGCGTAGGAATTTTTGGCACCGCCCCAGCTGTAGAAGGAGTAATCGTTGGCGATGATCAGGTAGCAGGCGAGTGAGAAGTCGTGGGTGGAGCCAAAAGCACCGTCTCCCGATCCGCGGCAAAGAATGTATTTGTCGGAGGGTATGGCTAACAACTCCTCCATCAGCTTCGCGCCTTCATCAGGGGTTTCAACCGAGGAACGAAAGAAGGCTTCGCAGTAGACGCCGTTTGCATGGGCGAGGGTGCTGGCTCCGGACGAGCACTTGCTGGCGGATTGGACGCGGTAGCCGTTGTAGATGACGAAACTGGAGAGCCGTTTGAGACAGCTCTCGACACTTTTCAGTTGGCCTCGGGCGTTGGCTCCCGGGACGCCGTCGCCGAAAATTCCGTTGAGGTCACTGTCTTTGACCAGCTGGTCGGCGGTGTCGGCCCACCAATTGCGGGCGGTGTCATCGGGGTAGGTCCAGCGGACGGTTCCTTTCCGGACTTCCTCGACCCAGTCCGGGTGTTTCGCAACGACATCCCGGACGGTCGTGTAGTAACGATCGTATGCGGTATTGGTGCTCCAGTAGAGCAACACCCGCATCTTCGGGTTGTTCTTCAGGAGCTTCGTGGCGGTTGCCGCGGCGGATTTTTCGGTGCTGGTGGCACCGTAGACACTTTTGGCGTGCCGCTTCTCGACCGTGAAAATGTGGAAGTTGTCGCGGATGAAATTGTATTGCTCGGGGGTGTAGTCGTCGTTCCGGAAGGCGTGGCCGAAGAGGCGGACTTTGGACCAGTCGCCCGGGCCGGCGGGTGCGGCATGGAGGGGGGCGAAGAAGAGGGTGGCAAGAGTGGTGACCACCAGGACCCGCAATAGAGAAGATGTCTTTTTCATCAATCGAATCTTGGTTTAGTTCTCTACGAATCCTTCGACATCATCGAGGACGATTTTTTTCCGTTCATCCGATCCTCGAAAGGTCATGGTGACATTCTTAAGTTGGATGTTTTTGGCGTGCCGGAGGTAGGCACCCCAGGCGGGGAGGACGCCGAAGAAATACTGCTCCGGGTATCTTGCAATGTCTTCGGGAACCTCACGCGAGGCATTCGCTTCGGTGCCATGACCGGGATAGGAAATTGCGATGTTTTCGAGGACGACATCCTCAACCAAATGTCCGGGAATTCCGGTAATCATGATGGGGCCTGCCTTGGCTTTTTCTTTTTCAGTGACGCCTGGCGTGCGGTCGACTTTCCGCCTCTTGTAGAGTGCTTCGGCGGTCTTTTCCCGGTCTTCAATGGTCACCTTGGCCACGACATCGCTGATGCGGATGTTCTTGATCGTTCCCACTCCGGATCCCTCGGGTGCCTCGTTACTTCCTTGATCAGAACCGGTCTTGGTGTTTTTGGTGTATTTTTGTCCCCGGTTGCCCAGACGGATGAAAATTGGAGAACCCACCTCGTCCATTGTGATTCGGGAAATGGAGACGTTCTCCAGTTGACCACCATCGACTGACTGCAACTTGATCGCGCCCATGGGGCAGTCGTAGAAGTAACAATTACTGACATCGATATCGATAAATCCGCCGTGGGAGGAGCTGCCAAATTTCAGGGCGGCGGTATTACTGCTGACCCTGCAGTCCCGCACGACGATCTTGCGACAGGGATTTTTTGAACTCTTCAGGCAGATGCCATCGTCGCCGGTATTGATGTCGCAGTTCTCGATCAACACGTCCTCACAGCCATCGAGATCAAGGCCGTCGTTGTTGTAGTTGTTGTTCCTCATCCGGACCTTCACTCCGGTGAAGTGGATCTTGCGGCAATCGATGAGGTGGATTCCCCAAAACGCGGGATTCTTATAGGTCAAACCGGAGAAGGTGAGATTCTTACAGTTTTCGAAACGGAAGAGGCGTGGGCGGGTGTCCCGGCCGCGAGGACCTGACCGGCGCGGGAAATGCTCCGAGTCGCCCCGACCATCGATCACACCTAGACCTTCCAGCCGAATGTTCGTTGCGCCCTCGGCATAGAAGAGGCACTGGGATTGGCCCTCCCGTGCGGGGCGAATCTTGTCGGTGGGATAATCCTCCATCTTCTGGCTGCCGAGCAACTCGGCACCGTGATCGAGTGAGAGAGTCACGTTGCTTTTCATTTCCACGGTGCCGATGACATAACGTCCGGAAGGAATTCGTAGAACTCCGCCTCCAGCCTCGGTGCAGGCATCAATCGCTTTTTGGAGTGCGGTGGTATTCAACGTTACGCCGTCGCCAATCCCTCCGAAATCCTTGAGGTTAAAGTTTTCAGCAGCTCGAGCCGACATGACCCAAGTCATGAGAATGACAAAGAAGACGGGTGCAATTTTTTTCATGTGATTTGTGGTTCTCTTATTTTGTGGAAATGGCCTGACTTGAGAATCCGCCCTTTGGCTTTGTGATCTCGGGATAGCTCACCAGGAAGTTGTTTTCATCAATCAGGTTCAGATAGTAATGGGTCGTTCCGGTAGGAAGTTCTGCGGATGCTGTCGTGCTGCTCTTATCAATATCCGGAACGCGAAACCATTCCTCATACTTCTCGCCTCCGTTGAGGGTATAGATCAGATCCGCCCGCAACACTTTCGCGCCGTTCTCCTTGAACACGAACTCCACCTTGTTTCCCGCGACTTTATGGGACAGAATAGTGCAGACCAAACCCTGATGGGGAAGGCCTTTGTTTGTCGGGCTATAATAGGGATAACTCGCCTTCATTTCCGTCAGTATTTCCGTGAGTCGACCATTCATCGCGGCTGTTTTTTCCGGCATGTCAGCTGCCAGATTGTGGTCTTCTTCAATATCCACCCGCACCGGTTTTCCATTTTCGGTTTGATAGAGCTGGAAGAGTTCGAGTTCAGGTATTCCGTCGTTGTTCAGGTGGTCGTAATTTCGGATCAATTTGTAATCTCCGT
>ERZ887942.1602-NODE-1602-length-15232-cov-20.538051_pt1 | contig 15232 bp, 6 predicted proteins | sample MGYA00521099_ERZ887942 | MGnify/ENA primary metagenome ERZ887942 (study PRJEB32303, sample SAMEA104408605) | aquatic metagenome | biome: Brackish water; feature: Pelagic; material: water | place: Baltic Sea | collected 2014-06-07T06:48:00 | depth 16,251 m ... | reverse complement strand
TCCGATATACCCGTTAAAATAACACTTTCCTTGCTAGTCAATAGAAAGCACCCACCCGCCTCCGTGCGAGTGGGTGTTTTTTTGAAACCGCCACCGCCTAATCACGGAATCGGTTCATTTTATGGTTTCTCCCCAGTTTTCTGAAAATGACCCTAATGTTAGGCTGATAGGAGAAGGAGGATTGGGTCTTTCTCCGTGGAAACCACGACCAGATTATGCTCAATGCTTTTATCGAGCCATCCGCTTTCGGCGTCTGGGAGTGCTTGGCGGGTAATGATCCTCTTGCTTCCTACGGTCCCGATTCCACTGAAGAACTTCTGAGGAATGTTCCGGATCACCTCATTGGATTCCTCAAGGAGTGTTGTTGCAAGTATCACGAGACAGATTCTTTCATTTTCGTCCACGCGGGAATTCGCTCTCACATTTCGTCAGAGGAAGAGGATGCCGAGCACTTGCAGTGGACCGTGTTGTCATCAGCTTCTCCTCACTTCTCAGCCAAAACGACCATCTGTGGACATTCATCCCAGGAGACCAGGCGTATCGCAGACTTGGGCCACACGGGCTGCATTGACACAGGGATTACTTACAGTCTGTCGGACTTATCCAATCCGGCAAATTCATTTTATGATTTGCCCTCAAATTCAAAAACGTTTTGCTCGAATCGTCCAAGTCCGACAGACTGCTAAGAGAAAATTTACCACTCGCAGATCGACTCGATATGCTTCGCTGATCCGTCTCTGAGCCAGGCGTCGAGTTGGGCGGGGTCCTTGAGTTGCTGGCCTCGTGATCTTGGGACCACGATGAATCTGGAGTCGATCTCAGGGAGAGTGGTTAGGTCGCCCCAGAGCTTTTCGAACTGGGTGACGGGGAAGACGTCTTCCTGACCGTGGCCCCAGCGTTTTTTCACTTCTTTAAGGGTGATGTAGGTGGGGAGGCGGGAGGCGACTGCACGAATGGCTTGGGTGATTTTATCCTGATCGCGGGACAAGATGTCGTGGTGGGTGAGACAGAAAAGATCGAGGAGCTTGTCGACATCGATCCAGGTCGTCATCGAGTTGTAGTAGGAAAGGGCGAACTCGTCCTCTTCACGTGGCATGGCAAGCCCTTCGAGGAGGCGGGGGCGTCCGTTGATCGAAGCGAGGCCGCCTCCTCTGTCTTCGAGGCGGCGGGTAATGACTTCGAAGGTGAGGCCGGCTTTGCTGGCGAGATGGTGGCCAAGGAGGCCGGGATCCACATCAGCACCGAGGGTGTCGATGTTGTGGAGCATGAGGGTTTTCAATTGCGGACGTTCGGTGAGGAGGCCAGCGAGGGTTCCGTTGAGGAGGAGGTTGGGGACTTCGTAAAAGTGGCCGACAGGATGCAAGCACTGCAGGGGGAGATTGTCCGTGTAGTCGGAGGCTTCCCCGGCTCCCCGGGCCCATCCGATGAGGGCGGTGCGTACGGACTCGCGCATTTTTTGCTGTTGCTCGTCGAGGACCTGTTGAGGCATTTCCTCCCATGCAAAGCGAAGGTCGCGGACGGTCGGGATCATGCGCTGGCCGACGGAGCGGCCCGGTGACAGGTAAAGTGGACCGGGATAGTTGTAGTTCGCAACGGTGTCGAGAAAGTCGCGCGTGGGTTGATGGGTGAGGTAGGAAGTGGTGAAAAGGTGGGTAATGGAGGTCCCGGCTTGGGATCCCCGTTTGCGCGATTTTGCGAGGTGGGTTTCAACAAAGGTACGGTGACGACCTTTGAGGCGGACAAAAGGATGGAGGGCTTTGCAAACTCCGGCTCCCTGGGTCCAACGTGAACCCGCTCCGGCGGCCAGGCTGATTACGCCGACCTCACCGTTTTGGAGGGCCTTTTCGCCAAGGACGAGGTTTTCTGAATTTGGAGTGCTGGTCGTGAAGTCGGTGATGTCCTCCGCCCTGACGTCTTTGATGGTGGTGTTGGCAGGGAGTCTGTTCTGCGCAAGGCCGATGCGGCCTCCGACAAGGTCCTTGCGGATCTGCTCGTGTTGAGCTCGATCAAAGCCGTTCTTTTTGAGCAATTCGTCAAGAGAGCGATCCTCGTTGGCGTCTTCCTCGGTGCGGGGAATGAGGGTGTCGAAGAGTGCTTCAACCGAGGACGAGAAGGCCGGGTCGGTACGGCAGGCGCGGGCGAATTGATCGAGCTCGGCGCTAGCGGTGGCAGAGAGGTCGGCAGGCGGTGTGCGGAGGGCATCGCCGAGGGAAAGGTGGTAGTAGGCAGGAGGGAGAAGGGCGACTTCGCCCCGGTGAAGTTCTCCAAAGGTGCCGTGCGGATTGATTCCGAAATCATAAACCACGGGGTCCATGGCGAAGGGGAGGGCGTTCTCGAGTTCACGTTTCGTTTGAAGCATGATGTCGTGAATGATGTTAAGTGCTTCCTGTTTGCGTGACGGGTCGACGATGAAACCCATGCCTCCTCCCGACATTCCGCCAAGCATCCAGAAGCCCCAGAAATCGTCCCCGAATTTTTCGGAGACACGTGTGATCAGGGTTTCGGTAAAGTGATTGGTGGCCCAGGGAATGATGGTCTGGAGGGGGCCGCGGAAGTTTTCGGTGGTGAGACGGCCGAGGGTGCGAATGTCCCCCTTGCTGAGGGCATCGACAATCTGATCGAGGAGGTCGAGGGCGTCTTGACGGGCCTGCCACTCCGCACTGGAACGGAGGAGGTATTTTTCGGTGACCATCTCGAGGATGGGGCCGACATTTTGGGCCATGCCACCGTGGACCAGGATGAGCGAGTCGGTGAGAGCCTGGCGCGCCGAGTTGGGGATCTCGGTGGTGTCAAAGACCTTGTGCTTGGGCATGAGACGACCCTTTGAAATACCATTTTCAGGGTCCGCTTCGGCCGCGATTTCACCCTCGATGAGTTTGATTCCGGGCCAGACGCCGCCGGAGTCCTGCCAGCCGCCACCGGAGCCTCCGATCCATTCTCCGAGGATTGCTCTCGCAAGGACGAGACGTCTCTCGCTTTCGGTGAGTTCGCCGGTGAGAGATTGGGTTTGCCCGGTAGCGCGCATGCAGGCGCTGATGAGGGCGGCGAGGAGATTGGTCGAAACAGCGAGGCGGGAGCCTTTCGGGATGTCGTTGACCGAGGAAATGATTTCGATGCCACGACCGGGGCCGGCGATGCGAGCGAGGAGGGCGGCGAGAGATTTTCCAGATCCTTCGATGCCCGGAGGAACAATGCCCGAGGCTATGACGGCTGCTTTGAGGAGGCCGAGGTAGTCCTTGGCAAAGTCAAAAACGTCGGCGAGTGCGGTGATCTCGGCGGAGGCCTTGAGGTCGATGCTGGTGAGGCGCAGGACGGGTTGGTCGATGATGCGAAGGTAGGCTTCGACAGGAGGGCGCGGTTTGGAGTCGCGGCCGTGAACGGCCAGATCGACCGAGACATTCACCACACGGGCTCCCTGGGGGAAGTCCATGCCAAGGAAGAAAATATCCGACCATGCCGAGTGGGTGAGGTCCATGCGGACGGGAGTGCGCTCGCAGATGACGGGAAAGAGGTGCTCGTCTTGCTGGAGGAGTTCGGGGCGAATCCGAAGCGGGTGGTCGGTGGGATGCCCCATGCGAAACATCCACTGATTACCGCGCACGGTGCGGACAGAGCGGCGGACCTGGTTGGCGAGGGTTTGGAAAGCGAGTTGATGGTAGGCGGCGGCGAGAGCAGAGGAGATTCCGTCGGACGGACCGTCCTTCTCTTGAATCTCAAGGAAGGTGTCGATGGCTTCCTCGAAGTGGCGGGCCAGGAGGTCCTGATAGCCTTCAAAGGGGATGGAGCCACTGGCTTCGGTGGGAAGTTTTTCGGGGAGGTGGAAGCGGTGGATCGCTTGCAGGAAAAAGATGGCCCGGACCCGATGGTAGAGGTTTTCGGCCTCCCGGCGGAAGGCGTCGAGTTCGCGGCACTCCGCAAGGAGGGTGATCGCGTCCATGGGCTCGCAGGCTTTTGCGAGGGAGCGGTTGCAGATGGCGGGGTCGTCTGCAGTGATGAGGGAAACAAGCATCAGGGTGAGGGGGCTTTTTTAACGGCGGGTGGCGGTGATGAGTTCGATCACCGAGCCCATCACTTCGTCGCGATTTTCGCCTGAAAGGGCCATCCCGAGTTGCGCTCTGAGCAGTCCGTAGGGTTCTTCGATGTTAAAACGGAGTCCCTTGATTTCGCAGGCGAGATATTTTTCGCTCCGTGTCGCGGCAGCGAGGCTTGAGGTAAGGGGCAGCTTTTTCACATCGCTGGAAAAAGCCTCTTCGAGGAGTTCCATGACTCCGGGAGTGAGGACATGCACGCCGAAGAAGCAGAGGTAGTTTCCTGATCGGAGACCGGGAACGATGAGTTCCTGTTCGGCGACGGTTGGGTTGGGCTTCTCGATGATGTTGGAGACTTCGTAGAGGTTTTCGTGACCCCCGACCCGGGAGCCGCCGATCGTGCCATAAAGGTGGAGTTTACTTTCGTGGGTCGGTTGGACCACCGAGACCGGGCCGCTGGTTTGTTCCGCAATCGAGAGAAATTGCTTGAGGCAGGAATCTTCCGCAAACGAGAGATCGAGATGGTCGATCATGGTGACAAGGAAGCGATCGTCGCCGGTGAATTCCTTGGCGCAGAGAACGGCATGTCCGTATCCCAGAGGTTCGCTTTGCTCGATAAAGGTGACTTTGTCGAGGTGATCTGCGATGGCGGAAGAGAAGTCACGTTCGGTTCCGGGTGCGATCACGATGGCGGCGGATTCGATTCCGCTGGCGAAGATTTCATCGAGTTGGAACGCTGCGACAGTTTTGGTTTCGCCGGAGGGGCTGACAAGGGTCTGGAGTGGCAGGTGCTGCTGTTGGGGTCCGGCTGCGGCGATGACCGCTTTTCTAATCTTCATGGAAACTTCGGTGATCCTGAATAGTTTGGGTCGAATGACAAGGCGCAAGGGGCGGGGTGTCATCGTTCTAGTCGATTTTTCGATCCATGAGTATCGATGACCGGGGATCTGCTATTTCTGCGATCGTGGAATCATGTCGGAATCCATTCTCCTTGGTGGCTCGCTCGCCAATTTAAGAGTGATTGGATCAGGTTCTCGATGTCATTGTTTGAAGGGAAGATTGTGGGCGGGATCCGGGGTCACTCCGTCTGGCTCGAGCTTGGCAATCCTTGACAGAAACGCCTCTCTACGGCACGGGAAGGGAGTTATGAGCAAACTTACCATTCGTGATATCGATGTGGCCGGTCAGGAAGTGCTGATGCGTGCCGACTTCAACGTGCCTAAAAACGATGCTTTTGAGATCACGGATGAAACCCGCATTCAGGCGGCCCTTCCCACGATCAAGGAATTACTTTCCAGGGGAGCGCGGCTGGTCCTCTGTTCGCACATGGGACGCCCGACCGAAGCGCGTGAGAAAAAGTACTCCCTCGAGCCGGTTGCGGCCCGACTTTGTGAGCTTCTGCAACAGGATGTCACATTTGCGGATGATTGTATTGGCGAAGACACCGCCGCGCTTCGTGCTGACTTAAAGGACGGAGAGGTTCTTCTTCTAGAGAACACCCGTTATTACAGCGAGGAAAAGAAGAATGATCCCGGGTTCGCCAAGGCCCTCGCCGGGAATGCCGGAATCTTCGTCAACGATGCCTTTGGCACCGCACACCGCGCCCATGCTTCGACGGAAGGAGTGACCCACCACGTCGAGAAAAGCGTCATGGGTCTGCTCATCGAGCGCGAGCTGGAATACCTCGAAGGAAAGCTGGGGAACGCCGAAAGTCCCTTTGTCGTCATCATGGGGGGGGCGAAAGTCAGCGATAAGATTGAAGTCATCTCCGCGCTTCTCGAAAAGGCCGACACCATCCTTATTGGAGGTGCGATGGCCTACACCTTCCGCAAGGCGCAGGGTTATGAGATCGGAATGAGCCTCGTCGAAGACGACAAGCAGGAACTCGCGCTCGAGATCCTTAAGAAGGCCAAGGAAAAAGGGGTCAATTTCCTTTTGCCGGCCGACACCCGCATCACCAGGGAATTCAAGGAAGGTGCCGAGACCTGGAACACGGAGGTTTACGGTCAGGGCGGTGCCATCCCGGCTGACAAGGAGGGAATCGATATCGGCGATGTTGCCATCGAAGAGTTCAAAGAGGTCCTCTCAACTGCCAAGACCGTTCTCTGGAACGGGCCCATGGGGGTTTTTGAAAAGGACTGCTTTTCCAAAGGAACCAGGGAGATCGCCGAAGCGGTCGTTGCCAGCGGAGCTCTCAGTATTGTTGGTGGAGGCGACTCGGTGACCGCGGCGGTAAAATTCGGGGTAGCCGATAAGATGAGCTTTATCAGTACCGGAGGCGGAGCGAGCCTTGAGCTTCTTGAAGGCAAAACCCTCCCCGGAGTGGCTGCGCTGACGGAGGCTTAATCGCTGCCCGGAAAACGGTTTTTATTTGACGGGTGGGGCGCATGCTCCCGCCCGTTTTCTTTGCCAGGACTCTGTCGGACTGGGATAAATTGAGGTTTTGGATTTTTTAAAGCTCTTGGGGACGTGCGGACCGGGCCTTTGGTTCATTATTTGTGGTCTTTTTTTTCTTTCCTACGTTTTCTGGAACTTCGGACCAAACTCTCCTGAGTAAGGTCCACTGATGGTCCCACAGGCCGGGATCTCTCCCCGGAGTGTCCCTCCTTTAAGAGGCTTTCGCCAGTTTTATGGTTTGGAGCCTTTGATGTTGTGACTCAGGCAGACCAATCCCCATTCTCCGGCTGTTTTCCCTTCGCCTCGCAACATGAAGCCTCGAAAGCCGAGGACTTCTTCGATGACGAAGTGAACGAGGTCGTCTTCGCCCACCCAATCCCGCAGATCGGACGGAAGAAGCATGGGAGTGTCACAAGCGATAGTGACGAACGTGGCTGCCATGTCTCAGTCAAACAGATCGAACCTCAATGGTCGGGTGATTTCAGTCCGACAGAGTCCTGGCAGAAATTTGCTTTTGTGGTGGGGCGCTTGGGGAAGCCGTTGAGAGGATTGGCGAAGGGAGGGCGGCGATTTTAGCTTTCCTCCAGACGAAATTCACCCAAGTCCGTGCTAGTTAAGCAAGGCATCTTTTGAGCAGCGAAACGGGGCCATTTTTCAGCCCCTCCCTATTGGATTAATAGTGACTCCTCACTCTTCGCGTACCCGGTAGAATCTCCGGGTGGCTCCTCCCACGTTCACCGCGTTCTCGGTGAATTGCGTGCTCTCGCCCTGCGAGGGGTGGGAGTCTGTGAGTTCGAAGAAGGAATCCAGACTCTCCGCCGCGTCGATTGCGTAACTGCGCCCGGGGCGTGAATTCCAGGTGATGGTGACGCCACCGTCCTCCCCGATGACGAGGTCGGTGATGATCAAGCCCGCCGCGTTTGGAGCTTCGAAACCTTCCGCCGTGGGGCCGCCCAAAGCCGTCATCTCATCATTTGAAAGCATGCCATCGAGGAATTGGATGGAATTGACATACCACGAGCTTCGCTCGTCGACATCGTAAAAGAAGATCACATCCGGCTCCATTGACCGCCGGATGTGATCCTTGCCCTGGGGCGTCCATTCGTCCTGGAGAATACCATCGACCCACTTCGTGATCACGCCGGCCCCGCTCGAGAGATCGACGGAAAATCCAATGCGATGCCATTCGTCCGGAGTGAAAGAGCCGTCGCCATTATATCCGCCGCCGCCTTGACCCATGTTGCCGCCCTGCCAGAAAAAGGTGGCATCGCCAGGGTTTTTCGTGGGCGAGGCCTGGATGATCGCCGAGGCCCCTCCCCCGCCCACCCGCATCACGTCCATTAGAAGAGTGTAGCGATTGACATAGAGCCCTCCGCCATTCGGCGCGATTCCATGCTTCGCGAGATAGCCCACCTGGCTGCCTTCCGGCACGAACATGACATCGGCGGATTCGCCTCCGATGTCGGCGATCTCGAAGCTGGTGGTGGTGCCGAACATCGTCCCCGTCGTGCTGTCCGTGTCATTGTATTGCAAGTCCTCGCCGAAGGTGGCCTTCAAGCCATCCGAGAAATCCCACTGCGCGGTCACCTTCGGAGGTTTTTCGCCAAGCGCGTTTTGAAAACTCCATTCCCGGCTGAAGGTCTGCCCGGCGGAATCCGCGTATTCAAGCGCGATTTCATTGCGCTCGCTTTGCCGGCCGACCGGAGGCTGGTAGGTGATCGCCGTCCGTCCGTCCGCCGTCACCACCACTGCCTGGCTGGTCACATCGACCTGGTTGAAGCTGAACTTGATCGTTTCCGGGGCGACCGCGGTCTTGTCATCCCGGAGCAGGATCTCGATGGGTTCCTCCGGTGCGATATCCGAAACACCGGGAAAGGGCGAGATTTCAGCGACATAGGCGTGGTTGTGGGAAGCCGTCGTGCTTTCGCGGTAAGCGGTAATGTCTCCCGCCGCCGCGTTGATGAGCTGGTCGTCCTGATAGAATTCCAAAGCGGCCGCTCCGTTCTGTGACCAGAAGACGAGGCGGATCGGATAAATTCCATCCTCCGGGGCCGTGATCTTGAATTCATAATCCCACGGCGTGGATTCGAAGGGCGGGGCCTCGGCGGGTCGGACAAAATTTGCGAGTTCGGTTGCGAAGAAGTCGCGCGGATTGGTTCCGGTAAAAATTCTCAGCCCGTTATCGTCGCTGGGCGAAGCATCGACCCGACCGACAATGACCTGGGTTCCCAGGGTGTGCTCGCCAGCGCTCAATTCAAGGTATCCCGTCACTTCCGTCGCAAAAAGTTTGGTGTGTCCGTCCGAGCCTGGGATTCCCGGGAACAGCACGTCTCCGGGAAATCTCGTCAGGGCACTCACTTCGGGATTGGCATCCTTTTCGAAGTTGATCACCTCGACATCAAAGCTCCCATCGGCATTGCCTCCCTTTTCGGCCTGATCTTCAACGAGATCCCCTCCAACGCGGAGGGTTCCGTTCAGTTGTTGATTGGCCCGGAGGTAGGAATTCGGAAATTCCGAAAAATCGGGTGCTTGGGCCGAAATCACCCGAAAGCCGCGATTTTGTCCGTCGCCCGGGGCGCCTGCGATTCCTGCGGGAATGGCCACGGTGTCTTGCGCGGACAAGAAATGCGCCGGAGCCACAGTCACAATTGCCAGAAGGGAAGCGAAACGATTTACAGACATATTTTTGGAATACCATATTAGAGAACCCGGCCGCGAGCATGAAATGGCACGACCGTAATTTTTCGCATTGCGCGATCAAGTCGCCCCGGATGGGATTCTTGCTGGGTTGAACCAGGTCAGATCCGGCCGGTCACCGGGACCTCGTGTCTCTTTCGCGGTCGCCGCAAGGTGATGGCAGATTTCAGCGGTGGGCATCCCGGCAGCTTGCCCCCACTGTTTTTCTTGTTCGGTTTCCGGTGGCTTGGAGAAGCCGGCCCCCTTAGAGAGATCCCGAAACTTGAATCCGGTAAAAGTTCTTTTCGGGCAGTCCGTCGGTTGGACCAGTCGATTGATATTTCAGGGTAGCGGTGGCGTCTCCGTTGTTCGTGGTCGAAAGGTGTGTCATGCCTGCCACGGTATCCCAAGCCGAGAGGTCATCACTGGCTTGAAGGACATACGATAGTCCGACTGCGGCGAGGTTGATCCGGAACGCGATGGTCAGGTGGTTTTTAGTTCCTCCTGCAATTGCCTCATTTCCAAGCTGTAGATTGGGAATTGAGGAATTACTGCCATCACTCGTGCCCATTGCGTATTCGAGGAAGGCATTGTAGCCGTCGTTGTCGAGATCGTCAGTGGGATTGCCTGTGAAGGGTTGGGAATCGTCGCCACCCGGTGTGCCATTGGGACTGACACTGGAGCGCCAGCTGGAAGGCAGGGCATGGTCGGGATTGGCAAGGGGATTGTTGAGCACAAGAGAGAAACCCGAACCATCACCGGCGGCTTCCGGCCACGGGAAGGTGATCCCATAGGAAAAATCACGAATGACCATTCCTCCGGCATCCAATAAAATGATTTGCTCTCCTTCGTTACTCAAAGAGCCGGAAAATGAGCCAGCGATGACCGCGCCGGTGTGACGAAACTCAAAGGCGGCTTGATTCTTTACAAGAATCACACGTTGCCCCGGGGAGAGGACGCGGGCGTTGGCGGGAAGATTCAGATCAAATCCTGCGAAGGTGATGCCGTCGGCGAATGCGATTCCCTCGAGTGAAATGGCGTTCACCGGGTCGATGTTGAGGAGTTCGAGGTATTCAAAGTCACCCCGGCTGGGATAACCTTCCGCCTGCTCTGCCAGAGTGGGTTGCGCGGGCCGATAGTGGATTTCGGAAATGACGAGATTGTCGACCGTCGCATGCACGGTATTGACGGCGAAGTTTGCCTGACTCAGGGGGCTCCATTTTAAGCCGTCGTAAGTCCTGGCCATGACATTGACCGAGTGATTGAGGTCCAGTGCGCTTGCATAGATCCGGGCGGAAGGGGAGAGGTCGTTGATTGAGCCCTGGCTGCCGGTGAGGAGACAAGACCACAAGGCGTCGCTGCTTCCCTGTCCGTTATTAAGTCCGTGAATGGCCAACATGTTTTGTCCGACCTTCAGGTGACTCGTGCCTCCGCTCACCGCAAAATCGAGGTAGTTGATGGCGGCGTTATCATTGTGAATATCATTCGCACCCGAGGTGTAGGTCAAAGTTGCCGGGGCGTTGGCTTCTCTCACCACCTCGACGCCATTGAGGTAAGCGACAAAGCTATCATCGTAGCGCATTTTCAAGGTGAGCTGTGCCAGGGCGTCGAGATCAGCCTGCGAAGCGATCGTGAACGGGATCCGGATGTAACAGGTGGCATTTTGCAATGCCATTTGAGCTTCAATATCGAGATTGAAGTAGGGATCGTAGAGATTGTTTGAGCTGCGCTCGTATCCCACCCCCTGGGTTCCGGTGATCCAGTTTGCGAGATTGGGAGGATCGGCCGGGTTGGTCCATTGCGAGACGGTCAGGGTGCTGCCTCCGTTTGTGGTTGTCGGCACAAGGACTTCACAAGCTGCGCCTTCATCGATCAAAGTGACCGAAGGGCTTGGTCCAAGGCGTGGATCACTTCCATCCAAGGTGTAGTAAATTTCAGCTCCTCCCCAGCCGTTCGGTTCGGCCATGGTCAGATCAAAGCCAGCATTCACCTCGCCTCCATATTGGTTGAAGGTGGGAGGCCGGGCCAAGCCACTGGTTCCCCGCGACTGCGTTTCCATCCAGGTCAGGCGTTGCGTGAGCCAGTTTTTCATCCAATCAACTTCGGCCTGATGGGTGGTCCGTGATCCGGAACCGGAAGCATTGGGCCAGACGTAGGTTCCGAGGATGTTCCATTTATCAAAGTTTCGAGTGACGGCATTCGGGGAACCGCTGTTGCCATCAAGTTCGGCATCATGACGGTCGATCGCGGCCAACATGTTTGAGGTGGTGAGGAGGCTCCGTCGGAGCTGCCAGAAACGATCCCAGTATTCGAGGTCGAATTCAGTGTCCTGGAACAAGCGTTGGTACCAGTAGTAGTTGGGCGTGTTGATCAGGGGGTAATACCAGCCGGTGGGGTTTTCTCCTTCGAGGTAGTTGGCATTTCCGAGCCCGAGATTGAAGTCCCACACCGGAAGGGCGCGGATTTTTCCTCCGCGTGATTTAGAGTAGTAGGTGCTGATTCGATAGCCATCGATGTCCTTGAAGGTTTCGGTGAAGAGGTGGGCGTCGACAAAGGTATCGGCCTCAATGAAGGACCGATAACCCGAATCGGGATCAGCGAAGGTCGGGCCGTGCAAGGCGGCCTCCATGTTATTGACGTATCCTCTGAGGTAGGCAAATTGAGCGGCGTTTGGAGTTTCCGGATAGTGCATGTCGAGTGGGATATTCTCGGTCGCAGTGTTCCAGGGGCTGCTGTAGGGCTCCTTGTCCTTCTTGAAAATGTAGCCGCCGGTGATGAGGGCGGGGTCGGTGACGAGGTCGCTGAGTTTTTCGACATCGACCCGCTCCTTGTCCCGTTTGATTTTCTCCATCATGACGTAAACGCCACGGTAGTCGCTCAGTGAGACCGTTCCTCCATTGGAGTTGAAGAAGACCTCAACGAAGCGGGTGCGAACGCCGCCCCAATTCCCCCGGATTGCCCGGGCACTTTCATAAACGAGGGCATTGCGCATCAGGGTCTTGTCCGAGTAGGGAGCGTAAAGAATCCAATCGGATTCGCTGGGCATTCCTAAAATGGAAACATCCTTGTCCTCGTCTTCGTTGGTCCAGGTTTCCCAGGCGTATTGTTTCTTGGGGAAGCCCGAGGACGATTGTCCGCGGACGTGCATCCCACCACGCCCGGTAAAGTCAGGGACGGCATCGATGCGGGCCAAGCCGTCAACCGCATCCCGGTCGATCACCACGGTATAGACCGGGCGGAAGGGTCTCGGGGCTCCGGGGTTGTTAGCGAGATCGATATTCACTCCGGCGGAGTCAACGATGATGATGGGAAGGTTGGAGGTGAAATTTTGAACGTTGGAGTTGAGCTCGATCAAGGTTCTGCTCTTGATTTCTCCGGGAAGTCGTCCGGTTTCAAAAACCCGGGCTCGCACCGTCGTGGTGTTGGTGATGTTAAAGGCCGAGGAGTATGCAGGTGAGCTTTCGGTGGGGATTGTGCCATTGGTCGTGTAGCGAACGACGGCCCCCGGAGATACCGTGGGAAGAATGGCAAGGCTTGTTGCGTTCGAGAAGAGGCCTCCTGTTTTGTCAAACTGGACATCTTCCGCGGGTGGTCCTGCTTCCTGGACTCCGGAATTGATTTGATTCGGAGTGGGTGTTTCCAGGAACCCCAGGGTGCGTGCCTGCCCGAGTGCTCCATAGGAGACATCTTCCGCTTGTGCGGAGTAGTTGAATTCGGTCACCACGGTGGTTCCATCCGGTGCGATGAGAGCCAAATATCCCCCTGATTTCGGCAGGGAGAAATTGGTGTGAAGAGGAGCGTCTGTTGCCAGCCTGTTTTTTCCAGAGGCGAAAATCGTAAGGTATCCATACGCATCCATGGTGACAGCCGGGATCCTCCACATCGTCTTCTGCGCGATGTCATTGGTGAGATAGTAGCCATCGAGATTGCCGCTGGTGGCTTGTCCGTTGTAAAGTTCAAGCCAGTCGGGATTGTCCAGATCTTCATCTTCGAGGGAATCCTGATTGTCTGCGACGAATTCGTTGATCACCGGGCCCCCCGTGGAAATGGGTGCGGCTGTTGTCGTGGCAAAGGAAAGGTCATCAAGGTAGGAGTTTTGAGTCGCTCCTCCCGTGCGGCCCGAGAAGGCAAATCGATCTCCCGCTTTTGGGACAAAACCGGGAGTGGCGAGATCACTGGCCAAGACGTTTCCGTTGTAAGTGACATCGAGGCCATTGCTGTCCCAGTTCAAGATCACCGGGATCCATTGATTGGATGTCGAACCGTAGTTGTGAGTGTTGTTATCGATACTCACCCCATCTGAGAATACCTCGACCGAAGGAGTATCACTGCCGTTATTATAGGTGTCCCAGGCAATCACGAGGCCGTTGTCGACGGCGAACCCGGCCTCTCCCCCGCCGTCGCCTGCCTCGATTTCTCCAAAGGTCAGTGTAACACCATCGGCCAGGGTGCCTTCGCCGCCGATGAGGAGATCAAAACCTACCGTAAAGGAGTCGATCGCTTTCCCGGGATCCAAATCAGGTAATTTCAACGATGAACTGGTTCCCCCTGTGCCGCTGGCAGTCATGCGCAGGTAGGGATTGCTCGTGCCCCGAACCTGGGTGGTTCCGTTATTGCTATTCATCTGGGTGCCGTCACCCAGATTGGTTGTTCCGGTAGAAAACCCGGTGAAATTCTGGGTGTAGCTTCCAGCGAAAACCGGAGTGGAACACGAAAGCAAAGATGTGATCAGGAGGAGCTTTTTTGAGGTGCCTTTCATCAAGTGGAGGGAATCGACCGAGGGACGAAGAAGCTGCCTCCTTCTGGAAAGAAGGCAAGTTTTCGGGGCGAGAATCTGAAATTTCTTCAATCCCTCCAATGGGGCCTCGCCTCAGTGGGTTTTCAGGCGGCCCCCTCGCTGAAGTCAGCCTCGACGCTTTTACCCGATTGGGTTGGAAGAGCCAAAGGAGAGGATCTCACCTCACAATTCTGAAGAAGATTTTTTCGGCACCAGGTGATGGATTCGCGAAGGGTCCGAAAGTGGTGTTTTCTCCTCCCGAGGGGATGTTGGTGGCAACTTCCCTCGAAAAATCGTTGAGGTCGGTGGACCAGTTGATCGTGTAAGTGCGGCTTGGGATCGAGTTAAAGGTCAAGGTGACGGTGTCCGCGGCTTTGTCGTAAGCGATGGCGGTGATTTTGAGCTCTCCTGCTCCCGGGGCGGAATCCGGCCCGGTCGCAAAGCTTTCGGCAGCGGCGGAATCATTCATGGCACCCTCGTAGATTCGAAATTCGTTGAGATCGCCGTGGAGGTAGCCATCGCCCGTCCAGTTGGAGCGGCCAAGCCAGTTGTTGACGTCGTTGATGTCCCGGGGGGTAAACGTGGTGGTTCGGGTTCCCTCACGGATGCCATTGCGATAGAAGGTCAGTTGACCGCCTCCTATTCCGTTGGACGTCCAGACGCTGGCGACGTGATATTCTTCATCGAAATTACTCGCCAACCCGGTATCGACAGCTTCCTCGTCTCCATCAACCGGGCCGGTCCCCTCACCGAGGGTGAGGGCATCCAGGTTCCGAAGGGCATTACGTTGGGTGTTGATATCGATGCCTCTATTTGGAGCGAAAAGGAAGTAGTCCAGTCCCTGGGTTGCACCAGTGGCTCCGGTGTTGACTTCACCACCATCGGTTGACCCAAAGTCCCAAATCCGGCCCCAGGCTTGCTCGGACCGGACGGTATACCAGGCTTCAAAAGTGAGATGGTCCAGGGAGGACAGGAGCCCATTTGGAAGGTCGACATAAGCGGCGTCAGCGGTGGCACCATCTCCACCGGGGAGCGCGAGAGCGGTCCCGGTCCAGAGCCCGCCGGCCCCCACGATCACTCCATCCGCACCGCCGATGGAATCGGTCACGACGGCACCGGCATTGGCATTGCCGAGGGGGCTATTGAAGGAATACCGGTGAAGCAAATTTGGATTGGTGGCGTCTGCTACAAGAGGATCAATTCCACCCGCCACTTCAGGCCCGTCATTGATGCCGTCTCCGTCGGTGTCGGCAACCAATGGGAGGGTAAGGGTGGTGCTGACTTCCACGCCGTCGGTCAGTCTGAAGTGGTCCCGGGAAACGGAGCCAGCGAGATGTTGATTTAGCGCTGGTCT
>ERZ887942.1599-NODE-1599-length-15244-cov-6.588913_pt1 | contig 15244 bp, 12 predicted proteins | sample MGYA00521099_ERZ887942 | MGnify/ENA primary metagenome ERZ887942 (study PRJEB32303, sample SAMEA104408605) | aquatic metagenome | biome: Brackish water; feature: Pelagic; material: water | place: Baltic Sea | collected 2014-06-07T06:48:00 | depth 16,251 m ... | reverse complement strand
AGCACCTAACTCACCTTTACATCGCTCTCTTGCACTTCAAAGTTGAATCCACCACCTATGAAACTGTCTTTAAGTCGGGTGCCTTTATTTGTTGGGCTCTTGACAGTCTGTTTGTTCGGGAACCTATCTGCCGAAGAGGATATTTTTATAGCGGTGGTTTGAGAGGTTTTGCACTGATCCGAATACAAAGTCAGATCCGTTCATCGACTCGGGCCGGTAGGTTTTACTGATAGAGTTTTGACGGTTCAAACACTGGTTGGAGACAAACGGTACCGATACAACGTTGATACCCAGTCGGTTGGTTCTCCAAATCTGATAGCATACTGAATCGACGGACCCAAGGTTGCTGACGAAGGATTTCTGGTAGTTGATCGAAGTTGTTTACGTTCTTGACCTTTATCACTTCGATTCCGTTTTGATCTGCCATGAATGCACTGAGTGCATGAGGTACCCCGTAGGGGTTTTTGGCGATCAATCCGGTATAACTTTCCCGGAGCTTGCCGAGTTCCTCTTCGTAAATTCCATCTGCGGTTAAGTAGTAAAGGGCAGATAGCACGTGGAGCATGCCTGCGTTGCCGGAAGGAGTAGCATTGTCCCACCATTCCTTCTTGCGGGCTATCAAGGCTTCGTGGTCCTCGGATGTGAAGAAGTAACCCTCCGCTTCGGAGTCACAAAAGTATTTCATTACACTACGAGTTATAGACTCACAGCGTTCCAGATATTTTTTCGATTCGCCGGGGTAGTAGAAATCGACATACGCTAAGATACTGAGGAGGGCTTCTGCGTAGTAGGCATAGTCGTCGAGATAGGCATTGAGCTTGGCTTCGTTGTAATAGACGGCATGGAGTCGATCTTCATCATAGCGCAAGTTTTCCCAGATGAAGTCAGCGGCTATTTTGGCGGCGTCGAACAAGTCTTTGCGGTCGAGTGCAAACCCGGCTTCGGCGAGGCCACGAATGAGAAGACTATTCCATGACGTGAGTTGTTTCTGATCCAAGCCAGGCCAAACGCGATCTTTACGATGCGTGTAGAGTTTTGCGCGAGCTTCCTTGAGTGATTCCCGAATAGGAAACTCCTGTTCAGTGAGCGCGGGGTTTGAAAACCCGTGTTCGAAGTTCCCTTCTTCGGTTATGTTGTAGGTTTTGCAGAATAGGGTGCCGGTCTCTTCTCCCAGGACTGACTTAATCTCGTCGGGCTTCCATACATAGAACTTCCCTTCCTCACCTTCGCTGTCGGCGTCGAATGCTGAATAGAAATTTCCAGTAGGTGCATGCATTTCTCTAAGTGCCCAGTTCGCGGTTTCCTCTGCAATAGCCCTGTATAGCGGTTTCCGATACGTCGTCCAAGCCTTGGCATAAATATCTAGAAGCAAGCCGTTGTCGTAGAGCATTTTTTCGAAGTGGGGGATGAGCCAATAGCGGTCCACGCTGTAGCGGGCAAAGCCACCACCAATTTGGTCAAAAAGACCTCCGTGTGCCATAGCAGTCAGAGTGGTGTTAATGACTTCGTCGATACGTGAGACATTTTCGTTGGGAGGCGCATTGCTTGATTCGTCTTCCACATAGCTATTCCGGGCTTGGATTAGAAAATCCAAGGTTGTGGATGGAGGGAACTTGGGAGCCTGCCCAAAACCACCGAATTGATCATCGTGCCGTTTCGCAAATGCCATGGCAGCTTGTTGTAGCGTAATTTTGTCTACAATTCCTCCAGCATCTGTTGCCGGAATATTCGATGCGATGAGGTTCTTGATAATGCTATCGGCGTTTTCCTCCAATTGCTCGCGATTCTTTTTATAAAAATCGATCACCCGGATAAGCACCTGAGGCCAGGGAACCATGCCATTACCGCGGTCTTCCGGGGGAAAATAGGTACCTCCGAAAAACGGTTTACCGTCGGGTAGGCAGAATACATTCAAAGGCCAACCCCCATGCTGGGCTATCATTTGCACCGCTTCCATGTAGATTTGGTCGACGTCTGGGCGTTCCTCACGGTCAACCTTGATACAGACGAAATGCTCGTTCATGAGACCCGATATATATTCGTCCTCAAACGACTCGTGTTCCATAACATGACACCAGTGACAGGAGGAGTAGCCGATGCTTATGAGGATCGGTTTATCTTCAGCTCGGGCTACAGCAAAGGCTTCTTCGCCCCAGGGATACCAGTCTACTGGGTTGCTTGCGTGCTGCTGGAGATACAGGCTCTTTTCGTTAACCAGATGATTGGGCATGAGTATGAGTAGCTAAAGCGCCTATTGGAGGCTGCTTGTATGGGATGCGTTTTACGAACGCCAGAGTGGGTCAGCTTTCTAGGAAGCTGTCCAATTTCTTTATAGCCCCACCTACTTTTTCAAGCTCCATATGGTATCGTTCGATAGGTTCTTCGCCTAATTGATTCGAAACGATTAGGTCCTGTTTCAATTCCTGGCAGATTTCTGTCAGGTCGCTCAGTCCCAGGTTATCCGCGGCTCCCTTAACGTTGTGGAGGATCCAGGATTGTTTTTCCACGTAGCCATCCAACTCTTTGAGTTCGCCCCATGAGTTTTGGTAATCGTCCCAGAATCGGTGCAGCAGACCTTGAAGGAGGTCGGCTTTCCCCAAGCATTGTTTCAGCCCGAACGTGACATCGACGCCTGGCAGATTGCGTGGGGTAGGCACTGGAAAATTGTTCATGAGAGATCTGACTGCTGGATGAAAGCTATGTTGATAGCCGGGAAGGGTAATGCCTATAAAGCAAAGCTATTTTCATGAGTTTGTCGATTGCGAAAATACAGTAGTTTGAAATTTGCAGGGAAAATGCTTTCGCTTGCTTGCTGGATTTTCCAGAATGACTTTTCATGCCTGAAATCCGACTACTACCTGATAAAGTAGCCAATCAAATCGCGGCTGGCGAAGTGATTGAACGGCCGGCTGCGGTTGTGAAAGAGCTGTTGGAAAATAGTTTGGATGCGGGGGCAACTCGGGTGGAAATCGAGTTTAAGAACGGAGGACGTTCTTACATACGAATCGAGGACAATGGTCACGGAATGACAAAAGATCAGGCACTGCTTTCGATTGAAAGACACGCCACGAGTAAGATTCGATTGGCTGATGATTTGCTAAGTATAGCGTCGTTCGGATTTCGCGGTGAGGCGCTGCCATCTATTGCAAGCGTATCCCGCTTTCAGTTGAGAACCCGGACGAGCGCTAGCGATAGCGGGTCCGAGTTGATGATCAATGGAGGGAAGCTGGTGCATGTAAAGGAATGTGGTATGCCGACGGGAACGCGCATAGAAGTGTCGCATTTGTTCAATTCCGTACCCGCGCGGCGTAAGTTCTTAAAGGCTGATCCTACCGAAGCAGCTCATATTATCCAACTGGCTAGGATTTATGCGATCGCTAATCCTCAGACTGCTTTCACGTTGATGGAAAACGGTCGGTTGGTATTTAATTCTCCTGTCTGCCCATCTTTGAAAGACAGGGTTCAGGAAATTTTTGGAAGTTCGATCTCCGACGGATTAGTTCCGGTTAAGACCGAAGAATCGGACTATAGACTTTATGGACTGGTTAGTGAACCGGGAAGGGGACGGTCTACTCGGCATGAGATGATTACGATCGTTAATAATCGGCCAGTGACGAGTCCCACTCTGAATCAGGCATTGGTGGAATCTTACCATGCCTACCTGCCTCGAGGGAGGTATCCGATCGCGTTTCTTTTTCTAGAGCTGGATCCGGGAGCTGTGGATGTGAACGTTCATCCGGCAAAACGCGAGGTGCGTTTCCGTGACGCCGCCCGTGTCCGTGGATTTATTATCAGGAGTTTATTGGATGGGTTGCGTGAGCTGACGGAGGCTAGTAAGCCAGCAGGAGTCACAGGTAAGAGAACTTCGTCTGCGGAGCCAGTACCAAAACCCGTGCCTGCAGCTATTGGAAAAATGAGTGCAAGGCCTGTCCCCTCGCAACCACGTCACGGTGTGTCAGCTACGCCCGTTACTCAGAAACCTGTGCCGCAACCAGCTTCTGAGAAACCGAAAGAGGAAAAAAACTGGGAATTGGGGTGGAAATTCGTCGGTCACGTCCAGCGTGGGTTAGCGGTGTTTGATTCTGCCAAAGGAATCATAGTGCTCGATAGGCGGGCCACCCATCAGCGGATTTTGTATGAGGAGCTTGAGCGTCAGTATCTGGATCAGAAGGTCCCTGCCCAACAACTGTTGCTTCCAGTGCCGATCGAGCTCGATGCACTCGGTGCTTCGTTGATGTTGGATAATCTGGACTTTCTAAATCATAGCGGCTTCAAGGTTGCGGAGTTTGGCCGCAATTTCTTCAGAATTGAGGCGGTTCCCGTATGGACAACGCCCGATGAGGCGGAATCACTCATGATAGATCTGGTCGGTATGATGAAGGACGGTAGCCTGCGCAAAAACAAGCCCGTGGAAGCGTTTGATCACATCGCGAGGCTAGCCTGTACAAAATCAGTTCGTTTGGATGATTCTGTGAGCGAGCGAGAGATGGTGTCTCTTGTTAGTCAGCTATTTAAGTGCAAGAATCCGCTAATCAGTCCGCTTGGAAAACCGACCTACTTTGAACTTGGGCGGAACGAGTTGGATCGTCGTTTCATGCGCTAGCTCACTTCAGAACGTTATCCTGTTCATAAAAAGTATGAAAAATTTTGGGATTAATTACGGTTTTGATGCTCGTCATCTGCTATCGGCTCTTTAGTAAAGCCTTTAAAACTCGGGAATCCACTCATCCGGATCTCCCCGCAAGAGCAGTAAACAGATTTTAGCTAAACGACTATGAGTGTCAGCAAGGCATCGACCAAGAATAGCAAAGCCAAGAACGGTTTTCATTTTAATACAGACGACACGGTGGAAGGTATGAAAACCTCGATCCTGAATCATCTAAAATTTACATTGGCCCGTGATTTGAGTACCGCGGCGAGCCGTGATTACTGGGTTTCTACCTGTATGGCTGTGCGTGACCGTATTTTGGAGCGTATGATTGCGACTCAAGAGACCCATTACGAACAAGATGTTCGCCGTGTGTATTACCTTTCCCTAGAGTATCTCATGGGTCGCTTGTTGAACAACAATTTGTTCAACACAGGTCTGGAAGGACAAGCGAGGAAGGCCCTGGAAGAGTTGGGGTATAATTTAGACGATATCCGTGAAGAAGAACCGGATATGGGCCTGGGGAATGGTGGCCTAGGTCGGTTAGCAGCTTGCTTCCTCGATTCTCTTGCGAGTTTGGATTACCCAGCCATTGGTTATGGAATCCATTACGAATACGGTCTTTTCCGGCAAGAATTTGTAAATGGCCACCAGGTGGAACATCCAGACAATTGGCTCCAGTTTGCCAATCCATGGGAAGTGGTAAGGCCCGAGTATTCAATGAACGTACGCCTATATGGACGGGTCGAAAAACATTTCGACAATCTTGGAAATCCGAAAGTGGCCTGGGTAAATCCTCAAGTGATGGTGGGCGTACCTTTCGATATCCCCATTTGTGGATATGGTGCAGCAACGGTAAATTTTTTGCGTTTGTGGGCTTGTAAGTCATCCGAGGAGTTTGATCTCGATACCTTCAATCGTGGCGGATACGTGGAAGCCGTGCAGGAAAAAGCGGTGAGTGAAACGATCTCGAAGGTATTGTATCCGAACGATGCCACTGAGAGCGGAAAAGAGCTTCGATTAGTACAACAGTATTTCTTCGTGTGTTGCTCGTTGCAGGATATCATCCGTCGTTACAAGTTGAACCACTCAGGGTGGGATCAGTTTTCCGATAAGGCGGCGATTCAGCTGAACGACACGCACCCTGCTTTGGCTATCGTCGAACTTCTGCGCATCCTAATCGATGAAGAGAAGATAGACTGGGACAAGGCATGGGACATTATAGTCAAAACCTTCGGTTATACGAACCATACACTTCTTCCCGAGGCGTTAGAGAAATGGAGCGTTCCGTTGTTGCAGAAGGTTCTTCCGCGCCACTTACAGCTGGTATACGAGGTGAATCAGTGGTTTTTGGATACGCAAGTGGAGGCAAAGTGGCCAGGAGATGATGCCAAAAAATCTGCTCTTTCAATCATTGAAGAAGGAGATGTTCAAATGGTTCGAATGGCGCATCTGTCGGTTGTCGGAAGTCATAGCACCAACGGTGTGGCGGCTTTACATACGGATTTACTTAAGAAGCACCTGTTGAAGGACTTCTTTGAACTTTACCCAGACCGTTTTAATAACAAAACCAATGGCATAACACCTCGCCGTTGGTTACTCGCTTGTAACCCGAAGTTGTCTGATTTGATCTCAGAGAAAGTGGGCGAAGATTGGCCGTTAGATTTGGACCGACTGCAGAAGCTGGCTCCCTTTGCAGACAAGTCAGATTTTCAAAAGAGGTTCATGGAAATCAAGCGTGAGAATAAGGTCGAGCTGGCAGGAATCATCAAACGCCTCTGTCATGTGGATGTGAATCCAGACGCATTGTTCGACGTGCAGATCAAGCGCTTGCATGAATACAAACGTCAGCATCTTAACCTGCTTCACATACTGACTTTGTACTATCGGATATTGCAGAATCCAGATTATGATATGGTTCCTCGCGTTTTCATTTTTGGAGCAAAAGCGGCTCCAGGATACTATCTTGCTAAGACGATTATCAAAGCCATCAATTCGGTTGGTGAAGTTATAAATAACGATCCACGGGTAAAAGATCGTATCAAAGTGGTGTTCCTTCCAAATTACGGAGTCTCGTTGAGCGAAAAGATTATTCCTGCGTCTGATCTGTCGGAGCAAATTTCAACGGCGGGTAAGGAAGCCTCAGGAACCGGCAATATGAAGCTGGCCCTCAATGGTTCATTAACAATAGGCACGTTGGATGGAGCCAATGTCGAGATCCTTGAAGAGGTCGGTGAGGATAATATCTTTATTTTTGGTCTGACGGTTGAGGGCGTAGAGGCTTTGAGGAAAAAAGGTTACAACCCCTACCAGTACTATTACGAGAACCAGGAGTTGAGAAACATTGTCGACTGGGTTGGAAGCGATTCGTTCACCCCTACCGAACCCGGTGTCCTTGCACCGTTGCGACATAGCTTACTGGATGGGGGAGATCCGTTTCTGGTAATGGCTGATTACGAAGCCTACATCAAGTCACAGGAAGAAGTAGATAAAGTCTTCCGTGACAAAAAACGCTGGGCGCGTATGGCAATCATGAATACTGCACGAGTCGGAAAATTTTCCTCAGACCGCACCATTCATGAGTATTCAAAGGAAGTCTGGGATCTGACTGCAGTGAAGGTCGATTAACTCTTTGCATCATTTGGAACTCTTGACCTATGCTCCAGTCCTATGGTTCGTATGCTTTACCCCAAAACACGACTTATATTGAATTTTCCCTACGACAAGGTGCGGATGACGCCACTTGTATTAGCGGTCCTGTTTATGTTACCGAGTTTGGTAACAGCGGATACGAATGATGATCGTCCCTTTAATGTGGGGGACCACTTTTATTACGATATCAAGTGGGGGATTCTTAAAGTGGGCGAGGCAGAGATGTTGGTTGAGGCTGCCGGTGAAGAAAATCCAGGAGACCTGAAGTTTGTTCTGCTTGTTCGAACGTCATCTTGGGCAGATACGTTTTATAAAGTAAGAAATCGGATAGAAAGCTATACGGACGCGGAAGTTACGAGGGCACTTCACTATGTACAAGATCAGTACGAAGGTGGTCGGGAACGGGAGATTACAGTAACCTTTGATTGGGATAGTAATACGGCTCAATATAAGAACTTCGAAGATAAAAGAACTGCGATTTCGATTCCTGCGGATTGTCAGGACCCCTTCTCTCTGCTATTTGCTTATCGGTTAAAGGAGTTCGAACCTGGCAAGCGGATCAGTGTACCCGTCACAGATGGTAAAAAAAGCGTGACTGCTGACATTGAAGTTCTCGAAAGAGAAACGATTAAAGTGAAGGCGGGGAAGTTTGAATGTTTGCGGGTTCGGCCAGATGTAAAAGATCTGGGTGGGGTATTTAGTAAAAGCAAGAATGCCCATATGGATATTTGGTTTTCCAACGATAAACATAAATTGATCGTTAAAATGTCGAGTTCGGTGAGCGTGGGCCGGTTTAAAGTTGAGTTAAGAGACTATGTATTAGGGGATTCTCTCTAGTCTCTATTCATAGCTCTTATCTCTCTGTAAGGTCTGGTTCTCTATACATTCAAGCACTCGAAGTATAGGGGGCGAGGTTGAAGCAGGAGGAATTCCATCAACTAAATGCTCGCCTAAGATCTTCGTTTAATGCTGCTCAATCGAAAGAAAGAAATGCCCAATGTCGGTGACCCGGAGGTCGCTCGTAAGACCGAGTATCGATTGGTTGAGTTGTTGTTTCAGAATAGCGAGTTCGCACTGTATCATTGACGGCGATTGGGTTTGGGTTCTGGTGGATCTTTACGCAGTCGAATCCTTATTTGTGGCCATCGATATGGCTAGTTGGGTTCACGTTACTTCAACTCGCCCGCTTATTCCATATTAGGTCGTTTCTAAATCAGGACTCACAGAATAAAACAAATTACAGTAAGCACGTATATTTGTTCTGGCTTCTTTCTTTTTCCACCACCTTGGTGTGGTCCTCGGCTTTGGTTTTTTTTAGCGGGCCTGATAGCGACCAATTTATTATAGTATTCACTTTGGTGACAGGAGGCATTGCCTGCGTTGCTTTGTCATCTCTTGCTCACATTCCGAAGATCTATCCGACTTACATTTTTGGGATGCTAGTACCGGTCTCGGGATATTACATTTCGACGGGGGTAATCGAAAATATCTTTGCGGGTGTAACTGCTCTTTTGTTTATCGGATTTGGAGCATTCATATCTCGAAGATTCCGGCGCAATGTTGCTCATTCGATTTCGCTCGAACTTACAAACCTGAAATTAGCGGAGACACTTCAGAGTGAGAATAGCAAGGCGGATAGACTGAACACAGATCTTCTTCAGGAAGTTAATAAACGAGAGCGTTCAGAGAAAGATCTCAAAAAGGCAATCGACGAAGCCCGAGCGGCTAGCAAAGCTAAAAGCGATTTTCTCGCCGTTATCAGCCATGAGATTCGAACTCCCATGAATGGAGTTATGGGGATGTTGGATCTCGTTATGGATACCCAATTGAGTAAGCTCCAGCGAGATTATCTGGAAACGGCTAATCGATCCGCAGAAACACTACTTCGTTTACTGAACGATTTGCTTGATTTTTCCAAGTGCGACCAAGGGGACCTGCCTATGGAAAAAACTGCCTTTCTCATGCGCGATGCGGCTGAAGAAGTGCTATCACTCATGGCTGGTCGAGCCAAGAAGAAGGGCTTGGACTTTAAGTTTGTATGGGATGAAACAGCACCTGAATGGGTATCGGGTGATCCGATACGCTTCCGTCAGGTTTTAGGTAACTTGGTTGGTAATGCGGTTAAGTTTACCGAACAAGGATCCGTATCTGTTTCATTGGAGCGCCATGAACGTGAGGGAGAGCTAATCCGCTACTTCTTCAAAGTTGAAGATAGCGGTATTGGAATCGAATCGGAAGCAATTGATAGCCTTTTTGAGCCTTTTACGCAGGCAGATTCCTCAATGACCCGTAAATACGGTGGGACAGGCCTTGGACTCGCCATATCCCGGCGATTGATTCGTTTCATGGGGGGCGATATTAAAGTCTCTAGTGAAGCTAACAAAGGGTCTTGTTTCTGTTTCGATTTACTTTTGGCGGAGCCGGGAGCATTCGAGATTGAACGGGGAGTAGAATCACAATCTAAGGTTCCTCTGGAAATGAGTTACGCGGGTAGAGTGTTGGTGGTAGAAGATGACGCGGTAAATCAAAGGGTCATAAGATTGCTTTTGGAGCGGTGCGGGCTTGACGTTGTGGTTGCAGAAAATGGGAAAATCGGATTTGAAAAAGCTATTAGCGAATATTGGGATCTTGTATTTATGGACTGCCATATGCCGGTGATGGATGGTATTACCGCAACGAAGAAAATTCGTGAACACGAGGTTCAAAATGGCCTATCGCACACTAATATTGTGGCGCTGACCGCTAATGCAAAAGAGTCAGATAAGGCAGCCTGTCTTGCCGCAGGGATGGATGATTTTCTTGCCAAGCCTGTGCGTAAAACGGGCCTCAAGTCCGTCCTCGATGCCTGGTTTCCCGAAGCGGTTATTCTCAGACCTTAGTGCCCGTTTTCTTTTCTGAGGACGTGTATCGTAATCTCGCCGGGGCAGAAAAAACGAATCGGTAGACGACAGCCACCCGACCCACGGGAGGTGTAACCTTTAACGGTTTTGTACTGCCAGTTTTCGGCTAGCATATAGCTGGGGCAATCACCGTTGTGGATTACGACTATACGGCCAGGAAGACAGATTTGCCCGCCGTGGGTATGGCCAGCCAAAATAAAATCGTAGCCAAGTTCGACAGCCTGTTTGTGTGTTTCCGGAGCATGGGAGAGGAGTATGCTAAAGGCGCCTTCGGGAACGGTCCCGCGCAGTTTATCAAAATCATGTCCTTCATAGTAGTGAGGGTCGTCGATGCCTGAAAGATATAGGTTCGCTCCGTTCTTTTCGAATGTTACCGTCTCGTTCATGAGCAAGGGAAGTCCCATGCTTTCAAGGGCTGGGATGAGCTCGATGGGATCGTGATTTCCCAGAATGCCGTATACGGGCTTTTTGATGGCTGCGCATATCTGCTCAACGTATGTCAGGCAGTTGGTAATACTTCCCTTGGTATCGTCGCGGTAATCTCCGGTGATGACCGCCAAATCGTAGTCCAGTCCTTCCAAGTGCTCCAGGATAATCGGGGTAAGTTCTGGTTCTAGATCCAGATGCAGGTCGGAAAGCTGCAGAATCCTCAGGCCATCAAGGGCTTCGGGGAGGTTCTTAAAACTCAATTCGTTGGTTACAAGCTTGAGGTCGAGGAAGTTGCGTCGGCCTCTGTCGTAGATTCCAGAAAGTTTGAGTAAGAATTCTACGGTTTCGAAAAAGTAAGGGATACGATCGGGATTCAGCAGATTCTTACCTTGCCAGACCTGCTCACTTTCTTGAAGCGCCTGCTTCTCCAACCGGCGCTTAAGGGCTTCATGGCCAATACGTTCTGCCAGCTCCCGATAGACTTCAGGTAGATGGTCCAAGAGTAAATGTGCCGCGTCGTTTTCCGCCATGGTTGAGGCCTGTTATGGGAGTCCTGTTTTTCGAAAACAACTTCTAAATGTTTATACTGGCCATGGCTTGTATTTAGTGAAGAGTCTGGTCCTCACTTTTTTCACAGCTATGTCCGATAATTTACAGGATGCCTTTGATCCGGTTGAAGATGCCATCGCAGCCATTGCTGATGGCAAGATTGTCATTGTTACGGATGATGAGAATCGCGAAAACGAAGGAGATCTAATTTTCGCCGCTGAAAAAGCGACGCCTGAGTTGGTTAATATGATGATCCGTTATTGTAGCGGTGTCGTTTGTGTCCCTTGCTCAGGCCCCCAGTTGAGGCGCCTTGGCATCAATCCGATGGTGCCTTACAACCGTGAAACTTACAGGACTGATTACACGGTTTCAGTGGACGCAGCTGAAGGAATCACCACTGGGATAAGTGCGTTTGATCGCGCAGAAACTATACGACTTCTGGGTAGTGGAACGACGACTCCGAATGATTTTGTCCAGCCTGGGCACGTATTTCCGCTTAGATCCCGCCCTGGGGGTGTGTTGGAACGAAGTGGGCATACGGAAGCGGCTGTGGATCTAGCCGAGCTGGCAGGCCTATTCCCTGCAGGGGTACTTTGTGAGATCGTAAACGAGGATGGAACCATGGCCCGGCTTCCTGATTTGGTGAAATTTAAGAAGCGCTTTAATATGCCACTTATATCAATCGCGTCATTGATCGAATACCGGCACAAACGGGATCAGTTGGTGGAGAAAGTTGCTGAACGACCCTTCAAGTCGAAGCATGGAGAGTTCAACCTGAGCGTTTTTCGTAGTCGAGTTGACCAGCGCCATCATATGGCATTCGTCAAAGGTAGTATTTCTGTGGAGCCTACTTTGGTGAGAGTCCAGAGTGAGAACCTCCTTGAGGATGTGTTCTGCGAAGATGGAACCGATGGTTTTGAAAACCTTTCGGCGTCCTTTAAGCGGCTTTCTGAAGAAGAAAGCGGCGTACTACTTTACATGCAACAAGCCCACGGTGGTTTAGAGTTTAAACAAGGCAAGGTAGAGGCTACTAAAATGGATTTCCGTGACTACGGGATCGGGGCTCAAATTTTAGTGGCTCTTGGGCTGAAAAAGATTCGCTTACTCTCGAGTACTCCGCGCAAAGTGGTCGCTCTCGAAGGTTACAATCTTGAAATCGTAGAACAAGTCCCGTTGAACTAAGCGGTTTTCAATACTTACAGCTGTCATGAGCAAGTTCAAACCTGATTACGATCCGATCGACGGAAGCCCCTTTTCGTTGGGGATTGTCTGTTCACGTTTCAATCCGGAGGCGGTGGAAGCGCTGTTGGAAAATACGTTGAAGACTCTGCGGGAGTCGGGAGTTAAAGAAGAGAATATACGTGTAATGCGAGTCCCGGGATCGAATGAAGTCCCTTGGGGTATTCAAGTGCTCGCTGGAACTGGAGAGTACGATTGTTGCATTGGCTTGGGAGTGCTTTTGCGAGGAGGCACCGTACACTTTGAAGTGGTTGCCCAGAGTGCTTCCGATGGATTACAAATGGTGGCTTTGAACGAAATGATACCGGTCATCAATGGTATTGTCGTTGCGGATACAACGGAGCAAGCGATCGAGCGTACTAAAGGCGAGATCGACCGGGGCCGTGAATTTGGAGAAGCCGCACTCGAAATGGCCAAGCTAAAGAAACACTATATTTCATACGATGAGCAAGACGCCTAGACGCCGGGAAAATAGAATTGCGGCGATGCAGTTCATCTATGCGTGCAGCTTGAATCCTCCGGCGAATCTGGCCAGTCAACTGACACTCTTCTACTCTGACAAAGATCGTGAGCGGGATTATTATTCATTTTCAGAAGAGTTGATAGCCGGTGTACTAGATAGCCTGGAGGAAGTGGATGCCGAGATTAAAGCGTACGCGGAAAACTGGGATTTTGATAGAATCGCAAAGATGGACCTGGCGATTCTTCGATTAGCGATCTATGAGTTACTCTATCGATTGGACATCCCGCCTATCGTATCGATCAATGAGGCGATTGACCTCAGTAAACAATTTTCAGGACCCGATTCGAAACGTTTTATCAATGGTATTTTGGATAAAATGAAGGGCAAGATTCAGCGGCCTTTACGGGAAGCTACTGAACTCTAGATTTATACCTTTCCTATGTTTGGACTGTTTAAGAAATTCAAGTCCGGTTTTGCTCGGACCACGCAATCGTTATTCGGTGCCGTTGGCGGAATCTTCGGCGGTAAAAAGCTCGATAGTGATTCCATCGATGCTCTTGAAGAAGCCCTTTATGGTGCAGATTTCGGAGTGGAAACAACGGAAGAGATCATGGCAGAGATTCAGCGAGCCTTCAAAGCGGACCGTGAGCTCCGTGGGTTGGATGCAGCTGAAATTGGGGCAGCGGTGTTGCGTCGGGTATTAGAAGGAGCAGAAGGTAGCTTCTCTCCCGATAGGCTAGATCGCGAAGTCATCATGCTATTGGGAGTCAACGGATCTGGTAAGACGACTACGACGGCAAAGCTTGGAAATCTTTATAAGGAAGACGGTCGATCAGTGCTACTCGCAGCCTGCGATACGTTTAGGGCTGCGGCGAATGAGCAGATTAAATCCTGGTCGGATCGTCTGGAAATTGACCTCATTGCCAGCAAGCATGGAGCTGATGCTGCGGCAGTTGCGTTTGATGCCTATCAAGCTGCTGAGAGTCGAGGTCATGATCTGATTATTCTCGATACGGCCGGCCGCCTTCACAACAAAAGTCACTTGATGGGTGAATTGGAAAAGATTATTCGCGTCTTAAAGAAGAAAGACGAATTGGCACCTCATCATCGCTGGTTGATCGTGGATGGGAGTATTGGCTCGAATTCGATCGAACAGGCTCGGGTATTTCACAAGGCCGTTGATTTAACGGGTTTGATCATCACGAAGCTGGACGGTACCAGCCGAGGCGGTGCATTGGTGGGAATCTACCGAGAACTGAATATCCCGATTTACTTTGTGGGTCTCGGCGAACAGCCAGACGATCTTCAGCCGTTCACGATTGATAATTATGTATCTGCTGTATTTGGTCTTGAAAAGGAATTATCTGAATGAGCTGGCACGAAACATCGGTAAAAGTCGAACTGGGTGATCGCAGTTATAACATTTGGATCGGCCGAGATGCAGGATTGGGTGTTTTAGAAACCGCCCAAGCTCTGGGTGCTGACGGTCGAAAGTGCGCCTTTGTCGTAGATGCGGGATTTGGCGACAGGCAGGCGAGTTTCGTTTCTGATATGCGGGAGTTTGGGCCAGCGCTCGAATTACCGGCGGGTGAAACCACCAAGAGCCTGTCTGAAATAGGGCGTGTATATGACTTTTTGGCGGAGCATCACCTGGATCGATCTTCCTGTCTCTTTGCCGTGGGTGGAGGGGTGATTGGTGATCTTGGAGGGTTCGCTGCTGCGAGTTATCTTCGTGGGATCGATTTCTATCAAGTCCCGACCACTCTGTTGTCGATGGTGGATAGCTCAGTCGGAGGGAAAACGGGTATCAATATCGCGGCGGGAAAAAATCTCGTGGGTGCTTTCTTTCAACCTCAAGGAGTCTTTTCAAGTACCGGTTTTTTAACTACGCTTCCCAAGCGTGATTTTAATTCTGGAATGGCAGAGATCATCAAGCATGGCTTGCTATATGATCTTGCTCTTTTTGAGCGCCTTGAAGAACTCGATGTTCTGCATGCAGAGCATGAGGCGTTGTCGGGAATCATTAAGAGGAATTGTGAGATCAAGGCCGCGGTCGTCAAAGCCGATGAAAAAGAGCAGGCGGCTTCGGGGGGACGGGCTTTACTGAATCTGGGGCATACCTTTGGCCACGCGATCGAAAATATCGCGGGTTATGGTGAATATATGCACGGAGAGGCCATTGGGATCGGGTTGGTTATGGCAGGGGAGTTGTCGCGTCGATTAGGTAATCTGACCGATATCGACGTGGAGCGTATCTCAAAGCTGGTGGGCCGTTACTTGCCGACACGGCTCCTGACCCCTTTGGCTGGCAGTGATCTAATCACTGCCATGCAGCGCGATAAGAAGGTCCATCGCGGTACCTTG
>ERZ887942.1597-NODE-1597-length-15246-cov-6.714568_pt1 | contig 15246 bp, 13 predicted proteins | sample MGYA00521099_ERZ887942 | MGnify/ENA primary metagenome ERZ887942 (study PRJEB32303, sample SAMEA104408605) | aquatic metagenome | biome: Brackish water; feature: Pelagic; material: water | place: Baltic Sea | collected 2014-06-07T06:48:00 | depth 16,251 m ... | reverse complement strand
GGAGCAGTTCACCGTGTTCAGCGGGCTCTCCCATCCCGGCGTCGATGGAGGGCATCGCGCCGACAAAACGTTTTTGACCGCAGCACCGCATCCTGGGCGGGCGAGCTTTCGCAACACGATTTCCCTCGACCAGGTGATGGCCAATGAGGTCGGGCATGAGACCCGCTTCCGGTCTCTGTCTCTTGGGATCAACGATGTGAGGAGCCTTTCCTACACCCAGGCGGGGGTCGAGATTCCTACCATCAAGAGCGCGGCTGAGCTCTACAAAAAAATGTTTCTTCAGGGCGATCAGAAGGCGATGGAAGCGCAACTGACGCGGCTGCAACGCAAGGGGAGTATTCTCGATGTCGTGATGGGCCAGAGCTCAGATCTGAGCAAACGCGTGAGCGCGTCCGACCGCGAGCGGATCGATCAATATCAAACCGCGGTCCGTAGTCTGGAGCAGCGGCTCACCGAAGCGAAAGCCTGGGAAATCCGGCCCAAGCCCAAGGTGGACGAAGCGATGCCGGAGTATCCGGAGGACAAGAAGGAGTTCTTCGAAATGGTACGCATGATGAATGACATGTCCCGTCTCGCCTTGCAGACGGATTCGACCCGGGTGATTACACTATTCCTGGGTAGTGTGCGCACTCCGGGGGTGAAATTTGAGGACGGCCACTCGCTCGGCGGTTATCACAACCTTTCTCATCACGGCAAAGACGAGGCGAAGTTGAAACAGCTGGAAGAGATCGAAACCGCGCAGATGAAGTTGTTCGGCGACCTTCTTCGGGATCTCCAGGAAGTCGAGGAGACGGACAGCAGCCTGCTGGACAACACCATGGTTCTCTATGGCTGCCACATGGGTGATGCCAACATTCACAATAACAACAACCTCCCAGTTATCCTCGCGGGTGGTGGGTTTCGCCACGGGCAGCACCTGGCGTTTAACGAGCACAACAACACCCCGCTGTGTGATGTCTTCGTCAGGATGCTTCAGAAGATGGGCATCGAGGCTGACCGCTTTGGAAGCAGCAATGGGACGTTGACTGGGCTTTGAATGAAAGCGAAGGGCAAAAGCGGGCTTATTTGGATGGAACGCGAAATTGATCGTTTTACGATCGAACTCTATTCGTTTATAAATCACTACGAATCAATAAGGTCCGTTCGATGAACGTACCTTATCTGTTCGTGAAGCGGGGATGGCGGAAAAATTGCCCTTCACTTTCATTCACCCCCTATTGACGGGCTTGGTTTAATCCGCGAAAACCCACGTGGTACAAGCGCTTGAAGACGGTCCTGCTGAAGGCAAAAGGAAAAGAAAAATATGAATCAAAGCACATGAGTTATAAGAACCTACAACTGGCATTCATGTCCATTATGGCAATCTTTTCGCCGACCGTCCGAGCTCAGGGGCAAGTCGTAGTCAAGTCCTTTGGAAAAGATAAGATTATATTAGGACCTTTCCTAATCCATGGGATTTGCGCGCTGCTATTGATACTGGCCACGACGAGCTATGGAGAGCCCGCGCTGACCAGTGAGGTTTCCCAACACGCATTTATTGAGAAACATTGTATCGAGTGCCATGACGGTGATACTGAAAAGGGAGGGTTCAATATCGAGTCTCTCCAATCGGTGACGGCAGCGAATGCGGTTGAATGGCAGAAAGCCTGGGAGCAGGTGTCGCTCAAAGAAATGCCACCGAGGAAGAAGCCGCAACCCGATCAGCTGGAGCGCCTGCACTTTGTGAACGGCGTGATAGCGGGGTTGCAGGAAGCTTCGAAAGACCAAGGCGGTTTTCATGAAAATCTATTACCCACCAAGGGTAATTATGTGGACCATGAGTTGCTCTTTTCAAGCACAATCAAAGAGACTGAGCCGCCCTCGACACCTTCGAGGATGTGGCGCATTCACCCCGACGCCTATCTGGTTAAACTCAAAGAACTGGTTCACAACACGCCGGAATTCAATCCTAAATATCCCGGGCAATTAGCCAGCGGTGACCCAGTGATCGTTTCGAAAGTCATGACGGACACAGGAGATGTGAGATTGTCATTGGGATCTGACCAAGTCATGGGAATACGCAACGGTTCTGGTTGGCTGAATGGTTTTCCTTCTGTCAGACCAGTTCAAAGTCTGAGCGGTGAGAGGGGGCTACAGGATTTCCCCGTGATGTACGAGGTGACTAGTGATGAGATGCATCTGCTGGTGACCAATGCGAAAGCTGTTTTGAAACACATGATTGTAGGCTCGGCGGACGTGCCGGATTACATGTGGAGGGATCCTAAGAATTACACCCTCAAGCGTATTAATACGATGATCGTAAATGGTAAGGAAAAGACTTTCGCCGATCGGGAAACCACCCATCTGTATATCAAAGGTTATCAACGCAAATACAGCCCGTTTATGGACGTCATGGCAACCGAGGAGTTGCCCACCCACGCTCAACTGGAGAAACTGGTGCCCTTCCTTTTCAACTCTCTCACGGGGCGAAATCCCCGGGTTGAGGAATTGAATAAGCAGATTTCATTTATTCAAAATGAAGTGAAAGTATTGGGGAAAGTAGAGGGGCTTATTGTTGGTTGCGTCCCCATCTTTCTGCACCCGGAAGCGTTGTACCGTTATGAATTTGGTAGCGGCGCCCCTGATCAATACGGCAGGGTAATGCTTGCGGGAGACGAGTTGGCTAATTCGATCGCAGGTGCCTTGACTTACATGTCGCCGGACCCTCAATTGCAGGCGGCTCTCAAGGCAGGGGATTTTAGGTCTCGGGCTGATGTTCTACGCGAGGTCACGCGGATAATGGATGATGGTTCTATTCGCAAGCCGCGCATTTTGAGGTTTTTCCAGGAATACTTTGATTACCATCGCGCTCCTTTGGTTTGTAAGGACACTCAATCTTTGAAGGCGGCTAAGGTTCACGATACGGGCAGTCAATACAACCTTAAGATGAACTATTTGGTTTCTGAAACTGATCGATTGATAGAATACATTTTGGCGGCTGATCGCAATGTTTTGCATGAGCTTTTAACAACTAATGATTGCATCGTAAGAGCCAGGCCTACTATCAAAGAGGAAAAGCCATTTCATACCTATAACAATGCGACTTCGCTTTCTTTTTACAACAACACGACCACTAAATATGGCAAGCGACAAAATCAAAAAGGAGAAATTGGTATTGAAGATATCGAGCGCCCGATTTTTATCCGTGAATACTGGGCCTCAACCAGTGTAACGGGGCCTTCGCCCTGGGAAATGATGACCTTTCCTGCCACCGAACGTTGCGGTATCCTCACTCAGCCCAGTTGGCTGATCGCCCATTCGGACGCTATGGATAACCACGCTGTGTTTCGGGGTCGATGGATCAGAGAACGGCTATTGGGTGGTGGCGTGCCTGAAGTGCCGATCACAGTGGATGCGGTTTTACCTGATGAACCGAAGGAATCATTGCGTCATCGAATGCGGGTGACTCGAGCGGAAGAGTGCTGGCGTTGTCATCAGAAAATGGATCCGCTGGGTCTTCCTTTTGAGATGTTTAATCACGTCGGCAAATTTCGAAAAATCAAAAACGGAAAACAAGTCGATGAAAACGGCAATCCGGTTGATGCGAGCGGGGAAATTATCGCCAGTGGTGTTCCAGAGTTGGATCGTAAGGTCGAAGATGCTTTTGAACTGATCCATCGCCTCGCCAACAGCGAATACGTGGAACAGGTTTTTGTGAGGCACGCCTTCCGTTACTGGATGGGCCGAAATGAAACAATCAACGATGCTCCAACCCTCAAGGCCGCGCATAAGGCTTATCAAGATAATGGAGGGAGCATGAAGGCCCTCATTATCTCACTGCTTACTTCAGATTCATTTCTATATCGCAAACCCGTACAAAACTAATGAAAATAAATACGCTAAACAGACGAGACATCATTAAGAGGTTCGGTGCGGCAGCCGGAGCGAGTGCGGTAGCTCCTTTTCACACTGCATTAGCAGAGGACAAAAACGTCAGTCAACCCAAAAGGGTTGTGTTTTTCCTGCAAGCTCAGGGATTCAGTGACGCGAATTGCGCAGTCAAAGGTATTACATCTGGCAAATCACTTAGATCAGAAGACCTTCCGGTTTTCATTGATCCCTTAGCGCCTCACCGTGACAAACTCACGATTATTCAGGGCCTGCACGGCAAACACACCAGCCCGGCTCACAGCGCATATTATGGGTGCCTCGGTGGCTACCGAAGAAATAAATCCACCCCTTTTGACATCACGATTGATTGCGCATTAAGCAAGGTCCTACCCAAGGCGCCCGTGCCGCTTTTGAGTGTTGGCATGGAATCGCTGAATCGGATGAAACAAGTTCCCATTTTCCATGCAACCTCCGCCTGGGGGCCCGGGGATAAAGCGTCCATGATCTGTGACCCGACATTTCTATACCGGCTCATGTTTGGATCTGTTGCCACGGGACAGCAACGAAAGACTTATGATGAAAATTCTAAAATGTTGGATTTTATTGCCAAAACCTCAGCTGAAAGCGCTGGAACGTTACCAGAGAGTGGCCGGAAAAAATTAGATCCCTATAGCGACATAAGCACATTCCGGGACAGTGTCAGCTCCATGTCAGACAGTCTCAAAACATACATGCCTGAATATGACGAGAAATACTCAGCCCCCCAACATGAAACGGATTGGCATGACGCGATGCTTGATTTGACGATTGCCGCACTGAAGGCGGGACTCACGAATGTGGCCACGATTAATTCAGGCTGCGGTGAATTCTATGGTTCATGGGAGGGCTTAGGCATTGATCAAAGGGGGCATTCATTGGGCCACTTATCGATGACATCCGATATCTGGACAAAGATTCGGCAATACAACATGCGAATGTTGTCGAAACTGGTCCAGGCCCTTGAGGAAACACCGGAAGGCAATGGCACCATGATGGACAACACCCTGATTGTCTATACCAGTAACAACGCTGACAAACAGCACACCAATGGCGCAACTTGGCCTTTTATGACTCTGGGGAATTTTGGAGGAACGATACAGGAGGGCCACTACATTAAGATCGAAAACGATCGCCCGATCAACAGTTTCTATGCCACGTTACTCGAAGCAGCGGGTCACCCTGTTGAGCATTTCAACCTGGGAGGCGCCTATGAAAAATATGACACCGGAAAAGGACCGCTCAGAGAACTATTGGCTTAGCTCATGGGTTGAAGGATTCAGGTGTCATCATAAAGAAAACACTCATACTCCTGCTTACGTAGACCATGCAAAAATCCGAGCAGCAACAGAAAATGAAATCCAAAATGAATCGAAGCACCCTATGGTCGTTGGTCCCCTTGATTTCTCTGGTCAGCCTTTTGGCCGCCGCTGATCGCGGAAAGAACATCGTCCCGCAACCCAATGATCCGATCCCCAAAGCGGAGATAAAGAAATTCACCGGCGACTGGAAAGATGCCAAGCTGAGCCGTGACATTCGGATTCTCTGGCTGAGCGGCCCCGAGGACCACGGTGGCGGCGCCCATGATTACCTCCGCATCAAGGAGCTGTTCGTTCCCATGTTGAAAACCGTTTCGCGAGTCACCGTCGACGAAGCCTTTAAGTTCCCCACTCAGGATCAATTCGATCGTGCCGACCTCCTAATCCAATACCTCCACCTCCCCAACCTGACAGACGAACAGTTCGCCATGTATCAGGCCTTCGTAGATCGCGGCGGCAGCGTCGTTTCCATCCACGAATCCTGCATCATGCGCCCCATCGACCGGGCCGAGAAACTCGCCGGCTGCATCGGTTGCTCCTGGAAAGGCAACAAGATATCCAAATGGAGCAAGTTCGATCATAGCTATCCACTCTTTCTCAACACCAAACATCCGGCCTTTGCCGGCTTGCCCAAATCCGTCCACTTCAATGATGAGTCCTACTGGAATCTACTCACACGCGACAACGTCGAAGTCATCGGCACACTTGCTCCCGCCGCTGACGAAAAGGACACCTCCTTCGCCAACGCTCTCGCGAGCCCCGAAGCACGCGGCGACGCCTTCTGGACCTACACATCGGGCAAGGGAAAGGTCTTCGGCACCACCACCGGCCACTACACCTACACCTTCTACGACCCCATCTACCGCCTCCTGCTCCTGCGCGGCATCGCCTGGACCCTCGACGAAGATCCCGCGCCCTTCATGCCTCTGGTTCTCCACGGCAACACCGACGACCAAGGCCTCGTCGGCACGACTGATACGATGTTGGAATACGAGAACCGGAAACAGTAATGAACAACCCCAATCTCCCCTGCACGATGCTCGCGACCGACTCACTCAAAAAGCAAATTTCAATCAGTCAATTCAGTAGTCGGACATCATGAAAAAAGCACTCGTAATTCTCCTCACACCATTGATCGCCCTGGAAGAGTCGCTTGAGAGCAGTGTTACTAGGCGCAACTTCATGCACAGCGCACACATCTTTGGGCTCTAATTTTGTCACAGATGATTCATTTTGAACTCGTTGCGAATAAATACATCCCTGTTGATTCGTAACGGGTTATCTTGAGGCGTTCCACTGTCACACTCCCCTCAAGCCAATGATGAGCCAGCTTCCCTGCTCGTCCGTGAAAGAGGGTTCGCCGAAAAATACAACAGCCGCGCGGATTTCTCCGAGCGGCTGTTGAATTCAGTGGCGGTTCCAAACCCCTCCGGAACCGTTTGTTAAAAAAAATTTACTTCTGGTAAACAACTTCCTGCATTGGTTGCATCGGCTGGTAAGCTTGTTTTTTCTTCGAAGCACATGCTCCGAAACCGGTGATGATCGCGGCTGCGCCTACGATAAGGACAATATCTTTCATGGATGGGATCTTCATATTTTTGATTAATGCAGGTTGGTTTACTCGAAAACGGTTGCTTCCGAATTTCTCAAAACTTATTCCCGTTTTTAATATTATGCTATTAAATTTTAAAACATATTAACTATTTTGTTTTATTGATAGCTAAGTTTTTAAATTTGGGATTTTCCTCCAGTTGCAATCGAACGCCTTACGAATAGAGTCACCGCCCTTACAAAACGACGAATCCAACATGAATTCTGCCCCAAAACACGTCGCCATCGCCGGAGCTACCGGTGCCGTTGGCGAAGAATTGCTCAATTGCCTCGAACAACGCGATTTCCCGATCAGCGAGCTGACACTGCTCGCTTCGGCTCGTTCAGCGGGGAAAAAACTCAAATTTCGCGGGGAAGAGCTCACGGTGAAGGAAATGACGATGGATTCCTTCGCAGGCGTCGACATCGCACTTTTTAGTGCGGGTGGGGGAATTTCCAAGACCTTTGGACCGGCTGCTGCGGCCGAAGGCGCTGTGGTGGTGGATAATTCGTCCGCTTTTCGGATGGATGACGAGGTGCCACTGGTGGTGCCGGAAGTGAATCCAGCCGATGCGCTGAATCACCCGCGAAACATCATCGCAAATCCCAACTGCACGACGATCATCACTTTGATGGGATTGAATCCGCTGCATCATGCCTTTGGCGGCGTGAAATCGATCATCGCGTCGAGTTATCAGGCTGTTTCCGGCAGCGGCGTCGCAGGAATGACGGAGCTCGATGGCCAAATGGAGGCAATCGTACGCGGCGAACCGATGCCGGAGCGAAGCTGCTACCCGCATCAAATTGCGCTGAACGTGATTCCTCACGTCGATGCGTTCACCGAAAATGGTTACACGAAAGAGGAAATGAAAATGCATTTCGAGGGTCGGAAAATTCTTCATGCACCTGATTTGAATGCTTCGGTGACCTGCGTTCGCGTTCCGGTTCACCGATCGCACGCAGTTTCGGTAACGGCGGTTTTCAATGACGATCCGGATGTAGATCGCGCCCGTGAAGCGATTGCGGCAGCTCCCGGTGTTCAAGTGGTCGATGGTCCGTTTATGGATCCGCCACTTTATCCAACTCCGCTGGATTCCTCGAATGGCGATGACTGCTTGGTCGGACGAATTCGTCGCGATCTGGTTTTGGAAAACGCCCTGACGTTCTGGGTGGTCGGCGACCAAGTCCGCAAAGGGGCGGCGCTAAATACCGTTCAGATTGCGGAGTTACTTTGATATTTCAGTTTTAAGAAAATGCATTCCTCACTCAAAAGTTACCTTTCGGCCCATCGAAAAACGGTTGATTCCGCCATTGGAAAATTTCTTCCTGCGGCTCGCGTTCGCCCAGCAACCGTTCACGAAGCGATGCGTTACAGCATGTTCGCGGGTGGAAAACGGCTTCGCCCGATTCTGACACTCGCGGCTGCAGAAGCGTGTGGCGGAGAAATCGAGCCCGCCTTGCCCTCGGCTGCTGCCGTTGAGTGCATTCACACCTATTCGCTGATTCATGACGATTTGCCGTGCATGGACGATGATGATGTCCGTCGCGGCATGCCGACTTCGCACGTGAAATTCGGAGAAGGTGTCGCCGTTCTAGCGGGCGACGCCTTGCTGACAATCGCTTTTAAGATTCTTGCAAAGACGGTTCCGATCGCAAAAAGCCGCTACACAGTGGCCGATTTTGTTGCCGATTTAGCCGACACCGCCGGCAGCCGGAAATTGATTGGTGGTCAGATTTTAGATCTCGAAGGCGAAGGTGAAAACGTAAAATTGACGCCTGCTCAGCTCCGTTACATTCACGAAAGCAAAACGGCTGCGCTGTTGAGCTGCTCGGTTCGTCTCGGCGGAATGGCGGCAAACGCGACTCCAAAAAAACTCGAAGCGCTCAGTGAATTCGGGCATTCCGTGGGACTCGCGTTTCAGGTGATCGACGACATTCTCGACGTGACGCAGACCAGTGAAAAGCTCGGCAAAAGCGCCGGCAAAGACGAAGCGAGCGACAAGTCGACCTACCCAGCAATGTTTGGTTTGGAAAAAAGCCGCAAAGAAGCCGCGCGATTGACCACCAAGGCTTTGAAAGCACTGAAACCGTTTGGCAAAAAAGGTGAGCGGTTGGAGCAGATCGGACACTACCTGCTGGATCGCGATTATTGATCGACGGCGCCCGTTGAAAGATCGCGAAATTCAGCACGTATTTTGGACGGTGAATCGTCCATTGCGCCTAAGCCGTTTAACGGTTAAAAATCATTTAACCTTTACTAATATTTCATGCTTTTCTCCACCAACGGCACTGATAAGCCGAAGCTCTATTTTATGGGAATCTGCGGCACGGCCATGGGTTCTGTTGCAGCTGCGTTCAAAGACGCTGGTTACGATGTGACCGGTTCAGACGCCAATGTTTACGATCCGATGAAGTCTTTTTTGGAGGAAAAAGGCATCATGATTCTCGACGGTTACAAAACGGAAAATCTTCCAGATGACACCGATGTGTTTGTGATCGGGAATGCGCAATCTCGCGGCAATGTTGAAGTCGAGGCCGTTCTCAACGCGAAGCGTCACTACGTTTCTATGGCGGAACTGGTGAAAGAAGCGGTGCTTCGCGGTCGCCGAAATATCGTTGTTTCGGGAACACACGGGAAGACGACGACGTCTTCCCTGACGGCCTGGATATTTGAGAATTCAGGCGAAAATCCGGCATATATGATTGGCGGGATTCCTGAAAATCTCGGCCAGGGTGCTCGGTTTAATGAAAACGCTGAATTTGTGGTACTCGAAGGCGACGAATACGACACGGCTTTCTTCGACAAGCGCTCGAAGTTCGTTCATTACCTCCCGGAAATCGCGATCGTGAACAATATCGAGTTCGATCACGCCGATATTTTCAAAGACCTCAAAGCGATCACGACGACGTTCGAGCACATGATTCGGACGATTCCCCAGAACGGGATTGCGCTGATGAACGGCGATCAAAAAACGTGCCGAGATGTTTACGCAGCCCAGCCATTTGCTCCTGTAAAATGGGTCGGTTTTGGCAATGATTGCGATGCGCAAATCAACAACGTTGAATACCGCCAAAACGAGACTGAATTTTCGATCGAAGGTGAAACCTACGTCATTCCAATGAATGGCGAGTTTAATGTCCGCAACGCGGCGATGGCGGTTACGGCTGCCCGTTTTGGCGGGATCAATCCCGATAAAATTCGCGCGGCGCTACTCAGTTTTGAAGGAATCAAACGGCGCCAACAGGAACGCGGCACCACTGATCGCGGCATCACGGTGGTGGACGATTTTGGCCATCACCCATCAGCGATAAAACAGGCGATCATCGGGCTTCGCGCCAAGTACGAAGGACGTCGTTTGTGGGCGGTTTTTGAGCCCCGCTCCAACACGACGCGGACCAATTATTTCCAAAAAGAGCTTCCGGAAGCACTCGCCCAAGCCGATGCCGTTTGTATCGCAGCGGTCGCGAATCCGGAGAAAATTGACGAAGGCAAGCGACTCGACACTGACCTCGTGATGCAGACGCTTCGCGAAGGTGGGCGACCTGCATTTTACGAGCCGGATGTCGAAGCAATCGTCGAGCGCGTGAAATCTGAGTCCAAGGACAATGATGTTGTGATCGTTTTCAGCAACGGCGGATTTGGCGGGATTCACGATAAATTGCTTGCCGCTCTTTAGATTTCACGTCAAAACTTGGGCATGACGATCGATGCCCACCATCATTTTTGGGACTACGCTACCGAAGAATACGGTTGGATTCCCAAAGACGTGATTCGCAAATCATTCAGCCCCGCCGACCTGAAACCGCTCATTGATAAGGCTAAAGTCGATGGCGTGATTTCTGTGCAAGCTCGCACGGAGCTGAAGGAGAACAATTTTCTTCTTAAATACGCGGACGAAAACGAATGGATCAAAGCCGTGGTTGGCTATGTGGATCTGACTCGCAACGACGTTTTCACGACGCTGGCAAAACTGAGCGAGCATAAAAAATTTCGGGCCGTTCGCGAGGTGTTGCAGGGAAAAGACGACGACGCGTATTGCCTGCGGGATGATTTTAATCGCGGAATCAGCCAGCTTCATGATTTTGGCCTGGTTTACGACATCCTGATTTTTCATCGCCACTTGCCAAATTCGATCACCTTCGTCGACAAGCATCCCAATCAGATTTTTGTGCTGGATCATGTCGCCAAACCGGAGATTCGCACCACGACGCCCGATCCCGCATGGACAAAAAATATGATCGAGCTCGGAAAGCGCGAACACGTTTTCTGCAAAATCAGCGGAATGGTCACCGAAATTCGTGATCGCGAAGATTGGGATATCAAGTTGATGAAGCCCTACCTCGATGTCGCTCTCGAAGCATTCGGCCCGGATCGGCTCATGTTTGGCAGTGATTGGCCGGTCTGTCTTCTCGAAAGCGAATACGTGCGCTGGAATGCCGCCGTGAAAACAATGATCGCGGATCTCAGCGCGGATGAAAAAGCCGATATCCTCGGCGGCACCGCAGTTCGGGCGTATTCAATCTAATCACGTTGAATGTAAATTATTGATGATCAGAAGAATTGTAATCGCGAAACGGCCGATTACTGACGAGGTTTTTAATGCCGTCGACTCGCAAACGACTGGACGATGACTCATGAAAGAAAGTGCCGCTAACGATCCAGATTCGATTCAGTTTTTCATCTTCGGAGGACTTTTTGTCCTAGCTTTCCTCTGGATAGTGATTGGGTTTGCCATCATGCTTTGGAAAAGAAAAAAGAGCGGTGTAGTATTTCCAAAACCATCTGATCCCGAGGTGATTTTTTCTGCAAATTTTGCCTCTGCACTCCAGAATGATCCATCAGCTCTCCGACGAAAGGCGTCCAACTGCTTGACTGTTCTCGTCACCAATACCCATTTAGTAATCACCACATTTTCCCGTTTACAGCCATCGTTAAGCAGTGTGGCCTCGAATATTTCGTCCCGATTCACAACGTACTGAAAGTGACGCTAGATCAGCGTATTGTTGATCTGGAGTTCATTCAGAAGGACAATTCGCTCAAAAAAATTTCGCTGCATTTGAAAAATCCTAAGTATTTTTGCGTGCGATTGAGTCATCGAAGAACAACTGACCAAACCAAAATTCCACAGGCTCTTCCGTTGACTCACTCACTCCCTTCCCGTATTCCATTCCCATGAAAATTCACAGCTGGAACGTCAATGGCTTGCGCGCCGTTCAGAAAAAGAACTTCGATGAGTATTTCGAAGAGCATCAGCCCGATATTTTGCTGCTCCAGGAAACGAAAGCGCATCCTGATCAGGTGGAAAATCTGCCGTTCGAAAACCTCGGCCAGACATTCTGGAATTCGGCTGATAAAAAAGGCTACTCCGGGGTTCTCTCGTTCTCTCGCGAAGCTCCGATCAACGTATTCGAAGGACTGAATATTGCGGAACACGACACCGAAGGTCGAGTCATCACGCTCGAATATCCCGATTTTTTCCTGACCAATGTCTACACGCCCAATGCGCAAAACGAGCTCCGCCGCCTCGATTATCGATTGAAGTGGGATGCCGATTTCCTCGCGCACATGAAATCGCTCGAAGCGACCAAACCAGTGATTTTCGCAGGTGATTTAAACGTCGCTCACGATGAGATCGATTTGGCCCGCCCAAAAGGAAATCGGAAGAACCCAGGGTTTTCCGATGAAGAACGCGCCAGTTTCGACAACATCGTGAACACAGGTTTCGTGGACACGTTTCGCCATTTTCATCCCGATGAACCCGATCATTACAGCTGGTGGAGCTATCGCGCGGGTGCTCGCGGCAACAACGTTGGATGGCGACTCGATTATTTTTGCGTCAGCGAAAGCATGTTAGGGAACGTGAAATCGGCTAAAATTCACAGCGATGTTTTGGGATCCGATCATTGTCCCGTGGAACTGATTCTGGGATAAACTTTAGTTTTCCTGAATTTTTACTTTCAGGAACAAATAGGGTATGTTCACCGAGTGAACCCTGTTCGATCGTTTCTCGCTGTTCTCAGCATCGTAACAGTTTTCTTTTCCGAAGTAGCCTTTGCTGACAAAGAAAAGAAGGCGGTAAAGCGTCCACCCAACGTGATTCTGATCGTTGCCGACGATCTCGGTTATCGGGATTTGAGTTGTTACGGAGCCAAAGACTTCTCGACGCCAAATATCGATCAACTCGCTTCCGATGGCGTTCGCCTTACTAGCTTTTATGCGGCCGCATCGATCGGTTCCCCCTCCCGCGCGGCCATGCTGACGGCCCGATATCCGGTGCGAATGAAATTCGAGAAAAATCCGGCTCCAAAGTCGGGAAAAGGTCTGAAATCCAGCGAATTCACCCTCGCGGAGCTGCTGAAAACAAAGGATTACGTCACCGCCTGTTTTGGAAAATGGGGGCTGGGAGACAACGAGAAACACCTTCCGAACACGCAGGGATTTGACGAATATTTCGGGATTCCTTATTCAAATGATCTCGGCTGGTGGCAAGGAAAACCGGAGGGTTTCAATAAGAAATTCCCGCCGATTCCGATCATCGATTCCACCGCAATGATTGAGGAAAACCCAGATCAGCGCTACCTTACCCAACGCTACACCGATCATTCGATGCGATTCATTCGCGAACACCAAAAGGAGCCCTTTTTTCTCTATCTCGCCTACTCTGCGCCCCACGTTCCCCTTTTCGTTTCCGAAAAATTCTCGGGCAGCGCCGATTATGGACTCTACGGCGATGTCATGCAGGAAATGGATTGGAGCGTCGGTGAAATTCTGAAAACGCTCAAAGAAACCGAGATCGACGAAAATACACTGATCATTTTCACCAGCGACAACGGCCCTGCACTTGCTCAAGGCAGTCATGGGGGAAAATCAGATCCACTCCGCGACGGGAAATTCACCCGTTTCGAAGGTGGTCATCGAGTGCCCTGCATCGTGCGCTTACCGAAAAAATTTAAGGACGGTATCGTGCTGCCAGGCATCGTCACAGGAATGGATCTTTTTCCGACGATCGCAAACCTCGCCGGAACTGAGCCTCACAAGGGAACAAAAATCGATGGGATCGACATGACTGAATACTTTTCGGGAAAGGTCAAAAACTCGCCACGCTCGACGTTTTTCTACAGCAAATGGAGCGTTCGCCACGACCGCTGGAAATTAATGATGCCGGGTGGCTATCGCGAAGAATTTCCCAAACCGACGGAAACATATGAACCCGGAATGGTCAAATACGACCACCACCGACTCTTCGATTTATTCACCGATGTCAGTGAAACTAACAGTCAGCACGCCGACGAAGATCATGCCGAATTGATCAAGAAACTCGCGGATCTGTGCTATGATTTTCAAGGCGAATTTGCTCCGCCTGCTCCGAAACCAGAAACGGAGCCGAAGAAAAAGTAAGCCTGACTTTCACATCATGTCCGTTCTCGGAAAAACCAATCGTCTCACGATCACGCGAGATTCGGACCAGGGATTTTATCTCGATGCCGGACCAGCGCTCGGCGAAATTTTACTGCCTTCCCGCTACAAAGCGGATCTCCCTCAAGACATTGAACAGGGCGATGAAATCGATGTTTTCGTCCACCGTGACTCAGAAGATCGGCTCGTGGCCGTTACCGACAAACCGCTCGCTGAAGTCGGGCAGTACGGGCTTTTTGAAGTTGTCGACGTCGTTCGCAATGTCGGCGCGTTTTTGAACTGGGGGCTCCCGAAGGATTTATTACTTCCTTACCGCGAACAGGATAAGCCTGTCTACGTGGGCGATAAAATTGTGGCCCGTGTCACCTACGATAAAAAATCCGACCGAATCATAGCGACAACAAAGATGAATCGGTATCTGAAAGATCCTGATCCGATGGTCGACGAAGGCGAAAAAGTCGACCTGCTCGCTTTTGCCCGAACCGACCTGGGAATCAAAGTCATCGTGAACAATCGCTACGGTGGCCTCGTGTTCAATTCTGATCTAGGGAGCCGTGATGTGCAGCACGGTGAAAAACTCGAAGGTTATGTGAGGCGCGTTCGCCCCGACGGCGGGCTCGATATCACGCTCGCAAAACTCGGCTACGAACGTGTCACTGATTTGACCGATATCATTCTGGAGGCTTTGGAAAAAAACGACGGCTCCCTGAATCTCGGCGACAAAAGCTCGCCTGAAGCGATCAAAGATTTGTTCGGCGTCAGTAAAAAATCCTTCAAACAGGCCATCGGCGCGCTTTACAAAAAACGGAAGATCGTGATCGAGCCGGAGAAAATTACGCTGGCTTGATTTGAGACTGAGATCATCACTTTACGAACCGACAGGGCGACAAGCTGACTCGCCAGCGGTCTGAGGATTTTAGCGAAGCGGAACCGGAAGACAGTTCTGTTACGAACCAATAGGGTTGGTTCACCCGTATATTCAAACAGCAAATGCATAAAATCGTGGCGAGTTGA
>ERZ887942.1596-NODE-1596-length-15258-cov-6.174702_pt1 | contig 15258 bp, 8 predicted proteins | sample MGYA00521099_ERZ887942 | MGnify/ENA primary metagenome ERZ887942 (study PRJEB32303, sample SAMEA104408605) | aquatic metagenome | biome: Brackish water; feature: Pelagic; material: water | place: Baltic Sea | collected 2014-06-07T06:48:00 | depth 16,251 m ... | reverse complement strand
CATGACGATCCCGATACGCGTATGCCGCCGGCAGACTTCGAACGGACACTCACTCCCGAGCAGCGACGCTTAATTGAAAACTGGATTGCACAGGGGGCGGTCTACGAACAGCATTGGGCGTTGATCACTCCCCAACGACCCGCCCTGCCTGTGGTCTCTAACAAAGATTGGTCGTTGAACGCAATTGACAACTTCATCTTGAGGAAGCTTCAAAACGAAGGGCTTCAGCCATCGCCTCCAGCGAGTCGCGAACGGCTCATCCGCCGACTCAGTTTCGATCTCACCGGATTGCCGCCAACGCTCGAATCGGTTGATGCCTTCCTCGCTGATGACTCACCGAATGCAGTCGAGAAGGTGATCGACAGATTGCTGGCGAGCGAAAGCTACGGCGAACACATGGCCACGAGCTGGCTCGATGCAGCCAGATACGCAGACACCAATGGCTACAACAACGACACACAGCGTTATAACTGGCGATGGCGGGACTGGGTGATTCAGGCCTTCAATCGCAACCTTCCCTTCGACCAGTTCGTGACCGAGCAACTCGCCGGAGATCTTCTGCCCGAGCCTTCACTAGACCAGCAACTGGCGACTGGATTCAATCGCAACCACAGCGTGACATCCGAAGGAGGCATCATCGACGAGGAATACCGACTTGAGTACGTGGCTGATCGCGTCCACACCACATCGATGGTCTTCATGGCACTGTCGATGCAATGTGCGAGGTGCCACGACCACAAATTCGATCCGATCTCCCAAAAGGAATACTACGAGTTCTTCGCATTTTTCAATCAGGTGCCTGAGACCGGCTATCACAAAGAGCTGACGGGAAACCCAAATCCAGTCATCCCGGCTCCCACGCCTCAACAGAACTCCGAGATCGATAGGTTAACTCTCGAACTCAAGTCGCTCGAGGGCGAAGCTCTCAACCAGAAACAACTGGCATTAGAAGAATTCCAAAAGCTGATCCCGACGGCAATGGTGATGCGAGATCAAGCTGCGGCACGTGAAACTTTCATGCTGGAGCGAGGCGACTACGACAAGCCGGGCGCCAAGGTCGAGCCGAATGTTCCCGCCGCATTTCCTCCGTTACCCGAGGGAGCTCCCCGCAACCGGTTAGGGCTCGCTCAATGGCTGACCAGTCGCGAGCATCCGCTCACTGCCCGGGTGATGGTCAATCGCCTGTGGTATCAGATGTATGGTCAGGGAATCGTGGAGACGGTCGAAGACTTCGGGTCTCAAGGTGCTTGGCCTAGTCATCCGGAACTGCTCGACTGGCTAGCTGTCGAGTTTGCTGAAGGCGGCTGGGATATCAAAAAACTGCTCAAGCAAATTGCCATGTCGGCGACGTATCAGCAAAGCCCACGCACAACTGCAGAACTGCTGCATCGCGATCCGCAAAACCGTTTGCTCGCACGAGGACCGCGGTTTCGCCTGACTGCCGAAATGCTACGAGATCAGGCGTTGAGCGTCAGCGGGCTGTTGCACACGCACATCGGCGGCCCCAGCGTGAAGCCGTATCAACCGTCGGGACTCTGGGAAGAAATCATCGTTGGCGCAGAAGCCTACAGCGGCGGTGGATACAAACAGGGCGAAGGGACGGACCTTTACCGGCGTAGTGTCTATACCTATTGGAAGCGGACCTGCCCACCGCCGGCATTGAATCTCTTCGATGCTCCCGAACGGGAATTCTGCACGGTTCGTCGCAGCCGCACCAATACACCGTTGCAAGCGCTCGTCTTACTGAACGACCCGACGTTTGTGGAAGCAGCCCGCGTGCTGGCAGAACGCGCGATGAAAGAAGGGGGAGATACCCTCGAATCGCGTGCCGCTTTTGCTTTCCGCAGAGTCACCTCTCGCGCGCCTGCTGCTCAAGAGTTAGAAGTTTTGCTTCGTGTGTACCGCGATCAACAGGCTCGCTTTGCTGCGGCTCCCGCTCAGGCGTCAGAACTGATAACCATTGGCGAATCGACCCCAGACCCAGCTCTGCCAGCCACCGACTTGGCAGCCTGGACCACTATTGCCAGTATGATTCTTAACCTTGATGAAGCGATCAATCGATGAACCCTTTGCAAGAATACAGTTCGCTGCTCAATCGTCGGCATTTTCTCTCGCGCAGTGCTATGGGACTTGGGGCTGCCGCGCTCTCGCAATTGTCTCCCGCTTTCGGCGGTCTACATTTCGCGCCGCGCGCTAAGAGAATCATTTACCTGTTTCAAAGTGGAGCGCCTTCACAACTGGAAACGCTTGATTACAAACCGGGCCTGTCAAAACTCCATAAGACAGAACTGCCCGACTCCGTGCGACAGGGGCAACGGCTTACAGGAATGACGTCAGGCCAAACGAGCTTTCCTATCGCACAGTCCCGTTTCAAGTTTACTCGCTGCGGTCAATCGGGAGCGTGGGTCAGCGAGTTACTGCCACATTTGGGCGGTATTGTGGACGACCTGTGCATCGTCAAATCGATGCACACGCCTGCCATTAACCACGACCCGGCGATCACTCTCATGCAGACCGGCAGCCAACAGCCAGGCCGGGCCAGCTTTGGAGCGTGGGCCAGCTACGGGCTGGGAGCGGAGAACGAAGAATTGCCTGCGTTTGTCGTCATGACTTCGAGAGGGAGTGGATTGCCCGCAGCTCAGGGGCTGCTCAGCCGTTTGTGGGGGAACGGCTTTCTGCCATCGAAACATCAGGGTGTCAAACTACGCGGCACGAGCGATCCAGTTTTGTATTTGTCTAACCCGGCTGGGGTTTCGAGAGAGATGCGGCGCGACATGCTGGATGGAATCGGAGAACTCAACCAACAACTGCTTCAGGAACTGGGCGATCCCGGAACCAACGCCCGCATCGCTCAATACGAAATGGCATTCCGGATGCAATCGTCGGTTCCGGAACTGACCGACTTCTCTCAAGAGACCGCAGCGACTTTCGACTTGTACGGCGAAGACGCCCGGCGACCGGGCAGCTACGCAGCCAATTGCCTGCTGGCTCGACGTCTGGCGGAACGCGGAGTCCGTTTCATTCAGCTTTATCACCGTGGCTGGGATCAACACGGCAACCTGCCCGACCACATCAGCAAGCAATGCCAGGATGTCGATCAGGCTTCAGCCGCACTGATTACGGATCTCAAACAACGCGGACTGCTAGACGACACGCTCGTCGTCTGGGGCGGTGAATTCGGTCGCACGGTCTACTGCCAAGGAGAACTGACTGAGACCAATTACGGTCGTGATCATCATCCGCGTTGCTTTAGCATTTGGATGGCTGGCGGAGGTGTTAAGCCGGGAATTGTTTATGGTGAGACCGACGATTTTTCGTACAACATCACCAGCGATCCCGTACATGTTCACGACCTGCAAGCGACCCTGATGCACTGTATGGGCATCGATCATCAGCGACTCACTTTCAAACACCAAGGTCGATATTATCGACTGACCGACGTACACGGTGATGTCGTTCAAAAGATTCTCGCCTGACCGATTGAACCAAAGACCTCAATTCCCTAGAAACTTTGAAATCGACTCGATGAAGAATTCTGTAAAGCTTACGACCATTGCCGCACTCGTTGTCACCGGGCTTGTGAATAACATGCCCGCAACCTTGCCGTCGGATGTCAGCAGTGGTGCTCCCGAATGCGTTGCTTCGTCGAGTTTAAGACTGGTACGAATGACTTTGTAGAATCGCAACGGTGGCGAGAATCGAAAAATCCCGATATCTGAGACGACAACCGTGGCGCTAGATTTTACCACTTTTCCGACGACGGAATCTGTTCCGTTGAGGAGACCTGAAATGGTGTCGCCATCTCGAACGTCCGGTGAATCGTCGAGTGAAATCACAGGCACGCCGATCGCGGTGTCTGATTGCAGTAACGTGATATCGCCGCAAGTTTCGATTCGGCGTGCAGAACCTTCTTTGCCATCTGGTCTACGGACTGTGATTAGTTCGTCTTCGCATTCCGGCATGTTCAATGAAGGGGCAACGATCATGCCGTTGTCACCGATCACCCACCCAATTCCGTAAGTACTCAAAGTTGCGTTTTCTTGTGTGCCAGTATAATGTAAACGTGACCAGACTGTCTTGAATGTCGTACGAAGAGGAATTCTGAACAGCGGAATTGGCGACCGTATTTGCAGGCCTCTGTGTGAGTCCTGATGCGATCTGCATGGAGTTGTTGGCAAATAGAGTTCCACCATCATTCGGTCCTGGGCTAGACTGCGCAGTTCGATTGACTGACTTCAGAAGCAGGCCGTCCCAGTCTCGAATACTGAGCTGGTATAGCTCGCCCTCTCGAAAGACTTTCAGATTACCATGAGCCTCGACCACAGCGCCCTCGAGCTGGTCCTTATCGGAGGGGGAAGCGGGGTGATAACGCAAGTGGCGGAGTACTTTCGCAGCATTGCCGGACACCAGTACCGTTAATTTAGGAGCTGCCTCATCTGCTACTGGCGTAATGCCAAACGTCGGTGTGGCTCCCACTGGAACGAAACCGCGAATTGCGAAGCTTTTGGCAATTCTGAAGGTCATCACCACGTCACGCCCCTCCATGTCTGGTGACAATTTCGAGCGATCGACAGGCAGCGGATTTCGCATTACCTTATCTAAAGAGCGATCCTCAGAGAGGATTCGTTCTTGCTCTCTGGCGTGATTCTGAACCGTTGCCTCAGTCTTCTCGTCGGTGCCAGTGACGACGAGATGGCGTGTTGACGATTTCGTCTTCTCTTGTGTCAAATCGTGGTCAGTCTGACTCACGAGTTTACGGATTTGATCCGCTAGGTGCTCGGCCCGAACCAGTGTAAGTCCAGAACCGATCCGCATGGTATTGTCAGAAAAGGGCGTTCTCAGCATCAGCGTTGAAATCAGTTCTTCGTCTAGAAACACGGCTTGGCCGAATCTCGATCCACTGAGAGACACGCCATGACTACGCTGACCGCCCTTTAAAAGACGTTCCGTTGCCTTTGACCGTAGAGTCAGCCATACGGAAAAACTTTGCTGTTCTGAGTCATCTGCGCGAGTCTCAACGGCGAGGATATCGTCCTCGTCAATGATGGGTTCGTAGTCCAGGTATGCTGTGCAAACTTCTCCTGGCCCGTTGTCCTTGTTGATCCTCACCTTTCGCTGAACACCTCCTCGCCGAGGTTTAGCAGGTTGGTAAAGCGAATGAACTAACAGGTGAGCGGCAGGGAAAACTTGAATTTGAGTTGTCGCCGACCGCAGGAGAATTTTTTTCGTCTTGCCTGCAGGGGAGCCCTCCGTTTTGTATCGTACATTAACTTCTGCAAACATAGGGTACGCCCCGGGCGCGAGCCGCAAGTCCTTTGGCCAATCATCGACTTGCTCAGAATCTGGCGAGACGATGCTGCAAAACGTTCCCATCCATCTGTTGGCTTGTCCGGGGTTGAGAACGGTGGCCGGCTGAGCCGAACCGAACTGCGCCGAATAGCTTGCCTCTCCCAGCAGATTGATTCTCTTTTCTTCTGCTTTGGGACGGTACATCATTGCCGAGTCGCGAGGAAGCAATATTGTTTCCCTCGAATCATTCCTGATCCAGATCTCGAAATCCAGTTTATCACCGTGTCGGAATCGAGTCGAACGTTTCGCAAACTGGACAGGTCGCGTTCCCAACCGTATGCCGTCAACAGCATCACCCCATCGGATGCCAGCGTCTGCAATCAGACTTGAGATCAACCAACGTCCGTCAATTCGCTTCAATCGAATACGATGAACAGCCGCATCCGACGGAATGTTTGGAGAGTCCGCAAAATCAAACCGTGGAATGGCGTCATCCCTACCTTTAGACTCTGGCTGCGTCAGGATTGCAATCTTTGCTTCGTCATCCGATTGTTGTACATGCCAGGTCAACGAGTCGCCAGAATTTCCAAATATCTGATAGTCAGCTATGTTCGACAACGCTTGCATCATTTCGACACTGAACCTGCGATGGTCGGTGACCGTTTCGGCAACCCTGCGCATGGATGCTAATCCATAGCTGAAATTGTTTGGTTCGATACCGGATCCGCCGAATGCTGATACTAAGTTTGAACGGATGGCGTTGCCGGGAACTATTGTTACATTCGCGGCTGGGCTTGGCTTCGACCATCGCCGCATCACTTCATCTACGGAGTGATAGTCAGAAAGCTCCTTTGCTATCGCCGTAGCTTCACCATTTTGTCGCCTATCCGAATCGACGTTCGGTACGGTCGACGCGCTCAGCAGTACCATACCCGCCAATTCGGCTGCGGCATCATCCGTCAGCTGAGACGCGAATGCCTTGAAGTCGTCTGCCTCCAAGCGAGTTTCGATGAACGCCATCAACTCTTCTGGTGTCGTGAATGGTTGCCCATAGTCGTTGTCGGGAGACTCCAGAATTGACTTTTCGCTTTGCGAATCTTTGCCACTGCCTTGCAGCGATTCTATAGCCTTCGATTCCGCATTTTCAACAAGGGATGCATTTTCGGCGTTTTCATTTTGTTGTGTGAACTGAGCCTGAGATATGAACAGGAAGACTGACACAATAATCGCAAAAAGTCCTAAGGCTGCTACTCGCTTCCTGTTCATCCCTCGTTTTGATGGAGACAGTAATTCTTGAGGTACGGATTGCGACCGCTCTGTGATTGATAGCAAACAGGCATTCAAAAGTTTTTGAACTTCGACGGCCGATTGTGGTCGGTTTTTAGCTGATTTTTCATGCAATGTGATGACTAAATTCTCAAACCACACAGGGATTGCTGAATCAATTTCCCTCAGCGATTTGGCCTTTTCCGAACTCACTCGTTTCAATACTTCGAAGCTTCCGTCCCCTCGAAACGGTGGACGCCCGGATGCCATGGCGTATAAGACACTCCCTAGGCTAAATAGGTCACTACGCGCATCAACATTCCCTCCGTCGGTCTGCTCCGGAGACATGTATTGAGGCGTCCCAGCAATCACACCACTGCGAGTCATAGATGCATCATCAGCTGCGCGTGCGAGTCCAAAGTCAGTGATGGTGACACGGTCAACTCCTTGATCAAGGAGCAAATTGGCGGGCTTGATATCACGATGTACCAGCCCCTGCTCATGGGCTGCCATCAACCCAGTTGCGACTTGTAAACCAATTCGCAGTGTTGACTCAATTGAAAGAGGACCGTCTTCATCAATACGCTTTTGCAACGAAACGCCTGCTACGTACGGCATCACTAAAAATGGAAGCCCGTGCCATTCATCAACTCGGTGAATGGCAATCACATTCTCGTGCAAAACGGCAGCAGCAGCGCGCGCCTCCCTTGCAAATCGCATCCGTGCAGTCCCATTTGTCGCCAAGCGAGGTGCCAAAACCTTGATCGCCACGTAACGATTCAATGAAGACTCAAAACCCTTTAGTACAATTCCCATTCCTCCGTGACCAATCACACCTATGATTTCATATCCAGCAAACCTCCCGAGCATTTTTGGGTCATCTGTAGGATCAAGCCACCCTCGAATTTCGCGTGAAAGAAGGTCAGCATCACCTTGAGAGATAGGGGCAATTGTCCGTGTTCCACTGGAAGCCAAACTGAGCACTTCCAAGTCCAATCCATCCGACCGAAGAAGCGACTCTGTTTTCTTCCAATCTTCTGCGTCTGACACTGCGTTTTCTAGACTGCATTGGCAGCTTTCACAATCCGAGAGATGTGCTTCAATCTCAGCAACTCTCGCAATTGCTAGCGTATCGTTCAAATAAGCATGAAACTCGTGTTCGCTACAGCAATGATACTCGGGTTCCACTTGCATCGAAGTATTCCTCACTGAAAAATTGCCACTTACGGGACGTAAAGTTCGCTCATTCTGGGTTGTCTGTATTTCGAGCCACATTTACTTGTCTTGATTGCTGATGTCCTCAACCTCTTTACGCAACAATTTCATAACACGCCCTCTTGCGCCATAGACTTTGCCAACCGAGAGTCCAAGGTCATCCGCAACAACATTCGCCGCTTCGCCGTTAGCTGTTCGCCAAAACGACAGCCATGTTGCTAATGACACCTTTCCATTGACACGCGATGCAGCAAGGCGAATGGTCGCCCTCTCGTGCTCGGAATCAATCCATTGGTCAATCTCCTCATCGGACTCGACCGAATGGCAAATATTCAAGAACCCACTCCCTCCGACAGCATCGATGTTCGTTCCTCGCTGGAACTGATTGATGATTGCGTTTCGGGCAATTGTTCTAAGCCAACTGCGAAAAGTTCCTTTTGAAGGATCCTTCTTCCAGTTGCCGATCGCCCGCGAAACCGACATTAATACCTGCTGCGCAATGTCATCTGCATCGCAGGCCTGCAATCCCCGCCCCAACCCAATTCTCACAATCATAGGGCGATAGATTGCCACAAATTCATCCCATGCCGCTGCATCCGACGCATCAGCAAGACGAACCAGCAAGCTTTCGTTTGTTTCAGGTAAAGGTTGCATGTCATTCGCTCCACAGTCATATACCCGTCCGGTCTTCATTTTCGCGTCGCGAAGTTGAAGATTGTTCATCAATCTGAAATTTGGCAGTTCAGAGCAGCAATTGCTGAATAACTCTACGTCTTCATCATGAACAATAACGGTCAAGCTTGGATTCTAATACTTCATTGAAAATTTGAACGCGAATCGATTCCCGACCGGTAAAAAACATCGAAGTGCTATCTCGATTTCAACATTCCATTTGGAATACTCAGAAATCGAATCAGCGAAATATTTTTTCTTTTTGCAGATTCGTGAAGAGAATATTGCTTCAAGGTGTGTACGTAAGGAAAGTGAAAGAATTCTCTCCCTAATCAAATGTCGAATCAACAACCTTCACGGATGGCATTTCGATCTCCAGGAATGCTGCAACGAACCCGAACTTAATAAAAATCAATTGATGTTTACAATTCCTCTGTTATTCCTTGGAGTAGTCTGAGATGCGAAGCCGTATTTGTATAATTACCTTCTTGTTCTCTTTTTATGCAAATTTAGTTTTAGGGGGCATCGTCTTTTGGACTGACAGTTTTGAGAGCGGGGTGAATCCGACGTCGGGTATGCGAGTCACCAGCCGCGGCGGTACTGACGGATTGTTTTCGAATGATGGTGACTACTTCTTCCGCACGGACGATCCAGGAGATGGAACCACTTCGGGGTTCGGTCAGACTTTCACCAACCAGTCTGGTGTAGGCTACTGGCGGGCTGAAGACCTGAACGGCAGCAGCCAAACCAATCCGGCGATGATCCTTTGGGGCAATATTGACATCAGTGGCCAGTCGGGTTTGAGTTTCAGCGGGCTGTTTGGGGCACGACCGATGGGGTTTGAATCGGAAACCGGCATTGACGACGGGATCTTGATAGAAGCCAGCATTGACGGCAATCCGTTTTTCGAACTGATGGAATTCCGCCCGACGGTTCTAGACGAGAATGCATTCAGTCTGGCACGCGATACTAATAATGACAGTATTGGCGATTTGCCGTTGCTTGGTACTGCGTTGATTTTCCAGTCGACGATATTTGCCGGTAGTGGCAGCTTGCTTGATTTGCGCATCACTGTTCATGCAGACGACAGCCAGGACGAAGTTGCTTTCGACCACTTCACTCTTTCTTCTGCTGCGGCTCCCGCGGCAGTTCCCGAACCCGCAGCAATACATTTGTTGCTCTGCCTGATGTTGCTAGTCGGACTAATTTGGGTGCGACAGCAAAGGAATATATACATCAGTGCGTGACCCGGTCTCTCATATCAATTTGAATCTATTAGAACTATCGTTTTTCCAACATGTCGTTTTGGGTGAACCAATCGAAGGAAGGTCATCAGGTCCATTTTATTGCACCCATGACAATAGATTCGTAACGTTACCGATTTAGCAGAGACGACGTCAGCGCCTAATTGGCGGATGCCTCATTGGTCCCAAAAGTGTCGAATCGGAGTACCATCTCATGAAAACTCGACCGCGAATTCTATTGTATGTTCTTGGTCTCGTATTTTTTATTTCGCCTTGGGTTATCGTGTTTCTGTTTGTTAGCAGGGTTGGGAGTCTTGCTGCCGGAGTCGGGGCGATTATCGGAGGATTTTTTTACTTGTTACTTCACACGTTCGGCCACTCCGAAACAGTAAGCGAGAACGACGAAGCGTTTCTTATCAAGTGAAGACCGGAAGTGATCTAATAATTCGTATGGTAAGCAAGGTTCAATGCCAATAAATTTCAATCAAGACACACACGTTGAAGCGATAGACCCCGGCCGGATGGTCGTTCTGCGTGGGACCGTGATGCGGTCAGAATCATTGCCAGCTTCAAACGTGCAACTCTATTTGTCTGCGATGGAAATGTAGGGCATCATACCGTCGCACCGATCCTTTTGGGATCGGCAGGTATTGGTGGTAGTGTTGGCTAACAAATATGCACATGACTTGTGAAGACGATATGATTGAATAACAGCGACCAACGATTCTTCTCGCCAACTGCCTAGTAGTGTGCTTCGCTGGGTGCACTAGCGAAATACCAGTACCAATATATTCGGGTACGATCGTCTCGCATGTCGACTCTTAAGGATCAGGCACGGGATAACGCAGCCAGCTCACGTTCACGGGTCAGATGCGTACCGGATTTGACTATGCGGACACAGTCGAAACGGATTGGACATCAGATGGTCTTTCCAGCGAAGGGAAGGCGGTGCAGATGTGTACTGTGTTGAATGGAGATCCCAAGAGACAATCAATATCGTGGAACTGTCTTTCGATGTCCGGACACCCACTAAGATCTCGTTGAACGAACAACTGGTCATTTCCATCGAGCCGGAACAACACTCGGACACCCGGATAGATCCGCACTCGTGACTATTGGTCAAGTGACAATTTTGCGTCAAGGATGCACTTACCACGTATAACTTGCCCCTTTACATTAAAAAATAATCGGAGCCGACAGATGAAGGCACAACATTCTGCTGTATTACCTCTGCTGCTCTTCGTCGTATTGTATTCCGTTGCAAGCGGTCAACAAGACGCGCCCGATAGGTTGCCTATTGGCAATGGCGTGTCACTGCACTTCGTCGAACGTGGTGAGGGTGATCCAATCATCTTCGTGCATGGCCTGATGGACGACTATTCCGGGTGGCTGCGTCAGCTTGAAGGCTTTGCCAAGCAGGATTATCGAGCAATCGCCTACAGTCGGCGGTACAACTACCCGAACAAGAATAGGCTCCGCACGAATCACTCCGCGCTCGTCGAAGCTGATGACCTTGCGGCGTTCATTCGCAACCTGAAGCTGCCAAAGGCTCATATCGTGGGTTACTCCTACGGCGCATACACAGCTCTTATTCTGGCTCTTGAACATCCCGAACTGGTTCGTACGCTCACTCTCGGCGAGCCACCACTTGTTCCGTGGCTAACCGACCTTCCTGGTGACAAATCGGAGGCTGGCAAGATGCACTTAGAGAAGCTCATGGAGCAAGGAATCAATCCAACAAAGGCAGCGTTCGAGTTGGGTCGCGATGAGATTGCGATGCGAACAATGTTCGATTGTATTGGCGGCGCCGGTGCATTTGAAAGACTCCCCGAGTTCGTCAAGGATAAGTGTCGACGTAACGTCACTGAGTTGAAGGCGATCGCCTCTTCCAATGCCCCATATCCTTTTGTGGACCGAAAAAAAGTCCGCAGTCTTGCCGTGCCAACACTTATTCTGTCCGGAAGCAAGAGCGTAGCCGTAGCAAAGTATACGGATTCTGAACTTGAGCGATTAATTCCAGAACACTCGCGAAAACGCATCGTGTTGGTAGGAGCGACGCATATCATATGGGTACAGCAGCCGGTGCAGTGCCGCAATGCCGTGTTGAATTTCATTCGCGACAAGTAGATTTCCAGGGCGGACGTCGACACTGTGTTCGCTTGACAATCTCACCGCAGTGGCAGGATACAGGACACGCAGACGCAAGTTTGCAGCGAATTAATGCCAGTTACACAAGCAAGTTCTGAGCCTCATCATACGTTCGTTTGATGGGACTCGATTTGCATCGTCGCGACACTGAGTGATTTTCCGCTGATGGCAAACCGAATTAAGACAAAAAAAGTGGCAGTACAAAACGAGTGAATTCGTCAACTCGTATGCCAGCGAAATTTGTCATCCTACAAGAGTCTGGTGTGACAGGTAGATCGATAAGCGAAAGGAAAGTGGCTCATTCGGCAGGGCATGCTGCAGGACGAAATCTTAATCCAGATTGGTGTGGGGAAAGGGCATTTTGTATCGACACTGAATTGAGAACCGCTGAGTTTAATGAATGACGGCCTCCTCGTTGCAAACGGGAGACTGCGAAGGTGGTCAGCGTACAAATCATCCCTTTGTTCAAGGAAGAGATTCAGTGCCTCATCGGAATCTGTTCCAAAGTAGTACAGTTTCCCTTGAATCTTCTTGCACCATTGCCCACATGGATGGTACGTGAGCGGGAAGTCAGGATAGGGCTTTTTTGGCTTTGGGCGTGATCGTTTGTCGACTATGATTCCACGTTAAATTGGGCAAGCGGTTGTGGTAACGGTTGTGCCAGCAATTTTTCGCATGAACTTGTAAAGCGGCAAGTCCTTAAAGAGAAAGAAGTTACCCGGCCAGGATTTGAACCTGAACTAACAGTACCAAAAACTGTGGTGCTACCGTTACACTACCGGGTAATTCTGGACGAAAGATAGTCTGTTGAGAGAATAATGCAAGGTTTGTTTTGGGGTTTCTTAATATTGCGGGATCAAGGACTTTCGTGCCGCTTACCTTTGTGAAGCACTTGTAAACTCTGATGTCAGTACCTCAATTTAGGTGTTTTCTTACGCTCTCTAAGTCAGCAGCGTGGAAATAATCTCCGATACAAGCACGCAGCGCAAGCAAGTGAATCAACTGCCTAAGCAGACCCGCTTGCGCGTCGTGCTGGTAGATGATTTCTTTTCCAATGCCTAAGTCCTTCTACACTTGTTTAATCAAGAGCCTGGAGCACAGTTACTTTCTTAGCCTTAAACTGTTCAAAACTACGGAAATGCTGCTGAACGACATCGCTGCCGCTGCGAACATGGGGGGGAGCAGCCAGCCGGTCCAGGGGTAGAAGACTCCGGCAGCGAAGGGGATTCCGATCAGGTTATAGATGAAGGCGAAGAACAGGTTTTGCTTGATGATGGTCATTGTTCGACGGGCGAGACGAAAACCTTCTGCCACGGGCATGAGTTGATCAGAGAGTACAGTCATCCCGGCGGCTGCGATTGCGACATCAGTTCCGGAACTCATGGCGATTCCCAAGTCTGCCGCTGCCAGTGCGGGAGCATCGTTGATTCCGTCGCCGACCATGGCAACTTTTTGGTCCGATATTCTGAGAGATTCTACCTTGCGGGACTTCTCTTCGGGCAAGACTTCTGCCTGAAAATTATTGATACCAACGGCAGCGGACATTGCCTGGACAGTTTTGAGACGATCTCCAGAGATGAGGGTGAGTTCAAAACCCATCTGCTGTAATTCAGCCACCGTCGCTTTCGCGTCCTCTTTCAAGTTGTCGAGAACTTCGATCACACCGAAAAGTTCGTTCCTTGAAAAGAGATAGACGAGTGATGCAGCGGAGTCATTTAGAAAATGATCGGGGAGTTGTTCAACTGGACCATGTTGCGCCAGAAACTTTTTGTTTCCGACAAATACTAGATCACCATCGACGTTTGCTTGTGCTCCTTGTCCGGCGAAATTCTGGAAGTCCGTCGCGCTTCGAAGTTGAGGAGAATCCTTCTTAAGAGTCTCTAGTAGCTGTAACCCGGATGTCGCTAGAGGGTCTCGTACTAGCTTTGTCGCCTGCTGCTTAGAATTCTCATTCAGGATTGCTGCCGCTAGTGGATGTTCTGAATGTTGTTCGACAGCGGCAGCGAGTTGTAGTAGCTCTTGTTCGGATTTTGTTCCCAGAATATGTATTTGTGAAACGGAGAGTTTTCCCTCGGTCAATGTTCCGGTTTTGTCGAAGATGATTTGCTGGATACGGGATGCTACTTCGAGAGTTTCAGCATCTTTGATCATTAATCCAAGTTCAGCGGCTCGTCCCATTGCAGTGCTCATTGCTGTTGGTGTTGCCAGACCTAAAGCACAAGGGCAGGAAATGACCAGGACTGTCACAGCTGCTAGTACCGCATGAGAAATTCCTTCGGCAGTTGGATCGATGATGCACCAGGTGATGAAAGTCAGCAATGCAATTCCCATGACCGCCGGGACAAAAATGCTCGCGACTTTATCTGCGAGCCTGGCGATCGGGGCTTTTGATGACTGAGCGGATGAAACGAGTTCCATGATCTGATGCAAGACGGTATTCGTTCCGACTTGTGTCACTTTGACGATCAGACCTCCAGACAGGTTCAATGTCCCGCCGATGACAGCATCATTCTCCTGCTTGCCAACCGGAATTGATTCGCCGGTCACCATTGACTCGTCAACTGATCCTGAACCTTCAAAGACCTGACCATCGATCGGAATTCTTTCACCAGGACGAACTCGAATCAGGTTGTCGACTTCTAATTCTTCAATTGAAACTTCAGTCTCATCACCATTCCTCCAGAGCATTGCGGTCTGTGGTTGCAGGTCGACGAGGGCATCTATTGCAGATGCGGTTTTCCGTTTTGCTCGCTCTTCGAGTAAGCGTCCTGTCAGGACAAAGAAGATGGTGATCGCTGCGGCATCGAAATAGACTGGGGGGTGTTCTGACCAAAACTGTGGGAAGATGATCGCAGTGAGTGAAACAAGAAATGCGGTGCCGCTGCCAATCGCTATCAGCGTATCCATATTGAATGCCCCGTGCTTCAATCCCTTGAATGCACTGGCGAAGATTGGTCGACCGGACCATAAAACGACGGGGGACGTCAGTAGCGCGAGCACGACGTTTTTGTAAGGGAATTCCGAAACGAACATGCTTAAACAGAAGATGAGAACAGCCAGTGGGAGAGCAAAGATGACCCGCCGTTTCAAGCTTTGATCTCTTTCCGCTCGCATTTTATCGGTAGGGGACTTCTGCTCATGAAGTTCGTAGCCTGCACTGGCGACAGCTTTCTCAAGCTCTACCAAGGGGACAGGTTGCCCTACGAATTCCAGGTTGACTCGCTCGGCATTCAGATTCACTCGAACCTTTGAAACACCAGGGACTTTTTGTAATGCCTTCTCGACGCGATTGACACAACTCGCGCAGTGCATGCCTTCAATTTGATAGTTCGCTCTTTCTGGTAAATTTCCCATTGTGTTATTTTAGGTGTTAGCCAGAGAAATCCAAATCGACGATCCGTCTCTGCTGCGGACTCATTCATCA
>ERZ887942.1592-NODE-1592-length-15284-cov-6.236260_pt1 | contig 15284 bp, 16 predicted proteins | sample MGYA00521099_ERZ887942 | MGnify/ENA primary metagenome ERZ887942 (study PRJEB32303, sample SAMEA104408605) | aquatic metagenome | biome: Brackish water; feature: Pelagic; material: water | place: Baltic Sea | collected 2014-06-07T06:48:00 | depth 16,251 m ... | reverse complement strand
GCCCTATTGGATAAGCTGTAAGGAGATCTTTATAGTCCAGCTTTTCTATTCGCATTGGGGATTACCAGTGCGAAGATGGCTTGTCTATTCCTCTCAACCATGACTAATCGTTTCGCATTCGTGATCATCGCCATTGCGGTTCCTGTCGCCGGTTTTTTTATTCATAAGAATGCCCGCGAACAGGGGCCCAGTTTTGAAGTGACCGGGTTAGAAACGCCGGAGAAACGGGACTTCGCTCCCATCGAGAAGGAGTTGCCTGAGCCGGAACCCGAACCGGAAGAACCAACGCGCATTCGTCACGATCAAGAGAAAGTTGACCAATTTTCGGGTAAACCGATTTCAGACATGATTGCTGCGCTCTCACCGGAAAAGGCTATTCCAGATGCAAACGAACCGACGATGTTTGACGCCCTGCCGGAAGCCGCCTTCCCGTTTTCTGGAGGAACTGAGCCCCGCGACAAAGCAGCTCTCGCAAATTTCATTTCCACGAACCAACAGGGTACGATCGACGAACCAACCCTATTGGATCGTTGGCGCGTTAACGTCGCTCACGCCGGTTTGGGGACGTATCCCGATGCGGTCGCTGATAATTATTTATTTCCGGGATTGCTCGATGCCCCCAGTGAGCAGTTTCCCGTCCACTTCACAAATATTTTGAATTTAAATTCCGGCTCGGTCTTCGCCGTTGCCGATTTTGACAGCGACGGACGCGATGATCTCATCGGTAAGGGCGGAACCACCTTGTGGAAATTCTTCGATAGCGATCCGACCGGCACTGACCTGCCGGCCGCCAATGGGCTTTTTCCAGCCGACTTTGATGGCGACGGCGATGTTGACCTTTTTGCCACCCGGACCGCCGGCCTTCCCAATTCACTGTGGATAAATGAAGGCGGGGGAACGTTTATCGATTTTACGGAAGGCGCAGGATTGCTGTCCTTTGCGGATACGTGCGCAGCGGCATGGGGGGATTTTAACCGGGATGGCAAACTCGATCTTGCAGTCGGAAATTTCGATGCCCCTCTGGAAATCTATCTGGCGGTTGGCGACGGAACCTTCGAATATGCCTCCGACAAATTAGGCGTCGAGAGCGTGACAAAAGTTCTCGAACTCACCCGCGCTGACATCGATGGAGATGGCGCATCCGACCTGTTTGCAGGCATTGCTGATGGCCCTGATCGCGCGCTTTTGACTGCCACCGCCATTACCGGACTCGAATGGGAAACGCCAGATTCGACATCCGTTTTTGCAGATTTCGACAACGACAACGATCTCGATGTTGTCATCGCCAGCCGCTCAGAGAACTCCGAGAGCGCTTTTGTCACAACTCTCGTCAACGACGACATCGAAGCTCGCCTCGTTCGATTTTTTCAAAATGATGGCGAAGGTAAATTCACCGACATTACTGCTGAACTGGAGCTCCCGGATCTCGCTGGAGCCACCAGCCTCGCCGCAGCTGACTTGGATGCTGACGGCTTCGAAGAACTCATCGTCGGAGGCGGAAGCGGCGTTCCCAACCGCATTTTTTGGAACCGCGACGGCATCGCCTTTCGCGAAGCAACCGTAACCAGCGAACTCGGGTTTCTCGCAGATTCCCAGTCCATCCAGACAAGCGACACAGGGCTTGTTTTTGACGGGACTGTTGCCAGCGGCACCCCACCCTCCCCTCAACTCACCATCCATCTGGAGAAAAACTCGACCGCTTCAAAAATCTGCGTCGTCACACGCGATCACGACTGGATTTTACATTCAACCTTTCGCGTCGCGAACGGGTATCAGCCTACCATCATTGGTCTGGGCGACGCCAAAACGATTGAAACCATCGAAGTGATTTGGCCTGAAGAAGGCACACCGCCTTCCAAATATCTGGGCAAAGACGTGCCTTTGAATTCGCGAATCGCAATTGAGCGCGGCGGCGATGCTGTGATCGTATTGGACGAGTAATCGGAGACAGTTCCGAAATCAGTTCAATTCAACCAATTCCAAATGGTGGGGCCCGTTTTCAGCCTGCTCACGAAGCACGACAACTTCCGCGTTTTCCAGCTGACTGACCAGCACTGCACCGGACAGTTGTTCAACCACTTCCATTCCATTGGCTTCAGGACCACTGGTCTTTTCAGGATTTCGACGAATCGCATCTTCATTGACGTCTTCTGCGGCAAGCAACGACATCTTCACTTTCGCCGCCCAGAATTTACTCGGTCCGTAGAGATTTTTCTTAAAGCGCTGCGTGTTTGTTACCAGCCATTCTTCGCCATCTTTCTTATAAGTGAACATGTCACGCGGCCGGTTCCCTGAACCCAATTCCACCACGCTGATGCCTTTGATCTGGGCCCCGCTTTCGATGTCATCGAGAGGGAATTTCGCGATCGGAGTGCAGGCAAATGCGCCGACAATGTAATTTTTCCCATCTTCCTCGTAGGGAATAAAAGATTGAATCGGTGCCTTCGTTTCCCAGCGCTTGTGCGCAACGTGATACGTCTCAGCCGAGAAAAATTGCGCGTTCTCGCCGTGTTCCAGCGGAATTGGAATTTGAAAAATCTTGTTCGAAAACTCCTCACTCGATTGCCCCGCTACAATCACCGAAAACTTGCCCCACGCCAGATCAGTCACGTTACGAAGCTTTGCATTTTCAGCCGTTGGCAGCGTCATCCGGACATAAGGCATTTTTGTAATATCCGGCACCGAGGCCGTCCCGTCGGAAGCAATCACCACGATTTTTGCTTTGTTGCCTGGACTTTGATTCACCGTAAACCAAATTTTTCCACTTTCAGGATTCACTGCCATATCCACGATTTTCACGTCGCCCTCACCGACCGCCAGTGCAGCTTTGATTTTCTCGTCCACATTTTTCACCGACGCAGCCAGCTTTTTCACCGGCCCGACATCCGCCGTATCGATGGCCACGATCGAAGCGCTCACCGGATCTGAAACCAGTAGCAAACCATGGGGACCAAAACTCACCCGCCCAACCGACTTCAATTCCAAGCCATTCGCTTGCGGCTTTTTCAAAAAATCCGAGGCCGACTTATTTTGAGCCACTCCAATTGAAGCGACGGCCAAACCCACTATGAGGAAAACGGAAAACTGTTTCATGAGCCGATTCTGCGAAAAAAACGGCTTTGGGGGAAGTCTAATTTTCAACGCGCCATTTTACGAAAGGCATTGTCTTGCGCTTCGTAAACCGCGCTCTTTTTTAAAGACGAACCCGGCCCGGAATACGTCGAGCAACTCGCAATAGCCAAACACGAGAAGGCAAGAGTGGCGGCACAGAGTTTTCGAAAAACAGTTGTCATTTCCAATGGATTAACAGAGAGCCACCCGAATTTCAAGCCGAGGCTGTCCTAGTCTTTCAGGAGCGTTCCGTCTTTAAACTTTCGCGCGATCACCTCGCAGCCGTCTTCCAGCAAATCCATCACCGTTTCAAATCCTTCCGCGCCGCCATAATACGGATCGGGAACTTCGTGCGTGTCGGTAAATTTTTCGCAAAACTCGCAGAACAATTTCAGTTTCGCTGTTCCCTCAGCCGCCCCCGGCCACGCTTTCAAATCGCGCACATTCGATTCATCCATCGGCACGATCAAATCGAACTCGGTGAAATCCGCTGACCGAATTTGTCGTGACGCACCCCGCATCGTAATCCCCCGCCCTTTTGCCGCCGCCGTCATCCGCGCGTCCGGCGCGTTCCCTCCATGAATCCCAATCGTCCCCGCAGAATCGAGCTCGAGGTCATCCAAAATTCCTTCGCGCTCAGCAACAGCACGCATCACATTTTCAGCCGAAGGCGATCGACAGATATTTCCGAGACAAACAAATAGAATTCGCATCGCCGCCACTGAATCGGCATCCGCCATTTTCTCAAGCAAATGAATTTTCAGAAGCGCTCCAATTTTGTAGCGGACAATTTTTCCCGCATCACTAATAGTGATCTCGATGAATTTCCGTGGACTGCTCTTCATGCTGCTCTGCTTTCAGGCTTCTGCACAAGAACCTGAAACCGATGTCTTTGCAGAAGTCGCTAAGCTTGCCAAATCAGACGCTACAACTGCGGTTGAAATGCTGCGCACTTCCGAAAATCTCGATCCTGAAGGAATTTACGAGGCATTCAGCGACCTCGAAGCCCCCGCTCATTTCCGCCTCCTGAACGAAATTCGTAAAGACGAAGCACTCGCTAACCGGTTCGTTTTCGGCTGGCTGTCGCTCTCACCAACAGTGGATTATGAGAGCTTGGAGCTACCTTCACCAGATCTGGAAGCCAAAGATATTTTCCCCTTAGTCAATGAAGCGCAAATTACTCTACTCCTTTTAGCCGCGCCGGAAGACATGCCGCCGGTTCTGACGATTCCCGCGTTGGGCACTGTCCTGAAATTTAATCAACTCATCTTCGGTCTCGCGATGTATGCCGATTCGGAATCTGGTTTAAGTAAGGATGAAATCCTCGACCTGCTATTGAAAGATGTGAGAACAGAGAAATACCACGAGGTCCTAAAATTGGTCACTGCAGTGTCGCAAGTTGATCTTCCTGAAGCCAATGATCGAAAAAAATCTCAAGAGGCGATTTCCTCCATTACAGTTCCGGATTCCAATTGGTCTCATTCGATGAAAAACTAGAGTCCAGCACGACCGAATTCCTCAAAACCATCACCGATGCCGACGTAAGATTTATTGCGGAACTTCACCTCAAGCTCCTTCCTGATCATCCTGATGTTCCTCCGCAAACCAATCACGCAGAAAGCACCCGCGAAATTGCTCTTCGATTGAAAGGCATGGAATTCAAAGCGCCAGAGGCAAAATACACCGCTCTCCGAGATGATCGGAAATTTCCCCGAATCTGCCGGACAAATCGCCGACACCTACATCGTCTATTCGCAGTTCGATCGCGTTGATAAAAACCTAAACGACATTTTTCGCGACAAGGCGTGCTCCGAGTTAGCTGTCGATACGTTCAAGGCCGTCCTGGCAGCGAAGCGGTACGATGACGCTGAAATGGTTCTTAGAAAGAATTGCGCAGTTCACCGCCCGTCTCGAAGGGAATTTTTCACGCAGAGCGCACAACGATCTGTGGGGTGAACTGGTGAGAGTGTTTACCGAAAAATTTGAAGCAGAAGGTTCTTCATTGGAATTGCTTCCAATCGCCCGCTATTTGAATCGGCTTCCTCGAATGAACTTTTTGCCAACCGAGCATTACGTTCGCGGAAATCTGATCAAAACGACGATCACAAAACATACCGAGTATGAACTGATGTCTGTTTGGTGGAAACTGCATGCCGAAATACCACCTGCCGATCGCAAGATTTACGACCTCACGTTCATTAATCATATTTTGAGAAATGATATCGTGGTCAAAGGCTCTGGAGATTGGGGGGGGGAAGCCGTTCCTTTCGAGCCTGATCCAGAAACTCGTCCTCTCCTCGAACTCGTCCGCACCCTTCATGACGTGGCTCACGACCAACCTGCCGAAGCACGAATAGCCGCCGCAATCCGCGCCTACCGCCCTGTGACACCGGCCGCCATCGCCATTTTTTACAACTATCGATATTTATCCCCCGAAGAAATTCTCGAAAACGCCAGCCAACTTGCCGCCGCACTGCCTGAAGAGAATTTACGCAAATGGAGCGACCTCGCCCGAGTTGCCAGCGACGCCGGAAAGAAAGATCTCGCTATAGAATTTTCCAAAAAAGCTAAGTAATAGTATCCGTTCGACGAGACAACCCTCTTCGATCGAAAAGCCGTTTCGAAGCAACAGGGTCTGCTCGCCAAACATTCCCTATTGATTCGTGGAATTTCCGAGTTCGAAGAACCGCCAACCTCAGTTCATTCCTGCGTTTGTTCATTGCTCAATCGGGGTTAATCTACGCGCCCTGAATTTCTGATTTTGTTTTGAGCACTTCCTCTACCCTCAAACGCACCGCGATTTTAAACGTCGTCGGGCTTTCACCGCGCCATATCGGGCCGGATACACCGTATATTTCGGATTTCCTCGATCGCCCGGAGAACAGAATTGCGCACGTTGAGCCGCTCATTCCAGCAGTGACTTGTTCGATGCAGGCAACGTATTTGACCGGGAAAACGCCGGCAGAACACGGTGTTGTCGGCAATTATTGGTACGATCGGGAATACGATGAGCATCGCGGCTGGAAGCAGTCGGAACATCTCATCAAAGGCCGAAAGTTGTGGGAACACCTTCGCGAAACGGATCCCGAATTCACCTGTGCGAAAATTTTCTGGTGGTTCAATATGTATTCGTCGGCGGACTACACAATCACTCCGCGGCCAATTTATTGCGCAGATGGAAAAAAGGTCTTTGATGTGCAAACGGCTCCGATGAAGTTGACAAAAAAGCTGAAGCGGAAGATCGGAAAATTTCCGTTTCAAGCATTCTGGGGTCCGATGGCGGGGATCGATTCAAGCCACTGGATTGCGCGCTCCGCGAAGTGGTTTGAGGAACAATACTCACCCAACCTGAATCTCGTTTACCTGCCGCATTTGGACTACAATTTGCAACGCATCGGGCCAGAAGGTCCTCATATTTCAATGGATTTGGGACAGATCGATGCCGTCGTTGGTGACTTGATTCGGTTCTATGAAAACCGTGACGTAAAAGTCGTGTTGCTCAGCGAATACGGAATTACACAGGTGGACCGGGCGATTCACATCAACCGACTTTTCCGGGAAAAAGGCTGGCTCGTCTGGCGCGATGAATTGCGAAAAGAACAGCTCGATTTGGGAAGCTGTCAGGCATTTGCCGTGGTCGATCATCAGGTCGCGCACATCTACGTGAACGATAAATCGATCCTCGGTGAAGTTCGCAACGCCGTAACAGAACTCGACGGAGTTGCCCAGGTCATGGATGGCTCGATGCGAAACTACTACGGGATGGAACATCCGCGAGCTGGTGACCTCATCGCGGTTTCAGATGAAAAGAGCTGGTTCACCTACTACTGGTGGGAGAAGGATCGCAAAGCACCCGACTATGCGCGGACTGTGGATATTCATCGCAAACCAGGCTACGACCCGGTTGAGCTTTTTATGAACCCGAAGTTCCGAAACCCAAAGCTGAAAGCAGGCATGAAAGTGCTTCGTAAAAAGCTGGGATTCCGCACGCTGATGAATCTAATTCCGCTTGATGCCGATTTGGTGAAAGGGTCTCACGGCGCGATTCCTGCTAGCGAAAAAGACTGGCCCGTCGTGATCGGCGACATGCCGAATTTGTCCCGCGACGGCGCAAAAATTCAGGCGACTGAAGTGTATCGACACCTGATGGATGTGTGCTCGCGTTGAATGATTTGGTAAGGTCTTCGGTTGACGCCTCGTCGAAATCCGCAACCTTCCCATTCATCATGCCCCCGATTTCCACAGACCATCTTCTTGAAGCCCTGAACTGGCGCTACGCCACCAAGCAGTTCGATCCGGAAAAGAAAATTTCCGAAGAAAATTGGGCCGCTTTGGAAGATTCACTCGTTTTGACGCCATCGTCATTCGGTCTTCAGCCGTGGGAATTTGTGATCGTAAAAAATCAGGAAATTCGGGAATCGCTCGTCGAACATTCCTGGGGCCAGCGGCAGGTGGCTGACGCGTCGCATTTGCTGGTCATCACTTTCCGCACTGATATGGGTGACGAACAGGTCGATCGTTTCATTTCCAGCACCGAAGCCACTCGTGGCGGTGAAGGAACCCACGGTCCCTACCGCGATATGATGGCTGGATTCATCGAACGGATGGACATGGCGCAGACAATGAATTGGGCAAAAATGCAGACCTACATTGCACTTGGCCAGTTCATGACATCAGCCGCAATGCTCGCAATCGACGCCTGCCCGATGGAAGGATTTGTCGCCGAGAAATACGATGAAATCCTTGGTTTGAAGGAAAAGAACCTGACTGCCAGCGTGCTCTGCCCCGCCGGATATCGCTCGGCAGATGACAAATACGCCTCGCTACCGAAAGTTCGATTTGAGCGCAATGAATTGATCACCGTGATCTAAAGAATCACTCAGGAACTTCTCGCACGGTGTAGCAGACCATCGAGTTCTGCGCGGTTGGGAATTCAAACTGATAACAGAAATCACGCTTCAGTGGCTCGCTGAGCTTGAATTGGTATTCGGTGTCAGAAATCTTTTCCGTCTCGAATTTAACATCCGCTTTCTCCAATTCCGGCGATCCATATTTGCTGTGATAAGCAAACGTGTAGCGCTTCAACTTCACTTCGCCAAGATCTTCCACGGGCTCAACGAACGTTGCCTTAAAGCCGTCTTTGGTGATTTTTAGCGTAAGAACATCCTGAACTTTTTCATTGCCTGAAAACTTGATGTTCGCCATCCCCTGCCCTCCGGCCCAGGTCAGATGGGTATGCCCGGTCCACAGCGAATTGTCAGGCCCAAATGCCAAACGATTCACACCTGGAGGAAGCCCACCCCCATCGATAAACGGAGTGCAGGCGCCCTGCATCAGGCCATTCACCTTTTCAGTCATCAACCGAATAATTCGAGCACGGTTCATTTCCCCAATCAACATCTGCCCGGTAAACGGACCAAATCCTTCGGGAATCAAAATCGGCTGCGTCGGTGAATTCGCCATCGTGCCCTGCGTAAACCAGACAGCTGCCGACGTTCGAAGTTCCTCAAGCTCTTTAATTGGAAGCTCAAGCGGATCCCGACCATCGTAGTTTTCGTGCCACGGCAAACTCGCCGGATACCCATGAAAGCGACCTTTTACTACATGGTGCAGTTTACTGGTTCCCAGCCAATCGCCCTGATTATCCGACACAAAAAGGTTTCCCTTCGCATCAAAACCCAAGCCATTCGGAGATCGAAAACCTGATGCCCAGGGAGTGATTTCACCCGTCTTCGCATCGATTTTCAAAAACCTGCTTGCGCTCGATTCCGCCGCTGGTCGCCCGATCGTTCCCTTTCAATTAGCAGGTAAGCTGACGACCGAAAACTTCGGTGGTGAGCCTCAAAAAATCGCCAAAGGAAATTTTAATTCCCGCTTCTTACGACTCTTTCGTGGCGAAAATCGGCAGGCACTCCGACTACTTGATTTTTACGCCGTTCAGCGAGCCTTGCCCACCGGAGAGGGAGAAATCGCCCTGACATTTGCCGACGGAACACCGGCGCTGGGCATTTCGGAAATCGGAATCGGCACGGCTGTGTTTGTAAATTTCACGCCTGCCGAGCTTTCATCGAACCTCGCCCGCCAACGACTTTTTCCTGCATGGATGCAGGAGATAACGAAGAACCTCACGCCCCAATCAACGCCTGACGCGACTCGCGATGTTGGCGCCACGCTGATCACGACCGTGTGGCGGCGCGATTTCAAAAATCATGAATTCACCGGTCCCGACGGCACCGCCATCATCGCAAAAGCCGTCGGCGATGGCGAACAAGTGACCGCATCGTTCGCCGCAAACCGTCCCGGAATTTACCAACTTGAACAGTCCAATGCTCCGATTTGGAACGAAGCCGTCAACGCCAACGCTGATGAAGAATCCGATCTCCGCTCGATCGATTCCGCAGAACTCACCTCCCGTGCAGAGTCCGTTCCTGATGGCGAAGGGCATTTTGTAAAAGGAGCCGACGACTACCGCGAAGTCACCGAAGGAAAGCCCGTTCTCCACTGCTTCCTCATTGCTCTCGCCGTATTTTTGCTCATAGAAATGCTGCTGTTCCGCCCGTTTCAAAAGGCCGCTGGCCATTGATAATAGTGTCCTTTTCGAATCAATAGTATGCGTTCGACGAACCAACCCTATTCGATCGAAACGGCTTCACGATCCAATAGGGTACGATCAACGAACACATACTATTGGATCCTAAAAACAGCCCAATTCGCGGCATGATAATCCGAGCTTGCAGTTTAGGTTTGTAGGCATATGTTCCGCCCGAGCAAACCACGTGCTGGTTCAAAATGCTTCGACAGGTCACCGATTTCCGGTTGGCCTTTTTTCTTTTCCACGTGTCCGGCTGGCTGAGAGTTACAAACCACCCCCGGACCCACCAAAAAAAGAAATATGACGAATAACGACAATGCTGCGTCCGGGCTTCCGGATGACTTCGGCCCTCCCCCTTTGGAACTAAAAGGCATCTTTGCCACGCTCCGGCGTGAAATTCAGGATGCCATCATGGACTCCGGCTATACCCAGCCGACTCCGATTCAGGAGCAAGCCATCCCTCACCTTCTCGAAGGAAAAGATTTGATCGGTAGCGCCCAAACGGGAACCGGAAAGACCGCGGCATTCACCTTGCCGCTTCTCGAATTGCTTGCCCAAAAGAAAACCCGCCCGAATCGTTGCTCTCCGCGCGCTTTGATTCTTGCACCAACCCGCGAGCTCGCTGCTCAGATCGGCGCCAGCATCGAAACTTACGGCGACTACATGAATTTGAGCCACACCGTTATTTTCGGTGGGGTTAGTCAGGGCCGCCAGGTTCAGGCACTCCAACGCGGAGTTGATATTCTTGTCGCAACACCGGGACGTTTGCTCGACCTCATGAATCAGGGCTACATCAAGCTACATGAAATCGGTTTTTTCATTCTCGATGAAGTCGATCGCATGCTCGACATGGGATTCATCAACGACATCAAAAAGGTGATCGCGAAAATTCCGGCGAATCGGCAGACGCTGTTTTTCTCCGCGACGATGGCGCCGGCGATCGAAACGCTCGCGAAAACGATGGTGAAAAATCCCGTTCGTATCACGATCCAACCGGATCAGCCGACCGTCGAACGTATCAACCAGACTGTCCTTTTTATCGATAAAGATGACAAAAACCGGGTTCTTGCTACGATCGTTAAGCAAGACGATATCGGTAAAATCATCGTGTTTACTCAGATGAAACACGTCGCCAACCGCGTCGTTGAAAAGCTTGAAGGTGTTGGTGTTCGAGCTGCCGCAATTCACGGAAACAAGAGTCAGGGAGCGCGGACAAAAGCGCTTGATGGCTTCAAAGAAGGTCGTTTTAAAGTGCTTGTAGCAACCGATGTGGCAGCTCGTGGAATCGACGTCGACGACGTGACTCACGTCGTGAACTACGATCTTCCAGTCGAAGCTGAGACTTACGTTCACCGAATCGGGCGAACCGCTCGTGCCGGAGCCGCAGGCGAAGCCATTTCATTTTGCTGCGCCGAAGAACGTGCCCTTTTGAAAGAAGTCGAGAAACTGCTGGGCCAGAAAGTCCCCGCTGATCTTAACCACGATTTGCACAGCGATGCTGCGATGAACTCAACCATGCCCGCTCCAAAACAAGGCGGCGGCGGTGGTGGCGGCCGAGGCCGTGGCGGCGGTGGAAATCGCGGCGGCGGACGTGGCGGCCCTCGCAAAGGCGGTGGTGGTGGCCGTGGCGGAAATGGTGGCGGAGGCGGCGGTGGAAATCGCGCCAGACGCGGACCTCGCGGCGGCAACAGAGGTGGTCGCGGTTAATGCTTCGGCATTCCTCAAACCGGTTCGACTTTCACGATACAATTTTGATTCGCATTCAGGGGAATCGTTCGGCATTGTTGCGCCATGAACGTTCATCGAAGCTTGGTATTTACTCTTTCGATTCTTACGACCACCTGCGGGTTTTCCGACGACGAAGTCGTGAAACAAGGTTTGCCGGTCGATCAATCGATTTCTGAAATCGAACGGCTTGGATTGGGCAACCTGATTGATGACCTGTCGGTTTACGCCCTTCTTGTTTTAAACGGCGACATCGAGCGGGCTTCGAAAATCGTTGCAACAAGTCACGAATGATCCCGCAAACTGGAGCAATCAGTCGCGATCAAACAAGTGGTTCCGACAGGACAAGATCCTGCAATCTCGAGGCTCGAAATTGTTGGTGTTGAGATTTATTCAAGCCGCCTGATTTCGGTCGTATTTTTGAAAGCGACTGAATTTGGCCCCCTGTGTCTTCGATTGAACATCGCGCTTCCAGAAGACGAACCTGTTCTGAATTCCTTTGATGCCACTTCGAACTGGGATGAGATGGATGCGATTGTAAAATCGGTCACTCGCCTGAAAACGAGCATAAAAGTCAATTTCAATCTGGAGAAAATGGAACGCATTTTGCCCGGAACTAAAAAACGAATTTCGAAAGCGACCGCTCCGTGATGCCTTAGCCGCGAAGCCCCAACCACGATTCGATCGCGTCTTTGTAGGGATCTTCAGTCGGCAGTTGCTGATATTCGATACCGCGACGCATCGCTTCAGATTTAATTCGTTCGGTCATGGCTTTCATCTCAGCACGGTAAGCCTTACGAATTTCATCGGGCGCGACCTGAATCGAATCGCGTGTTTCCATGTCGACAAATCGAGCCAGAGGGACGTCTGGCAACAGCCTCTCATCGGGATCGCTAACATGCAGAAGCAGCACCTTATACCGGCGGTGCTGAAATTGAGCAAGCGAATCGAAGAGCTGATCGAGGTCGGTGAAAAAATCGGAAATCACGACAAGGCTTCCCCGTTTCTTGAAAAGCGGGACACACAAATCGAGCGCCGCGTGTGCCTCGGTGCTTCCCGTCGGCTTTTGCAACGATCGCTCAAGCGTTGTTACAACATCATACAAATGCCGCCGCGTGCTCCCGGACGGCACATGGTCGACGATCTTGTCATTGAATAAAGTCAGCGCGGATTCATCGCCCTGTTTCGTCATCAAATAGGTAAGCGCTGCTGCAATTTTTGCCGCGCGGGTTTGTTTCGATTCTCGCGTCGCTCCCTGATAGGCCATCGACGCGCTGGAATCGACGACGATGTAGCTCGTCATATTTTTCTCTTCGCGATGCTTTCGAATGACCAGATCTTTTGAACGCGCATAGACCTTCCAATCAATCATCGCGACGGGATCGCCGGGCACGTAATGTTTGTGCTCTTCGAACTCCGCGCTCGATCCAAAATCCAGCGAGCGGCGTTTTCCTGCAAACCAGCCCTCCACCACCATTTTTGCGAACAGCAGCAGATCCGTCAGCGGATCGATGTCTTCAGGATTCAGCACTTTTCCCGAACCAAACTGAGAGCGCATCGGCAACGGCGGAGGTGCGAGCGAAACCAATTTCGTCGGCGGGCGCGGCAACGAGGCGGGATGGGGAGTCGGTGCATCGCCTGATGCCCCCCGCTGATGTGGCAACGGCGGCGGCCCCGCTTTGGCGCGTTTTTCCGCTTCGTTAAAACTGGATCGTTGGTCTGCCATTTTCTGCTAAACCAGAACCTCAATAACTTGGCTCGTGAACTCCTTCGATCAGCTTGGCGACCAACTCAGCGGACTTCAATCCTTCGCCGGTGGCGCGGTAATTCGGGACGATTCGATGGCTCAAGACAAACGGCGCGACGCTACGAACATGTTTGGTTTCAGGTGCAGACAAACCAGTCATCAGGGCCAGGGCTTTGGCACCTATAACGAGATACTGCGAGGCGCGTGGACCGGCTCCCCATTCGATGTATTTTTTAGCAAGTTCGCTCGCACCCGGCTCGGTGGCTCGAGTTGCGCTGGCGAGCTCTACGGCGGAATCGATCACGTGATCAGCCACGGGAACGGCGCGAACGATTTTTTCAACATCAAGAATTTCCTGTTGAGTAACCACCGGTTGCAGCTTGGGCTGCACGGCCTGAGTAGTGCGACGAACGATTTCTGCCTCAATTTATTTTCCGGGATAGCCGACATTGATTGAAAACATGACGCGATCGAGCTGAGCCTCCGGAAGCGGATAGGTTCCTTCGTGCTCGATTGGGTTTTGGGTCGCGACCACTAGGAATGGATCGGGTAAATCGCGTGTCTAGCTAACTACGGTGACTTTGCGCTCTTGCATCGCTTCAAGCAGAGCCGACTGTGTTTTCGGAGGCGTTCGGTTGATTTCATCCGCCAGCAATAAATTAGAAAAAATTGGTCCGAGCTGAAAATCGAATTCAAGACCGTTGCTCGTTTCTCGCAAAATTTCGGTTCCCAAAATGTCGCCCGGCATTAAATCCGGCGTGAACTGGACCCGGGAGAATTCCATCCCCAACGACTCCGCTAGCGACTTCACCAGCAATGTTTTTGCCAAGCCCGGCACACCGATGAGCAGGGCATGTCCCTGACAAAACAAACTGAGCATCAGCGTGTTCCTGACCGGCAATCACCTTCCCTATCTCGTTCTGCAATCGATTGAAGACGTCCTGAACCAAATCAGGATCAAGATCATCGGTCGCAGTGCTCAAGGTCGAATCGTCGCTCATGTGAATGTGTTACCACAAAAATTTCCCAACGTCACGATCCAACAGGGTTCGTTCGATGAATCAATAGGGTTGGATCGAAAAAACATTCAGCGCTCACCTTCCAGATCACGAAGTCGGGCGCGGAGGCGTGCATTTTCTTCCGCCAAATCAGTAGGCAAGGCCTGTAAGCTCGAAGCTTGCGCCTTTGCAGGTGCTGATTTGATAATCCTGTCATTCGTTAAATAGACGCCGCTTAGCATCGAGGTCTTTACATGAGCTTCGTGGATGGCGCCTTCGCTGTCTTCATATCGAATCTGATAGATTCGGGAATTTTTGTCACCGAACCACCCGGGACCAAAGGGATCCCACGATCGATCCAGCACTGTTCCTCCCATTTCATGAATGTGCTGTTCAACCCGCTCTCCATCAAAACTTACCGCTGCCAAGCGAATGACGATGGCGAGAAAATGAAAACCACAAAAATGATGGGCACAAATGATTGATCCATAGGAGCACTTTAATCAGAATCAGGTCGCGATCGATTACAAAACCCCTCCATTTTAGGAAAGCCGTTTACTTTCCGCTCCGGAAAATTTACTGTCGACCTTCATGTCCGAATTCGCCCAACTTCGCCTCCTCTTCCGTGTCCACACACGGATGGCGCTGGTGAAATTCGTGACGATGGCAAAGACGTCCAAGCTGATGCTGTTTACTCTGATCGGGTTTCTGCTCACCTACACGCTGACGGCGTTCTTTCTCTTCGAGCGGGGCTTGCTTTATGTCTCGAAGCTCCCCGCAGCCGGCGGCTTGTTGAGCGATCGACTGATCTACATCATCTTTTTCTGCTTTCTGATGATGCTCCTGTTCTCCGTCTCGGTGACTGGATATATCTCGCTCTTTCGAAGTCGAGATACGCGATGGCTATTAACGTTACCGCTTTCACATCGCGTTATCTTTCTCTGGAAATGTATCGAATCCGCCTTGTTCGCCAGCTGGGGCATGATTTTCATCCTCGCCCCCCTCCTACTGGCGTTTGCTATCAATCGGGGCGCTCCTGCGGATTTCTATTTTAAACCGATCCTGTGCATCATTCCGTTCTTGATGATCTCTGCATCAGTTGGTTCGTTCG